>SXGR01065320.1_pt1 | contig 12262 bp, 7 predicted proteins | sample 3174711 | NCBI WGS metagenome assembly SXGR01 (sample SAMN11356860, study PRJNA531348) | freshwater metagenome | isolation source: freshwater sample F1-60 | place: China: Fuxian Lake, Yuxi | collected 2017-12-25
CGGACAAATCGATGGCCACATTGGTGAATTCATCAATGACCGCCTCGTGGATGATAGTGACGTACGCAACATCATCGCCTGGGTGGAAGCCGGTGCTCCCCGCGGTGATGGCAATGATCCGCTGACCGAGCTGACCTGGCCAGAAACCAAGTGGGCGTTCGGCGAGCCTGACATGGTGCTGGATATTCCCCCCACTACAGTACCTGCAACTGGCGCTGGTGTTTTCGTCAACGTGGAAGTCAAATTTGACATGCCCACAGACCGTTGGGTGCGCGGTTCGCAGATCATTGCAGGCGATCCAACTGTGTTGCACCACACTGTAAACAGGCTGGATTTCCCAGAGGAGTACGGTCAGCGCCGTGGTGGATTCCTCGGGGGTGATTCTCCAGACAAGGCCGATATTACTGCCTATGTGCCGGGTGCCACACCGCGCATGCTGCCGGAAAATACCGGTGGTTTGCTCAAAGCAGGTTCAGTGTTGACGCTGAACATGCACTACACACCGAACGGACGTGAAACAGTGGATGCCGGCCAACTCGGTGTCTGGTTGTATCCAGAGGGTGAAGTTCCAGAAGAAAGGATGTCAGGTAATTGCGCCTGCATTTTCCCTAACACCTGGACTACGATACCGCCGCAGGATCCCAACTTCGAACAGGTCTCTACCATCACTATTGAAAAAGATGCCAACATCCACAGCTACCTGCCTCACATGCATTTCCGCGGCAAATATATGCGTTTTTACGCAGACTATCCCGATGGCAGCCGTGAAGAGCTGATCAATATCGCCAAGTACAATTACAACTGGCAACTCAGCTACACCTATGAAGAACCGAAGTTTGTGCCAGCCGGAACCAAGATCACTGCAGTAGGCGCATTCGATAATTCGCCGCAAAATCCGGCGAATCCCGACCCCGCTCGTGCAGTACCATGGGGCAACGAAAGCTGGGATGAGATGTTCTTTGGTGCCGTTCAGTACAAATTCGTCGATCAGGGCAGCGACTAAACTCCCTTCCCAGTTGACGTTCTGAACTGAAGAAAAGCCTGGCCCTGGTGTCGGGCTTTTTTTTGCCTGTGAGATGCGCGACGAGCCTCGCTGGACAATCAATGGTTTGGGCGATACCTTCAATTCAATTTTATTCAGGATTGCAGGTAATTCCATGAAGCTCTACCACTGCCCGAATTCCCGTTCTCTGCGACCTTTGTGGACGCTGGAAGAAATGGGACTCTCCTACGACCTCGTCACCATGGAATTTCCCCCGCGAGCGACTTACCCGGGCTACCTCGACATCAATCCACTCGGCACCGTGCCTGCCTTTATCGATGGCAATTTGACGATGACCGAGTCGGCGGCGATCTGCCAATATCTGGTCGAGAAGCATGGACCGCATCCGATTGGCGTGCGGCCGGAAGAGTCAGCCTATGGCGAATACCTGAACTGGTTGCATCGCAGTGATGCCACGCTGACTTTTCCGCTTGCGCTGGTGCTGCGTTACTCAAAACTGGAACCGGAAGCGCGGCGCCTGCCGCAGGTGGTGGATGATTATTCGCAGTGGTTTCTCTCTCGACTGCGGTCGGTGGAGTCAGCTTTGGAAGGCAGGCATTTTTTGTGTGCAGACCGGTTTACGATTGCGGATATCGCGGTGGGTTTTGCTCTGTTTATGGGCACAAGGCTGGGACTGGATGCACGTTACAAGCCTAACTGCCAACGTTATCTGGCTGACTTGATGGCACGCCCAGCGTTTGCGCGAGCGCAGGCTTTTCAGGTTCAGAATTAAAGTGGCCTGGTTATAAATCAGGAGCGCACAGTGATGCCCATGACCCTCTACCGATCACCTGGCAGATAATTCGGGTTGAATCGGCAGACAGCGTTGATTCCTGTTTTGCCAGCTCAGATTCGATTGGTCAGTTGATAGTCCAGCACCATCTCCTCAGTCAGTGTCGTGCCAAAACCCGGCGCGGTTGGCGCAATCACGAAGCCATTCACCACCTCACAGGACATGGCGGCGAGCATCGGAGAGCCGACATCAAAACTCTCGGCCATAGAACAACTGCTGGAATTGATTGCAATTGGAAATCCCCAGCAAGATGCCCCTCGATGCGGGATGAGCTCCAGATCTGCGCCCTCGACAAGCGCCGCGATGCGGCGCCCGGCGGTGGTGCCCCCACACCAGGTGATATCTGGCTGGAATATCTCCGCCGAGCCGAGGCGCACCAGCACCTCGAAACCGTAGTGGGTGTACTCGTGCTCCCCACAGGCAATTCGGGTCCAGCGCTCGCCTTTACCGCCAATCCGCTTTACCAACTCGGCATAACCGAAGACATCGTCCGGTGACAGCAGTTCTTCCATAAAATACAGGTTTGCCGGACGCAGGCGTTCTGCAAAACCGACCGCCCACTCGACAGTGCCATCCCGCGAGACACAGTCGGTCATCAGTCGCACATCGGGTCCCAGCTTGTCCCTGTCTTCGAGCACTGAATCAGTAAACCGGTTGAGTGTTGCCTGGGGTATGCGCGGTCCACCCTGGGTAGTGCGCTTGAAATTGCGCACTCCATTGGCATAGGCCTGGGCGAAATCGCCATTGGTTTGATAGATGGGAATGCGGTCCCGATTGGCGGGCCCTAACAGTTCATGTACGGGCTTGCCGGCATACTTGCCGACGATATCCCAGAGGGCGTTGTCGAGTGCGCTCAGTGCCATTGGAAAGAGGCCACGGCGACCGTACAACACGCCCGAGGTGTACATCTGATCCCACAACTGCTCCACCTTGAGAGGGTCGGCATTGATTAACAGGTGTTTGAGGTGTTTGTCGATTATCTCGACAGCTGCACTGCCGCCAGCCCCCATGCCAAAGCCGGTGATTCCCTGATCGGTCTTGATGATGGCGATGATCGCTGAGGGCAATTGTTCGAAAGGTCCACCATAATTCCAGCGGCGTGGGTCGTCGTCACCGTCAAAACTCGGTACCTCATTCAGTCTGTCAGAACGCTCGTTGATGTAAATCGGATATGCACGTACATCGCGAATGCGCAATGAACCGGTTTGCGCTACAAGTGGAGCCAGTGGCAGCGGCGCGATGCCGGATACTGCTGCCACTGCAGCAAACTTACCCGCTCGTTGCAGGAACCTGCGTCGACTACTGCTCCGATTGAAAAAATTCATGGCCGGTCCAATGACGTATCTACAAATAATTGAAGTTGTTTACCTGTCAGGTCATGGGTAACACTACAGTAATTCTGGCAACCAATAGAAGCATTGCCCTGAAAAAATCTGTGTGTGGCAATCAGCCTGCGCAGTTCCTATACTTTCGCTCTTTATTCAGCAGCGAGAAAATGAAAATACCATGAAAACCAGATCCATGCTTTTTGCAGGCTTTGCGATAGTCACTGCGGTGGGAGCTCCTGGATTGTGCAGCGCACAAGCAACGGAGCGTCCCAACGTGGTGCTCATTCTTGCGGATGATCTTGGCTATACCGACATCTCTCCCTTTGGGAGTGAAATCAATACCCCGAATATCGCCCAGCTCGCAGCAGAAGGCATTGCGTTCACGAACTACCACACCGCGGGCAACTGCGCGCCGGCTCGTGCCATGCTGCTGACCGGCGTGGACAGTCATCGCAACGGTGTACCCAATATCCCCGAAGCCCTGCCGGCAGAGCAGTTGGCTTATCCCCACTATCAGGGTGTACTGAATGACAAGGTCGTCACTCTCGCCGGCATATTGCAGGCGGCTGGCTATCACACCTACATGACTGGCAAGTGGCACCTTGGCCATACACCAGAATTATTACCCTCTGCTCGCGGGTTTGATCGCTCCATTGCCATGGCGGATACCGGGGCAGACAACTGGGATCACCGCACCTATCTGCCGATCTACGATGAACCGCACTGGTTTGCAGATGGCGAGCCGCACACACTACCGGATGATTTCTATTCCTCAGAGTACTTCATCGACAAGACAATCGAATTTATCGCTGCCAACGCTGATGACAATCAACCTTTCTTTGCCTACATCCCTTTTCAGGCCGTGCACATGCCAGTGCAGGCTCCGAAAGAATTTTCAGACAAATACGCTGGCGTCTACGATGAAGGCTGGACCGTTATGCGAGAGAAGCGGCGCCTGGCTGCGGAACAGGCAGGCGTGATTCCTGCGGATACCGGGATGGTGGTTACGCCGGGCACATTGAACTGGGACAATCTGCCTGAAGAGCAACAACGTCACCATGCCCGCCGCATGGAGGTGTATGCCGGCATGGTGGATGCGATGGATATGCATATCGGTCGTTTGATGGCCTATCTGAAAAGTATAGACGAATACGAGAACACCATTTTTGTGTTCACTTCCGACAATGGCGCAGAAGGCTCCAATCTCATCCTGCCAGATGCCAGTTCGCCACTCGACCCCTGGTTTGAAATCGTGGGATACAATACTGACTACGAGACGCTCGGCGAGCCTGATTCCTGGGTTGCGATTGGCGCGAGCAATGCCACCATTGCCGCATCGCCCCTGACCTACTACAAATTCAATGCCAATGAAGGCGGGTTGCGCGTGCCACTGGTGATGTCCGGCCCGGGAATCAACCAGCATGGCGCCAAGACCGATGAATTTGTTTTTGTAACTGATCTTGCACCGACTCTCCTCAAACTGACTGGCGTAGAAAGTCATGATGGCCGCTGGCAGAATCAGGAAGTGGAGCCAATCGTAGGCGCCGATTTTTCCGGCTTTCTGGCAGGCACCACTGATGAGGTGCACGATGACTCCAGACCCATAGGCTATGAGTTAGGTGGTAACAGCGCTTTGTTCAAGGGAGACTACAAAATCGTGATCAATCGCTCACAACCCAATGAAACAGGCTGGCACTTGTACAACATCAAGACCGACCCCGGTGAGACATCTGATCTGGCCCAGATACAACCAGACCTGCTGCAGGAAATGATGGCAGATTATGCGGACTACGAGCAGGCCAATAATGTGCTGCCCATGCCGGAAGGCTATGACCGCAGCGGAGCGATATTGGGAGATGCGTTGCGGCAGCTGCGGCCACAATAAAAAAGAAAGTAGAGCGAGAGTCTGGATAAGTTGGAGGCTGAGTAAAAATACCTTGCTATATATTTGCTCTGCCCCTGAGATATCCACACAAAATTTGCTGTCACAGAATGACCGCGTGCAAAGTCTCAAGAGTCTTGGATGTACTTGCGAGACCGCACCAGCCCGGGGGATTCGGCAGACTGCGCAACGCGCACCCCTCCGGGGTTCCCTCGCTCGGTCGGGAGCCCTGGACTACGGTCTCCCTCGGTCACTCGGTGCTGCGTTTTTATCGCGCCGTCTGCCGAATCCCCCGGACTGGCGCTCAGTGCTAGCCCTTACGCTGCAGTGAAGCTTTCTCCAACCTGATGAATTCCATTTATGGACACTGCTTTCGCGTTACGGAATAAGCGCTCAAGTTTATTATCCGGGAAAAGCGAGCCTGAGTTCTTTGCGATACCCGTCCTCGAAACCAGCACACTGCTACTTGCTACAAAATCAAGGCGAGCTCAAATAGTAAGCACCACCTGACCCCAATGCTGGTTTTTGATCCTATTCAGGCAGCGGCAAGCCTCTTTCTCGCAATACTTCCGCGAAGGTTCTGGACGCATTCAATCCGGCAGGAAAGCCATCGTACAGGGTTACCTGAGCGATTAACTCGGCGATCTCCTGAACAGTCAGCCCATTGTCCAGTCCGCGGTTCAGTTGCGAGCGCAGTTGCACGGTCTGGTAGTTGGCCAGCGTGACAGCTATCGTGGCCAAGCTGCGATCGCGCGGTGACAGTTGGTCTCTGGTCCAGGTTTCGCCGTAGATCAGGCCATCCACCAATGTTTCGAGATAGGGCGCAGCAGGAAAACGACCGTCGCCCAAAGGCAAATTACGGGCAGTATAAACCTCGGCAATGACACCAGCCGCGTTTATAGAAGCAGGAAATCCGGAATAAAACGCCAGATGGATAAGCAGTTCGCCAAGTTCTTCCTGAGTGACACCGTTATCCAGCGCGCGGCCCGAGTGATAGCGAACCTCGCTCGCGGCATTCAGCGCCGTGCCCACGGCCACTGTAATCAGGCTGCGATCACGAGGCGACAGCTCCTCGCGCTTCCAGGTTTCGGCGTAGAGCACCTGGTTAAGCAAATCACGCAGATAGGGAGCTTGCGGATAAGCAGTCGGAAATTCCAGTTCAGGATTCTCTGCTGGTGTGCGCGATGACGCCCCCGGCGGGCTTGCGGGCAAGCCGCGCTCGGCGAAAACTTCTGTGGCCACCCGCGCCGCATTCACGCCAGTGGGAAAACCGGAATACCAAAGAGTATGTGCAATGATTTCCGAGATCTCGGCCTGGGTAATTCCATTATCCATTGCTCTACCCATGTGCAGCTTCAGTTCACTGGTGGCATACAGTGCCTGCGTCACCGCGACAGTAATCATGCTGCGGTCTCGCAGTGACAGTCCGGGGCGTTCCCACACATCTCCATAGACATAGGTATCGCGCACTTGTCCGAGATAAGGAGCACCGTCATAGCCACCGGGAGGTGCTGGCGGTTGCTGGGCGAATGCAGCTGAGCCAAGCATTAACATGGCAAACACACCAAGTGTAAAGCCGCGAACTGAGTGTATTGTTTTAAAAACTGTATTCGTCATAAATCCCTCATTCTCGTTGTTATAAATTTGTTATGTAATTTATACGTAATTCGGATCATGCCTAAAAAGTGCCACGTATTTTGATTGCCAGCACACTGCCTGTGGTAAAGCAGGAGTTCTCGATTTCGCGCAAGCCGCCATCGCCAATACTGCGGTTTTCATAACGCGTTCTGAGTCGGCACCGCGTTCCGCCATCACGCACTTCAAACCGATAAGTCAGGTCTTGCCATCCCACTGCTTCCACCCAGGCAAAATAGAAGGGGTCGCCTTCATACGATTCCGTTTTATCGATGTCGTAAAACACATTGGCGCCATCAATGCCCTTGCGCACATCGAATCCCCAGTTCATGTTGCGCGCAGGAATATCCTGTCGCAAACCAAAACTGACGTTGCCGCGGCCCCTTCGGGAAAGTCGGCGATCTTCTCCGGTGAACGGGTCGGTAATACTCGAATCCTCCAGATCAACCCTGGAGGTGAGCAATACATTCGGCAAGCCAACAAAACCCAAGCGCAGACTGCTGTTGATGAACATACCATAGCGTTCACCGTCACCGATATTGCCGTTGGCGCCGAGCACGGTAGTGCGAGTAGACACATCGATTCTTTCGATTACGTCTTCCAGCTCGTGATAGAACACGTTTCCAGTGAGCACACCGGCGTCATTCGGCAGGCGGTATTCCAGATTGGTGTCATAGCGCCAGGATTTCTCTTGCACCAGATTTGGGTTGCCTTCCAATTGGTTCTGATCATCATCCGTGCCACCGTTGGTCTGGGCACTGGCGGTGAAGTCAGTAAAGCTTAATTGCGCGACGTCTTTTTCTATGGTGGTTCGCAGCTGCAAAGATGGTGTGATATCAAATCGGTAATCCAGTTTCGGACGCACGAAATCAAAATCACGGGACTGGGACACATCACCACTCTGGGAAATCGTGCTGGTTTCATACAGCAAGGTGCTTTCCAGCGACATGCGCGGATTCAGTTGCCAGTTGTGCACAGCAAAATATTCATAGCGCATCTCTTCCACTTGGCCGTTGGCATTGTTGATCGGGGTTAACCCACCGAATGCAGCGGAACCGGCTCTGCTGGTCAATAAACCCAGCTGCAACGAGGTATCGACAATGGTCTGTGCCCGTTCCACACCGATCTCAAGATCCTGTCCACTGCTCACCCCCAAGTTGTAGGTAGAGCGCAGAATCCGTTCCCGCGTGCGTTCAGAGGAGGCCAGGAACAAATCTTTGGTCCGTGTGCCGCTGACAAAATTGAAGCGGTCGCGCTGAAACAGCGAGTCCTCGTCATTGACGATGAACAAAGTCTTGAAGCGACTGCCATTGGCGAAAACATGTTCGTAGTCTCCACCGACTTCCCAGGAATCGTCCCCGGATTGCAGTTCTTCTTCCTCGGGTATAACCACAGGACTGGCGAAGGCGTAATCCACGATGGTGCGATCCAGAAAATTGTCGGCATCTTCGTCAGCCCATTGCAGGTTCAAGTGTGTCATGTCCTGGCTACTGAATTCATAACCGAAATTGGCAACCAGGGTATTGGGTGCGGAGTCGCGGGTTTCTTCGCGGCGAATGCGGTCGTTCAGCGTACCGCTGGCCAAATTGCTGATTTCGCGACTGTCCCGAAATTCGTAACGGGGTTCCTGTTCAGCACTCAGGAAATAAGTCAGCGCTTCCCGTTGGCCATTGACGGAAACTTTGCCACCCGGTTGGTATTTGCCATCGAAATAACGGTCGGCATTGATTTCAAAAGCCACACTGGCACTGGATTGAGCCTGAAGCAAAACGATGTTGATTACCTGACCTGCACCCCGCACATCGAGGTCGCCCGATGTACCGCGAATGATTTCGATATAATCCACCTGGGAGGCAGGAATACGACTGAGTTGGTCATTGCCTTCGTTTTCCTTGCCTGCAAGGCGACGCCCATTGATCAATGTCTGGTCCCCGCCGGATCCCAGGCCACGGCGATCTGATCCGCCGGAACTGCCGGGTCCGCCGCCGCCAGGACCGCCGCCACCTCCACCACCTCGCGCGACATTAATGCCCGGTATGCGATTCAGCATGTCTTCGACAGAATAGGGCTCAAACTCCGCAAAGTAGGATGCTGGATAGGTTACTGTGGCATCGGCGTCCGTGGTTGGCTGCAAGTCCTGGGCGCTGGCCAGTGAGGAGAGCGCCGCGAAAGAGAGACCGATTAGTCGCTTGCTGAATAGAGGGCCGCGAAGAGCAATAGAACTGTTGAGGATGGATCGCGACGTCATACCTGCACTACCTCGAAAAACTGGGTTTTTGGTAAGCCAAAGTATGATCGCTGTGATTAGTCAGAAATACTGGATAATGACCCAAAATTGTGATTTTTATTGACAAATGTACACCGCAATCAACAGCGAATTCGAACCCTGATTCCAGAAATTTTGCCGGTATGGTCCTGCGGGTTTTTCGCCGCTGCATTCTCTCCTGTCAGCGAATCCAGGCACTGGGGAATTTGAAGAAGGCGATTGGAAAAGCCGAATTCGAAGGGTCAATGCAACTGGAAGGCAATGCAACTGGACAATCATTCGCTTCAGGGCTACTTTGATTTCTGCCCTCCCATCAAAGAGTACTCACCAGACGGAGAATAAAGATGCCACGAGCATTAAGAACAAGCCTGCTGATAGTTCTTGCCCTGTTGATTGCATCCTTGCTGACCCTGCGCGTGACAGGGCTCGAGCCACGTTACATTGATCCAGCAAGTCCCGCGTTTGCCGAGTCCGGCCGCACCGCAGGACCTGGCTTGTGGTTAAGAGGCGAAGTTGTGCGTGAGCCAGTTTCGAACTGGGATTGGGTTACCACTGTGCAACACCCTACCCGCGGCAATACGATCATGTTGGAAACACGCACCTGGTATGGCATTCCCCACTCCGTGACAATCAATGCAGTGCCGCTTGGCGAAGAGCTTTACATCAGCGGCAGCGCACAGGATTTCCGGCTCGAAGCAGAATTCCCTCACGCGAAAAGCTGGTGGGCAAACATCGAACGAGATCCGCGTGTGCGCATGAAGATTGATGGCAAGATTTATGAAATGACGGTAGCGCTGGTCACCGACCGAGATGAAGTTATCGAATTGTTCGGCAGAGATCCGATCACGCGCACGGTGGCCGCAGACGGGCGGGAGCAGATCACCGGAAAGAGGTACTACTGGCGAGTGTTTCAGCGCAATATTCCGGAGTATGGCGGCTAGAGAGTTCGATGAGAGACGGCAGCGGCATACACATGCGGAAGTGCATGTTCGCGCTACCCATTCTTGTTAAACGTTTGCAGTGGAGCACGCAGACATGGTTTATCAGAAAAACAATACACGCTTCAACAGGCATGTGGGATCGCTGAACAACTTGAAGCGCCGCGACTTTCTCCGCAGCAGTGCCAGTGGGCTGGCGGGTGCCTGGCTCTCCACCTGGCCGTGGCAGCAACTTGCCGCGCAGCAGACTGCGCCGCCGCAGAACACAGACTGGGACGCAGGGTTGGTACAGCACTTGTTACCTGCCGTGAATGAATCCCGCTTCCTGATCAAGACTTCATTTACTCAGCCATTGGCCAACGCCCCGGTGCTCCGCATTCAGCGTGGTTCCACCACCCGCGAAGTAACTGGCACACTCAACGATACCCGCGGCGAGTTCTGGCAATTTCACGCCACGGAACTGCAGCCGGATACCGAGTATCAATTGTCATTACACGATGGCCGCAATAATGCCTTGTGCGAACCCTGGCCATTGTCGACATTTCCTTCCCCCGACCAGAATCCCGAGCGGCTACGCGTCCTGTTTTTCACTTGCGCAGGTGGTCGGCCGGGTGAGTACTTCGGTATTGGTGATCGCAGGGGAGCCCTGCCCATTGCCATTCGCCGCCGCCTGCTGCAGCGGGCGCTGTCGTTCGCACCCCAGGCTGCGGTTGCCAATGGCGATCACATCTATTGGGACCTGCATTCCTGGCAAGGAGAAAACGCCGGGCAACTGAGTCCGGCGGGTCGTGAATCGAATTTCGATTTTGCCGCGCGCGTCATGGGTGGCAGCAATAATGGTCACAACGAGGCTGCCATGAAGTTGGCAGCCGGACCCCAGATCGTGCCTCTCTACGGCACCGACTTTCGTTCCATCCCGGTGTATTTCCTGCAGGACGATCATGACCACTGGGAAAATGATTCGCCGCTGACGTATCCGGTGCCCTGGTTCCAGTTGCAGTTGGCGCGCGCTACCCAGCAATTGTATTACCCGGAATTTCTGCCAGACGTTGCGCGCTCGACCGGCTTGCCATTCTCCACGAGCAGTGAGCGTGGCGAATTGTCGGAGAGTTTCGGTACCTTGCGCTATGGCTCTTTGCTGGAAGTGTTGTTGTATGACGTGCGGCGCACGTTAGTTGTGGGCGAAATGAATGCTGTTTTCCTCGATCGCAACGTAGAAGATTGGTTGATACAGCGCACCGCCTCACAAGATACCCGACACCTGGTTCACGTCCCTTCAAACCCGCCTGGCTGGAGTGCCGGCAAATGGGGCGAGTGGTATCCCGATATGCTGCACCCTGAAACTGGTCAACTCACCCTGCAAATGCCCAAGCCGCATTGGCAGCAGGGCTGGCTCGGTCAACATGACCGGATCATGCAGGCACTGGCCGCTATGAAACACCGCAATCCACTGGTGATCGCGGGTGACCTGCATGCAACAGGTGTAGGCACCATGCATGGCGCCGGCAATCTCGATTTCAGTGACAATCCCATCACAAATATTCTCTGTGGTCCCGTGGCAACCGGGCCTGAGGGCTTTCCTTCTTCTGTCCGTGGCACACGCCCGATGCCATCACTGCATCTCGAATTTGAAGAACAGGTACCGCCATTTGAACAGAACGGCTTTACGGTGGTGGATTTTGAGCAGGACCGCATTGTCGCGCAATTATTCAAATGGGATGCCGACACCCAGTCTGTGGACGCTATCGATACCTTGCAACCTTACTATCAGGTCGAGCTTGATCGACCATAGGTCTTGTTGTTATGAGAAAATTGGTTCTGTGTCTGCTCGCCGTGGTAATGCCTGTGATCCAGGCCCAGGTGGAAGATCTCCCGCCCGCCTATCCCCGTGACGGGGCGCACAAAATACTGGAGAACGAGCACGTCATCGTGTGGGATATCAGCTGGTTGCAGCAGGACTATCCCAAGCACCGACATCGCTATGACCATACCGGTGTGTATTACAGCACAGGTGACAGAATGATCATCTCAAATGAGGGCGAGTCCCGGGCAGTGCACACTGAAGCCTGGAATATTTCTTTTCAGCTTGCGGGTGTCACTCATACGGAGATTGGTACCAGTGCTGCCCCCCTGCGCGCTGTATTCGTGCAGATAAAACGCCCCGTCGCAACCACCACTGGCAGCGAGCTTTCTCTACCGCAATTCCCGACTGACTCACCGCTCGAACGCCTGGCCAATGAACGCGTGAAGGTGTGGGAATACCCCTCTGCTTCCGCGGACGCTGACAATGCGCAGGACAGTGTGCATTATCACGGTCATGATGCAGTGGTGGTCTGGTTTGATGCTGACACGCGCCCGAATGTGCATTTTGTTTCACG
>SXGR01145998.1_pt1 | contig 12262 bp, 12 predicted proteins | sample 3174711 | NCBI WGS metagenome assembly SXGR01 (sample SAMN11356860, study PRJNA531348) | freshwater metagenome | isolation source: freshwater sample F1-60 | place: China: Fuxian Lake, Yuxi | collected 2017-12-25
CGCCGGCAAGCACGTCACACCGATCGAGGACTACTCGTTCATGCCGCGCTGCACATACTGCCAGCCGCAGATCGCCAGCATCGGGCTTACAGAGGCCGAGGCAAAGGCCAAGGGCATCGCACTGAAGATAGGCAAATTCCCGTTCCGCGGCGCAGGCAAGGCCGTGGCGATCAACGACTTCGACGGCTTTGTGAAGGTCATAACCAACGCGCAGACGGGCGAGCTAGTCGGCGCGCACATGATCGGGCCGGACGTGACGGAGATGGTCGCCGAATTCGGCGTGCTGAAGGCGTTAGAGGGGACAAACGTCGAGTTGGGCGCGCTGACGCATGCCCACCCGACCCTGTCAGAAGCCGTCAAAGAGGCCGCGCTGGCCGTCACAGGCGAAGCAATACATATTTAGGGTCACGCATGCTCATCGTTGACGCGCACCCGCACATCTACTCGCCCGACAGCGCGAAGTACCCGACCATCGACGTGCCGTGGGAGCCGGGCGAGCCCGCCGCGGTCGCAAACCTGAAACGCCGCATGGACGACGCGGGTGTCGGGCGCGCTGTGTTCATCCAGACCGGTACGTTTTACGCCTTCGACAACCGCTACGTGATGGACAGCGCAAAGGCCAATGCGACCTGGGCGTGCGGCGTAGTCACATTGTCGCCTGACGACCCTTCGCACCTCGACGTGCTCGAAGAAGGCGTCCGCAAGTTCAGCGTCCGCGGCATGCGTGGCATCCCCGACAGGATCAGCCGCATATCGTCTCCCAACGTCTACCGGCTGTGGACAAAGGCACGCGACCTCGGCATTCCGGTGAACTGCATGGTGATGGACGACCTCGACCGCGTGCCTGAAATCGAGAAGGTTGCCGGCGACTTGCCTGACCTGCGCATAGTCCTCGACCACTGCTTCCTCATGAATACGCGGCACAACCTGGAACCCACCTTGGCGGCGCTGAAGCGACTGTCTGCTCGACCGAATATCTACGCCAAGCTGACCTGCGGGACGCACGGGTCCTACCGCGTCTACCCGCACACGGACATGCACGGGCCGCTGAAGCAGGTCATCGAGTGGTTCACACCAAACCGGTGCGTTTGGGGGTCGAACTTCCCGAACGCGCTGTGGTCGAAGGGCTCGAGCTACAAACAAAACCTGACGCTCTTCACGGAAGAGCTGGGGCTGTCGCGGGCCGAGCAAACGGGCGTGTTGAGTACGACCGCGTTGAAGCTGTGGTTCCCGCGAGACGCGTCGCCTGGAACGTAGCGCGATAGACGGTGACGGACCGGTGGCCGACTGTCCCTCACCCGGACCCTCTCCCGCCGAGAGAGGGCAATTCGTCCCCTCCACCTCGATGGGGGAGGGTCCAGGGAGAGGGTGACAGGGGCTGGTCGTGGATCGACGCCCCCGAGCCAGAGCGAGCAGTTCCCAAAGCGGCCTGAGCGCAGGCAAGATAGAATTCCACGGTTGACCAACAGCGACGGGCCGTGGCTACGCTGTACGCACGTCTCCCAGTCCCAGCCGCTCCATTGCTGCCGGAAGCCCACTGATCCGAGGTAATGCACATGAAGATGCGTCCGAACAGGATTAAGCACAAGCTTTCAGAAGGCAAAGCAGCCTTCGTACTGGGCGGCGTGCACGACCCGGACATGATCGACCAGCTTGGCCCCATGGGAGCCGACGGCTTCTGGCTGGAAGGCGAGCATGGCCCCGTCGACTACGCGAACGTGACAGACATGACCCGCGCCTGCGACCTCTGGGGAGTCACATCTCTCGCCCGTATCCATTTCAACGAGTATGGGTCGATCTACCGGATGCTGGACCGAGGTGTGCAGGGGCTTGTTATGCCGCACGTGAACACACGAAAAGAGGCCGAGGCGTTCGTGCAGGCGGCCAAGTTCTCGCCGGTCGGCAAGCGCGGCATGTTCACCAGTCGGCAGGGCTACGACGTGCCCGACTACTTTCAGAAGGCCAACGACGAGTCGATGCTCGTAATACTGATCGAAGACATCGCCGCCGTGCGCCAACTGGACGACATACTGAAGGTTGACAATATCGATGTGTTCTTCGTAGCGCCGTCTGACCTCGCGACATCGCTCGGGCACATCGGGAACATCACTCACCCTGAGGTCCAGAAAGTGTTGGACGGAGCATTGACCAAGATCGTGAAGTCTGGCCGCACAGCCGGGGCGCTGACAGGCAACAGCGGCGTTGACCGGCACCTCGATATGGGCGTGCGTTTCTTCCTCACGAACGTGAACCCGTGGATAGAGACCGGCGTCAAGGACTTCGCAGCGCGGACGGCGAAGGTGAGCGGTCGTGGGTCACCGCGTTCCCCTGCCAGGTCCACACAGGCGAAGCGCGGAGCAAGTCGTTGAACGTGTTTCGTAACGGCTATTCGCGCGTCGGGTTGTTGGTCTTGCTTGTCGGTGCCATCGGCCTGCTTGCCGCGTGCCGCGGTGGCGGCGCGAACCCGGGCACTGTAGTCATACCTGTGATCAAGCCTACCGCAAGTACTTCTGGCTGCCTCAACCCAGGCTACCCGGCCGAGGCCGTGCAGTTCGGCGACAACGCATCAATCGCGTACTCGGAGATGGACGTCACCTACGCCCTGGGCACCGCCAAGCTCAAGTACTTCGACCACGTAGTGGGCGATGGAGCGTCCCCGGCTTCTGAATCCGTAGTAAAGGTCTTCTACACCGGCTGGATCAGTTCTAGCTGTATTTTCGACTACGCGTTACCGGATGCCGAGCCTATTCAGTTTCGGCTCTCCGATGTCATTCCGGGCTGGAGCCAGGGCCTTTTGTCTATGAAGGTAGGCGGTAGACGACGACTGGAGATACCATCGGAACTAGGTTACGGCCCTATCGGCTTCCCGCCATTGATCCCGCAGTCGGCGACACTCTATTTCGAGGTCGAGCTTGCGGGCGTCATGACGCAGGCTGAGGCCGAGGCGACAGCGTCCGTTCAGTCCACTGCCATCGCAGAAGAGGCAAACGCTACAGCGACGGCCCGGTCGGCAACGGCAACTGCGCTTGCTCCGTCTGCAACGGCGGCGGCCACGCCCGGAAGCGGCCAGTGAGATTGTTGCGAGACACTCGGTAAAGGCCATTTCGGGCCTTACCGCCGAGCACGGGTTCACCTGAAGTCACGTTATGTGAGCCAAAAGTGTCAACGTTCAGGGGCCACATGCTCTCGGTCTGTGTTTACCGTATTCGGGTCACGGTGGCATGATGCGCTCCGTGTATGCCGCGTTGGCCCGACGCGGCTCGGGGAGCCGTCGACGTGAAGATCACCAAAGTAGAGACAATCCGTTGCGACGAGTTCTTCCACGTCCTGTGGGTCCGCGTCCACACCGACAACGGCCTCATTGGCCTCGGTGAAACGTGGTACCTGCCGCGCGCCGTTTCGTCCGTCATCCACGAAATATTTGGGCCCATGCTCATCGGCCGAGACCCCATGGACCGCGAGGGCCTCTGGTCGAAGATGTTCGGACACGTCGAGGGGTTCGGTTACGCCGGTGCTGAGGCGCGGGCGCTGTCTGCCCTTGACATCGCGCTCTGGGACCTGGCCGGTCAGGCGACGGGCCAGCCTATCTACAACATGCTGGGCGGAAAGTGCCGCGATAAGATCCGTGTCTACAACACTGTCGGCTCGTACGGCCCGCACCAGGACAACGACTTCGAACAACGCGATCCGGTTGGCTTCCTGCAGAACCTGATCGACGAAGGCCTCGGTATGGTCAAGTCGTACTACCTGGGGCCATACGCCGAGAAGTCCGGCGGCAACTTCATATCGGGCAAGGACCTGCGCGAGGCTCTCGCTCCTCTGGCCAGACAACGCAAGGCTATCGGTGACCAGATCGAGATCGCGCACGATGGCGGCGGTCAGTGGCAACTGGCGCCGGCGATACGCATCACACAGGCGATGGACGAGTACGACATCTTCTGGCAGGAGGAGATGATCCGCCCGATCAACATCGAAGCACACCTCAAGCTGGCCGAAGCGAGTAAGGCGCCGATCTGCGCCGCTGAGCGGCTCATCACGAAGTGGCACTTCCGCGAGTTCATCGAGCGTGGTGCAGCAGAGATCGTGATGCCCGACCTGATCTGGACGGGCGGCATCACCGAAACGAAGAAGATCGCCACGCTGGCAGAGACCTATCAGACGCCCGTCGCGCCGCATGACTGGACGGGGCCGGCGAACATATTCGCGTGCGCCCACATTTCGATGTCGTGCCCGAACGTAAACGTTCAGGAAACCAACCGGGCCTACTACAAGCCCGGCGGTTGGTACGAAAAATTCGTCGAGCCCAATGTAATCGTGAAAGACGGCTTCCTGAGCGCGCCCGAAGGCCCCGGCCTGGGGACGCGGCTGAAGAAGTCCGTGCTCAACCGATCGGACATACACGTGGAAACCACGACAGAGGCAAGGCCATGGAACTGGCCTGGTTTCGTCGATCCCGGTCAGAAGTCGCCTCACTGGTACCAGCCCGCTGTCCCGGCGCGGCCGGTCAGGCGGGAAAAAAGCGTAGAAAGGCAGTGCAGTGACGAACAGCGGATCAAAGATATTCGTCCTCAGCGATGAGACCGCCGGGCAGACTAGAGTCGTCCCTGAACAGGCATTCCCTTCAGACGACTACCTTCAACGCGAGATAGAACGCCGGCCTGACCTCATTCCCGGCGAGCAGGTAGACCCGGACGTGCCACGCAAGTGGCTTGTCGTGACGAGGGAGGCGGGCAGCGGTGAGTATTTGCCGGGCATCGACCGCTGGACCATGGACCACGTCCTCATAGACCAGGACGCAGTACCGACGCTTGTTGAGTGCCACATGTCGACAGACGCCGAGACAGGCCGTGTCACAATCGGCCGCCTCCTCGACTATGCCGCGAATATCAAGAGCTTCTGGCCCGACGGACGCCTCCGTGAAGCGGCCCGCGTGACCCTGCGCCGAGCAGGCCGTACTTATGAGTACGCGGTAGGCGAACTGATCGAATCCGACGACCCACGCCAGGTCGAGAGCTACTGGGTGCGCGCCGACCAGAACATGACAGAAGGGCGCGTCAGGATCGTCCTCGCCTCTGCACGCTTCTCGCCCGAATTGTTCAAGATGATCGAGTTCTTTGGCGGACAGATGTGTACGCCGTAGAGGTCAAGCTGTTCGCAGGCGACAACCTGCGCGTCCTGTCGTCACGCGTCGTCGTACGGCCACCTGCCGGGCCAGCTCGCCTGCTGCGTCGGCTGAGCGGGCCGCGGCGCCTGACCGAGGACTCTATCCTCGAAGCGATCACAAACGAGCCGTACCGCGAGTTCATCAACCGCCTGTTCATGACCTGCCGTCAGCTGGGCTTCTCCGCAGAGCCAGGCGATGCCGGTTTTGCGTGGCGTGTACGTTCCGGCGACCGGCCGACAGTCCTCTGGATGTTCCCGCCGGGCCGCCGCGGGTTCGCCGGCCTGACAGACCTGAACCTGGGCTACGACCTGACACGCGAGAACGACTTCAGCCCTGAGTTGCTGACCGCCCTGCGCCAGTTCGCCGAACGGCTGCGGCACATACCCGTCGCCGTAGAGTCGCGGCCCTGGGTGAACGGTTCACGCTTCAGCGAGGAGACGGCGGCAGTCGCCGAGGTCCAGATCGTCGATGCGTTGTCCACGCTGGCCCGGCAGGCGCCGCAATAGTCGCCTGCGTCGCGCCCGGACCATGTCATTCTGAGGCCGCAGCCGAAGAATCCCGCTTCTGCGGCGGCGCGCCCACATCATCCCGAGCGAGCCGCGAGGAATCCTGGGCGGGGCCGGTCTGAGCACCCTGATCCTGTCGAAGGGCGCGCCGTCGGCGCGGTGGCCTCACGCCCCGCCGTTTGGCTTGACCACCAGCTTGACGCCCTTGCCGTCCGCCGAGTCCTTAATGGAGTCGTAGACCCGCTCCAACGGATACCTCGCCGAGATGACGCCGCTCAGGTTGAGCTTCGCAAGTTCGCCTACCGTGCTGCCGAACGCGTTGCCGCGGCCAAACGCCCCGCGCAGGATGACCTCCTTGTAGTGAAGGTCGTATAGATCGTACGGCAGCGTCGTGCCCTTGTTCGAAACTCCGATCAATAGCACCTGCCCGCGCGGCCGTACGATGTCTATCGCCTTCGCGACGAGCTGCGGTTTGCCGACGACCTCGACGGCTATGTGTGCGCCCTTTCCGCCCGTGTGTCGTTTTACCAGTTCGACGATGTCTTCATTGGTAGGGTCGTTGAGGATATCGGCGCCGAGCTGGCCAGCCATCTTGCGGCGGCTTTCAACCGGCTCTGACGATATGACCGTCTTGACGCCGCGTGTCTTCAATGCGGCGACGGTGAAGAGGCCCATGATGCCGGCGCCTATCACGACGGCGACGGAGTCCTTGGCGATGCTGAGGAACCCGGCGCCGCTGTAGCAGCACGAGGCTGGCTCAGTAAGTGCGGCCTTTTCGAGGTCGAGGCTGTCGGGCACATGGTGCGCAGACTGCACCGGCACGACCGAGTATTCGGCGAATGCGCCTGTAGACCGTTCCGCCTTTTCGCAGCGGCTCCAGTTCCATTCGCGGCAGTTGTGGCACTCGCCGCAGTGGCTCGATATGTCGCACACAACGCGGTCGCCGACACGCGTTTTGGGGACGCCCTGTCCTACGGCCGTGATGGTCCCGGAAAACTCATGGCCCATGATCAGCGGCGGAGTGGCCGGAAACAGCCCCTGCGTGATGTGGACATCGGACCCGCACACGCCGACCGTATCCACCTTGACGATGACCTGACCGGCGCCGGGCGTCGGGTCAGTACGTTGTTCAATCGTAAACTTTGGGCCACCCTGCCAGACTGCGACTTTCATCAGTTCGTGCTCCGCTAATTGACTTTTGATATTCCGTTTGAACGAAGCTTGCCAGGCCTGACCCCTCCGACAGGAGACGGGCGGTAGAGTTCATCCAGAAGACGTCACCCTGAACTCGTTTCAAGATCCGTGTCGTAATTGGCCGGACGCATTTCTGGGTAAGCTCCAGTTCGGGCGGTGGCAGTATAATCGCCCGACGCCCACTTCAGGCGGAACTTCACGAAGGACAGCAACGTGTTTTTGCAGGACCGCGTAGCCATAGTCACGGGCGGTGCGACTGGTATAGGCCGGGCGATCGCCCAGAAGATGGCAGCGAGCGGCGCATCCGTAGTTGTTGCCGACATGAACGGCGAAGCCGCCCGCAAGACAGCCTTAGAAATTTCGGCCTCTGGCGTGAACGCAATCGGTGTGACTGTCGACGTTACAGACAGTGCGGCGACCGACCGAATGGCAGCATCCGCGCTCGAGCGGTTCAAGAAGATAGACATCCTCGTGAACAACGCCGGTGTAGCGGGCGCTCCCGGTTGGAACACGAGGTCCGAGTCCACCGAAGACGACTGGGTCAAGACCTATCAGGTGAACGTCCTGGGCGTCGTAAACGCCACAGGTTCGGTCGTCGCTCACATGAAGGCGGCGCGGTACGGCAAGGTCGTGAACCTCTCGTCAATCGCTGGTCGCGAAGGTCGGCCCTCGTTGCCGCACTACTCTGCGACCAAGGCGGCCGTGATCAACTACACGCAGTCGCTGGCGAATGAACTGGCGAAATTCAACATCAACGTAAACGCCATCTGCCCCGGACTGCTGTGGACGCCCATGTGGGAACAGGTAGGGGGTCGGTACGCCCGCGACAACGCGGCCTACAAAGGGCTAACGCCGCGCGAGGTCTTTGACCAGATGGTCGCCGAGCGAATACCTATGGGTACGGAGCAGACTCCGGACGATATCGGAGACGCGGCGGTGTTCCTATCGTCGGAGGACGCAAGGAACATCACTGGGCAGGCCCTGAACGTCGACGGCGGGTTCTTCATGAGGTAGGCGCGCCGACTCAGGCGGCGCAACCGCGCGGCGCGTCCGACGCGGCGTTCAGCTGCCGAGTGTGATGTTGTCGATCAGGCGCGTGCCGCCGATGCGGACCGCCAGGGATACCAGCGCTATCACGCTCACAACGTCTAGCTCGATAAGCGTTTCCGTATCCGCCACGCTGACGTACTCAGTACGAGCAAGTGGCTCCGCAGCCAGCAGGTCAAGCGCAACCTTCTTCAGCTCTGCTCCCCGCCGCTCTCCCCCGCGCCACTTTGCTTCTGTAGCCAACAGCGCGCGCCGAAGCACAGTCGCCGCAACCCGCTGCTCACCGATCAAGTACACGTTGCGGCTGCTCATCGCTAGGCCGTCCGGCTCGCGTACCGTCGGAGCGGCGACGACTTCGACGCCGAGCATCAGGTCCCGGGTAATCTGCCTGATGACTCTGACCTGCTGGGCGTCCTTCTGCCCGAACACAGCTACGTCAGGCCTGATGAGCGTGAACAGCTTTGTCACGACCGTTGCGACGCCTGTGAAATGGCCGGGCCGGTGCGCGCCCTCAAGGACTGTGGCTATCGGGCCGGGGTCGACGCGCGTCGACTCGCCCTGCGGGTAGACCTCCTCGACCGTCGGAGTGAACACAGTGCCGACTCCCGCCGCGCGGAACATCTCCAGGTCTCGTTCTCTTGGCCGCGGGTAGCGCAGGAAGTCCTCGCCGGGCCCGAACTGGGCGGGGTTGACGAAGAGGGAGGCCACCACGTGTTTTGCGCGTTCGTGCGCTATGGTCACGAGCGACATGTGGCCGGCGTGGAGCGCGCCCATGGTCGGCACGAGCGCGACGCTACCGCTCATGGCGCCGCGCGCCGCGCGTATCTCCGCGGCCGTCTCGATCACTTTCATACGCTGTTCGGCTTGGTCGTCGCGCCTTCACCCGGGCGGGCCGCGTTCTCGTGTGTAAAGAACGACTCGGCGTCTGTCGGGAACTGACCGCCGCGGACCTCGCTCGCATACTGTTCGAGCGCCGACCTGACCACCGGCGCGAGGTCGGCGTACCGGCGCGCGTGCCGCAGTTTCCGGTCGCTGAGGCCAAGCAGGTCGTGGAACACCTGCACCTGTCCGGAGCAGCGCGGCCCTGCGCCTATGCCGATAGTCGGGATGTGCTGGCGATCGGTGATAGTCGCCGCCAGTTCGGCCGGAATCAACTCCAGGACAATGGCGAACGCACCGGCCTCCTCGATTGCATGCGCGTCCTCGAGCAAAGCGTTGGCGGCGCGCGTGTCGCGGCCCTGGACGCGGTGCCCGCCGAGCCTGTGAATGGACTGTGGCGTAAGGCCGATGTGTCCCATGACCGCGATCCCGGCGTCTGACATGCGACGCACGATATGCGCGACTGGCTTACCGCCCTCGACCTTCACTGCCTGCGCGCCGCCTTCCTGAAGCAGCCGGCCCGCATTGCGGATGGCCGACTCTGCATCGACCTGGTAGCTCATGAACGGCATGTCTGCGACTATCAGGGCGCGTTGGGTGCCCCGGACGACCGCAGCAGTGTGGCGGACCATGTCATCAACGGTCACGGGCACCGTAGAGTCAAACCCGAGTACCACCTGTCCGAGGCTGTCGCCCACGAGCACGAGTGGTATGCCCGCCGCATCGGCAAGCCGCGCTGACGTGTAGTCGTAGGCGGTAACCATAGGTATCAGTTCACCGCGGTCCTTCATCTGCTGGACCCGGTGCGTGGTAACCCGCCGGACGCGTTCAGGTCCGCGCGTTTCGCCTGAAGCTGCAGATACCTTCTCTGTCATAGTGACGGCTCCTTTGTCAGCGCGCGTTCCTGCTCCGACCTGCTGGGACGGCTGGCGGCCAGCGCGGCGCGCAGGATCTGCTCTATTTCGGCCCGCTGGGTTTCGGCCACGCCGCCCTGCTCCATAGCGACCGGCATCTGCGCGAGGGCCAGCGAGGCGTAGGAGCGCGCTATGTCTTCGGGCAGGGCGCCGAGCGCGGTCAGGTGCTTCGCGACTGTCTCGCTGTCGCCACGGACGTACGGGCCGGTCATGGCCGTGGGCAGGCCTTTTTCGCGGACGGCAGCGACTGTGGTCTCGACAAGGGGCAAAAGCGATTCAATAGCCCGGTCGCGAGGCACCCCCATCTGCCCCCACATCTGTGCGGCGAGGCTAATCAGGCCTGCAAGCATGCCGGACGCCAACACAGCGGAGGCGTGGTACGCGGCGCGGTGCTCGGGCAGGATGTCGAACGGGTTGCCGCCGAGGCCGCGCGCGAACGTACGCAGCCACTCGCGCAGTGACGGGTCGCGCGACTCGACAGCGAACGCGACGCCCCAAAGCCGGCTGACCGACGACGCGTCTGGGAACGACTGTAGTGGATGCAGCCCGCCGGTAGCCGCACCGGCAGCCTCGGCATGGCGTAGTACGTCGAGGCCAAGCGCTCCCGCGCAGTGGACTACCGCGTGCCCGCGCGCCCATGTGACCGACTGGCAGATGTCCTCTATGGCGCGGTCGGACGCAGTGATGAAGGTGATGTCTGCGCTGGCCGCAGCCTCGGCGGGACTTGCGAAAATGCGCGCTGATGGCAGCTTTGCCGCAAGCCACGCACGCTGTTCGGGCCGACGTGTGCTGATGGCAGTGACACGGTATCCGGCGCTTGCCGCTGCTTGGGCCAGGCTGGAACCGAGCCTGCCCGCACCGACGAACGCCAGCCGCTTCCGCTTCGCGTCGTGCAACGTCGTTGGCCGTGGGTGTTCAGGCTGTTTGAGGTTGTTTCCGTTCAACCGCTCTGCCTTCCTGCTGCGGACCAGCAAGGCGGGCGAGCTTAGCGAAACACCGGGGCGGCGTGCCACGACAGGCACACTTCTGATGCAGGGCCCGAAACTTGCCATCGGGGCTCGGTGAGAGTCCCCGCGGCCGGACGCCTATCGCACCGGTACTTCTTCTTGCTCACCTCTCCTGCCGGAGTAGGCTGCAGCCCCAGCGTAACGCATTCGTGTCAGGTTGTCGCTGTGCCCGCGCGCAGTGTCGTACGAGCAGCCCCTCACGCGATGCCACGACCAGCCGCAGCACGCTTTCAGCCCCTTGACACCGGGCGTAGACTATCCCAAATATCCGATTGTTACGGTTTTCGTAGCGTATTGCCTGCCTTCCCGCCTGCAGGCGTTCTCCCCGGTAGCCACACCGAGGCCAGGAGACTGGTCTGATGCCACGCACCCTCAAGGAACTTAAGCACGCGTACGGCTTCGAAGACGTCGCCATCGCTCCGGGGGATATTACGATCAACCCCGAGATGGTCGACCTGGGGATGAGCATAGACGGCGTGAAGCTGGGGATGCCTGTCCTCGCCTCTGCAATGGACGCCGTCGTAGACCCGAAGTTCGCCGTACGCATGAGCAAACTCGGAGGCCTTGGTGTCCTGAACCTCGATGGGATACAGACCCGTTACGACGACCCAGCGCCCTTGTTTACGGAAATCGCCGAGGCTTCGCGCGACGACGCGACCCTGCTCCTTCAGAAAATCTACTCCGCTCCCGTCAAAGAAAACCTCATTGGCAAGCGCGTTGAGGAGATCAAGCGGGCGGGCGGCACGGCAGCCGTATCGGCCATCCCCGCAAATACAAAGAAGTTCGCTCCTATCGCCATCGAGGCCGGTGCCAACGTGCTGGTGATCCAGAGCACCGTTACAACCGCTCGCCACCACTCCAAGAGCGTCCGTGGCCTGATCTTTCACGAGCTGGTCGCCCAACTCAAAGTGCCCGTGCTCGTGGGCAACACGGTCAGCTACGACACTACCCTCGAACTCATGGAGGAGGGCGTACACGGTGTGCTGGTGGGCGTAGGACCGGGCGCAGCCTGTACGAGCCGCGAAGTGCTCGGCATCGGCGTCCCTCAAGTCACCGCGACGCTCGAATGTGCGGCGGCGCGCGAGGAGTACTTCAAGACCACCGGGCGCTATGTCCCGATCATCACCGACGGTGGCATTCGCACAGGCGGCGATGTCTGCAAGTCGTTTGCATCGGGCGCAGATGCAGTGATGATAGGTACACCACTCGCTCAGGCAACCGAGGCGCCGGGTATGGGTTACAACTGGGGCATGGCCACGCCGCATGCGTCGCTGCCGCGGGGCACGCGCATCCAGGTCGGCACGCGCGGCCCACTCGAGAAGATCCTGTTCGGGCCTTCACACCGGACGGACGGCACGGAGAACCTGGTCGGCGCGCTGCAAATCTCTATGGGTATGGCCGGTGCGGTCAACATTCGCGAAATGCACAAGGCCGACCTCCTGTACGCCCCCTCGATCAAGACCGAAGGCAAGATCTTCCAGATGCAGGGCAAAGGCTCGGTTTAGCGTCGCGACTCCAATGAACAGCGACAGCATCTCATCCCCTCTCCCC
>SXGR01275505.1_pt1 | contig 12262 bp, 6 predicted proteins | sample 3174711 | NCBI WGS metagenome assembly SXGR01 (sample SAMN11356860, study PRJNA531348) | freshwater metagenome | isolation source: freshwater sample F1-60 | place: China: Fuxian Lake, Yuxi | collected 2017-12-25
CAAAGGTGCAAATGCGGCGGAGCCGCGTGCAAAAGTGAAAAAGTGGGAGGCGGGAGTATTGAGTATGGAGTATAGGGAGAGATAAAGAGCCAGGTGAGGGGTGACGGGCACGGGTGGCGGGAGTTCAGGAGTCGGCCGTTCGGCCATCAGGAGCTGGCACCAGGCTTCCGCCGGCTGAAGGCTGAACGGCTGAGCCCTGAAAGGCTGATAACCGTCGCCATCATCCGTCACCTGGAATGAATCGTGCTCGCAGGTAAAATCCCGGTCTCCGGTTTCCTTTGGAGCGGATATCCATTCTGTCCTCGATTCAGTCCTCAATTCAGCCATCAATTCAGTCATCCACTCTTATCATTGTCCACCATGCGATTGATGCTCTGTTTCCTGGCGGCGGGTCTATCGGCGGCCGAAGTGACGGTCGAACAGGTCAACCAGGCCATCGGCCTTGAGCTGTTCGCCGATGCGAACCTCTGGGATGACGACGCCAAGGCCGTCGCCGAGCGGCTGAACTGGCCGCAGGAGTCCGAGACGACCAACGACGCCAGTTACCGGCTCTATCCGAAGGAGGACTACCGTCTGCTGGGCTGCCGTCCGTATTCCTGTGCTTTCCTGGCGGATCAGAACAAGCCGACCTCGCTCTCGCTGATGTTCGCCAACAAGGGCGATTCCGTCTCGATCGGGTCGAAGGACGCCAAGGACAAGTCGAAGGTCAAGGCGCGCGACGAGCAGATCAAGGACTACAAGAAGGCGATCGCGGAGGACGCGAAAGACCTCGAGGCGAAGCTCACCGGCCTTTTCGGCCCGCCGAAGCTGGGCAGCATGGGGCAAGCGCAGGCGACGCGTGAGGTCGTGCGACGCTGGAATTGGAGCGGACATGCTTTCCTGCTCGCCGCTCCGAAGGACGAATACGTCGCCCTCCGCGTCCTTTCCGTGAAATCGGCCGACGAAGGCGGACGCAGCCGCGTCACCGATGCGGAGCTCTTCGCCCGGGCCAAGACCCGCGTCGAGAAGCGACCCAACGGCGACGTCATCCTGAAGGACATCCCCATGGTGAACCAGGGCCCCAAGGGTTATTGCGTGCCGGCCACTTGGGAGCGCGCCATGCGCTACATGGGCGTGCCGGCGGACATGTATGTCCTGGCCATGGCCGGACAGAGCGGCGCGGGCGGAGGGACTTCGACCATCGCCATCGCCAACGGAGCCAAGGACGCCGTCAGCCGCGGAGGCCGGAAGATCGAGTCGGCGTCCATCAAGATCGAACCTGGCACCGTGGCGAAATACATCGACCGCGGCCTACCGGTGATGTGGGCCATGTTCTCGACCAAGGAGTATAACGACATCGCGAACGCCCGGACCAAGGAGCGGGCCGGCATGACGGATGCCGCAGCCTGGAAGAAAGCGCTCGCCGACGCCCGCAAAGGACAGAAGCCGCTCCAGCCTGACCGTAACGAAGGCCACGTCTGCATGATCATCGGCTACAACAAGGAGACCGGCGAGGTGGCCGTGTCGGACTCATGGGGTCCGGCATTCGAAGAACGCTGGATTCTCGGCGTCGAAGCCACCCAGGTCAGCCAGGGCGGGGTGACGGTGATCGGATTCTGACTCGCGAAGCGTGACTTCGCGAGAGGGGACATGCTGGCACGTTGACACGGGGACACGCGCTTGCGCGAGGGGACATGCTGGCACGTTGACACGGGGACACGCGCTTGCGCGAGGGGACATGCTGGCACGTTGACACGGGGACACGCGCTTACGCGAGGGGACATGCTGGCAAGTTGGCAAGGGGACACGCGCTTGCGCGAGGGGACATGCTGGCACGTTGGCAAGGTGACAAGGGGCAGAATCGAGGGCACGAGGGCCGCAAGTGAGAGGCCCTGGGGCTTGGCTGACCAGAGCGAGGCCGTGCAAAGGTGAACGCTCAGGGCATGCGAGAGGGGGCACGCTGGCAGGGTGACGCGTGGACAAGAGGGAGAATCTAGGACCTGAGAGAAGGTTGCCCGTACCGACTTGGGTGATTATTTCGTAAGCAAATCAGGGTCATCGCTGCCGTCATCATGGCTGAACCAGTGTCGGTTCCAGGCATGGTTGCCCAGCGGGGTCTTCCGGAAGCGGATGGCGAGGGTGCGATAAGCAGGGTTAACCGCCTTCGGGTCGACGTATTTCAGGATGTCCCCTGCGTATTGCAGCATCAGCGAGCCGCGGACGTCGTTGTCCGGCAGATAGCTGACTGCCTTCATGATGAGGTCGACGGCGGCGTAACTCGCGATGCGGTGGGAGTAGTCCGGCTTATCGAGGTTCAGCGTGATCCATTTCTTGGCGCGTTTCCTCTCGTCGTCGCTGGGCGCGGCGAAGGTGTTGGGGATCTTCCAATTGTTGGTTTCAAGGCGCAGCTTGGGCAGGTCGGGCTTTTCGTGCCAGCCGGTCTGTTCCACCTCAAGGTCGCGCACGAACCAGCTGCCGTCTGGGCTCCAGTAGTGTCCGAAATCGCTATGGATCAGGGAGTCCCCTTGTTTGGCCATGATGAGGGCCGCCCGCCAGTAGGCATCGGCCCGTGCGAGGCGGTTGAAGTGCCAGCGATCGGCCTGTCTTCGCAGATCGACGTAGCGGCGGGCCGTCGCGCGCACATCGTCGGGGAAGTAGGGGAGAGCCTCTTCCCATCGGCCAGCGCGGAACAACCTGCGGGCGAGCAGGTGGCGCACCTCGTATCTGACCGGCACGAACCGGCCGTCATCCTCGAAGGGAGAGCCGGGACGCATCAAAGGGCGGTGCCAGCTTTGGTCGACGTCACGCTTGAGTTCGTCGAGGGTCAGCAGGCACTCGCCGACATAGGCGGCGTCCCGCTCGTTCAAGGAGTAGTAGAAGGCCCCCATGGCATCGGCGTATTCCTGGTTCTTCAGGAGAAGGACGCCCAGTTCGCCGCGGACGCGCGCGGTCCAGCTTTCTTTGTCGTCCGAATCGGCCTGAAGATAATAATCATAACTCTCCGCGTAGTAACGCGACGAAGCCGAGCTCATGTATTCGGAGATGGGTCGGAGGCCGCCGTGGTGAAGCGCGGGCTTGAGGCTGGCGATCGCGCCATGGACGTCTCGGTTCCGCAGGTTGATCCGGGAGCGAAGCAGCGCCGCCATCGGGTCATCCGTAGGTAATCTCCGCAAGGTCTCCGCGCACATGTCCCACTCGCCTGCCGAGTACTGGAGGTTCGCGATGCGCAGGGCATCCTCTTCCGCGGAGACTCCGGCGGCTTCCAGCGCCGCGACCCAACGGCGGGCGTATGAGTCGGTCTCGGATTGGATAAGCTGCCGTTCGGACGCGAGTTCTCCGCCGCCCGAACAGATGAAGATGGTCATGAGCCTGCGGAGGTCCGGATCTTTGGCGCAAGCCGTGAAAGCGTCGTCCCGGGCGAGTTTGGCGATCAGCTGGAGGGCCGAGCTCCGTCCGCTGGCATCCTCACGCTGATCCATGGCGAGGTAGGTCCGCAAGGCCTGGCCGAAATCAGCCAGTCCCAGCTTCTCGAGCGTCGCCGCGGGCGCGATCATCGACTGGGAGTAGGCGATCCAGCCGTCGCACTGCCGGCTGATCAGGCAGATGTCCGGGTGGCCGTCCTTGACCGCTTGCTTGGTGGCGTTGAGGTGGCTCCGGATCTCGCCCATGCGTGTTTTGGCCCTCTCGGCGGTCAGCTGCTCCCAGTTCGTGACTTTCATCAACAACCGGCCAGCCCGGTAGTGCGCGACGGCGGTGAGGTTCCGGCGCTGATCGGGCGGGAGGGCGAGGATGCGCTCGCAGAGGGGGATGGCTTCGTGGCTGTCGGTCTCGAGCGAAGCCAGGTAGAGCGATAGCTCCAAAGGGTGGGGAGTCGTCTTGGCGTCAGGGTCGAACGGGATGCCGCGTCGCTTGCAGTCCTCATTCACAACCCTGAGCACTTCAGCGACGACCGAATCGCGGTCCAGCCCGGGCATGTCTACGACGGGCCCTTTGGCGAGCCGATGACCGAAGGCTTTGTCGAAGTCCTTCTGGAAGGTCGTGCGTAAGGGGCTGATGACGGCGTGGTCGCCCATGGTGAGGATGCCCTCGGGTTCGTAGCCTAAGCCGCAGGCCCAGGCCAGGGCGGTGAGCCCGGCGGCCAAGGTCAGGAGCAAGGCGAGCCTCAGTCCTTTGAGGCGATGGTGTTCATGTTTCATTTGATGAGTCGGGTGGAGATGGGTTCGTCTTCGTCGATCCGCAGCCAGCCGATGATTCGGCGTTCGCCCGGCGCGAGGAACTCTTTGAGACGATGCTGGGAGAAAGTGACGGCGTCGCTCGTGACGTGGGCCTGCCAGGCATAAGTGGCGTCGGCGGCGACGAACCGTCCTTTGCTCCATTCCACGCTGACCGAGGGCAGGGGGACCGGGTGGTCACCGGAATTGATGACCGAAAGGTCATGGAGGCCGCCCCTCTGTTCGGTCTTCAATTCAAGCCCGGAATGGGCCAGGCGGCCCGCGAGGATGTCGCCGAGCCCACGCATCGTCCAATTCTGTCGATCGCCCGGGAAGGGCAGACGGAACCAATCCACTCCGACGACGAGTCCGAAGCGAGCGTCTTCGAGCGCGCGCAGGTAGGCTTGGACCTGCCGGGGATCCGCGGGAAGCGGGATGGTCTGGAACGTCCCCGTCGGAAAACCGGATTGTTCGGCGTGCATGCCGAGGTATTCGCCGTGCTTTCCGAAGCACGCCAGATAGGCATAGGTCGGGAGCGCGACACGGAAGGGTCGTCCGAAACGCCTGGCCTGATTCGTCCAACGGAGCGCCGCGCGATCGGAAAAGAGCTCATTGCGCTCGCCTAGCTTCGGCCTGCTCGTGCCGTGCAACTGGAGCGTCCAACCGTCGGCCGCGGCGATCAGTTCGGCGAAACCATCGGCATCAAGCCAGGAGGGCAGGGTCGTGATCGTCACAGGCACGCCGGTCTTGGCCTTGAGTTCACGGATCCTCGCCGCGTAACTCGCGAGCAATCTCTCCGGGCAGTCGAAGTCGACCTGCACGGACGCGACGGGAATCTCCGCGGCGCGGGCATCGGCCAATCCTGACAGCAGCAGGTCGAATCCCTCGGCGAGATCGATGCCACCCGTCTGGCCGACGGCCTTGCGCGTGCCGATGCGGACGGACAACGAAAGCGGTCGCCCGTGGGCCGCCAATTCCTTCCAAGGTGGCCGCATGGACCGGCGGCCGCTGCTCAGGCCGCATTCTCCGACCAGGACATTGAGCGCCTCGAGCGCGGCCGGAATTTCCATCTCACTCAGTTCGCGGATCGTTCGGGTGTCCCAGCCCTGCTTCCAGACATAGGCCGAGTGGGACAGCGGGATGGTCCGGGGCTGCGGGCTCGGGGCGCAGGAAAGCATGCCGAGCATCCCGGCGATCAGCACGAGCGTCATAAGTCGTGGCAAGGCGAACAGGTTCGGCGGATGCGCGCTCATTTCATGTCCGGAGCCTCGACATGCTCGGGCAGCCCTTTCACCGCCAGCGCCTGCTGTCCGATCTTCGTCGAAGCGTATTCCTTGAGAAGTTTCTGTCGCATCGGTTCCGCCGCTTGGCGATCGATAAAGGCCAGCGCCAAGGCCCCGAACCAAAGCGCGTACGCGGATTGTTCACCCTGGAGCAGCTCCGAAGCCTTCAGGCAATGTTCGGCGAGACCATAACGGAAGAAACTGTTGCGAGGCGCGGTCCATTTCTTGGCGGCGACGATGCGCGCGTGCTCGCCTGGCCCGACGATGGTCTTATCCTTGATGGACGCACGATTCGTCACCACGACCGGCGGAACGAACTTACCTGAGACCAGCGCGTGTCCCGCCGGGCAGGCCCACAGGTCAGGATTTTTCCGCAAGATCATGCCTGCCTGCCAGTGGGCCAGCCCACGTTCCTGGACCGGACGGGACGCATCTCTGGCGACATCAAGAAGGTCCGCGTAGCGGCGTGCGTCGGGAAGTGATCCGAAATCCCAGTACGGTAGCGATTCACGGGCGCGACCTTCCTGCAGGAGGCGTTGCGCCAAGATGATTCGAGCAGAAGAATAATGCGTCTTGTGAATCGAGTCAAAGGCCGTCACGCCAAGAGGATCCCGTCGGACCATCGGCCCTGCTTCCTCCGGCTCGTCCTGCGTCCAATGGTACAATCCATGGACGTCGAATTTTTCCTCATCGGCGAGCTGCTTAAGCTCCGTCGTCGTCAGGAGGCAGCCTAGGACGTATTCTTGGTTGAACAGGTCCATGCCGGTTTGCCGGAGCTTCCGTGCTGCGCCGAGGAAGTCATCGCGCAACAGCAGGAGCGAAGCTTGTTCGACCAGCACGCGCCCATACATCATCTTGGTCTCGTGCTTAAGTCCGTATTCGGAGTGTTCGGAGAGGATGATCGCGTGCCGACGGGCTTTCGTGCGCAGGTCTTGTTCGGCTGCCTGCAGGTGTCGGAAGGCGCCGTCCCGATCCTTGCGCTCAAGGGCGAAGTGGGCGCGGATGAGACGGACGACGCCGTCATCCTGGGGGCATAGCGCGAGGACTCGTTCGCAAGCGTTCCTGGCGCCGGCGTCATGAAGTCCGGCGGCCAGTCTGATGAGGCTGGCGTCGTTGATCAGGCCGAGGCTTTCGAGCTTCGCGACCCAAGCGCTCTCTTGGCTTATCTGGTTCGGGTGCTGTCTGACGGGCGAACCCCGACCGGGTATGATGGCGTAAGTCGCCACGGCCGCACGCGTCTCCGGACGCTCCGAGAGATCGGCGAATGTCAGCAAGTAGGATCGGCGATCAAGGTTCCGTACGATGTCGGCGGCGGAGCCGACCGCCGTCGGATCGCCCGCTTCCTTGCAGAGTCGCAGCAAGTGGAAGCACTCTTCCAGTTTTGGCAGTGATTTCTTGTCATTAGGCGCAAGGTTGAAGGCTGCGAACTCCGCATCGGCCAGTTTATGCAACGCAGGCAAGCTGAGGCTGACGGAGGCGGAGCAGACGGCATGGAGCATGTCCTTGGCTTCCGTTATTTCCCTGCTCCGCTGCGCCCTAGCCTCAGGGTCTTCAGGATAGAGGGGCGACCGTGCGATCAGGCGGCGCGCGTAGTTGTAACGCAGATAGTTGACAATGACGGAAGGGGCATAGCCGTTCGTGGACCTGGCGCGTTCGGCCGCCGTGATGGCTTCGCGGACCGACTCATCCTGTACCGACTTTCCTCCCAGCAGGTCAAGGTGCGTAGCGAAATCCATCGGCAGGTGTCGCTGAATCAGCTTCCAGTCGGCTTCCGCGTCCGCATCGGGGATTTCGACGCCGGGCTTGGCGTCACGAAGCCGGTCGTGTTCATCGCGGTCATTCATATCGGGTTCGGAGGGCCGCCAGAATTGTTCCGCGAACTGCCGGGAGACGAAGTGATAGGTGTCGCTGCCGGCATCACGGAATAGCCGCACCTTGCCGGGCTCATAGTCTCCGCCGATGAGACGGAGATTGATGCGCACGTAAGCATCGAGCACTTTCATTTTATCCGGGAACGGAAGTTGCAGAAGCCGATCGCCGAGCGCATGGGCGCGCTCGTTGATCTGCTGCCTAAGGTCCATTAGTTCGACGGAACTCGGCGGCAGTGTGTCCGCCTCGACATAGCGTGGGCTGAGGTCGAGTGGTGCGGTATGGACCGTTTCGGGCGTGCTAAGGCGTACTTTGATCTCGGAACGCCCCCAATAGCCTTCGAAACCGGGCTGAGCCGGCGACGTGGTCGAACTTAGGCAAAAGGCGATAAGGATGAGTCTTCGAATGGCGGCCATGGAGTGCATTAAAGAGCGGGACGGGATTGTTATATAAAGTTCTAGACTGACATTTCCGCGCGGCGGGCGCAAGGGGCGCGGGGCCGGTCCGGAAGGCATAAGTAACTTATGACTACGGAGGGCGGAGCATTAGGCGGGCGAATGGGGCGCGCGACGCCGTCGCGAGGGGACATGCTGTCAAGGTGACAAGGGGACACGGGGTGGATTTCAGAGGCCGAGGGACGAGGCACCGAAGGGCAGGAGGGAGGGAGTGAGGACTCGGCGGCCCGGAGAGAGTCGATCAGGGTAGGGCTGACCGTCCTTGGTAAGCCGCGGTTGAGCGAGGGCGCTCAACCCTACCGGAAGACAACGGACGCGTCGCCGACGCGTCCCTACCCAAGGCGACGAGGGTCAGCACGCGCTGCTGTCCCTGCCGAGAGACAAGGATGACCGGGCCGGTCATCCCTACCAAAGGCAGATAGGACAGCACGCGGTGCTGACCCTACCACGAGGCAACGGATGTGGGATTGAAAGAGGCGGGGTGGGGCGTAGGGTGGGGAGCCACGCCCCACTGATGCCATGTTTTGCCGCCTCGCTTGCCTTTTGTTCCTGCTGACCGTGACCCTGTCGGCGCAGAATCAGAACGCCAAGAGTCCGCCCGCGGGCATCGCGGTCCCGGCGAAGGACAAGGCCGAGCTCCTGGACGGCGGTCGCCGGTTGCAGGCCGAGGTGGAGGCCTTCCGGCGCGAAGCCTCGCCCTCCGCCTCTTTTCTGCCGGATGTCGAGGTCTGCTCCAAGGCGGTGCTTTGGGCGCTGGAACTGGATGAAATCTACAATCTTAAGCAGTTGAACGACGCCCGGGCGCTTTTGAAGCTCGGACAGGAACGTCTGGCGGCGCTCCGGCAGGGGCTGACTCCTTGGCGGCAGGCTTCGGGCAACGTCATCCGAGGGTATCGCTCGCGGATTGACGGATCCGTGCAGCCTTACGGCTTGGCGATCCCGGAAGACCGTCCGGCCAAGGATGGCAGGTTGGATATCTGGCTACACGGCCGGAGCGACGTCCTGACCGAGCTGGCGTTCCTTGGTCCGCAGCTCGCCAAGCCGAAGTCCGCGCCCCAGGCGGGAGTGGTGACGCTGAATATCTACGGACGCTTCTGTAATGCCTACAAGTTCGCCGGCGAGGTCGACGTCCTGGAAGCCATGGAGCATGTCATCCGGGAATACGGCCTTAGCCGGGATCATGTCGCCCTGCGCGGTTTCTCCATGGGCGGGGCGGGCACCTGGCATGTGGGCGCCCAGCATATCGACCTCTTCGCGGCTTTGGCGCCGGGCGCCGGTTTCGTCGAGACGACCGAATACGCCAAAGTGGACGCCGCTGGCAAGGTTCCCCCGACCCCCTGGGAGCGGAAGCTCTTCTCCTTATATGATGTGCCGGGGTATGTCCTCAACCTCTCGAACCGCCCGGTCTATCTCTATTGCGGGGATGAGGACCCCGCCCGCTGGCAGGGATTGAAGATGGTCGAGGCCGCCAAGGCCCGGGGGTTTGCGATCCCCGAGCTCGTCGGTCCGAAGACCGGCCACAAGTATCACCCGGAGACCAAGAAGCAGCTGGATACCTTGATGGATGCCGCGGTCGCCAAGGGACGCCCGAAGGCTCCTCTGACCGTCCGTCTGTCGACCCCGACCCTTAAATACAACAAGGTCGACTGGGTGACCGTGGACGCGCTGCAGGAGCATTGGGTGGTCTCCGAGGTCGAGGCCGCCAAGGTCGGCCCGGCCAAGTTCACGGTGAAGACCAAGGGCGTGACCGGGTTCAGCCTCGGCGTCCTCGCGGTCTGGCCGGACGAAGGCTCGCCGGAAGTGACCGTCGACGGACAGACCTTCTACGGCGTGACTCGTTTCGAGAAGCTCGGCGACAAGTGGGCGGACCCGCGGACCCTCAACCGGACCGAAGGCGGACTGCGGAAGCGCCATGACCTTCAGGGCCCGATCGACGACGCGTTCATGGGGGCGTTCGTGTACGTACGTCCCACCGGCAAGTCCTCCTGTCCGAAGGTCGACGCCTGGGCGAAGTCCGAGCTGGAGCTAGCCGTCCGGAAGTGGAAGGTGAACTTCCGGGGGGAAGTGACCGTCGTGGACGACACCGCCGTCACGGATGAGCTGATGAAGTCTAAGCATGTCGTCCTGTGGGGCGATGCCGAGTCGAACCGGGTCATCGCGCGGATGGCGGACCGATTGCCGCTGAAATGGTCGGCGGGCAAAGTGACGATCGGGCTGGTCAGCCGCGATGCGGCGACGCATGCGCCCATCTTGATCTATCCTAATCCGCTGGCTCCTGATCGGTATGTCGTCCTGAACAGCGGCTATACCTTCCGTCAGGGCAGCGATGTCACGAACGCCTTGCAGACCCCTAAGCTGCCTGACTGGGCCTTGATCGATGTCACCGTGCCGCCCTCGGCGCAGTGGCCCGGCAAGGTGACCGATGCCGGGTTCTTTGACGAGGGGTGGGGCGTGCGCTAAGGGCTCACGCAGGGGGCGAGGGATACACACGAGAGGCTTGGACGCTCAAAGGCTCGGTGGACCAGGGAGAGTCGATCAAGGTAGGGCTGACCGCCCTTGGTCAGCCGCGGTTGAGCGAGGGCGCTCCACCCTACCGGAAGACAACGGACGCGTCGCCGACGCGTCCCTACCCAAGGCGGCTAGGGGCAGCACGTGGTGCTGTCCCTACCGAGAGAGAAGGATGACCGGGCCGGTCATCCCTACCTGAGGCAGAGATACGCCTATGTCGTGACGCGGTCCCGTCCCTACCCAAGCAGAGGATGCAGGATTGAAAGGGGGGCGAAGGGAGGCAGGATGTCGGGCGTACCCCTGACCTATGCGTCTCCCTATCCTCGCTTGTTTAATGGTCGTTTCCGTGGTCGCCGAGCTTTCGGCGGCTCCCTTGAAGGCCGGGGCGGCGGCGGTCGATATCACGCCGAAGGAGTTCCCGATGAACATGCCGGGTGGCTTCAGCGCCAATCCGGCCTCCTCGGCCCATGATCCGCTGAATGCACGCGCCTTGGTCTTGGACGATGGCAAGGCCCAGGTCGTCTGGGTCGTCATCGATAATCTCGGAGTCCCCAAGAAGGTCGTCGCCGAGGCCAAGGAACTGGCGGCCAAGGCTACCGGCATCCCGGTTGAGAACATGATGGTCAGCGGCACCCATACCCATTCCGGGGTCAACCCGGCGGATGAGGCTCCTGCTCCGGACGCCAAGCTCTCGGACCGGGACGCCAAGGCAGTCGCCTATCGGCAAGTCATGCTGGAGGGAGTTTCGCAGGCCATCATCCGCGCCCATGCGGCCCTGCGACCCGCGGCCGTCGGCGTCGCCGCCCGTCCGTTGACCCATGAGGTCTTCAATCGGCGGTGGTTCCTCAAGCCGGGGAAGATGCCGCTTAATCCCTTCGGTGAATACGATCAGGTGAAGATGAACCCCGGCACCTCGCCTGACATCCTGGACCGGCCGGCCGGCCCCACCGATCCTGATATCAGCGTCCTGTCCGTCGTCGACGCCAAGCGCAAGCCCCTGGCCTTGTTCGCCAATTACTCCCTTCATTACGTGGGTGGCGCACCGCGCGGGCAGGTCTCGGCGGACTACTACGGCGAGTTCGCGCGGCTCATGCCGTCGCGGCTGGGCGCCGGCGAAGGCTTCGTCGCCGCGATGTCCAACGGCACCTCCGGAGACATCAATAACGTGCCTTTCGTAGTCGGCCGGCCGCCGCGGGAGCCTTTCGAGCAGATCCGGATCGTCGCCGGGGAGGCGGCGGACGTCGCCTGGAAAGCTTATCGTGACATCGAGAAGCACAAGGCTGACGCCGTCCTCGGCATGAAGCAGCGGCTGGTCACCTTGAAATATCGGAAGCCGACGGCGGAGCAGGTCATGAACGCCAAAGCGATCCTGGCCATGAAGGACGAGGAGGCCATCGCGCGTCTCCCGAGGCTCGCCCAAGATTACGCCGCGCGGACGCTGTCGGCGGCGAACCGGCCCGAGGAGACGGTCGACGTCATCCTCCAAGCCATCAAGGTCGGGGACGCCGTGATCTGCGGCGTGCCTTTCGAGACCTTCGCCGAGACCGGCTTGGAGCTGAAGCAGAAGAGCCCGTTCGCGCGCACGATCGTCGTCGGCCTCGCCAACGGGAAGCATGGCTATCTCCCGACCCCGCGTCAGCATGAGCTCGGCGGTTACGAGACTTGGCTAGGGACGAACCAGGTACAGAAGGACGCCTCGGAGATCGTCGTGCGGAACCTCGTCGAGATGATGGGGGAGCTGCGCTGAGCGCGGCGAAGCCGCGAGGGGGCAAGTGGGCAAGGTGACACGGGGACAAGGGGCGCACGACAGAGGCACGGAGGCTCAGAGGCTCGGTTGAACAGAGAGAGGCAGTGCAAAGGTGCAAATGCGGCGGACCCGCGTGCAAAGGTGCAAAGGTGAAATACAGCGCTCAAGGGGAGACCGGGGGCCGGAGGATTGGCTGGGGAGTATAACTCG
>SXGR01609653.1_pt1 | contig 12260 bp, 13 predicted proteins | sample 3174711 | NCBI WGS metagenome assembly SXGR01 (sample SAMN11356860, study PRJNA531348) | freshwater metagenome | isolation source: freshwater sample F1-60 | place: China: Fuxian Lake, Yuxi | collected 2017-12-25
ATCCGGAGGGGCCGAGCAGACAGAAGAATTCGCCGTCGTCCAGCTTGAGATCGAAATCGCGCACCGCTGACGCGGTTTGCCCGCTTCGCGAGGTGTACGACTTGTTGAGCGACCTGAATTCGATCAAGGGCACCGTGTCTCTCCGTCGTCGTCAATACTTGGGCAGAAGGTCCTCGCGGACCGGGCTGAAGATCTCCACTAGATCGGTGTCCTCGGGGAACCACGTCTCGTGCAATTCGCCGCCCGGGATGACCACCAGGCTGCCGGGCGGGCAATCCTGCGCTTCGGCCCCACCGATGCGGTAGCTCATGAGGCCGGATTGGATCCAGATGAGCTGCTCGTGCGGATGCGAATGCGCCGGTGGCCGGCTGCCTGCTCGAATAGACACCAGCTGCAGCATGATCTTCTGGCCGACCACCAACCGGCGTGCCGTAGCCTCGTTGAGCTGTTCGAGGGGCAAGTCGGCGATCGTGAAGCGTCCGGATGTGCGCATCTGCAAGCCCCCCTAAGCGAGCCGCTGCCAAACGTCGTCGGCGACATCCAGCAGGTCGAGGTCGTGGTGCCGCTGGCCGACCAGCTGCAGCCCGACCGGCAGCCCATTCGGTCCCTTCAGCGCCGGCAGGGTGAGGCTGGGAAGGTTGAGCGCCTGCCAGACGATGGTGAAGGTCACCGGCCCGGTCGATTCGTGGCCCATCGGCGCCTCGCCGCCGGCGCTCGGCGTGACGATCGCGTCGAACGGTGCGATCAGCGGGGCGATGGCCACCCGCAGTTCATCGACCCGCGCCAGTCCCGCCATGTAGGTTTCGGCCGAGACGGCAGCGGCATTTGACAGCATCGTGCCGATTGCGCTCGACAGGTTCTCGGGCGATTGCAGCAGCTCAGGCGTGACGGCCCGTCCGTACTCGACCGCGAACAGCTTCGCGGTGAGCTCGTAGAGCTCGGCGAACTCGGCCGGCAGCACGAATTCCTCGACCACCGCGCCCGACGACGCCAGCCGCACGGCTGCATCTTCCATCAGCTTCCGCGTCGAGGCCTCCGCCTCCTCCCACTTCGGCGTCCGGCAGAAGCCGAATCGTAGCGGGGAACGGACAGGGCGCCGCGCGCGGGCCGGCCCGGCAAAGCCCATCAGCACATCGCGGTAGAGACGGATGTCGTCCAGAGAACGGGCCATACAGCCAAGGGTGTCGAAGCTTTCCGCGCCGTGGTGCACGCCCTCGAAGCTCAGGTGGCCGAAGGTCGGCTTGTAGCCAAATACGCCACAGAACGACGCGGGCCGCAGGACCGATCCGCCGGTCTGGGTGCCGATCGCCAGCGGGACCATGCAGTCCGCGACCGCCGCGGCCGAGCCGCTGGACGAGCCGCCGGGCGTGCGGCGCGGGTCGTGCGGATTGGATGTCTTGCCGGGATAGCGGCCGGCGAACTCGGTCGTCACCGTCTTGCCCATGATCACCCCGCCGGCAGCGCGGGTGTGCGCGACGCAGACAGCGTCGATTGCCGGGCGGTGGCCGAGCCGGGCACGCGAGCCGTAGGCGGTCGGCATGTCGGCGGTGTCGCAAATGTCCTTGATGCCGACTGGGATGCCGTCGATCGGCCCGGCGGCCTGCCCGTCCCGTACCGCCCTGTCCCGAGTCCGTGCCTGGGCCAGCGCGAGCGCCGGATCGAGGTATTCCCAGGCCGCCACGTCAGGCTCTCGCTGCTCGATGCGACGCAAGCACGAGCGCACGAGGTCCTCCGACGAGATTTCGCGCCGGTCCAGCAGGGCGCGCGCCTCAGTGGCTGTCAGCCGGCAAAGCTCGTCGGCCATCTAAGCCTCCGCCTTCCAGGTTCCCCAGCGGCCACAATCGACCGCGGTCAGGAACTGGTCCGCGAGGAGGTTGAAGAGCTCCGGCTCCTCGACCGGCAGCGTGTGCCCGGTGCAGGGAAACACCGCGAGGCCGCCGTGCTTCGCATGCTGGTGAACCAGCAGCATGGGCTCGAAGGCCGGCGTGTCCTGGTCGCCGACCATGACGAGCACCGGCATGCGCAGCCCGGCGATCTCGTCGCGCAGCTCGGTGATGGGCTTGCGGGTACAGAGCACGTTGAGCATCGACAGCGCCGCGCCCTCCGGCGAGAGTTCGCGGATGATCCCGATGAATTCGTCCCAGGCGCGCGGATCCTTGATGCGCAGCGCCTGGCGCTGTGGCGCTGCGTCGATGCTCTTGACGATCGCCTCGGCACCGATCTTCCGGATGCCCTCTGCCATCGCCCGGCTGGCCGACAGCCAAGCCTCGCGCCGCACGGTTCCGGCGCCGGCGCCGGCGACGATCACCGACTTCGTCATTGCCGGGTGGGCAATAGCGAAGTTCAGGGCCACGTTGCCGCCAGTCGCGATGCCGACCACGTGCGCCTGCGGGATCGACAGGCGTTCCATCAGCGCCTTCATGTCGGCGATAAGGATTTCCTGCGAGTAGGCGGCCGGGTCGGTCGGCACGTCGGACGGCTGGTAACCGCGGTAGTTGTAAGTGATGACCCGGTACTTTCGTCCGAAGTGGCGGACCTGCTGCTCCCAGGAGCGATAGTCCCCCGCGAATTCGTGGCAGAAGATCACGGGGAAGCCGGTGCCGGTTTCCTCGTAATAGAGTTCGACGTCGCCAACCTTGATCTTCGGCATGTCATCCCTTCCCGGTCTTGCGCGATCCACTCTTTCGCCCGCCCGCCGGGCGCGCGACGTCCCTGTCCTGCGCGAACGCCGCGTAGCGATGCTGGCGCCGCACGATCCGCAACAGAATGGAGCTCGACGTTCCGCGGATCCCCTCGATCGAGCCTAGCTGCCGGGTCAGGAAATCATCCATGTGATGGGTCGAGCGGAAAACGCAGGACACGAAGATGTCCGCGCGTCCGGTCGAAATGCCCTCGAAGACCACCTCATCGAACTGGGCGATCCGATCGGCCACTTCGTCGACCCGGCCGAAGTCCACGTTGACTTCGATGTGGGCGTAGATCTGTCCGGCGATACGGATAGGATCCACCCAAGCGGTGACCTGGATAAGATCGTCGCTCAGCATCTTGGCAATGCGGTTGCGAATGGTACCCTCGGCGACCTTCAGCTTGCGCGCGAGCTCGGTGTTGGGCTGCCTTCCGTCGATCCGCAGCAGCTCGATCAGCCGCCGGTCGAGGTCGTCGAGGTCGTCGAGGTCGTCGATGGTCCGCGTCGGCCCGGCCTTGCCGGCCTTTCCGCGGCCCTTCTTTCCCGCTGCCCCGGCCATCGCGATCACGTCGTCATGCCGCCGTCGACCGACAGGGTCTGGCCGATCATGTAGTCGGAGGCGCTCGACGCCAAGTATAGCGCGGCCAAGCCGACCTCGCGCAGGTGGCCGACGCGTCCCAGCGGCACCTTGGCCCGCGCGACGGCGACGGCGTCCTCGTAGCCCTTCGGCCCGGTCGTGATCAGGTCGGGAACGATGCCGGGCGCCACGGCGTTCACACCAATGCCGAAGGGCGCCCATTCGAGCGCCAGCGAGCGCGTCAGCCCGGTCAGTGCCGACTTGGCGGCGGCGTAGAGGCTGTTGCCGGCGATCCCGCGAAGCGCCCCGAACGACGAAATGTTGACCACCTTGCCGCTGCGTCGCTCGACCATGTGACGCCCTACCGCCCGGCAGCAGTAGATGGCCGACAGGAGGTTCAGCGACAGGATGGTTTCTATCTCGCGGTCAGACACCTCAACCTGTCCTTCTGTGAGGGGCACCAGCGGCTTCTGGATCGAGTCTCCGAGATTGTTCACAAGAATGTCGATGCAGCCGGTGACAGCCAGCGACTGCTCGACCAGGGCAGCGACCCCGGCCGGGCTGGCGGCGTCGCCGGCAATCGCGACGACCTTCTGACCGGTCCGCTTGCGCAGGCCGTCGGCGAACGGTGCGAGGTAGCGGTCGGTCAGGGCGTTTACGATAACGGTAGCGCCCGCCTCCGCGAAGACCTCGGCAATACCGGTGCCGATTCCCCGCCCGGCTCCGGTAATCAGGGCGGTTTTCCCCGACAGCGAGAATTCGTTCAGCATGCGGGCTCCCTAGGCGGAGAATTTTCTGCGCTCTTCGTAACCAGCGTATCCTGCATTGCGTTCTTCGCAAACGCAAACGGTGTTGGTCGCTAAATCCGCATTGGTACCCTGCGTCTTGTCTACCGTCTTTGTTTCCTCCACTAATTATATTCCCTTTTCATTGACCAGATTGCGGTGCATGCTGTCTTGCGATTTTCGTAACTCGCAGCACGATCATTGCGACGCGGCGGTTCAACGAACGGGTCCTGTCATGGCTCTTCTCAAGATGCTTCGCCTGGGACGCATCGCCTACGATGGTGGTCGTCCGCCGATCCGGTTCGGCAGCTCGATCTTCCGCTACGCCGCGACAGTTGCCGTCGCCGAGAGCGATGACGGGTCCATTGGCCTCGGCGTGACCTGGACCCAGCTCGACGACGAGCTTGCACTGCTGTCGGCGGTGCGATCTGGCCTTGCCGGGGCAATCGTCGGCCTCGATGCCGCCCTGCCCTACCAGTCCGCGATGGCGGTCCGCGCCGCGGGCCAGCGGGTCGACGCCGGGCGAATCGCCAGCGCGGTCGAACTGGCACTGTGGGATCTCGCGGGTCACCACCTCGACGTACCGACCTACCAGTTGCTGGGGTGCCGGCGACGGACGCTGCCGAGCTATGTGATTTCAGCCGAGGATTTCTTCGTCGACTCGATCGATGGCTATGTCGAGCTCGCCCGGCGGTACGTCTCCGATGGATTCAGCGCCTGCAAGTTCCACATGTGGGGCGACGCGCGGCGCGACGTCGAGGCCTGCCGGGCCATTCGCGCGGCCGTCGGCCCGGAGATGGGCCTGATGCTCGATCCGGCCGGCCGCTACAGCCGTAGCGACGCTCTCGCGGTGGCACGGGCGATCGAAGAGCTAGATTTCATCCGATTCGAGGACCCGCTGCCGCCGGGCGACGCGGCCGGCTATCGCTGGCTTGCTCCGCGCGTGTCCGTGCCGCTGGTCGTCAACGAAACGCTGCTGTGGAACGCCGAGGAATGCGCGGTCGCGGCACGCAGCGGCGTGGTCCAGGGCCTTCGGCTTAATGTCGGGCGCGCCGGCATGGTCGAGGCGTTGCGTGCAAGCGCGCTGGCCGACGCGACGGGCATCGAACTCGACATCGCTGCCTTCGTGCCGCGCGGCGGGTTGGAAGCCTGCCTGCACGTCGCCCTGGCCTCGCCAACGACGCGCTGGTTCGAGCACCACGGCGCGATGGGCCTCGACGAGGTGCCCGGCCTGACGCCCGGCTTCTCGATCAGCGACGGGATCGCGACGCCGTCAGACCAGCCGGGACTGGGTTTCCGCATCGACTGGCCCGAATTCGAGCGCCACTGCGCCTGGGCGTGACGGCTGAGCGCCCACAAGCACCTAGGGCAATACCAGGAGAAAGAACAATGATTACGGGGCGCAAGGCCATCGGCGGGGCAGCGGCACTCGCGGCCGCCGGCATTTCCACCGCAGCAATGGCCATCGCCTCACCCAACGGCGCGCCCGGCTTCAGTGTGGGCGTCGATGGGGCCGAACTGAACCGGCATGACAAATAGACAGCATGAGGAGAGGCGTATGATCACACGACGCACGGCGATCGCAACCGCGATTGCGCTCGGCGCACCCGGCATCGTCGGACGAGCCCAAGCCCAGGACGATTATCCGTCCAAGCAGATCAATATCATCTTGGGCTTCGCGCCAGGCGGCGGTGCCGATTCCTCGACGCGCTGGATCGCTGACTATGTGCGCGAGAAATGGAAAGTGACGACCGTGGTCGAGAACCGCGCCGGCGCTGGGGCCACCATCGCCGCCACCGCCTTGGCCCGCGCCAAGCCCGACGGCTACACGATCGGCCTGGTCACTACCACCGGCTACACAATCGCCCCCTACTTCCAGAACGTGCCCTACAATCCCGAGAAAGATTTCACCTATCTCTTCCAGTTCCTGGTCAGTTCGGAGGCGATGTTCTGCCGTGCCGACGCTCCCTACAAGACCGCGCCGGAACTGATCGCCTGGGCCAAGGCCAATCCCGGCAAGCTCAACTGGTCCTCGGGTGCCACCAATGGCGCGGCCCAGATCGCCACCGAAATGGCCTTCCGCCATGCTGGTGTCACGGCGCAATACATTCCCTTCAAGGGCGGTGCGGACGCTATGCCGGCGCTGTTGGGCGGCCATATCGATATTCTGGTGGCCGCCGGGTACGTGCCCTTGGTCGAGAGCGGCAAAATCCGCCTCCTGGCCGAAAGCGGCCTGGAGAAGATCGCCAGCTACGACCAGATCCCGACCTACAAGGAACTGGGCTGGCCGATCGGCGTGCAGGCCTATTATGGCTTGGCTGGCCCGGCCGGCCTGCCCGCGCCGATCGCCGCCAACTGGGAGGCGTTGGGCCGCGAGATGGTCGCCGATCCCGGCTTCGCCGAGCTCATGAAGAAGCTCTCCAACAAAGCGTCCTTCAAGACCGGACCGGACTTCGCCCGCTTCGTTGCCGAGGGTTACAAGCAGATGGGCGAGCTGATTCCCCTGTTGGGCCTGAAGCCGTCGTGACGCGTTTGCGCGACAAGCCGATCTGCGACTGCACTGCCGTCGAGTTGGCTACGCTTTTGGACGATGGCGCGCTGAGCGCCACAGAGCTGGCCACTGAGTGTATCGATCGCATCGATGCGGTCGATCTGCGGGTTAACGCCGTGGTTACCCGGAACCCCACGGCGCTGGACGAGGCGCGCGCCTCGGACGCGCGCCGCCGCGCCGGCCAGACGCTGGGTCCGCTCGACGGCATACCCTATATCGCCAAGGACAATCTTGAGACTGCGAACCTGCGCACGACCTACGGCTCGCAACTGATGGCTGACCATGTGCCGACCGAAGATGCCGTCTCTGTCGAGCGCATGCGCCGCGCCGGCGCAGTCCTGCTGGGCAAGGGGAATACACCGGAGTTCGCGCACGATATCCGGACCGACAATCTGCTTTTCGGCCCGACGCGCAACCCCATCGATCTCGCCCGCACGGCGGGGGGATCGAGTGGCGGCCCCGCCGCCGCCGTGGCCGCCGGGATGGTGCCTGTCGCTCTCGGTACCGATCTCGGCGGCTCGATCCGCCTACCAGCCGCAATGTGCGGCATCCTCGGCCACCGCCCGACGCCCGGCCGCGTGCCGGTCTATCCGACCGAATTCGGCTGGGATCTGCTGGTCAGCCATGTCCACGGGCCGCTGACGCGCAGTGCCGGGGATCTCGGCCTGGTTCTGGCGGCGCTGGCCGGGCCCGACGATCGCGACCCTTCTTCGCTGCCCGACGCGGGAATCGACTATGCAGTGGCTGCCACGGCGACCCGGCTCGACGGGCGCCGCATCGCCTACTGTGCCGACTTCAACGGGCTGATACCCGTCGATCCGGAGGTTGCCAGTCTCTGCCGCGCCGGTGTGATGGCCTTCGAATCTCTGGGCGCGCGCGTCGAGGAGACCTGCTTCGACGCTTCCGATCTCAGCGGCATCGCCGCCGGCACGCGCGGCTTTGGCATGGTCGGCCGCTATGCCCACCGGTTGGCAACGGGAAGAGACCGCATGACCGCCCACCTTCTGGGTCAGGTCGATGACGGGCTGCGCCTGACCGTGGCGCAAGTCACCGACGCCGAGCGGCTCCGCACCCGGTATTGGCATCGTGTACGGGCCGTCCTGGAGCGCTACGACTATATCGTCACGCCGACGATCGGCGCGCCGGCCTTCCCGCTCGAGGGGCCCATGCCGACAGAAGTCGCGGGCAAGAAGGTAGCTCGATATTACGACGTCTACCGTTTCACCTATGCCTTCAGCGTCGTCGGCCTGCCGGTCGCCGCCGTCCCCTGCGGCCATACCCAGGCCGGCCTGCCGGTCGGGCTTCAGATCGCCGCCCGTCGCACCCGCGACGATCAGGCGTTGCAGGCTGCCGCCGCCTACACGACTGCCTTCCCACAGCACATCGTCACCCCCAGCCGACTGGCCGCTCTGCAATGACCCTCTCCACCGCGATCAAGAGCATCGAGGCGATCGGCATCGCACTCCCCTTGCGCAAGCCGCTCCATTCCTTCGCCGGGCTGAAGACCAGCAGCCGCTCGCTGCTCGTCCGGGTCGAAACGAGCAATGGCCTAATCGGCTGGGGCGAGGCCGGCGAAAGCATGACCATGACCGGCGAAACGTTGGCCAGCATGAAGTCGGTGATCGACGAACATCTGGCGCCGCGCCTGCTGGGCAAGAACGCACTCGATCGCGTCGCCTTGATGCGTTCCTGCGCCCGCGAGATCCGCGGCAACGGCGCGGCTCGCAGCGCTGTCGAAATGGCTCTGCTCGACCTGGCCGGCCGACATTATGGCGTGCCTGCCGTGGAGCTCTTGGGGGGCGCCTATCGCGGCAGCCTGTCGCCCATCTGGTTCGTTGGCACTGGCTCGCTGAAGGGCGACCTCGACGAAGCCGCGGCGCAGCAGGCGCGCGGCTACGCCTCCTTCAAGATGAAGGCGGCGATTGAGCCCTTGGCCAACGACATCGAGCGGCTGCGCGAATTGCGTAGCGCCATTGGCCCACAGGCCAAACTCAGCGTTGACGCCAACATGGGCTGGGACGTTGCCTCGGCCAGCCGCTTCGTGCGCGCCGTCGAGGATCTCGACCTCGAATTTGTCGAGCAGCCAGTCGATTCCCACGATCTTCCCGGCATGGCTGCGGTGGCACATGCCAGCACCGTGCCGATCGGCGCTGACGAAGGGATCCATGGCCACGACGAAGTTTTGGCCCATGCCCGCGCGGGCGCCGCCTCAGGCGTGAGCGTCAAGTCGGTCAAGGCCGGCGGCATCGCCGAGGCCACGCGCGTCGCCGCCATCGCCGACACGGCGGGCCTTGCGGTGCTGGTCGCCTCACTGATCGAATCGAGCGTCGGCACTGCTGCCACACTTCATCTCGCCTGCGCCCTGCCCCAGCTCTCGTGGGGCGTCAGCCTGACCAATCACTATCACGTTGACGATATCGCCGAGGAGCCAATGGCGCTCGACGCCGGCGGCACCATGCATCTGCGCGCCCGCCCCGGCCTCGGCGTCGAGGTAATGCCGGCCAAGGTCGAACAGTTCCGCCTTTCATGACCAGGAGATGCCGATGATTGCCGCCCAGGACTACGTCGAGATCCAGAATCTCTATGGCCTGTACAACCATTGCAGCGATTCCGGAGACGGGCCGGGCTATGCGGGCACGTTCACCGAGGACGGCATTATGGAGATCCAGCCGCGCAACAAGATCATCCAGGGCCGCCCCGACCTGATCGCGTACAAGCTGGCCGACAAAGCCGAGCGCGAGAATGTCTACCGCCGCCATTGGAACACCAGCCTGCATCTCGAACGCGTTGACGCCGACACAGTCCAGGGCCGCTGCTACTTCCAGGCCTACAACGGCACGCCAGGCAAGCTGCCCGAGGTGACTGCGCACGGCGTCTACACCGACACCTTGCGCAAGGTGAACGGCCAGTGGCACTTCGCAAAACGCTACCTCGTCATCGACGGAAGGCCGTGAGGAGAGACCAATGATCACGAATACCGTTTCCCGCCGCACCGCCCTGCTCGGCAGCGTCGCCTCCTTGTCCCTTCTCGCCGCCCACACAGCGGCGCGGGCGCAAGCCTTTCCCAGCAAGCCGATCCGCATCGTCATGCCGAATCCGCCGGGCGGGGGTTCTGACCTTCTGGGCCGCGGGCTGGGCAACTACCTTGCCGAAAAATGGTCGGCGACCATCGTGCCGGACAACAAGTCGGGTGCCGCCGGCGCCATTGGCGCCGACATCGTCGCCAAGTCGGTGCCCGACGGCTACACGCTCTTCATCGGCAATATTGGGCCTAACGCCATCAACACCGCCTTGGTCGCCAACCTGCCTTACGATCCGACCAAGGACTTCACGGCCATCTCGCAGTTCATCGCTTTCCCCAACGTGCTGATCCTGCATCCCTCGGTGCAGGCCAACAGCATCAAGGAGCTGATCGCCTTGGCCAAGACCAGGACGCTGAGTTATGCCTCCTCGGGCCCCGGCTCCTCGCTGCACCTCTCAGGTGAGCTGTTCCAGACCATGACTGGGGTCAAGCTCACGCACGTCCCCTATCGCGGCGCCGGCCCGGCCATCGCCGACCGCCTGGCCGGCGTGGTCGACATGATCTTCGAGAATGTCACCAACGCCCTGCCCCATATCCGCGCAGGCAAGGTCAAGGCGTTGGCCGTCACCACCCTCACCCGCGCGCCTGTCCTGCCCGACGTGCCGACCATGGCCGAGGAAGGGCTGGCCGGTTATGACGTCAGCTCCTGGTTTGGCCTGTTCGCCCCGGCCGGCCTGCCCGCCGACCTGTTGCAGCGCTACAACGAGGCGGTCAAAGGCTATCTGGCAGAGCCTGCTGTGAAGACGCGGCTCACCGAAATGGGCGCCAATATCGTCGGCAACTCTCCGCAAGAGTTCGCCGCCTTCGTGCAGTCCGAGATCGTCAAATGGCAGAAGGTGGCTAAAGAGGCGGGGCTCGAGAAACAGTAGGCGGGGCTAGCGGCTTACGAGGTCCGGAGGAGGCCCAGTGCCTAAACAAACCTTCTACGGCGGTGCCATCATCGCACTTTGTCTTGCAGCCCCGATTGCAGCACTCCAGTCGACAATCGGCTGGGCCGGTCAGTGCGGCTCCGAAGCGTCAGGCGTTGGCAGCCCTGTAGCAGCCGAACTTTTGTTAGCGGCTAGCGGTGCCTTAGATTTGCGGTCTCTACTGGTGATAGGCACCACAGAACTTACTCAAGTCCGTGCTCTGCTTTGCCTGCTGAAGCATCCGCAAGGTGCGAAAGAGGCGGGCCGCTTAAAGTAACAAGCGACGACAGGGCTCGCTCAAGTTCGAACGCACGGCATACAAGACGACAAAGGAGGCACTCCTCCGCATCCATGCCATGCCTGTGCATGCCGTATGGTCAAAGAATTGGTCTGGCCGTTGGGCCATCACGCCGCCTCCCGATGATAGTAGCGCAGGAGCCCGCCCAATCGCTCGCGGCACTGCACAGGCCCCTCGCGCTGACGATCCGTCGCCAGAGGAAACAGCAGGACGTTGCCCTTCCCCTGATGATTCCGCTCGGCATGGAAATGATCGACATAGTCGGTCAACGCCCGCCGTAACGAGCGCTCGCTGAACAGGATCACCTTGGACAGGCATTCCTCCTTGACCGACCGGACCCAGCGCTCCGCGTAGGCATTCAGGTTCGGGCTGCGCGCCGGTAGCGCGAGCGGTTCAACCCGGCCCGACGCAAGGATGGCCCGGAACGACCGGGTAAATTTCGTGTCTCGGTCGTGCAGGAGGTATCTGCAATCCCGCAGCGCACCACAGTCCTCCATGGTCGCGTTCCGGGCGATTTGCTTCATCCATGCCTCATCGGGATGAACGGTGAGCCCGCCGATATCCACTCGACGACTCTCGAGATGGATGAAAAACAGCACGTAGTAGGTCACCAGCCCGCGCAACGTCAGCACCTCTACAGTAAAGAAGTCGGTGCCCGCCAACAGCGCCAGGTGAGTCCGAACGAAGGCCGCCCATGTGCTGGTGCGCTTGCGCTCCCGCGCCGGCGGCAGGCCGTGGCGCCGCAAAACATTGCCAACCGTTTGATCCGAAACCTCGTGCCCCAGATTGGCCAGCGCCCCCGCGATCCGGTCGTAGCCCCAGCTCAGGTTCTCCCTGGCGATCCGAAGGATCAGCTGCTCGATCTCCCGCTTGATCCGGGGCCTACCCGGATATTGCCGGGCCTTCGAGCCGTCAAATTTGCGGGCGACGAGCTTGCGATACCAGCCAAGGATGGTGTCCGGCCGGGCGACGGTGGCGATGTCGGCCAGAACCTTGCGCCCCAGGCGATGACCGATCTCGCCGAGCGCACCTCTCTCGGCGTCCGAAAGCTTCAGCCGACCGTTCAGTTGCGCCTTGAGGATGCGGTTCTCAGCCGCCAGGTATTCGTTCCGCGCCAGCAGCTCCTGGTCCACCGTCCCCGTCACGTAGGCCAGGATGCGCGCCCAATCCATACCGAGCCCCCTGCCCTGCGCTGCCCTCGGGCAACAGCGTTAGCTTTATGAGCAGGGACACCATGCCCTTCATGTCGCCGATCTCCAGCGACAGCAGCTCCTCGTCCCAGCCAGCATTCAGCGCCAGCTTGTTGTCGGCAATGACGTAGAGCCGGCGCTGGGCCTCGGACCAACCGGCCGCCACCATGACCGGGATCTCGG
>SXGR01287084.1_pt1 | contig 12259 bp, 20 predicted proteins | sample 3174711 | NCBI WGS metagenome assembly SXGR01 (sample SAMN11356860, study PRJNA531348) | freshwater metagenome | isolation source: freshwater sample F1-60 | place: China: Fuxian Lake, Yuxi | collected 2017-12-25
AAAACAAATTTAACATGAAATTAAAATTGGAGTATGTTTGGTTAGATGGATATCAGCCCGAACCAAATTTGAGATCAAAAGTAAAGATTTTCGATTATACCCCGTCAAATCTGAACACTCTTTCGCCCCAACACGCAAAACCTAGACCAGAAGAACTTCCGGAATGGTCTTTTGATGGAAGTTCCACCCAGCAGGCTGAAGGTAATTTCTCAGATTTGATTCTAAAACCAGTGAGGGTTTATGCAGATCCTCTCAGAATGGGCTTTTGCTACCTCGTAATGTGTGAGGTTCTAAATCCAGACCGCACCCCTCATTCTTCCAATACTAGATCTTTAATTGAAAAGGATTCTCCTGCTATTTGGTTTGGGTTTGAACAGGAGTATGTGCTCAGGTGGTTCAATAAAAATAGTAATCGGCCGGTAGGATTTGAAAATTTCAACCCGCCAGAGTCCCAGGGCAAGTATTATTGTTCAGTCGGCCATCCTTATTCCGCTGGCAGAAATATTTCAGAGGAACATTTGGATGCCTGTCTCTCTTGTGGCATCCAGATCACAGGTACCAATGCCGAAGTAATGCTCGGCCAGTGGGAATATCAGATTTTTGGTCAGGGAGAACAAACAGCCGCAGATGATCTTTGGATGTCTAGATTTTTGCTCATGAGAATTGCAGAAAATTACCAGATCAAAGTTGACTTTCACCCCAAGCCCATGGGAGCAGAGGAAGATTGGAACGGATCAGGAATGCACACCAATTTTTCAAATAATAGAATGAGAGAAACAGGAGGGGAAGAATTTTTTAACAGCATTTGTCAAGTGCTGGAAAAAACCCACGATGTTGCTATTTCCCTCTATGGATCGGACAATCATCTGAGACTTACCGGCAAGCACGAAACCCAAAGCATTTCGAAATTCAGTTGGGGTGTAAGTGATAGAGGAGCATCAATCAGAATACCAATCTCTACATCTGATAAGTGGTTAGGGTATCTTGAAGACCGGAGACCAGGTTCAAATGCGGATCCTTATAAAATTACCAAATATCTTTCCGATTCTCTCGAGGAATTAGAATAAACCAAATTCATGTACGATTCACACATGCCGTTCAAAGAAGTCCTACAGTTCGAGGACAAATACAGATTTTGGGAACTCTTCCGTGAAAAGGTTACAGAAGCTGTTGAACGGAGGTATAGTTTCGCAGTTCTTTTCACAATGGATCAATGTTCTAACTTGGATGGTCCCAACTACTCCGTAATCATTGAGAAAAAAGACTATGAAAAATTCCTTGTCAACTGCCAACTTTGGAACGAACAGATAGAAAATTACGAAATGTGTGGACAAATAAAAAAAACTTTACAACTTCTAAAAAAATGGAAAAATCAGAATTTAGACTAATCAGTTCACACTACTTGAACGATATGAGAATAGAAAAGGGTGACATCTTAAGAGAGAAATCTTCCCAGAAAACTGTTAAGGTACTGAATGTACTTAAAAATAATGCTGGCAAAGTGGAGCTATTGGTGGAATATAACGCGCCGGGTTCTTTTGCAATGCCCTTTCAAAAATCACCAGATAGCTTTCAATTTCTGACCTAAAAAATTCCGGCAAGAAAGATTGCTGTAAATTGTCTTTTGCACTTTAAACTCAGAAAATTCATTCTGGTCAAAACATATATACTTCTGAATCAGAAATGAAAAATCATCAGAATATAGACCGATTGAATAGGGCTTTAGAAGTCTATAGTGACATCGTAAAATTTGGCGAGAAAAGTCTTGCCTTTTCCCAGCGGGAAGAATGTATTAAAGTTTTAGAAGATTTCGAGGAATATGAAAAATGTATGGATCTTCATCAGATCCACCCAGTAGAGCGCACCCAGTCTAAACTGAAAAAAAATGATTCAGAATTTGAAAACCGAACCGAGGATAGAGCGTAAGGTGTACGAAAAAGCCTTATCTAGAATGGAAAAAATGGGCAGCAGCGCCATTAACCATCCTCATCTTCTCGAAAAGAGAGAAGACATTAAAGCTAGTTTGTTGAGATACTATGAGTCGACAGAGGAGTATGAAAAATGTCAGTACATCACAAACTTTTTCTCCAAGCTGGAGAAAGATATTCTACTCAGTCAAATTTTAACCTTGACCAAAGAATCAAAAACCGAGAAATAATTAGCCGGGATAGAAACAGTTTTAAGATTTACACTACAGTAAAAAAATTTATTCATGAGTCAAATTTCACTCAAGGACCTAGCCGAAAAATTCTCAGAGGAAATCTGGTCTTTACACGGTCAAGGTTTTTCTCATACTGAGATAGCCAAAAAATTGGTTTCCGAAAAATTTCTAAATCTGGGCACTTCGGCCATTGATTCTTTTAGAAGAGCAATCTCTGCCAAGCTGTCAGAAGAATTACCGGAAGATGTTCTAAGACAATCGATCGAGGAAAAATTCAGGCAGGAGGAAATTCCTCCTTCTATGGAATTAGAAATCGACAAAGAGGAGGAAAAAATAGCCCGGTCTGCCTACAAAAAATACAAGCACAACACCAACTACTACTATGATGAGGCAAAAGATCTCTATATAGTGTACATCAAGAACAAAGCCTATCGATTTACCGGCACCATCATTAGGGACATGAAATCCCGTTATTCTTCTCTGACCGGCAGTGCAGAAACCATCAACGAAATCTGTCGGAATTTCGAAATACCCAGAAACGTCTTTACCGCCCTAAAATCTATTTTGGGCTGGACTCACGACTCCGAGCCCTATACAGACGAAGAGATGTTCGTCAGAGACGAGGAAGAGATGGTTTCAGATGCTCTCCAGAAAAGAAAATTTTCATTCTTCCAGAAATACACTCGGCAAGAGGAAAAAATGATCAAAGAAGCAGCCTCAAATTGGTGGGCTTTTAAGGGACTGGTTATCAATCCTCTGGCCGAAAAGTTATCCCAGGTTTTTGCCCATTACGAGGTTCCTAAATTGACCTTGCCTCCCGGAGAACCTCATTCCCTCGTTATTTCTCCCTTTGATCTGCACTACGGGAAATATGCCTGGTCAGGAGAGGTGAGGGATGAATACAACCGTCAAATGGCCCGGGATTTATTACTCGGAAAAACTGCCTCCATCTTGTCCGATGTTGTTAAGTATCAGATTGAGAAAATTATTATTCCTGTAGGATCCGATTTTTTTCATGTTGATACCCTCGGTGGAACCACGACCAAAGGCACACCTCAGGACTGCGATGGTACTTTTATCCAGATCATGGTGGAGGGCCAGCAACTGATGGTAGAATTCATCGATATCCTGAGAGGGGTGGCTCCCGTTGAGATTTTATTAACTGCGGGCAATCACGACTTCAAACTTTCTCATGTTCTTTTGGAGTATTTGGGAGCCTATTATAGGAGCTGTGAAGATGTAGAGGTGATTAAATGTCATAAATTCCGTCAGTACTACGAATACGGTGAAAATCTCATGGGATTCACGCACGGTGACGGAACCAAACTTTCAGAGCTTCCTTACCTTATGGCCAGAGAAGCTCCTGATTTTTGGTCCAGAACCAAACACAGATTCTTCTTTACTGGACACCTGCATCATGAGATGGTGAAGGACTTCAATGGGGTGAAGGTTTATCAAATGCCGAGTCTGTCTGGTTCTGATAGATGGCATCACCAACACGGGTTTGAAGGATCCAATAGAGCTCTTCAAGCCTATCTGATTCATCCCTCCGAAGGCATGAAAATAACTTTTGTTGCCTCAGTTTAAAAAAAAATAAACAAGTGGAAGAAACTGGAATTTATCATCTGGATCTGATCAGTACCTGTCAGGTCAACCCCGAATCTTTGGCGAGGTTCTTACAAAAATTGAAAAAATTAGACATTCCCCCTGAGATGAAAGAAGCTGTTTCCGAGTCCTCTGTTATTGGTAAGTCTGGTAAATTGGAGATCTACATTGATGAAGGTGAAATCGAGATGTCCAATGCAGAGGAGTTTTTTGAGTGTGTCACAAAGGTGGAAAAAGAACTGTGCGAATTTGCAGACCATTCTAAAATCATTTGGACTTACAATTTTCCATTCTATTCCAAAGGATGGGAAAAAAATAAATACGAATGGGAAATTCAATTTGAGGAGAAAGACGATTTCTACGAGGACATGGATCTGAACATTTGGACCGAGGATTAGGCATGGACAATCCTCTTTCTTCAGGACCCTCCAAAGGGTATTTCAGAATCATGTCCAATAAAAACAGGTTATCGGATCTACAAAAAATTCAAAACTCCCGTCTAAGTTCCCAAGAATTCAAGAAAAATCCCTGTCAATTCCCAACTTCAGTTTATGTGATCAACCTTGACAGAAGAGAGGATAGATGGGAGAATTTCATGAAATTGAATCAGAACTCTTTGGCCAATTTTCAGATCACCAGATTTTCTGCCCTAGAAAAAAAATCCCCAGTAGATGGAATTTTTGCTTCCTTCTCAACTTGTCTGACTGAGCATCTAAAGGATGAAGAAACCATTATTATTATGGAAGATGATTCGTATCTCGTTGCAGGAGCTATGGATAAAATTCGTTTAGCTTTTGAAGACCTGCCTGAGGATTGGGATTGTCTTATCGGGAACCACTATTTTATAGGCAGGATCGAGATCTTAACAGACCATCTAGCAAAACCATTAGGCACAGCCTCGACCCTGAATTTTGGGATATTCAGAAGAACCATTGTTGACAAGATAGAAGCGAATATCGAGAAGAGGGACACAGTTGTTGGTATAAAAGATTTTGACCATTTCGTTACATCACCTGAAACAAATATTCACAATTACACCATTTGGCCCATGGTAACCCGGGAATTTCTGTCAATGTCGGATCATCACCAGAAAGTTAGAAACATGGAAGCAAGAATTAGAGAAAATGCATTTCTTTACCAGTTCATTGATAGCGATACGTACTACCCCAGTCTAGAAAACTGGTAGTCTACATGAAAAGTGTGCACTATCTTGTGGATATATAGACCGACCCCCTCGTTATACATTAAAACAAGGGCTTTCAACAGAAATCTCAAAGTTAGAACAAAAGAATGAAAAAAATGAAATATCTCAAATCTTTTAGGGACTTGTATGAAAATACACCAAAATCGAACTCAGAGAGGGGGAAGGAATCTTTTGACAAATGGATGGATTCCGAAATTAGAAGCTCTTTTGGATCCACCATCACTTCCGATTCGGGATTAGTTTCAGCTTCTAAAGCTTCTGATACTGAATCTCCTGTATCGGGAGAATTAATTCTGCCCAGTGCCCCTGCGAATAAGAAACAGGCAATGCAGGAACTCATAGAAGCTCTCAATAAGCACGGTCTCACAAATCCTTACGTCCAAAGAGCGGTCTTGGGAGTTGTGAATAAAGAAAGCGGGTTCAACCCCAGCGTTGCTGAAATTTCTTATAGAAACACACCGGCTAGTAGGATTAGAGAAGTTTTCGGACAGAGGGTCAAGGATCTAACAGATGATCAGATTGAAGAATTAAGAAAGGATGATGCTAAATTCTGGGATAGAGTATACGGCGTAGACTGTCCAACTAGTACGGGTCAGGATCTAGGCAACGATCAGCCAGGTGACGGCTGGAAATATCGAGGTAGAGGATACAACGGGCTCACAGGGAAAGCAAACTACCGAGTATACACAGACTTACTCAAAAAAGCTGGAACTAATGTTGATCTAGTAGCTAATCCTGAAACTTTAGAAAAGAATTCAAAAATTGCCGCCGAAGTAGCAGCCCTCTTCTTTAAGATCACTTTGAACAACCCAACTATCAAGAAGAAGTATTCCAACTCCAACGAGAACGATTTTCAAGATTTAAAAACCGCAGTTAGAGCAGTTAACAATGCCAATGCGGGTCCAGGAAATAATGTAGATGCCGGAATTATCGGAGAGGGTACCAGAAAAGCTCTAGATTTTGCCCAAAACATTGAGGTCAAAGACTTATCTACTACCGCCTAATTTTTTTTATTAGAAGTATCAACTATTGGAGGAATTTTTCTATATTTGGGGTCTAAACCAAATTCTCCATGCAACTAATTACTCACAACTTCAGACGTAGAATGCAAAAATTGTCTATCTATTTGCTCAGGCGTCTAGACTCCACCAGCGACCGCAAAGAATCACCTTTGCCCCACGAGGCTCAGTGTGTCATGCTGTGTAAAAAGCTGGCTAAAATGTCAGACTCTATTCTCTTAATGACACCTTTGACCGACAAAAGATTTTTAAAAAACGAGAGGTTAAAGATTTATGTTATTATGGACTCCAACCAGGTCCAAATTATAGACAATATCCACAGCTACTCCGTTACCCTTCGGGAAAGAGCTTGGCAGAGATTAATTCATTCTTATAATTTGGAAATTGAAGAAAGAAGGCATTCTCTAGAGGCTGACATCACCGCTAATATCCGTTATTCACTTAAAAATCTCCTTGATGAAATCACCCAAAAACACTAAAAATCACAATTTTACCCTTTTTCTAAGCCTGGGTTTTTTGCTTTTCTTTATTTTTTGTTTCTTCAGCATTTATTTTATTTATAAAGTTGCCACCTCTGATTTTTTTAGATCCAGCTCCACACAGGATATAGAAGGAACAGTAATTCACGAATTAAAAAAGGAAGAACCCCCTATAAAAACAACAGATACTATTTACATTACCAAATTGGTGACTGAAAAATGTGGAAAAATTCATTGTCAGCACATGGACACAACAATAGAGAAAAGCTCAATCCAGGATTCACTAAAACCATAAACTCATGAAACTAAAACACAAAAAATTTTATTTGCTCCTCCTTTCTTCAGTAATTTCTTTCGTAACCTCCACGATTTTATTGATAGGACTTGGAATTATCCTTTATGATTTGTTAACTAAATAGTATGAAAAAAAGCAAATTTGGCCCTTTTAAGGACAATCGCCCATTTAGCGCAAAAGCTAAAGACTTTGGACAATCTCTCCTATTTTGGAAGGGAAGAAAGAAAGGTATAATCCATACTCGTGATGTAGAGTGGGATGATATTCGTTATATTTTCTTTCCCAAAGATTTTTCTGAAAAGTATGGTTATTTAGGTGCAGTGCCAAGAGAATATAGTTATAACCAAGCTATGGTCCCATTAGTTTTAACTATGGACTATGAAGCAAAACCTTGGTGGTGTCCTCGTTGGTTTCTTAGATTTCTCGATGTGTTTGGTAACGATAAATCTATTGTAAGGGTTCGTAATAGGGCACTACATAATTTACATAGAAAACTAACCAAAGGAATTACATTTGTAGATTATAAAACAAAGTGGGAATGGTATGACTTACGAATTTCAGTGCATGCACCTCAATACATTCAGGACCTCGCTGATGCCATTGAAGACCATTATTTTCGGAAAGGTCTCAAAAAAGATTTAACCGAACAAATCAAAAAAATTGAACCGGATTTCAATAAGTGGATGAGTAATGAGGATTTGGCAAAATATCTAGACCAAATTAATGGAAGCACTGAAAATTCCTGAGTTAGTTCCCGTGGGATTGGTTTCAAATTTCTTTGACGGCCAGTTGTTAGAGAAATGCGGGGAATCTCTTCAAATCCAATCGGTTTCTGGCCGGGATTTGGTTCTTGTGTCTGATTTGGAAAAAGTTTTGCCTTCTGAATATTTTCTGTCTTTTGTGGAGAAGATTCAGAGGGAAACTTTTTTTAATGGATAGGTTCGATTTTTTGTGAATTAATTTTAGAATTTATTCTTATATTTGGTGAATGAGAAACGTACTAGAAGATTATAAGGAAAGGGATCTGCTCCACTCTCAGTCCCATCCTCGCTTTCCGCTGACAATTTGGAACTACAGCGAAAAGGTTCAATACGATGGATTATGGGACGACGTGACCCTTATGTGTAGAGGCCTCATTACCGATGATGTTACCGGCGGGATCCTTGTTAAACCCTTTCCAAAGTTTTTCAACTACGAAGAAATTGTGAACAAAGGACAAATTCCAACCCAAGGGGACTGTGTGTATGTGCAGGAAAAGGCGGATGGCTCTTTAGGCATTCTGTTTTACTACGAGAGTGAATGGATTATGGCTACCCGGGGTTCTTTTACTTCCGACCAGGCGATAAAGGGATTAGGAATAGTTCAATCCAAATACAAGTTGGATAGTTGGATAAAAGAATACGCGTACTTGGTTGAGATCATCTACCCGGAAAATCGTATCGTTGTAAATTACGGGGAAGAAAAAGTCATATTTTTATCTGCGGTCCCCAATAATTTTTACAAACAAACCAACGAAGAAGAATTACATTGGTCTATGGCCTGTGATGTCTTTAAGTTCAACGGCATCTCTGATAAAGACATCACCCAAACAAAGCAGCATTTTAACTTTTCTGATCAGTTATACCGTAGTTTGAAGGCACAGAACGATGTTAACAAGGAGGGTTTCGTTCTCAGATTTCAACCTGGTAACTTTCGGATGAAAATTAAATTTGAGGAGTATCTCAGGTTGCACAGGATAATGACAAATGTTACTTCCACTTCGATCTGGGAGGTCTTGTCCACCGGAGGTGACATGTCAGCCATCCTTGTCGACACCCCCGATGAGTTTTATGGAAAGGTGACAGGATATGCCAACGAGCTGGTAAGTCAATACCAGGAGGTAGAGAAGGAATATTTGGCTATCTTCGACACCCTTAAGGGCATAAAAGATTTCAAGGAGAGAGCTAGTTTTGCCGAAGAAGCAAAAAAATACAAAAATCCTTCCCTTTTATTTAAAATGTATGATCGTAAGGAATACTCCTCATTAATTTGGAAAATAATAAAACCCCAATTTTATAAAATTTAATGAAAGTTATACCCTTAGATGTTCAAAATAGTTGAGGTTGGTAATTTTTCTAAAAATTTTGTTTTTAGTTACAAAATGAACCTTTGATATGAAAGTTATATTTTTAGATATTGATGGAGTTATGAACTCTCGTGTTTTTTACGAAAGCCGACACAAAAAAAGGTGGTTGAAACCCAGAACTTACTACTACCTAATCAGAAAGTTTTTAGGTATCAAATCAAAACCTGTGAGTTTAGCAAATTACAAAACACCCGATTGTTTTTACACCTACGAATTTCAACTTAAGAGGTTGATTGAAGAAACTTGCCCTCAAAAATGGAAATGGCTTTCAGATTTTTGTAATGAGACTGGAACTAAAATTTGTATTTCATCTGTTTGGAAACGCCACTTTGGAACGGAGAAAAACGTAATCCCCCAGTGGTGGGAGCGCGCATTGGTTCATTTTGGATTCAATGGTGGAACTTTTGTTGGTATCACAGGAGGTGGGTTTGGTATGAGGGGAGAAGAAATAAAGGAATGGTTAGATAAAAGCCCTGAAGTTGAGGATTATGCAATTTTAGATGATGACTCTGATATGCTTCCAGAGCAAATGGATAAATTTTATCATTGTGATGGTTACTTTGGATTATCACCTAATCATTTGTATCGTATCGGTAGAGCATTTGATGGTAAAACAAACTATGGGAAATTGAATAGAACTTTAATCAAACAAAATAAACAATGAAATACAGAATTATGGTAGAGGAAAAAAACTCTGGCGAGATGGGATATACTCCACAAGTTAAATTCTTTTGGTGGTGGAATTCATGGGAAAATATAATTTCGGATTCTCGCACAATATCAACAAGTGATTCGGCTAGACACATATACCCCACCCAAAAACAAGCTGAAGATGTAATTGAACTTTTCAAAGAAAATGAAAAAGAAAAAATAAAAGAGAGCATCAAAAAAACAACTTACATCAATCTATGAAAACAATATTCATTGGAGATATCCATGGCCTTCCAATTTGGAAGGACATTGTAGCAAAAGAAAACGCAGATAGAATAATCTTTGTTGGAGATTACTTTGATTCTTTTGATATACCCGGTGTTGACCAAATACATAACTTTAAGGAGATATGTGAGTTTAAACGAAACTCCGATAAGGAAGTGATACTATTGACAGGTAATCATGATATGCACTACATGCACATCGGTGAAACATACTCGGGATTTCAACCTGCTCTTCAATTTGATATCAGTCAGGTTTTATCAGAGAATATGGACCTGTTGCAAATGGCATATTCTTTTGATGATTTTCTTTGCACTCATGCCGGAGTAAGCTATTATTGGGCTGTAGAAACTTTTGGCCACTGTAATGTAGATACTTTGGTTGATGAAATCAATGGGTTATTCAAATACAAACCACGTGCTTTTACTTTCAATGGATTTAACCCTTATGGGGATAATGTAACTCAAACCCCCGTATGGATAAGACCTACTTCATTGTTAATGTCTAACAAACAAAAAGATAAAAATGCAATCAAAAAACGTTTTATTCAAATATTTGGACATACTCAAATTAAAGAAATAGATTTGAATGGTATGAATAAAAACATGGGTGGTAGATATTATATGATAGATGCTCTACCATCAAAGCAATATTTGATTTATGATGGTGAACTTAAAGTTGGTAATATGTCATAACTCCGTCATTTGGAGACATGAAAATTCGTTCGTATATTTATACCATAAATAAAAATAAAAGATATGACACAAACAATTGGACAGTTACTTAAATGGAATTTTGAAGTAGAAGGCGATCTGGTAATTGAAACTAAAGATAGACAGGTTGCTTATACGGAAGATACCTCAGGTTATTGGGAACGCAGTGAGCGAGATGATAGAGGTAACCAAATCTATTGGGAAAAATGAATAGGCCAAAAGACCAAGATTTTATCTGACGATAACGGGACACTTACACATAACGGTTGGGTGTATATGTAGTTTTTTTATTTGTAAATGTCAAAACTTATTCGTACCTTTGTAAAAAAATTACATATACACATTGTTATGTGTAGTTTAAAAACTGAATATTATGAAATACATTTTTAGAGGAAATATTGTTTTTGAGTATATTCCTGATGGGATAGAAAAAGTAGTACAACATAAGATACATGGTGTCATACCTGCTTTTGACTATTGTAGGATGATACCTGAAGATTATAAATTATTGGCTTATTTTTTCAATAAAGTTCATAGACACATTAATGGTGAAGATGTAACATTGGAAGATATTATTGTAAATTAAATTACACATAACGTTTCTCAGATATATGTAGTTTTTTCTTAAATTGAAACGCAAAACTTAAATAACATGAATACAGAAAATAAAAGCACAGAACTTGATAACACAGATAAAAAATTACATATATCTGATGTTAGAAGTATTGAAAAAAGATACAAATTAATTGAAGAGGACCCACAGTTCAGGAAACCTAATGGAGGATTATTTTCACCCCCAATTGGAACGATAGCTACTTGGGACTATAAACACGGTTTATATTTATTTGGCAATGGTGAAATTGGAAATCCAGTTTCTTATGTGGATAGAAAACAGATAGAAAATAATCCTAAGTGGGTTAGAATTTAATTTTTTTTTATTACTTCTAACGTCTGATGATAAACAATCGTTTTAATGTTGTTTATCATTTGTTATGTGTAGGTGTGGTTTATTAAGATAGAATGTTTAATCGAAGAATGGAACAAAAATTTTAAAAGAAAAAGAAGGGTGGAAGTTTTAATTCTTAATATTTATATATATAGAAAAACAAATGAAAGATTTGAAACAATTTATTAAAACCACAATTCTTGAGTTTTTGAATGAACAAAATATTAAAACAGAAGATGTTTATTATCATGGTAGTCCTAATTATTTTAGTGTAAAAGACATTAAACCAAACAATAAAGGTTTAATTTTCTTTTCTAAAGATAAAAATATTGCGGTTAGATACGCAACTAATGATTTCTATGGAAATACACCTGGAGATGAATATAACATTATCGAAGCACATCTTGATGTAAAAAATACATTCGACCCAGAAGAACATGATAACAATCCCAAAATTATTGAATTATTAGTAAATACTGGCAATTTTGAAAATAACGGACGTTTCCCTGATTATGAAACATTAGCATCGGAAGCATTATATAATGGTGAGTGGTCTGTATTAGAAACAAAAGAATTTATTGATGGATTGAAGAAAATGGGATATGATTCTATTTTAATCGATAATAGACCATATTACATTCCTAATTATAAAGGTGAACAAACATTTAATAAGGACATTGCGGTTTTTTATACTAATGTTATAAAACCAATTTAGGTTTTACTAAATTAGAACGATGAACGGAACAATTACACATAACTCGTTTATTCGTGAAGTTTTA
>SXGR01045230.1_pt1 | contig 12258 bp, 10 predicted proteins | sample 3174711 | NCBI WGS metagenome assembly SXGR01 (sample SAMN11356860, study PRJNA531348) | freshwater metagenome | isolation source: freshwater sample F1-60 | place: China: Fuxian Lake, Yuxi | collected 2017-12-25
GATGCAGGCCGCGATTTGACGACCCTTCCCCGCCCCCGTGCCGTCGCCCAGGAAGAAGCCCTTACGATAGGAATGGCCGTCTTCGGCCAGCACGAGGCCGACACCTTCCTTGTCGGGTCTGAAAGTGCCTGGGATCCACTGGGTCCAGGCATGCCCCGCGTAGACGACCGTCTCGAGTTGGGAGGCGGAGAGCAGCCGCTCGGCGACGGTGCGCTCGGGCAGCGCCGGCACATACTCTGGGACCGGCGCCGGGATCGAGCCCATGGCGACAGATTCGACGAGCGGCGTTGGATGCTCGCCAGCGCTCGCGAAGCTGATACGGCTCGGTCGATATGGAAGATAGACGCCGCTCTGCTCGAGCAGCGGCGCCGGCGTCTCAAGTTTCGCATATTCGACGGGGAGCACGTGGTTGCGTGCCGGGGCATGGTAGGCGCGGAGCGCCGGACGGCTGCTTTTGACGGCCCGGAAGAGCGAAACTCCACCTGAGCGCTTCGGCGCCGACGCTCCGCGATCGGGCTTCGCCGACGATCGTTCGGGGATGATCAGGATATCGAGCAGCTCGGCAACGGACGAACGCTGGATGAGCGCGGGGGGCGACCGGCCGGGGACCTTGTCGATGACAAACAACCGCACGGCGATCGAAGTCCCATGCTTCAGGTAGCACTTCTCGAGACGGACGGCCGCCAGGACGCTCACGTCGCGCAGGATCGTCTCATATTGCTCACGCATGCGTGCGCTCGGGCCAAACCAATCGGGCATGATGGCAACGAGCCGGCCGCCCGGTTGAAGACGGCGCAGCGCCGCTTGCAGATGACGGACTGCGGCATAGTCGTCGGCGCCGCGGCCGACCGACCTCGAAAAGGGCGGGTTCATCAGGATGAGGGTTGGTCGATCGACGCTTGCGAGGGTGGAATTGATGGTCGCACCATCGTGCCCGGTGATCGATGCTGAGGGGAAAGCCGCCTTCAATCGGCCACGGCGGAGCGGATCGAGCTCGTTCAGATGGAGCGATTCGACGTGACGGAGCTGCGCGACCAATAGGCCGTTACCCGCGCTCGGCTCGAGCACGATGTCGTCGGGCTGGACGTTGGCGAGAAGCGTCATAACCGCAGCGATGTCGACAGGTGTCGAGAATTGCTGCCATTCGATCTGATCCTCGCTGCGAACCGTCTGAGTGGGCAGGCGATCGGACAAATCGATCAGCGCGCGGACGTCGCCGAACGCCGCAATTTTTTGGGCGCTCGACTGAAGATGGATGGCAAGGGCATGCTCGAGGAGTTCAAAGCTGGCGCGTTGTGTCCAGCGACCGTCGGCATCAGAACCGCCGAAGGCCTTGGTCATCGCGTCGTTGAGGTGACGACGCTGAATGGCCTCGTCGGAGCGCAGACGGGGTAGAAGGAGGCGCACGGCCTCGCGCTCAGCCTGGGCGGCCGCTTCGAAGAGATCGGACATGGGTGTGGTCTCCAGAGTGGGCTGCACCCTCGGCAGCGACACCCTTTCGATCCCCCTCCCCTCTCCTCCGGCGCTTCGCGCCTAGACGCGGCTCTGCTGCGCTCGGGCATCGAGCGCCTTTGCCCAATCCTTGTAGATTGGCGGCGGGGGCGCGCGTTCGATGATGAGGCCCGACCGGGCGTAATGCGCTTGGGCACTTTCGGCTGCCCTGTGCCCTTCGGAATCGTTGTCCTCGGCGACCAGGAGCGTTGTGACCGTGGGCGGAATGACGAGCTGGTTGAGCCGACGTGCGCCGAGTGAAGCCCAGCACGGGAGGTTGCTCAGGCGCGCGAAAGCGTCGGCCGTCTCAAAGCCCTCGGCGATGGCAAGGGTGTTGCCCCCTGCCCCGCCCCGCCAAGCGCCGTGCCCCGGGGCGCCAAGCATGACCTTGCGCGTGTAATGGGCGGTGTCGGGGTTCAGGAATATGCGTTGAATTGCGACCAGACGGTTTCCCTCGCGCACCGCTACCAGGAGAGCGGGTTCGAAGATCGTCTTCGGCTTGGGCAGGTAAGGGCAACGCGGATGGAAGCGAAGATCGCGTGGTGGTGGGAGGAGGTTCCGGCACTGGAGGTAGCGCTCGGCAAGGGTGCCCGGAACGTCGACCGCCTCATTCCAGATTCTTTCGACGTTCATCGGCCGCGGCGAGTCCGCCAAGGCGGGTGGCGGATAATGGCGACCCGGGCGAACAAGGCGCAGTTCACGCAGGACGTCTTCGCGCGAGCATCCTGCGAAACAGGTGACGAGAATGCCGCGATCCCCTTGCCGAATCGACAAGCTTGGATCGCGATCGCTGTGTGCGGGACAGCGGCACATCGCGACATTGCCGCTCCACGTGCCGCCCAGGGCCCCGACAATGTCGACTATCTCATGCGATGGCCGTCTGGCTGTAAGCGGCATAATTCTACCTCCTGCTTACACGCTCGGCCCCTCCTTTCCTCTTTTCGGTCGGTCTGAGACTTGGAGACAGATTCAGCCTGCGCTCGCCTCAACGCGAACGGCTCGGAGATCATCGGTTAGTCGTCGCTTCGATTCGCGCGGCGTTCAGCATAGGCGACGACGAACTTCTCCCAGATCCGCAGCCACTCTGAATCGGTGCGCGGCCGGCTAAAATCGGGGCATCCCTTGCGGAATGCAGCCGCCATGTCATCCACTGACCACGGATGGCCCTTGGTCAGCGCGATCTGGCGGAAGACGGCCTCACGCGTGCCGTATGAGAGAGACCCGGCGGGGAACGGAAGAGTCGGCGCATCGTCCTTCGCGGGCGCGGACTTCGCTGCATGGGCCGGTTTGACCGATGATCTCGGTGCCGTTTTCGGAGCCTCGCCCCCGACGAGTCGAAGGTGCGGCCCCACGAGCTTGCGCTCCAGCGGTGCCGGTGACGGATGAAGAATGACCTTCCGCCCGGAGAGATCGACATTTGCGTTGGGATAGACCGCCGACACGATCTGCATGGTTTCGCGGACGGTCTGTCGGAAGCGCTTGCTGTCGGCCTCGTTGCCAAGGTGCTTGGCGAGCTGGTCCCATGAGATAACCTGGCCCTTGTCGGATCCAATCCGCGGGAGTCGGTAGGCAAGGTAAGTGTAGAGATCGAGCGCCGTTGGCGTACCCTTGAGCTCGCGGATGGCGATCTCATTGAGTGGCACGGCATGGTCGATGAGGTGCGAGTAGAACGCCTCGGACATACGGATTTCGCGCGCGAATGAGCCGTTCTTGTCGAGCGAACCGGCATATTCGTTGGAAATCTTGACGTCCCGGACAGCGAAGGCGTTGTCTTCCGTGTCGGTGCCGTCCCAGCGGATCTGCCACTCGCACGCCAGCAGCCGATCCACCTGCTCTCGCATCAGGTTGGCCGTCCCGCGTGGTCCATAAGACACGGTCTGGTAGCCAAGGCGGCGCATCCACTCGGTGAAATTGCGGCCAAGATAAACGTCCCGCGATTGCTTCATGACCGCCTGAGAGAGGAGGTAGATCAGGGCAACGCGTGGATAGGCGCCATAAGGCACACCAAGGCTTCGCATGACGGACTTGCCGTCGACATTCTGAAGCACTGGCCTGGGATTGATGGCCAGCGCATATTTGCCGTCCTCACGGACGATGGGCTGAGTGTCGTCCTTGGGCCGCTTGGTTGGCAGCGACATCGCACAAAGCGCGGAGTGGAGGAAGGCAGGAACCGGTTCTTCGTCCTGGACGCGCAGGAATGCGTCCAAGGTGAGCTGGGTGCCGGCGGTGGTGGCGAGCTTGCGGACGCTCTCCTCGCCGCCGTTGAGCATGGCTAGTGCGTACTGATGCCCCAGCGGCCTATGCTGATCCCCATTCATGGTCTGCCCTTCCCCCCGAATCGACCGGGGGCTGTGATGGGCATGTCTCAACAGGTTTGAGGCGTGAAATCAACCCCGTTGGCAGTTTGGGAGGGGAAAAGGCCGCGAGAGTTGCAGAAACACCGATGATGTCGGTGCCGTTCTGCGCCCTCCCCCTGCCCTCCTTCACCCAAAATCGAAAAATCAAAACGATTCGCGAATCGGTTTTTTATAGGGTGATTCTAGTAATAGGTATGGGCTCTGAGATCATCGGTCGGCTCGCACCGAGATCATCGCTGATACGCACCGAGATCATCGCAAAGTACCGAGATCATCGGTGGTTATCCACAGGTAGCCGTTTGTCGCCACAATCCCAGCGCCAGACTTTGCAGCAACACGCAAAGGCACGGAGATCATCGGTCGCAGCCGCCGCCGATTGGCCAGAAAGCGCGCACATGCGCAAGGGGCTCGGAGATCATCGGTCAACTTGTAAGTCTGGTGGCCATTTCCTTGCTCGAAACTGCCAACGTGGCTATCATGGCGCATCAAACCCACAGAAGCGGACTGAGATGGCTACCGACCCCTCCCTAGCACAGCCGGACGACCTCATCGAAGGTGGTCTGGACGTGCTCCACAGAAAGTCGTTGACGATCCTCAAGCGCATTCGTGACAGCGCGGTTGATCCCGAAACCGGTCAGAAGAAGGGTCCGACCTTCCCGATTTCGAAAGCTGCTGCACTGGTCGGGCGGACGGCATCTGCTGTCCGGGAAGCGGAGCGCGACGGCCGCCTCCCCGCTCGAGGGCGGACGGGCTCCGGGCATAGGCTGCAGTATACGCTCGAAGAGCTTGATCATATGCGCGAGGTGTTTGGAACGCGTCCCTGGCGCGAGCCAACCGATACCCCGGCGATCATCTCGGTCTGCAACTTCAAGGGGGGCGTCGGCAAGTCGACGATCGCGCTGCATCTCGCCCAGCATTTTGCCATCAAGGGCTACCGGGTCCTGTTCATCGACTGCGACAGCCAGGCGTCTTCAACCATGATGTTCGGCTATCGCCCCGACGTGGACCTCGACGAGGAAGACACGCTTTACGGGCATTTTCACAATCCGGAGCTGCTTGGCGTTCGCAAGATTATCCGCAAGACGCACTTTCACAACCTCCACCTGATCCCGTCGAACCTGCGACTTTATAATCTCGAGTATGAGATCGCCGGGCACATGGCGCGAAATCAGAACATGGAGATCATCGACCTGATCGCGCAGGCCATTGATGAGGTGGTCGATGACTATGACGTCGTGATCATGGACCCGCCGCCGGCATTGGGCATGGTGTCGATGGCTGTGCTCCAGGCCGCTAACTGCATGGTCATTCCGGTGCCGCCGAGCCTTGTCGACTTCGCCTCGACGGTATCTTTCATCGACATGACGCGAACGACGATGAAGCAGCTCGAGCAACTCGCGGGGCGGGGAAGGCCGGCCTACAACTTCATCCGGCTGGTCGGCAGCCGCGTGGACGAGAGCAAGTCGATGCACCGGGAGATACTGTCGATGATGCGGCAGGTCTTCGGTGGCTCAATGACGCAGTCGGTGATGGTCACCAGCGCCGAAATCGACAATGCCAGCTCCAGGATGAAAACCGTTTTCGAACTCGACAAGCCCGTCACGTCGCACGAGGTCTACAACCGCTGCATGAAGCATCTCAGCGACGTTTGCCAGGATATTGAGCAGGACGTTCTGCGCACCTGGGCGAGCAGGGCAGGGGGCCGAATTTAGGGAGAGTTGCCACGTGGCAACTCCGATATTTCTCACGTCGGCGAGCACGGGCAATCGGGGAGTGAGACGAAGCCGGATCACCGAGTTGCCACGTGACAACAAAGTGGAAGAACCCAATAGAAGCAATATGTTAGGTAGGAATACCATGTCAGATCGCACACGGCAGGAACGTCAGTGCAAGCGCCTGGGGGCGGCGCAGTTGCCACGTGGCAACTCTGGCCTGTTGGCACCCGTCGGCGAGGGCAAGAGAGAAGGAGAAACGGGCCGATGAGCAAGGGCAACAAGGGCTTCGGCTCGATGTTCACAGAGGGGCTCGACGACGAGGAGAACCTCGATAAGGCGACCCCTGCGGACGGCATCATGGCAAGTCGCAGCCAGACGCTCGCGCGCATCGCGACGGGGAAAACGGTCGCCGACCGGACGGAGTGGGTCGATCCGGAGCGGTGCCGCCCATGGCGGATGCACAATCGCGATCTGGATCATTTGAACGAAGATAGCTGCCGCGATCTCATCGACTCCTTCCTCTCCGCCAAGAAGCAACGGATCCCCGCTATCGTTCGGCGTCTGAAAGATGACCCGAACTTCGACTTCGAGATCATCGCCGGCGTCCGCCGTTGGTGGACGGTGAAATGGCTGCGAGCGCATCACCACCCGGAGTTCGAGTATCTGGTGACGATCCAGAGTGTCACGGACGAGGAGGCGTTCCGGGTTTCAGATGTCGAGAACCGCTCGCGTAAGGACATCTCGGATTGGGAGCGGGCCAAGGAATATACGGTGGCGCTCGCGGAGTTCTACGAGGGCTCGCAGTCGCAGATGGCCGAGCATTTAAACCTTTCCAAGTCGTGGCTGAGCCGGCTTCTCGACGTTGCGCGCTTGCCCGAACCAGTTGTCGCGGCGTTCTCCGATACGCACGACATCACGGTACGCGTCGCGCGTGACATCAAGCCGCTTACCGGAGATCCGAAGGCGCTGGCGAAGATGCGCGAAGAGGCTGAACGCATCGAGGAAGAGCGCAGCCAGAAAGGCTTGAAGCTGAGCGGGCCGGAAGTCGCGAAGCGGCTCGTGAAGGCGACTGTCGCGCCAGCCGTGAAGGCTGCCGCCGAGAAGGAGATCACCGGCAAGGGGGGCAAGGTCATCCTGCGCTATACGAAGGCGCGGGGAGGGGGGCTGACGATCAAGGTGCCGCCGAAGGCTGAGGCGTCGCCCGCCGAGCTTTTGAAGGCGATCGAGGGGCTGCTGTCGTAGGGTGATGGAGCGCGGCGTCTGGCGAGGTCGCCGCCTTATATGGCGTCCCGCTTATATTTGTCGGCGGTGCTCTGCGTCACGGAGTGGCGGCTTCGCAGGCCGAAGTTCGCGCGGATGAAGTCGCCGGCTTGACGCGTCCTCGCGCCTACGAACGCCTGGGCATGTCCCACGGTCGACCGGTTCTGCCGCGTGATCAGTTCTCGCTCGGGTAGGCTCACGATCCGATTTGCCAGCGTAGTGGACCCGGCAGCAACGAAGAGGGTCTCCGGTCCGATCGGAAGAGTGACATAGGACGAGGCACTACCAAGCCAGGCGAAGCTGACCGGCACGTCGAGCGGCCAATCGGAGACGAACAATTCCCGGCGATTGTTCGTCTTGATTATGCGCCAGTCCATGTTGATGAACGCTCGTCCGCGATCCGCGTCGTCGATGACCAAGCGCAGGACTTCCATCTGAAGCGCGCTCACGGCCTCGGGCGGCAGCGCCCCATCTTCGCCGCGCAGCACGGACTTCGCGGCCTCTGCGCTTGCGAGAGCGCCGACTGCGTCCTTCATGCCGCGCATATCCAGCGGTGTCCGGAACCACAGCGACATGACGAACCGGCCCCAATCCGAGCATTGCGCGTCGCTGAGCGAGTTGACCTTGCCGTCGAGGAGCAGCGCGTGAACCTTAGCCGCAGCGTCATCGATCACCTGCATGAACAGGGTTTCCATCTGCTGGGCATGCTCGGGCGGGAACCCGATCGTCTTGTACAGGTCCCGCTCGAAGCAGACGCTCTTGGGTGATGCAGGACTGCTCTCGATCTCCCCGATCCGATTGCGCCGATAGCGCAGCAGGGTGTCGCCATCCTTCCACTGGTCGAGGAGGAACTGCGGGATGAAGTGATGCCGGGACGGAGGGTTCTGTGGCTTGGATTGCACGGTGTCTGTGGTTCAAGAGGGATGAGCAAGTGAGGCGAGTAGCTTGCGCGCGCCTTGCGGGGTGACCTTCAACAGGCGCGCGACAGCGGCCGGCTGAAGGCCCGGATAGGCAAGCTGCAGGCGGGCAAGGAGAGGGGCCTTGCTCCGCTTCGTGACGGCCAGATCGGTCTGGATGCGCGACGCCGCACGCTCGATCGCGTCGAGGTCGCGCAAGCCAGCATGCGCCGTCCGACCGATCGCCTGGGCCAAGGTCTCTGCCAGATCGGCGGGGGAGGGGGGCAGAAACTTGGACATCAGGATGAACGAGGGGATCACGCGGGTCGTGAAGCCAGCGCGGCACAGCATCCGCGGTACGGCGGCGGCGATCAGCCAGTTTCGATCGCGTCCACGGGGAGGCAGCTCGAGAGCGCGACCATCGACGCTGACGACATCCCAGCTGCCTGGTGCCGCTGGTTCGGTCAGCGCGAACAGCTGGAAAATGCGGTTGGCGACAGAGAGGAGGTCACCGGAAGGGAAGGGGGCGTCCGCCACGGTTCGCAGCTGTCGCCACATCGGCCCGAAGTGCGCCAAGTCTTCGGCCGCATAAACCTTCGCCTCGGTGCGGTCATCGAGTACCGTACGGAGCACGTTGAGCGTGGCGCGGCCGAGCGAATCCTTGAGATCCTCGTCGCGGCTGAGCGCAAGGTGGAAGACGGCGGCAACCGAGATCGGATCGTTGAGGCCTTCGGAAGCGCGGGGAGGGGGTGTGCGGCCGGCGATCCAGTCCTGCAGGTCGCGCACCGCGATCGGCACGCCGGCGAGGCCGGCCAGGACGGTGGCGCCTTCCAGGCGCGAGCGCGCGAGAAAGATGTCGGCGCATGGACTACCGTGCAATCGGCCATCGAGGCGCCCGAGCAGGAGCAGGCTGTCGTCGGCGCGCAGGTTGTCTGTCCGCGTCATAGGATGGCGACAATGCCATGGCGGGAAACCAAAGTCAGCAGTTCGTTTCTACATCCGTGACCTCCCGAAAGTGGACATTCGATAATTGCAGTTATCACATAAGCAGATTTGACCGTTCTTTATAAGGTGGGCTACAAGCGCGGCTGAGGAGCGAGGCGCGTCGTGAGCACCGAAACCGCCCGGGAAGGGCCAGAAATCCCCGTAGCGCCGCCTGAGGCTGTCCTGCCGGCCGTCAGGGCGCCGGCCGACCTTGCGTGGACGATCGTGCAGATGCGCGCCGGCGAGCGCATCACCGTCAACGAGGGCCTGATAGCCGCCTATCAGGCCGCTTCATCGCCCCATAGCATCCGTGCGCTCAAGTCCGACGTCGAGGCGTTCGATGCGTGGTGTAGGCGCAACAACCGGATTGCACTGCCGGCGACGGCCGAGACGGTGGCCGACTATCTCGACTCGCGGGCAGGCAAGGGGAGCCGCCCAGCCTCGCTATCCCGCTACAAGGCGTCGATCGCCAAGATCCATCAGTTGCTCGAACTCAAGGACCCAACCCCCGCGCCGCTGGTGAAGCTGCGGCTGCAAGCGGTGCGCCGTGAGAAGGGCGCAGCGCAGAAGCAGGCAAGGCCGCTGCGGTTCAAGGGGCCGGTGCGCGACGTGGAACGCGACAAGGCGCGTGGTCTCAACGTCCGGGCGCTGCTCGAGAGCTGCGGAAACGATCTGCCGGGGCTGCGCGATCGCGCGCTGCTGTCTGCCGCCTATGACACCGGCCTGCGTGCGTCCGAGTTGGTAGCCGTGGCCATCGAGCATATCGAAGAGGCGATCGATCCCGAGGCGCGGCTGCTGCAGATCCTGCGCAGCAAGGGCGATCAAGACGGGGAGGGGGCAACCGCCTATCTCAGCCCGCGTACCGTGTCGGCGATCGCGGCCTGGACCGAAGCGGCCGGGATCACGGCGGGGCCGCTGTTCCGGCGGGTGCAGGTGCGGCGCTACAAGGCGCGCGCCGCCGTGCGCGGTCGGCCGATCGACAGCATCTCGGGGCGGGAGACCTGGGATCTGCGCAAGACGCTGCCCAGGCCTGCGGTGAAGGCGCGGGTCGAATATGACATCGGCACCGTCGCGCTGCACCCGGGTTCGATCGGGCCGATCTTCCGCTCGATCATCCAGCGCGCGTTCGATCGTGGCGCTCTGCCCGACCTCACAGCCGAGGATCTGGCGCGGCTGCTCAAGGGCATCAGCGCGCACTCGACGCGGATCGGGCTGAACCAGGATCTGTTTGCGAGCGGAGAGGATCTGGCTGGGATCATGGATGCATTGCGGTGGAAGTCACCGCGAATGCCACTCGCCTATAATCGCAACCTTGCTGCAGAGCAGGGCGCAGCGGGCAGGCTGATGGCGAAGATCGGCTGATGGGGTCGCTGGTCGACTCGATTGCAGGAGGGCGTCGCTCCCCAAGCAACCTCATCGGACCGGCATGAGCTTATGGAGCTGGCCGGTGGCCCTTGCCAGCAGCGGCACAATGGTCCGTGTTTCAGGGAAGGGGGCTTGAGATCGCCTTGATGGCCTTCAATCCCGTTCCAAAACGAGCGATCGCGTCCCTGTTTCTCTCCAGCTCGCCATAGGGCAGATAGGCGAAGTCGAGATCGGCAATACGGCTGAAAGCCGGGCGACGGAGTTGCGCGCGAACGTCCTGCTCGCGCGCATTCGGTGCGACCAGGAATAGCCCGGCGGCAGCGTGCAGATCGCTCCCCGACAGCGCCAGATCGAGCATGCGCACGATCCCCGAGTAGATCGAGGTCGAATGTTCAACCTCGAACGCGGCGGCGACGCCGTCGCCACCCTTCGCCAGCCACAACACGTCGATGAGGCGGATCGAGTCCGCTCCGGGAGAGGTCGCAATGGCGTCTGGAAGGCGCTCGAGGCATCCCTGTCCAAGCGGGCAGCCAGCGTGAAGTCGACCGCGGTCATTGGCGGCGATCCACACATCGTAACCGAGGGCATGGCCGAGGTCGCGCAGCCAGGCCTGGATTTCGGCGTGCGTGCGATCGGTTTCGCCCTGCGCGGCGGCTGTCTTGTCGAGCCGGCTTGCCTCCGCTCTGGCATGTTCCAATCTGCCGAGCCAGTCGTCGGCCGCCGTTGCGTCATCCTCCAGCGGTGGCGCGGGATAGCGGCCCGAGCCAATGTCGAACAACAGTCCGCCGATCGCGCCGAGATCGTTGGAGAGCAACTCGCGGTAACGGTCGTTGAGGTCGAGGATGCCGGCGCGCATGGCGAGAAAATGATCCCATGACCCGAGCTTCACCTTGGCGCCGGTGACGGCATTGTAGCCCTTGACGATCGCGGTATTGAAGGGCGGCACCAGCGTCGGGTGAAGGAAATAGAGCAGGTTGGCCGCCGCCGGCCCCAGCCCCTTGATCTTGAGCGCGTCTATGCTGCGGATGTGGCTGATGATCTCCTCGGCGGTATCGCAGCACGAGCAATTGTCGAGCAGGCGACCGAACGCCCGCTGGTTGTCCGGGCTTTCGTAGATGTCTGGAATGCGCAGCTTGGGCTTCCACAGCCAGGCATGGTCGGCGCCCTTGAAAATCTGCCGCTGTTCGGCGATCGAGTGGACAACCGTTTCCAGTGACGAGCCGCGATAGGCGACGCCGAACCGCCCACTTTCGATTTCTGCGACCACCTGCTGCAGCCCGCGACGGATGGAGCGGAAGTTTTTCAGCCGTTCGTCCCACAGAAACCAGGAGCGATAGGTGGCGCCGGGATCGTCTCGCCAACGACGGACAAGCTCGCTCACGAGATCATGATGTGTCGCGGGTAACAAGGTCATACTGGCTGGGTCATCTAAACTGGGCTCCTTGCCGTTCAGGCTATCGCGAGCAAGGGCGGCTTGCACGTTCAATGTGCGATCCGCGAAGCGTGCTCAAATGGTCGGTGATCGCGCAGGGAAACGCCGCTGGCATTGGGCGTTGCCGGTCGCAACCGTCGACCGGGCGCACAGCCAGGCAGACGGCCGGCACGGGCGTCGCCGCCCGGGAGCGGCGACGCAACCAGCTTTTTCCGGTCGAACTTAGCGGATCACTGCTTTGCGATCGCGGTGACCTCGCCATCGCTGCCCTTGAGCGAGAGGTCGAAATCGACCTTGTCGCCGACCTTGACCGCATCGGTGATCGACGGCGCGGCCTTGAACGCCATCGTCATCGCGGGCCACTTGGCCTCCGGGATCGGACCATGATCGAGCGTGATCGTGCCTGCCGCCTTGTCGATCGCGGTGACGGTGCCATGGCCCTTGGCCTTGATCGCGGCGTTCGCGTCAGGCGCCATCGACATGTTGCCCATGTCGCCGCTCATGGTCGCGGCGGGCGCCGCCTCGTTGGTCTCAGTCGCAACGGGGGCCTCCGCCTTCTTGCCGCACGCGGCAGTCAGGGCGGCGAGGCCGAGGGCAATGGTCAGTCGTGCATGGTTCATCGTCTTCTCCTTCATGATGAAACGGGTTGAGGGATGGGATCGGTCTTGGGCCGGCGCAACAGCAGGTAGGCGGCGGGCAGGACGAACATTGAGAGCAAGGGCGCGGTCAGCATGCCGCCGATCATCGGCGCGGCAATC
>SXGR01095950.1_pt1 | contig 12256 bp, 15 predicted proteins | sample 3174711 | NCBI WGS metagenome assembly SXGR01 (sample SAMN11356860, study PRJNA531348) | freshwater metagenome | isolation source: freshwater sample F1-60 | place: China: Fuxian Lake, Yuxi | collected 2017-12-25
CCATCTTTATGCGATGCCGGTGCTGTTGGATTACATCACGAAAAAGAAGGTCAACGATCTCGTTGTCGTGTCGCCTGACGCCGGTGGCGTGGAGCGTGCCCGTGCCTTGGCCAAGCGGATTCAGGCCAATCTGGCGATCATCGACAAGCGGCGTGAAGGGCCGAATCAAGCTCAGGTGATGAACATCATCGGTGATATCAAAGGTAAGAGTGTGCTGCTGCTGGACGATATGATCGATACAGCCGGTACGATTGTCCAGGGCGCGCAGGCTTGCGTCGATCAAGGCGCGCGCGAGGTCTGGACTGCCTGCACGCATGCGGTGCTCTCTGGCCCTGCATTGGAACGGCTGCAGAAATCCTGTCTCACACAGGTTGTCGCGACCAATACGATTCCTCTGCGGGGGAAAGAACAGGCGTGCCCCAAATTGTATCAATTGTCGGTGGCCCCTCTTCTGGGAGAGGCTATCAGACGTATTCACGAAGATGAGTCGGTCAGTTCACTATTTGCCTAGGCCCCCACGCACTGGGCCTTTGGCCGCACGCAGGGGAGATGGAGGAGCATCATGAAGTTCGATTTAGCAGCGACGGTAAGAGAGCAGGCCGGCAAGGGCGTCGCGCGGTCCATGCGGCGAGCGGGAAAAGTTCCGGCAGTGCTCTATGGACAGGGCGAATGTCTCATGCTCACTGTTAACCCGGACGAGTTGATCAAGATTTTGAAGTCCCATGCAGGCAGTTCTGCTTTGATTGCTTTGGCCATTGCCGGCGCAAAATCTAATCCGAGCCGCACTGCGCTCCTGCGCGATTATCAGGTTGATCCCGTGAGCGGTGTCGTGCTGCACGCGGACTTCTTTGAAGTGTCCATGAGCAAACCCATTCGGGTCAAAGTTCCGATCCAGGTTATTGGAGGAATCCCTGCCGGTGTGAAGGAAGGTGGAGTGTTGTCCCATAACATGCGCGATCTGCATGTCGAATGTCTGCCGTCTCTTTTGCCGGACCATATCGAGATTGATGCGTCGGCCTTGAATATCGGCGGCGGCATCCATGTCAAAGATATTGCGGCGCGGGAAGGGGTCCGCTTTCTGGATGATTCCGAGCAAATGGTTGTCAGTGTAGTGGCGCCCATATCTGATGCCAAGCTCGAAGCGCTTTTGACGAGTGCGTCCGGTGCGGCAGGGGAACCGGAAGTCCTGGTCAAGGGCAAGGAAGCTGGGGCGGCTGGCGAAGGTGCGGCTGGCGCGGAACCGGCGAAAGCTGGCGCTGCAGCGTCGGCTGGTGAAGTGAAAGCAGGCGAGAAAAAAGACGCGGCTGCCTCCAAGGGTGACAAGAAGGAAGCTGAAAAGAAGAAGTAACGTTGCATCTTCTCGTCGGACTCGGCAATCCCGGCAAAGCCTACGCCAACACTCGCCACAATGCCGGTGTGTGGGTCATCGAACGGGCTGCTGCTCGATGGGCAATCCACCTTTTCCCGCGCGGTACGGCGCAACGAGGCTCCGGGCGGTTGGGGTCGGAGTTGGTCGAGTTGGCCGGGACGCTCGACTTTATGAATGTGACAGGCCCTCCGCTCAAGGGGCTGCTTCGCGACCTGACGCTTATCCCAGACAATCTCATTCTCATTCATGATGATCTCGACCTCGAAGCGGGGCGTATCAGGATCAAGCAAGCAGGCGGGCATGGCGGCCATAATGGCATCAAGTCCGTCATTGAGGCAGTAGACACTTCCCGCTTCGTGCGGCTCAAGATCGGCGTTGGGCGGCCTGCGCCGAGGCAGGATTCAGCCGATTATGTACTGGAAATAGTGACGAGCGACGAGATGGAAGTATTCGACCCCTGTGTCGAACGGGCCGTTGATGCTCTCGAGTGTCTAATACACCGGGGTGTGGAGACGGCGATGAATCAGTTCAACGTCCGGGAAGAAAAGGAAAGTGGTGAGTTGTAAGTGGTGAATGTTGAGTTAAAGAAATAACTCAGCACTCAGAACTTACAACTCAGAACTTATTAAAGCATGGGGCTTTGTTGCGGGATGATCGGGCTTCCGAATGTCGGGAAGACGACGGTGTTCAATGCCTTGACTGGTAGCGGAGCGTTGGCAGCCAACTATCCATTCGCCACCGTCGATCCCAATACCGGCATCGCACTGGTGCCCGATCCGCGCCTCGTCACACTCACCGATCTCTTCAAGTCAAAGAAGATCACCTATAGCACTCTTGAAGTCCGGGACATCGCCGGTTTGGTCGAAGGCGCCAGTAAGGGAGAGGGACTCGGCAACCAGTTTTTGGGCCACATCCGAGAAGTCGATGCGTTGCTACACGTCGTACGTTGCTTCCAGGGGACTGATGTGGTGCATGTCAGCGGTGGTGTGAATCCGCTCCGCGACATCGGTGTCATCGAAACGGAATTAATGCTGTCCGATCTTGAAACGCTCGACCGCCGAAAGCAGAAAACCGAGAAGAAGGTCCGGGCAGGAGATAAAAAGGCGGCATTTGAGTTGGAGTTTATCGCGCGGTTGATCGGTCTGCTCGATAAAGGCGAGTGGTTGGGCAATCTCCGCTACACACCGGAGGAGCAGGCGATACTCGATGAGTGCCAACTGCTGGCCGCCAAGCCGGTGCTATTCGTGGCGAATGTTTCGGAGGGGAAACATGCCGATGAAACGATGGTACAAGCCGTGCGTGACTTTGCCGGCAAACGAGGCGCGGGCGTAGTGACTATCTGCGGTCAGCTGGAAGCAGAGCTGTCGTCGCTGCCAGAAGCTGAACGAGCCGATTTCCTCAAAGAGTTGGAGTTGACGGAATCCGGCCTTGTGCGTTTGACACGCGAGGCCTACATGCTGTTGAATCTCGTCACCTTCTTTACTGCCGGGGAAATTGAATCTCGGGCATGGCCTATTGCGCGAGGGATTAAAGCACCGCAGGCAGCGGGTAAGATCCATTCGGATATGGAGCGTGGCTTCATCCGGGCCGAGGTCTACCACTACAACGACTTGCTGGCATGTGGTTCAGAGGCCAAGGTGAAGGAAAAGGGGCTCTTTCGCCTTGAGGGGAAAGACTATGTGGTTAAAGAAGCGGACATCGTGTATTTTCGGTTCAATGTGTGATCGTTGAAGAAGTGGGATCGTTCGATGTCATTTGAGCTGGGGATGGTTTTGTACGACACGAACGACAGGCATCCACAAGGCTGATCTTCCAGGCCGATACCGCCCACACCGCTATAAATTGACTGTTTTGTTCTGCCTGTGTTACCGTTCCACATTCGTTGCGCCGGAGAGGCGCCGTACACCTCGCTCCCGACCGGTTCGGGGGCCTTTGTCCAGGAGGATTCTTCCATGGAGCTCTACGAGTCTCTGTTCATTATTCGTCCGTCCGTCTCCGATGAGGAGACGAAAACGCTCATCGATAAGATGAAAAGTGTCGCCGACAAGACGGGCGCGCAATTCATTAAAGCCGAAAATCTCGGGAAGAAAAAGCTCGCCTATGACGTGCGTCGTGAGCGGAAGGGCACCTACGCCTATTTCTACTTCAAAGCGCCGAACAATACCGTTGGCGAACTCGAGCGGGCGTATCGGTTAGAAGATAACATCATCAAGTTTCTGACGGTTCATCATGAGAAGCCATTGGTAGAGCGGCGTCCGTTAGAAGTCTCGGCACAGGAGTCGGACGGTGGCCGGATTTAATAAAGTCATTCTCATGGGGAATCTCACGCGGAATCCCGAGCTGCGGTACACACCGAGCGGGACGCCGGTGGCGAGTTTCGGTCTCGCCGTGAGCCGCCGGTTTAAGCAGGGCGAAGATCTGAAAGAAGAAGTCTGTTTTGTCGATATCGTGGTGTTCGGCAAGCAAGCGGAACATTGCGGGCAGTACCTGAGCAAGGGCAATGGCGCGATTGTCGAGGGGCGGCTGCAGCAGCGACGATGGGAAACCGAAGACGGCCAAAAGCGCAGCAAGCACGAAGTCGTCGCGCAGGCTGTGACGTTTATGCCTAAACGTCAAGAAGGCGGGGTTGCCGGTGCGGAGCCTCCGGCTCACGATGAGCCCGGCTATGACATGGATGAACAAGGTTAAGCGCGTAGGAATGAGGAGGCAGTGATGGAACGGAGTAACGACAGTGAGCGTGGCGGAGGTGGAGGCAGATTGTTTCAACGGAGGCGGCCTTGCCGTTTCTGCCTGGAGAAGGCCCCGATTGATTTCAAGGACGCCGGGTTGCTGAGAAATTTTCTGACTGAGCGGGGGCGGATCGTCCCTCGCCGTATTTCGGGAAACTGCATGCGCCATCAGCGTGAGTTGACGGTCGCCGTCAAGCGGGCTCGGCATATCGCCATCATTAGTTTCGCAGAGGAGCGGTAACAAGCGTGACCGGTAATTGCAGCGTATTGGAGCGGGGCAGCGGTGCGCCGCTGGGGATCGGGATGGATCTACTCACACCCAAGATTGCAGATATCACGGCGGACGGCGTGTCGCTCTCGGGAGATCTGACGGCTGAAGAGCTGGGGCTCGCCGATGCGGAAGTGTCTATCCGTGGAACATTGTCGGTGGGGCTGGATCTTCGATCTGTCGAACGCACGATCTGCCTGACGGGAGTTGTGGAAGGAACAGCAGTTCATCAATGTGTGCGCTGTCTCAGGGATTTCGAGAGTCCTATCGCGTTCTCTGTGCGCGCTGCCTATGAACGGGAAACCAAGACTGCCGCACCCGTAGCAAAGCACGATGTTCCATGGAAGAAGAAGGCTGCGCCGGCAGTCGAGACCAAGCTGGAAGAGCCGGATGATGATTTGTACTATTACGCGGGTGATCAGCTTGATCTGGCACCGATGCTTCGTGAACAGGTGATCCTTGCTTCTCCAATGCATCCGTTGTGTGTCGAGGAATGTCTTGGGCTCTGTGCCCAATGCGGGAAGAATTTAAATGAGGGGCCGTGCCGCTGCGCCGCGGAACCGACGGGAAATCCGTTTCAAGTTCTGCGCGGCATGAAAGAAAAGTTGCAAGAGCCTGCCGGTCAGTGAAAGGTCCGGCAGTGCCTCGAAGAAGGAGTTGCCATGCCCAATCCGAAACATAAACACTCACGAGCGAGACGCGACAAGCGCCGGACGCAGAAGCTGCGTATGACGCCTCCTGGGATGTCCGTCTGTCCCCAGTGCCACGAGTTGAAGCTACCGCATTATACCTGTTTGAACTGCGGGACGTACAAGGGAAAGGCTGTCATTCAAGTCGAAGAAGCGTAGTGGAAGGTGTACTGTGCTCTGTGACATCGGCCTGACTTCGGCTGGTGGCGCGACTGTCTTAGGCCGCTTCTATTCGGCAGCACCAGGACGCACATCCGCCGGCCCTCAATGTGTCACAGGACGTAGAAGGAATGCCTGTGCGTCCGGTTCCCTGTACCCTCCGTTTGGCAAATCATCACATGATGCTCAACGCTCTGCAGTTTCCGTCGAATCAGAAAAACTGCACATGGACAGCCAGTTGATCCGACGCCAGCCGTGACCACCTCATCCCGTATGAAGATCGCACTTGACGCGGTGGGAGGCGACTATGGTCCGGTTCCCTGCATCGAAGGCGCTTTCCAAGCCATCAGTGAATCGGATGTCGAGGTCATTCTCGTCGGCGACGAGACGATGCTGAAACAAGAATGCAGCCGTCTCGGCTGTAACGATGCCCGCTTGTCCATTCGTCATGCTTCCCAAGTTGTTACCATGGAGGAATCTCCTGCGGCCATGGTCCGAAAGAAGCGGGACTCGTCGATTTGGGTTGCAACTGGAATGGTGAAGAACGGTGAAGCCGATGCCGTCGTGAGTCCAGGCAACACGGGAGCCAGCATGGTCGCTTCATTTTTCGTATTGGGGCTGACGAAAGGTGTGGAACGGCCGGCGATTGCCGCCAGTTTGCCGACGGTGACCGGTGAAGCGATCATTCTTGATGTGGGGGCGAATGTTGATTGTGGGGCGAAAGATCTCCATCAGTTTGCCGTGATGGGAAATGAGTACGGGAAGTACTTATTCGGCAAGCCCAATCCCCGTGTCGGCCTGCTGAGCATCGGTGAAGAAGACAGTAAAGGCAATGAGGTCACGAAGGAAGCCTTCAAGCTATTGAAGGCGAGTCCGGTGAATTTCGTCGGCAACGTTGAGGGGCGCGAGGTGTACAGCGGAATTGCGGATGTGGTGGTGTGCGACGGGTTCATTGGGAACGTTGCGCTGAAGATATCCGAAGGCGTGGCCGAGACGATCAGCAAATTATTGCTCAAGGAGATTTCAGGTTCCTTGCTTGGACGGCTGGTCTATCCCTTGATCGCGACTCCCCTGAAGAAGCTCAAGCGGCGAATCGATTATGCCGAGTTCGGCGGCGCTCCGTTGCTTGGAGTCAACGGCATCACGATCATTTGCCATGGTCGTTCGTCGGCGAAAGCCATCAAGAACGCCATTCGCCGGGCTAAAGGTATGGCGGAAGGACGGGTGCAAGAACTTATCCAGCGAAATATCGAAGGCAGTCTTGCTCGTCCTTCGGTGGAGCGGGAAACGTGAAGTCCCGCATTACCGGCACAGGCTCATACGCGCCTGCCAAGGTGCTGACGAATGCGGATCTCGAACGCATGGTGGCGACTTCAGACGAGTGGATCCGTGAACGGACAGGTATCCGAGAGCGGCATATCGCAGATACCGGAGAGGCATGCTCGGATTTGGCTGTCCAAGCTGGAAAGTGCGCGTTAGCGGCGGCAGGTCTTCCCGCCACTGAGCTCGATATGGTTTTGGTTGCCACCTGTACGGGAGACTATCCGCTTCCAGCAACGGCCTGTTTGGTGCAGCATCAACTCGGTGCGACCAAGGCGGCGGCCTGTGACATTGCAGCTGCGTGCTGTGGCTTTGTCTATGCGCTGTCGGTGGCCGATGCGTATGTGAAGGGCGGGATGCGTCATGTGCTGGTGATCGGGGCGGAAGTCATGTCTGCTATTACAGATTGGACGGATCGGAATACCTGTGTCTTATTTGGAGACGGGGCTGGGGCGGCGGTTGTCAGTGCGAGTGATGGAGAGCGGGGCATTTTGTCTACGCACCTTCGCTCCGATGGAAATTTGAACGAACTGATCGCTGTGCCAGGGGGTGGGTCTCGGATGCCGCCGTCTCAAAAAACCATTGCGGAACGAATGCAGTGTATCAAGATGAAGGGGAATGAAACCTTCAAGGTCGCGGTGCGGAACCTGGAGGAGATTGCCAGGGAAACATTGGCTGCGAATCATCTCCGTGTGGAAGACGTTGATTTGTATGTGCCCCATCAGGCCAATCTCAGGATTCTCACGGCGGTCATGGAACGGCTCGGTCTTCCCGCAGAAAAAGTGATGCTCAATCTCGACCGGTATGGCAATACGTCGGCCGCGTCGATTCCCATTGCGTTGGATGAAGCGGTACGCACGGGGCGTATCAGGGACGGATCTCTGGTCATGCTTGGAGCGTTTGGGGCCGGGCTGACGTGGGCCTCCGCCATGATCCGGTGGTAATGGCGCAGCAGCCGGCAGGCTCAAAACTTTTTCCCGTTGACATTCCAGGGGAATTCTAAGATATCTAACAGCCTATGGTATCCGGGATCGGCCTGGTATTCCCAGGCCAAGGTTCGCAGTCTGTGGGGATGGGCAAATCGCTGTGCGAGGCGCATCCGGCAATCAAGCAAGTCTACGAGGAAGCCTCGGCGGTGCTGGGGTACGACAGTGCCACGCTCTGTTTTGAGGGGCCGGTAGAACGGCTCAATTTGACGGAGTATACGCAGCCGGCTCTGTTGGTCAGTAGCATTGCCGCGTTGAAGACATTGGAGTCGGCTGGGATACAGCCAATCGCAGTGGCAGGTCACAGTTTGGGCGAGTACTCGGCGCTGGTGGCGGCAGGTGGTGTGTCGTTTCTGGATGCAGTCGGCTTGGTCAAAAAGCGCGGCCACTACATGTCGGAAGCCGTGGATCCAGGTACAGGTCTTGTCGCCGCGTTGTTGGGATTGACGCCGGATGTCGTTAAAGATGTTTGTCGAGCGGCATCGGTGGTTGGAGTCGTGGCTGCTGCCAATTTTAATTCGCCTGGCCAGGTCGTGATAGCCGGTGAAAAGGCAGCAGTGGAACGGGCCATCGAGTTGGCCAAAGAAAAAGGCTGCAAGAAGGCGATTCCTTTGCCGGTGAGTGTGCCGGTGCATACGCCGTTGATGCAACGCGCGGCCGATCGATTAGCCAAGGACCTGTCGGCAATCCGCTGGTCGGACCTTCGTGCGCCCCTCATCAATAATGCAGAGGCGCGGGCGATCAGTCGAGCGAACGAAATCCACGCGTCGTTAGTCAAGCAATTGCCGTCTTCCGTGTTGTGGGAAGACACGGTCAGGACCATGGGCACGATGGGGGTGACGACGTTTATGGAAGTAGGGCCGGGGGCAGTGCTGACCGGTTTAATCAAGCGTATTCTTCCCGACGCGCGTCTGCTGAATGTGAACGATCCCAAGTCGTTGGAATTGACGCTACGGAGTCTTCAAGGCTGAAAGTCGAAAGTCCGAAGATGTTGCGGGCGATATAACCCGCGACTGTGAGGGCTGTAGGACTGATTATTGACGGGAGTAGAGAATGTCGTTGCAAGGAAAAGTTGCGATTGTTACCGGTGCTGCGCAGGGAATCGGTCGGGCCATTGCGGAAACTCTTGCGCAAGCAGGAGCAGATATTGTCGTCGGTGATATGGATCCGGGCCGTTCCCTCGAAACCGTGAACGCGGTTGAGAAGCTGGGGCGGAGGGCGCTGAATGTCAAAGTCAACGTCGCGGAAGCCAATGACACCAAAGCGATGGTTGAGCAGGTACTCAAGGCGTGGGGGAAAGTCGATATCCTGGTCAACAATGCCGGTATCACCCGCGATGGCCTCTTGCTGCGTATGAAAGAAGAGGATTGGAACCTGGTGCTTCAGGTCAATCTCAATGGAACCTTCAATTGTACCAAGGCGGTCTTGCAGACGATGACTAAGCAGCGGTATGGTCGTATCGTTAATATCGCCTCGATCGTAGGAGTCATGGGCAACGCAGGGCAGGCCAATTACGCGGCGTCGAAAGCGGCCGTCATTGGCTTTACTAAAACGGTCGGACGGGAATATGCTAGCCGCAATGTCACGGTCAATGCGGTGGCCCCTGGTTTTATCGACACCGCCATGACGCATGGGTTGTCGGCGGATGTGAAGGAGACACTGCAGAAGCAGATTCCGTTGGGCCGGTTGGGCACCGCGGCGGACATTGCAGCGGCTGTGCGGTTCCTCGTGTCCGAAGACGCGGCCTATATTACCGGCCATGTGTTACATGTAAACGGTGGAATGTTGATGGCGTGAGGCATCGGAACGGAATCAATGTATGGCCGTGACAGATCCCCATGTGACGGCGACGAGTAAGTCCTATCGGGGAAGGAGGCAGGGAGAGCAATGGCAACCGTTGAGGAGCGTGTAAAGAAGATTATTGCCGAGCAGCTTGGTGTGGAGGAGGATGAAGTGACCCCTGAGGCATCCTTCGTCGAAGACCTCGGCGCCGATTCGCTCGACACAGTTGAGCTGGTGATGGCGCTCGAAGAGGAGTTCTCGATCGAGATTCCGGATGAGGATGCTGAGAAGATTCTTACGGTTGGAAAGGCCTTGGATTACATTAAGGGAAAATCATAAGGCGTGCCTCTATGATGCCTGATCGACCTACACGCCGAGTTGTTGTGACCGGCCTCGGATTAGTGACTCCCCTCGGCACGGGTGTCGAAAAAACATGGAAAGCTCTCTGTGCCGGAGAGTCGGGGATCCGCCGTATCAGTCGATTTGATCCGGCCGGGTATGATGCGCAGATTGCCGGGGAAGTGACGGATTTTGATCCGGCCCGGTTCATCGAGAAAAAAGAAATCAAAAAAATGGATACCTTCATCCACTACGCCGTGGGCGCCGCCCAATTGGCTGTGGAGGATGCAGGACTGAAAGTCGATCCGGAAGAAGCGACTAGGGTCGGCGTCTATATCGGTTCCGGGATCGGCGGTCTCGGATCGATCGAACACTATCACGATGTCCTGAAGGAGAAGGGGCCAGGACGCGTGTCCCCATTCTTCATTCCGATGACGATCATCAATCTGGCTTCCGGCCAGGTAGCGATTCGAATCGGAGCCAAGGGGCCGAACTCTTGCGCCGTGACGGCCTGCGCCACAGGCAACCATTGCATCGGAGATGCGTATCGACTCATTCAGCGAGGCGATGCGGATGTCATGGTCGCAGGCGGCGCCGAAGCCGCGGTGACGCCGCTGGGAGTCGCAGGATTTGCGTCGGCGAAAGCGCTGTCGTTTAGAAACGACGAGCCGACGAGAGCCAGTCGTCCGTTCGATAAGGATCGGGACGGATTCGTACTGGGCGAGGGGGCTGGTGTGATCGTGATCGAGGAGCTGGAACATGCGCGCAGGCGCGGCGCGCGGATTTATAGCGAAGTGGCCGGATACGGCATGAATAGCGATGCCTATCACATTACGGCGCCACCCGAAGAAGGAGAGGGCGCCGTCCGTTGTATGGAGCTGGCCCTCAAGGATGCCGGCATCGGCAAAGAGCAGATCGGATATATCAACGCGCACGGGACGTCCACGATGGCGGACGCGATCGAGACGCGTGCCATTAAGACAGTGTTCGGCGAGCGTGCGTATGGGATTCCCGTCAGCTCGACGAAGTCCATGACCGGACATTTGCTGGGTGCGGCAGGTGGAATCGAGGCGGTGTTCAGCATTCTGGCATTGGTTCACGGGATCCTCCCGCCCACGATCAATCTTGAGAATCCGGACTCGGCGTGTGATTTGGATTATGTGCCCAACAAGGCCAGACCGGCGGCGATCAAGGCGGCCTTGTCCAATTCTTTTGGATTCGGCGGCGTGAATGCCTGTTTGATCTTTACACGCGTGGATGGTTAGTCCATTCCGACCATGATGCCGGCGTCTTCAGCCGACCCTTCTTCCGCCCCGTTTAAGTATCGATTCAACGACTCGGCTCTTCTGGACGAAGCGCTGACGCACAAGTCCTACGTGAATGAGCGCAAGGGGTCGAGCCAAAGCCATAATGAGCGGCTCGAGTTTCTGGGGGATGCAGTCCTGTCGCTCATCGTGAGCGACTATCTGGCAACGCGGTATCCTCAACTCAGTGAAGGCGCTCTGTCGAAACTCAAAGCCAAGCTTGTCAGTGAATCCTCACTCGCCGCAGCCGCCAGGCGGCTTGATCTCGGCGTCCGGCTGCGGCTCGGTCGGGGTGAAGAGCTGTCGAAGGGGAGAGAGAAAACATCATTGCTGGCCGATGGGTTGGAGGCTGTGATTGCCGCAGTCTATCTCGACGGAGGGCTCGAAGCCGGCCGGGTCTTTACGCTTGATGCGCTCTCGGAGGAATTGGGACACATCGAATCCTTACAGACGAAACCGGGAGACGATGACTATAAAACGAGGTTTCAGGAGTGGTGTCAGAGACGGTATGAATTGTTGCCGAGATATGTCACTGTGCAGGAAACTGGGCCGGATCATCAGAAGCAGTTTCGTGTCGAAGTATCGGTGGGAGAGCAGGTCGTGGGGTGTGGGCAGGGATACAGTAAGAAAGAAGCAGAACAGGCAGCGGCAAAACGGGCCTTGGAGCAGTCGGAGCGCTGACGCGGTCGGCGTGTGCGACGGTCTGCAACGGATTTCAGGTTTGTGAGAGAGGGGAGGCTGACAATGTGGAAGCGAATTAGGCCGATGATGCCGGCGGCAGTACTGATCGGTAGTGCGATCCTGTTTTTGAGCGTCGGGTTGGTCATGGCGGCAGACAAATCAACGGCGCCGAAAGCGGAAACCTCCAAAGGACCTCGGGCGATCATCAAGACGAAATTCGGCGATATCGAGGTGAAGTTTTTCCCCGATGTGGCGCCGAAACATGTGGAGAATTTTATCAAGCTGGCGAAGGGTGGTTTCTATAACGGAACGATTTTTCACCGTGTGATTCCTGGTTTCATGATCCAGGGAGGCGACCCGAATACCAAGGATTCGCTCAAGAGAGATACCTATGGACAGGGTGGTCCGGGATACTCCATCAAAGCAGAGTTCAGCGATATGCCGCATAAGCGGGGGACGGTCTCGATGGCGCGGGCCAACGATCCGGACACGGCCGGTTCGCAGTTTTTTATCGTGGTCGAGGAGTCACGGTTTCTCGATAACAAGTATTCCGTGTTCGGTGAAGTCGTCAAGGGCATTGGTGTGACAGATAAGATCGTCAATTTGCCGCGTGATGAACGGGATAATCCC
>SXGR01564201.1_pt1 | contig 12255 bp, 11 predicted proteins | sample 3174711 | NCBI WGS metagenome assembly SXGR01 (sample SAMN11356860, study PRJNA531348) | freshwater metagenome | isolation source: freshwater sample F1-60 | place: China: Fuxian Lake, Yuxi | collected 2017-12-25
CATCAGTCCGTAGACCGAGCCGATCAGAAGCCCGGCGATGACCGCCTGCATCAGGTTTTCAAAAAAGATCACGGCGCTCATGGCCTACATCCTCCGGTCTGCGCGTTCATATCCAGCAGCGGATTCATCGAGTGCCCGCCTAGTTTGCGACCCGCATCATGGGCTCTTCCTCCGTTCGGGGCTTAAAGCCTATTCACCGAATATGGACTCCAGGGTTGCTGTTGTGACTTTCATGGCGCGGGAGCCAAAGAGCGCGGAGTTTAGGGGGCAAATAGCCAATGAGGCAAGGAGGGCGCAACAGGAGGGCGCAACAGGAGGGCGCTGAGGAAACTCATGAATTGGCCTCTGGGATGAGGCGCCGCTCGACCACATTACCCGTGATCGTCGCGGCGCCATCGGAGATCAGATGCATGAGCATGGGCGTGACGTCGGCCGGCTCCGACACGCCCAGCGCTTTCTCATACATGCTGATTTCGTCGGCGTCGGCGCTGTCGTGAAAGAGCGGTGTGTGCATGATTCCCGGAGACACGGCATTGATGCGCACGCCAAAAGGGCGGAGTTCCTGAGCAGCCGATTTCACCAGCGCGATGAGGCCTGCTTTTGAGGCACCGTAGGCGGTTGCGCCCGGCCACCCGGCGGTGGCAAGCCCGGAGGTGAACACGATGATGGCGCCACGGCGGCTTTTCTTCATCACCGGAAACAGCGCGCGAATCAGGTAGAAAATGCCGTTGAGGTTCACGTTGATGTGTGCGAGCCAGTCGTCATCGCACATCGCTTCAACCAGCACTCGTCTTTGAATGCCACTGGCGAGCACGGCCGCGTCAAGGGTTCCGAAGCGGCTGGCGCTTGCCTCGATATGCGCTGTCACCGCTCTGGAATCCGTGATGTCCAGGCGTGACCAGACGAGCTTAGGATGGTCGATCGCCGCCAACGCGTCGGTCGCGATGTCGCTCGCCACCACTTGGGCGCCAGCTGCGAGGCAGGCGTGGACCATCGCCAGACCAAGGCCTGAGCCTGCCCCGGCAATGAGCACGACATGGCCGGTAAAGTCATAGGACACACGCATGCCTGATTCCTTCAGCGGGCGGTGTAACCGCCGTCGACCAGCAGATCGGTTCCGGTAACAAAGCTCGACGCGTCACTCGCCAGGTAGATGGCGGCCGACGCGATGTCTTCTGGCTGTCCCAGCGTACCGGTAAGGTGAAGGGGGCCGAGCGCCTCGCGGGCCGCCTCCATGGTGCCGAACCGCAGCAGCATCCGGTCAGTTTCAATGGCTCCCGGCGACAGGGTGTTGACGCGAATGCGTTCGCCTGCATGGTCAATAGCCATGGCTCGAGCGAGGTTGATGAGGCCGCCCTTGATTGCGCAGTACACCGCACGGCGGGCGCTACCGACCCGCGCAAGCTGGGAGGCGATCAGGATGACCGACCCGCCGCCTGATTGCGCAATCAGCGGAATCGCCGCCTTGCTCATCAGGAAGGCGCCGGTGAAATTGACGCCGACAACATGATTCCAATCGTCAAGGCTGTACTCAACCACGCTGCCGCTCGGGTCTGACGCTGCAGCACCGTGCACCAGCACATGAAGCGCACCCCACCGGGCCCGGGCCGCAGCGACGGCAGAGGCGGTATCGGTCTCGCTCGCGACATTCGCAGCGATCCCGATCGCATCGCTGCCAAGGGCTCGGATCTGTGCCGCAGTTTCCTCACAGCCTGCGGCTTTCAGATCGACGCACGCCACTTTGGCGCCCGCCCCGGCAAGTCCGAGCGCGATCGCTCGTCCGATGCCCTGGGCGGCGCCGGTGACGATGGCGACCCGTCCTTCAAGCGAAAACCGGTTCAAGGCAGTTTTGAGGGACATGTTGACGGTCCTGTGACTTAGCCGTTCCGAAGCGCGGGAATCCCACGAACCTGAGCGCATTGCAGGATCAGGTTGCGTGGCGGTGTCTGGTAGCGGCGCTTGCGGCTGACGCACACGCCGGTGGCGCGGTGCATGGCAACCGCCGCTTCAGCGGCCTTCACAATGAGGCCGTACGCGTCGAGGATGGGGACGCCATCGATCTCGAAAATCCGCCGCCGCACCATGAAGGCGGCCGAGGGACCTGCGGGAATGATGACCTCGGCTCCGCGAGCGATCGCGCGGGCGCAGGCCTCTTTCATCTGTTCGAGGAGTTCATCGCCAACCGTGTCGTCGGTGAATACGTCATCAAACCGTCCGATATTGTCAAAGCGCACCGCCTCGGTGCTGGAGAGCCGGTGCTCAATGCCGTAGCTTCGGACGATATCCTCGTAGTGCGGGATAAATCGTTCATTGGGCGCGATGAGCGCAAAGCGTTCGCCCATGGTGCATGCGGTGTAGCAGCACACTTCCATGAAGGACACCACCGGGATGTCGAGGATTTCCCGCAATTCAGTAAGGGCGGGATCGAGGGAATTGGCAATCACAAACGCGTCATACCCACCGCGTTCGCGAACCGATAATCCATTGTCGACCACTTCCCGCACGTCGTAGTGCCAGAACAGGCGGTACTGGTCGCCAAGCGCCCCCTGCGAGGTGCCGCGCACCTCGACCTTGGTGCCCGGGGCCGCCACGCGATCAGCTGCCGCCTGCGTGGCGGCGATGGAATTACGCAGTCGTGTTTCAGATGAAAGCAGCTGATACCAGAGACGAATCGGGCGGACGTCTGACATGTTGACCTCGGAGGGTGCGCAGTAGGCCGGGGCACGAAGTTTCATTGCCCGGGTGGTGTGAGTCAACCGGGCGAGTCGTTTTCCACTAGGATGTGACTGACAAGACCGAGACCTGTCGTGCGCAGCCCGGAGGCGCGGCACGCGCCGCACGACGGCGTTCAGACAAGGAGACGATCGATGAAGCGGTATGTGATGGTCATGCTAACGCTGGCCCTGGGCAGCTCAGCGGCGCTCGCGCAGACCGGAACCTTTCCCGATCGGCCGCTACGCATCGTGGTGCCCTTCGCGGCCGGGGGCAACGTCGACATCGTCACCCGTATTGTTGCCGGCGGACTTTCCGAGACGCTGGGGCAGAGTGTGGTGGTGGAAAACAAGGCGGGCGCCAACGGGGTGATTGGTGCAGAGTCGGTGGCCCGCTCGGCGGCCGATGGCTATACGCTCTTCATCGCCACAGCCGAAACCATGGCGCTCAACCCGTTTCTCATGAAGACCGTGCCCTACGATCCGCTCAAGGACTTTGCGGCGATCGGTCTGATGGATGACTTCCCCTTCACGCTCACCATTAATCCGCAACTGCCGGTGAAAACGGTGGCTGAATTCGTCGCCTATGCCCGCGCGAACGACGGCAAACTGAATTTCTCGTCATGGGGAACCGGCAGCATCGGGCAAATTGCGTTCGAGCAGTTCAAACAGGCAACCGGTATCCGGATGGAGCACATTCCATTTAAGGGGGCGGCGCCGGCCATCATGGCGGTTGCCACGGGCGAGGTGCAGGCCTTCATGGCGACGCTGTCGGTGGCGCGTCCCCAGGCGGCCAGCGGTCGGGTCAAGATCCTCGCCATCACAACCGCCGAGCGTGATCCCACTGCGCCGGATATTCCGACTCTGCGAGAGATGGGGGTCGATGTGGTGATTCGCGGCTGGCATATTCTGGTTGCGCCGGCAGCCACGCCACCCGCCGTGCTCGATCGGCTCAATAGCGCGCTGGTCGCGACCGTCAAGCGCGCCGACATTTCCCAGAAGCTGGTGGGTGTTGGGGTGAGACCCATGACCTCGAGCATTGAGGAGGCACGGGTAATGATTCAGAGCGAAAACACCCGCTGGCGGGATGTGGCGAGGAAAGCCGGACTGAAGGCCGAGTAGAGCGGCACGCACCAGCGGGGCCGCGGGGCTGGCGCCCCGCGGGACGCTCAGGTCGCGAGAAACATCTCGCGCAGGGTGGTGCGCCAACTGGCCGGGTAGGGGGTGGGCGTGCGAAACAGCATGCCCGTGTCGCGGAGCGCAATCTGCGCCTCGGCCGACTTTATCGCGACCCCCAAGATGTCCAGCAACGGCACCCCATCCACCGCGCGCAGACCGTTCTCAACGAAAAACATGTTGAGCGGCCCGCCCGCGGGGATCAATACCTTGGCGCCGCGTGCGATCGCTTTGCGGGCCTCGGCGCTGAACGCCTCCAGCGCGGGCGCCGGGTTGGCGTACATCGCGCTGAAGTCGTGATAGGTGAGTGCCATCGAGGCGCCTTCGACCAGCTGTTCGCCCAGACCGTATTCACGCGTGAAGGCTTCCATCCGTAGTCGGGCACCACGGTTGTGGGTGAGAAAGGCGAAGCGCCCCCCGATCTGCGAGGCCAGATGCACAGCTGCCTCGGTGATGAATACCGCGGGCAGATCGGTCAGTTCACGAATTTCCAGGTGGCCAGTTTCATTGGTACTGACATTCACAAACGCAACGTAGCCCTGTTGCTCGGCAAGGATCGCGTTCCGGATGACTTCGCGGCTGGCGAGGTGAAAGGAGCTATCCGACTGATCAACCCCGGGGAAGGTGCGGCTCACACCGTGAAACTCGAAGTCGAACTGCGCGCCCAGCAGCGCTCTCGCATGGCTGCGCGCGGACTGCTGATAAACGCTCCAGATCGCAGCGTCGGAATCGGAAGAACTGCTTTGAAGCCAGAGTTTTCGGGTCGTGGTCATGAAGGGGCCTCAGTCAGCGCGGATGCCTGCTTGGATGATCACGCGCTGCCAGGTTTTTCGTTCTTCGCTCACCCGTGTGGCGAGCGCCTCGGGGGGCGTACCGACCGCGGCAATGCCGCGGCTCAGCAGGTCGCTCACCATGGCGGGGTCTCGCACAATGGCGGTGAGCTCACGCGAGAGCCGGTCGATGATGGGCCGCGGGGTGCCCGCCGGCACGAAGATCGCAAACCAGCCGCTTACGTCGACGCTACGCAGACCCGCTTCGGCCATGCCGGGGAGATCGACGGTGGGTGAGCGGTCGCGGCTGCTCACCGCGAGCGCGCGAAGGCGCCCCGCCTGATGCTGCGGCATCACGAGCTGCACTGAATCGAAAACCAGCTGAATACGACCAGCAATGAGGTCGGTCATCGCGGGCGCTGCGCCCTTGTAGGGCACATGCGTCATCTCGATGCCCGCTTCGCGCCGCACGAGCTCCATCGCGAGGTGAGATGTGCTGGCATTACCGGCTGACCCGTAGGTGAGTTGTCCCGGGTGCTTCCTCGCATGATCAACCAGTTCCGCTACGTTTTTTGCGGGTACCGACGGATGCACCGCCATAACCATCGGATAGGTGCCCAGGAGGCTCACCGATGCGAGGTCGCGTTCAGGGTCGTAGCTGAGCGATTTGAGGAGCGACGGGTTCACCACGATCGGACCCGGATAGGCAAAGAGCAGCGTGTAGCCGTCGGGCGTGGCCCGCGCGACCACCTCTGCGCCGATGCTGCCGCCAGCGCCCGCGCGATTCTCGATCACCACAGCTTGACCCAAACGCTCAGCAAGCCTCGCGCCCACCACGCGAGACACCACATCGGTCATGCCGCCGGCTGCGATGGGCGTCACCATCCGGATCGGACGGTTGGGGTAGTCCTGCGCCCAGGCTCCCGCCGACGCAAGCAGCAGTGCCGATACGAACGTGCGGACGAGCGATCGTCGAGTGGGCAGTTTCATGCAGTCTCCTCAGTGAAGCGGGCAGAGAATCACACGTGCTAGCATCAAATGCAACAAAGAAACCAAACGTGCGCTTGCCAGCATCACGGGTGGTACGCGAGCGAAATTTCCCCGGAGACAGCAGCGTGAAGGCTTCATCGATCAGCCATGATTTTCCTGCTGGCATGGCCCTGGTGGTGGGCGCAAGCGGCGGAATCGGCCAGGCCATCGCGCGCCGGTTGGCGGTCGCCGGCTGCACGGTCGTGCTCACCTATCGTCGAGGGCGCGCGGCGGCCGAGGCCTGTGCGAGCAGCATTTGCGAGGCGGGCAGCGCGGCCGAAGCGCTTCACCTTCCGCTCGATGACCCCGGCACGGTCGAGATGGCGCTCCGTCGGGTGGCAGAGCGGCTGGGCGCGCTGCACACGGTGGTCTACGCAGTGGGCGCCGATATTTCCATGACCTACGTGGCCAATATCGATCCTGCAGAGTGGCGTCAAACGATTGATGGCGATCTGCATGGCTTTTTCAGCGTCACCAAGGCGTGTCTGCCGCTCATGCGAAAGGCGGGCGGCGCTTCGTTCGTTGCGATTACCACTGCGGGCCTGGACCGGCACCCGCCGCTCGACATCCTCTCCACGGTCCCCAAGGCGGGGATCGAGGCGGTGATTCGCGGCATCGCGCGCGAGGAAGGGCGCTTTGGGATTCGCGCCAATTCCGTAGCGCCGGGCATTGTGGATGGCGGGCTGTTTGACCGGCTTCGCGAGCGTGTCACCCCGGAGTTCGTCGAAGCAATGAAGCGAAACACGGCGCTCCGCCGCTTCGGCTCGCTTGATGAGATCGCTGATGTCGCGGTGTTTCTCGCCTCACGTCAGGCGGGTTATGTCACCGGTCAGCACGTTGCTGTTGACGGAGGGTATTCGGTTTGAAGCGTGACGACCCACAGCTCGAGCGGGCGGTCGCACCGCTTCACGGACTCACGGTGGGCGCTGCGCTCCGGCGATCGGCCCAGCGGTTTGGCGCGCTCGAATTCATCAAGTGCCAGGATCAGGTGTCCACCTTCGCCGAGACCGATGCCGAGGTCGATCGGCTGGCCGCGAGTCTGCTCGGTCTGGGCCTGTCGCGCGGCGATCATGTGGCGGTATGGCTCACCAACTCTCGCGAATGGGCCATCACGTTTCTCGCCTGCGCGCGAATCGGCGCGGTGGTGGTGCCGATCAATACGCGCTACACCGCCTCCGAAGCGGGCTACATCCTTGCGCAGTCCGACTCGCGCGCTCTGGTGATGACCCGTCGCATGTGGGGTAACGATTACTGGGCGATGCTGTGCGAGGCGGCGCCGTCGCTTACAAATTGCTCGTCCGCTGAGTTGTCGGCCACCGAGATGCCTCGGCTTGCCCGACTGATCGCGGTGGGCACCGATGCGCCCGCCTGCGCGCTCGTATTCGAGTCGCTCTGTTCGCAAGATGCCGTGCGGACGGGCAACGCCGATCAAGACCGGTCGGTACCCCAGCTCGCCGGTGCCGAGCGCGCGGTCTCGCCCGATGACCCCCTCATCATCGTCTACACCTCAGGCACCACGGGTAAGCCCAAGGGTGCCATGCACAATCACCATGTGATCCGGCAGGCTACCCGGGTTGGGCTGCGCCTGGGCCTGGAAGCGGGCGGCCGGGCGCTGGGCCACCTGCCGCTTTATCACGTGGCGGGTCTCTACATGTCGTTCGTGCCCGCGCTCACGCTGGGTGGCTGCTATGTAGCCATGCCGCAGTGGGATACCGCTGCTGCGATCGAACTGCTCGAGCGCGAGCGGATCAGCTGCTTCGGCGGCATCCCCACCCATTTCGTTGACCTGGCCAATCACCCGGCAATGCAAGGGCGGGACCTGCCCGCGCTCCGATCCGCATGGATCGGTGGGGCACCAGTCATGCAGTCCACCTTTGGACAGTTCATGAAGGCGCTGGGGCTGGCACAGCTCATGTCCACCTACGGCATGACCGAAAACACCATCTCCACCACCTTCAATCTGCCCGTTGACCCGATCGAGGTGTGCTGCATGAATCTGGCGCCCATCCTGGGCCCGAGCGAGGTTCGGATCGCTGATCCGGCTACCGGTGCCGAGCTCGGACCGGGCGAGGTGGGCGAGGTGCAGTGTCGCGGCGAAACCGTGATGATGGGCTATTACCGCAACCCCGAGGCCACACGCGAGACCATCACGCCCGAGGGCTGGCTTCGCACGGGCGACCTGGGCACGCTCGATCAGCGCGGCTATCTTTCAATCACCGGGCGTTTGAAGGAAATGTTCAAGACCGGTGGTTCCAACGTCTACCCGGTGGAAATCGAGCAGCACCTCGCGCGCCATTCTGCGGTTCGCATCGCCGCTGTGGTGGGCATACCGGATGAACGGCTGGGCGAAGTGGGGTTCGCGTTTGTCGAATTGCTTGATAGTGCAAGCTTTACCATCGACGACCTGCGGACGCATTGTCGCGGTGCGCTCGCCGACTACAAGGTGCCAAGGTTCGTCTGCCCGGTCCCTGCTCTACCGCGCACCAGCACTGCAAAAATCCAGCGATCGGTGCTCCCCGCGCTCGCACAGGCGGAAATCGCGCGTCGCCGCGCCGCGCCGCCCGCTTGATCACTAAAGCGGGTCAGTCCGCGCAAAGCCCTATGCGAGGCGCCATCTCGATTCGTGAAGTGGCCAACCGGGCTCGGGTCGCCATTGGCACTGTGTCTCGGGTAATCAACGGACACCCGTCGGTGAGTGCCGACCGGCGAGCACGGGTGCTTGAGGCGATTGCTGCGCTGGGCTACGTGCCCGATATGGTTGCGCAGAGCATGCGAAATCGCCGGTCCATGACACTCGCGTGTGTGATGCGCGATTTCACCGTCCCCACGCTCAGCCTGTTCGTTGATGCAATGCAGCGCGAGGTCGAGCCGCACGGGTTTTCCACGATGGTGGCCTCCAGTGGCCATGAGGTGGCGCGCGAGATCTCGCTGCTGAAAGGGTTGCGTCAGCGGCGTATCGACGGCCTGGTCATTGCCTCGTCGTCCGAACGCTCGCGAGCGCTGCTGTCGGCGATGCGAGATGCCGGTTTTCCGATTGTGCTGATTGACCGTCGCGCACCCGCCGAATTCGATTCGGTCGGCGTTGAGCATGCCCAGGGTGTCGCGACCGCGGTGGAATATCTCACTGCGCTCGGTCACCGCCGTATCGCGATGTTGTCAGGGGAGGCGGGTCTGCATCCGGCCCGCGATCGTCTGGCGGGGTATCGGGCAGGCATGTCGCGTGCCGGGCTCAAGGTCAGTGACCGCTTGGTACGTATGGCCTCCTTCAGCCCGGAGGCGGGGTACGAACAAACCCGCGCCCTGCTTGCTCTCAAGGAGCGACCCACCGCCATCATTGCTGGGGGCTCATCGCTCCTGCCCGGCGTGATGCTGGCTGCCCGGGAGGCTGGGCTGAGCGTTCCCGAGGACCTTTCAGTGATCGCGGGTGCCGACAGTGATCTCGCCCGGCTCTCCAGCCCCGGGGTCACGGCAGTCTGCTGGCCGCATGACGCGCTGGGCCGCGCCGCTGGCCGCTTTCTGGTTCAGCGACTGGCCGATCCTGCAGTGTCACGCCAGTCGCTGATTGTTCGGGCCGAACTGGTGGTCCGTGGCTCCTGCGCGCCGGTGGTGAACCGAGCGGGGTGAACCGAGCGGGATTGACTTCCTGAGCGTCCGGCTAAACAATCTGCGGCGCTCAAGGGGGGATTGGCGTTTGCAGTCACTGCGCCGTCTCCCCCGATTTTTCTGAACATTTGGAAACGTTTCAAAATGCGACGAATCGGGATTGATGTGGGTGGCACCTTCACCGATGTGGTGATGGTTGATGATGTATCGGGCCAGGTCTGGTCCATTAAGGTTTCCACGACGCCCGCTGATCGCGTGATGGGTGCGATGAACGGCTTTCGCCGGATTCTCGAACTGAGTGGTACCGCCCCTGCGTAGGTCGGCTTCATTGGTCACGGCACCACGATGGCCACCAACATGATCGTGGAGGGGAAGGGTGCGCCGACTGCCCTCATCACCACCGCGGGGTTTCGCGACATTCTCGAATTGCGCAGGCTCTCGCGTCACGACCGCGCCGACCTCTATGACCTGCAGTTCAGGAATCCGCGTCCGCTGGTGCCGCGGCGCTGGCGTTTCGAGGTGAACGAGCGCATTCGTCATGACGGCTCGATCGAGACCATGCTCGATCGGGAGCAGCTGACCCAAGTCGCGAAGCAGATTGATGCATCCGACATCGAGGCGGTGGCAATCGTCTTTCTGCATGCGTACGCCAACCCCGCGCATGAGCAGCGCGCGCTCGAGGTCGTACGCCGCCTGCTGCCTGATCGCTTCGTCACCGCCTCTCACGAGGTCAACCCCGAGATGCAGGAGTACGAGCGGACGAGTTCCACCGTCATCAATGCGTTGCTGGGGCCGGTCTGTGCCCGCTACATCGAGCGCTTCGGTTCGGAGCTCAAAGCCGAAGGCTTTGGTGGCGAGCTCCTTTTCATGCAGTCAAATGGCGGACTGGCGAGCGGCGATGTGGTCGCAAAGAAGCCGATCGTGCTCCTCGAATCCGGGCCGGCGGGCGGCGTCAGCGCAGCCGTGCGAGGTAGCGATCACCTCGGCATCAAGGGGTTGTTACTGGGCGATATGGGGGGCACCACCTTCGACGTTTCGCTGGTGAGAGATGGCCGTCCCGAGCTTCGAACCGAGGCGATGGTGCATACCTATGCGGTCCGTTCACCCACCATCGATATTGATTCGATCGGGGCGGGCGGTGGTTCGATCGCCTGGATCGATGCCGGGGGTGGCGTGCGGATCGGACCTCAGAGCGCCGGCGCCGATCCGGGCCCTGCCTGCTACGGTCGGGGTGGCGAGCGGCCAACGGTCACCGACTGCAATCTGGTTTTGGGCTATGTCGATCCCGATTCGTTCCTGGGCGGCGAGTTCAGACTCGATCGGGCAGCGGCTGAACGCGCGATCGAGGCCCACCTCGCGAAGCCACTTGGGGTCAGCGTTCTTGAGGCCGCTCGGATTGTGCAAGCGGTCTCGAATTCGCTCATGGCGCAAGCGATGCGGCTCATGACGGTCGAGCGTGGCTTCGATCCGCGTGAATTTGCCTACCTCTGTTATGGCGGTGCGGGCCCTGTGCACGCGGTGGATCTGGCCGAAGAGCTCGACATAAGGCGGGTGATCGTGCCGCCACTGCCAGGTCTCTTCAGCGCGCTTGGCATGGTGATGGCAGACCGGTTGCATGACAGTCAGCGCGCAGTGGAAGCCGATCTTGGCAGCCTACCGGGCGAGCGCATCGAGCAGCTGGCGCGCGAGTTGCAGCGTGAGGCGTCCGATACTTTCGGCCCCGCGGTGGCCGCGCTGGGGGTGGAGGCACGGTGGCGCGCCGATTGTCGTTATGCCGGGCAGCCCGCCTCGATTGCGGTGGATATCGATGCGTCGCTGATTGTGCGCGCAAGCGCCGACCCGTCTGTCTTTCGCGCCGAGTTGCGAAGCGGTTTCGAGCAGAGCCATAAACGTATGTGGAACTTCATCAAACCCGATCAGCCCGTCATCCTCACCAATCTTCGGTTGCAGGCGAGCGTGGCCTCGGGGTGGCGTGGCACAGCGCGTTCACAGTCGCAGGCGCGTGGCGTGCCTGGCGAACGCCCGGTGGTAATCGATGGGCAGCCGCAGGTTTTGCGGGTGTTCCAGCGCAGTGGGCTCGCTGAGGGTGCGCGGGTCGCGGGTCCTGCCATCATCGAGGAGGCGAGCAGCTCGATCGTGTTCAAGACCGGTCAGCATGCGCAGGTCGACGCAGCGGGCTATCTTCACATCCATCTCTGAGGCGGGAGCGAACCATGGAAACCATCGTCTACGAGATCCTGCGCAATTCGCTCTATTCCATCGCGCGCGAAATGAAGGTTGCCATGATGCGCACGGCAGCCAGCCCCATCATGCATCTGGGCGCCGATGCGTCGGCTGCGGTGTTCGATGCGCAGATGCAGCTGGTGGCGCAGGGCAACGACATTCCCACCATGCTAGGTTCGGCGGTGATCTCGACCCGCCGATCGGTTGAGGTGATTGGTCGCGACCGGCTCCGGCCTGGCGATGTCATCATCAGTAACGATGTCTACCTGGGTGGTGGCAACCATCAGCCCGATGTGCAGCTCACCCGGCCGGTCTTCTTCGGCGACGAGATTGTGGCCTTCGTGATGACGCGCGGACACTGGAGTGACATTGGCGGCCAGACCCCGGGCAGCTACATGCTCGACACCTGGGATGTGTTTGGCGAGGGCGTTCGCATTCTGCCCGTCAGGCTGTTTCGTAACGATGAGATCGTCGATGATGTCAAAACGCTGATCGTGCAGAACACCCGCGACCCTGAGGGGCGTCTGCTCGATATTCAGGCGCAATATGCCGGCACGTTTGTAGGCGACCAGCGCATCCGTTCGCTCTGCCAGAAATATGGCGCGCAGGCCCTGGCTGACGCGATGAAGCGCTCGCTCGACCATTCCGAAGCACTGATGCGCGCAGCCATCCGCGAGATCCCCGACGGGGTGTACGAGGCCGAGGACTGGGTCGAAGGCGTGTACGCGAAAAACTGGCCTGCC
>SXGR01203437.1_pt1 | contig 12254 bp, 7 predicted proteins | sample 3174711 | NCBI WGS metagenome assembly SXGR01 (sample SAMN11356860, study PRJNA531348) | freshwater metagenome | isolation source: freshwater sample F1-60 | place: China: Fuxian Lake, Yuxi | collected 2017-12-25
ACATGCAGCGCTCCGCCGGTCGTGTAGCCCTTCAGCTCCGACAGGTTGAGCGACTCGAAGACGACGCCCTGACCGGCAAACGAAGCATCGCCGTGGATCAGGATCGAGAGCGACTTGCGGCGCGCGGCATCGCCCGAGCGGTCACCGCGCGCGCGCACCCGCCCGAGGGCCACCGGGTTGACGAACTCGAGGTGGCTGGGGTTGAAGCACAGCGACAGGTTGACCTTCGCGCCGCTGGAGGTCTCGAAGACGCTCGTGTGGCCGAGGTGATACTTCACGTCCCCGCGGCCGCGGTACTTCTCGGGCTCCTGGTCCGCGAACTCCTTGAAGATGCGGCCCGGGGCCTTGCCGAGAATGTTGGTGAGCACGTTCAGGCGGCCGCGGTGGGCCATGCCGAAGACCACGTCGTCGACGCCCTGCTCGGCCGCGCGCTCAAGCGCCAGATCCAGCAGCGGAATGAGGCTCTCCGAGCCTTCGAGCGAGAAGCTCTTCGATCCGAGGAATTTCTTCTGCACGAACTCCTCGAACATCACGGCATCGGTCAGCCGGCGCAGGATGCGGATCTGCTCGCGCTTGGACAGCACGATGCGGTTCTCCGACAGCTCCATGCGCTCCTGGAGCCAGTTCTTCTTCTCCAGGTTGTCGATGTGCATGAACTGCACGCCGATCGAGCGGCAGTAGGTGTTCTTCAGCTTCTGCACGATCTCGCGCAGCGTCATCGTGGCCTGTCCGCCGAAGGCGCGCGCCGAGAAGGGGCGCTCCATGTCGCCTGGTCCGAAGCCGTAGAAGGCCGGATCGAGCTCGGGGAAGTCCGCCCGGGCCAGACCCAGCGGGTCGATCTTCGCGATCATGTGACCCCGCACGCGGTAGGAGCGCACGAGCATGTCGATGCGCTCCTGCATCGGGGCATCCGCGGGGGAGCCCGCCACGCCGTCAGAGGGCGGGTTGAAGATGCTGGCCGGCTCGAAGCTGGGGCCCAGTCGGGCCTCACCTGCCGGCAGGGCGGCGAAGTAACGCTGCCACTCCGGGGAGACGCTCGCCGGGTCGCTCTGGTATTGGGCGAACAGCTCCTCGACGAAGGCCAGATTGACGGGGTTGGGCGAGGGTTCGGAGGGGCGCATGCAGGGTAGGGGCGCGTGAGAAAAAACGGCCGCTCATTATACGAGATCGGCAGGGGGGACCGGGGCACGGATCGCCTTCGAGCACCCCGGGGGGCTTTCCCGGAAATGGGACGGCTCTCCGCGCCATCCCGAGCCTGACAGGCAGGGGAAAAGTCGGGTCACGCCAAGGCCCGCCTTTCGATGGAGTACCCGTACGCTCAGGAGACGCAATCGGAGCCACTCATGATGAAAGCCGCCCATGTCCTGCTGTTTCTGTTCCTGTCCGCTCTCTCCGTCCGCGCCCAGACCACTTTCAGCGATGTCCATCCGGTATTCGTGACGCGCTGCTACTCCTGTCACACGCTGGGCGGGTATGGGGGCCTTGCGATCGGCGACAGCAACATCAACCTGGCCTACTCCGACTCGCAGTTGCCGTCCTATTACAGCCCCGGTCAGACCAAGGGTTACGCGTCGCTGATCCGGATTCTGGACGGGACCATGCCGCTGGTCGGTGGTTGCACGGGTGATCCGACCGTCGATGCCGGCAATCCGGCCTGCGCCACAGCTGAGGAGATCAGCCTGCTGCAGTCGTGGATCACCGATGGTCAGTTGGGCCCGACCCCGAGCACCGGCATCAGCTTCTGCGACGGGGATGGCAGCGGCACGGGCTGTCCTTGCAACAACTCCGGCATCAGCTACTCCGGCTGCGCGCACTCCGCTTCGGAACTCGGTGCACGCCTGCAGGCCAGCGGAACCGCGAGCCTCACATCGGACACGCTGCTGCTGAAGGGCAGCCGTCTGCCGAATACCTCGGCGGTCTTCGTGCAGGGCACGCAGCAGGCCAACGGCGGTCTGGGAACGGTATTCGGCGATGGCCTGCTGTGCGTGGGGGGCAGTCTGGTGCGTCTGGGCACGCGCATTCCGTCCGGCGGGATCGCGACCTACCCGCAGCCGGGAGAGGCATCCGTTTCGCTGAAGGGGCTGGTGCCCTCGGCGGGCACGGTGCGGCACTACCAGGTGCTGTTCCGCAATCCCGGCTCGTACTGTGTGCCCGCGACCTCCAGCGGCAGCAATGGCATCCGCATCACCTGGACGCTGTAAGTCCACAGAAACCAGTTCCTTAGACTAAAAGTCGAGTCTATAAGCTTAAACATCTGGGCTTTTAGTCTAAGCATGGATATTGTTGTGGCTCCCCACTCCCCCGAGCCCCGCACGCCATGACCCAGCACAATCACCTGCGCACCTTCCTCGAGATCCCCTACGACAAGATGGAGGCGCTCAACCTCGAGGCCAAGGCCCAGCGCCTCGACCGCGTCGATCCCGAGAAGCTCAAGAAGGAGCGCATCAAGTACCTCGAGAGCGAGAAGGACATCAAGGCCGTCACCGTGTGCTTCACCGACCTCGAGGGTCGGCTGCACATGCTGGACTACGACAAGAAGTTCCTGCTGAAGAGCTACGACAACCTGACCTTCGACGGCAGTTCGATCCGCGGCTTCTCCGTTCAGGCCGAGAGCGATCTGCGCCTGGGCATCGACTGGGCGGCCTTCTACTGGCTGCCTTCGGATGTCTTCGGCCCGGGCAAGGTGCTGGTCTTCGGCGAAGTGCTCGGCCGCGATGGCAAGGCCTACGAGGGCGACCTGCGCGGCCGCCTCAAGCAGTACCTCGCGCAGCGCTACGAGAAGGATGGCTCGATCTGCTACGCCGCCAACGAGATCGAAGGCTTCCTGTTCAAGGGTCGCGATGCCGAGCGCCACTTCCACGAGCTCGGACGCTTCGACTATGTCTCCACGGGTGGCTACTACCACTCGCTGCCGAGCGATCCGCTGCGCCAGTTCATCGACGCCGCTGCCGAAGCTCAGCGCGCGATGGGCTTCACCAACGAGAAGGACCACCCCGAAGTGGCCCCGAGCCAGTTCGAGATGAACTTCTCGTACTCGGAGGCGCTGATCGCCGCCGACCAGTTCCAGCTCTACAAGCTGCTCTGCCGCCAGATCGCCGCGCGCATGGACATGACGGCCTCATTCCTGCCCAAGCCCGTGGTCGGCATCAACGGCTCGGGCGCGCACACCAACATTTCGGTGGGCAAGGGCAAGACCAACCTGTTCCACGACAAGAAGGGGCAGGACGGCGTCTCGAAGCTGGCTTGGCAGTTCATCGACCGCATCCTGAACTCGGGCTCGGACATGTGTCTGATCCTCAACCCCAGCGTCAACGCCTACCGCCGCCTCGACCCGCACTTCGAGGCGCCCAACCAGATCAAGGTGTCGCCGGTCGACCGCGGCTCGATGATCCGCATTCCGCTCGGCAACGAGAAGAGCGCACGCATCGAAGTCCGCTCGGTCGGACCGGACACGAACATCTACATGACGCTCTACACGCTGTTCCGCACCGGCTTCGACGGTCCGGATGCCGACCCCAAGGACGAGGCCAAGCGCACGCGCACACGCTTCCTGCCGGACAACATCTTCGACAGCATTCGCCTCTACAAGCAGAGCGAGTGGATGCGTCAGCTGTTCGGCGAGCGGGTGCACGACAAGTTCGCCGAGCTCAAGCTCGCGCAGGCCGAGCGCTGCCCCAAGGCGCTGGGCACAATGGTCAAGGCCTGTGAAGTGCAATTCCACCACGAGGTCACCAACCAGTACCTCTGGAACCACTTCTGATCGCAGCCTATTGCGTCGTGCCTATACCAAATAGCGCGCCCCTGCCGTGCACACGCGGTGCATGACGGGGGCGTGCTTTCATGCCGCGGCAGCGGCTGCCAGTCACTTGAACATGACTTCGTCCTTGAGCGAGTAAAGGATCGCCAGCATCTCGCGGCGTTCACCCTCACCCACTCCGTGCTTCTCGAGCACCTTCAGCACGTCATCGATAGCCGCGACGAGCTCGCGTTCGTTGAGGTTCATTCCCTTGTGCGCCGTCGGCATGTCACGGCCCTCATAGATCTCCGGACCTCCGGTGCCCATGCCGATGAATGTGCGCACGTTGATCTCTAGCTTCGCGGTGTCGACGATCTCGAAACGCGTTCTGATCAGAGGGTTTGCCAAGTGGGCCTTGACGATATCGCGGGCGATGGCGGCGACCTTGGGCGCACCACCGAGGCGGTCATAGAGGCTGTTTGTCATGTGCAATCGCTGTCCTGATGGGTGGGGTAGAGGGATGAAAACGGACAGTAGTCGCGATGCGGGTGGGTTGCATGAGCTCTAGATGAGATCGCGGGCCAGCCAACTTCAGGAGATGAAGCGGTAGCCCCTGCCGCGCACGGTGGCCAGTGCACCGTTTCGGGCACCGAGCTTTTTGCGCAAGGCCAGCAACACGACGTCTACGACATTGCTTTCGACGGTGTTTTGCTTCTGACCCCAGGCCGCATTCAGCAGCTTCTCGCGGCTCACGATCGCGCCGCGGGCTTGCATGAGCGTCCTCATCACGCCGAACTCGAGCTGTGTCAGAGATGTGCGTGCTCCGTCCATGACCAGCTCGCGCGTGGCTTCGTCCAGCTCTATTTCATCATGGAGCCGCAACTCGCGCCTCACCATGCGGCGCAACCAAGCATCCACGGATCCCGGACCGAATTCGAGCAGTGCAGTCGCCTGCTGCAATTCCGCATCGGCGCAGGCCACCTTGAAGCCCAGCTCCTGCGCCGCGGATACGTAAGGCATCAGATCCCTCACGGCAAGGTAAACGCGTTGCAGCGAAGGGCGCAACTCGAGGTACGAGCGCTTGACATCCAGCCAGCAGGCGGCCTGCACGGGCGAGGGCGCTTCGCCGGACTCAGATCCGAGCCAGCGACGCAGGAACAAGGCCTCCCGCGGCTTGATCGGGCCTTGGGCCGACAAGTGTGTCGCCCAAGCGTTTGTCATGGGATCCGAGGACAGCGCGTCGGGCGATGTCGTCGCCGGATCAAACATGATGTAGAACCCCACTACGAACCGCTCCGCGTCACGCACGACGTGAAACGCAGTTGGCAGCGCACTCCACCAGTGCGCTGCCATGACCCGTCCCGCAGAACCGTCGTGTTTCTGTGCGATCTGAAGCACGGTCTCCAGATCCGCCGGGCGAGCGCGCTCCACAACAAGCTTGTGTTGCGCGCTCGGGAAGAAGGCTTCGCGAATGATCGGATTGTCGACCAAGTGGATCACATCCGCCGTGTAGCGCCACAGGTCAGAGACTGCAATCTCGCCTGCACTGCGTTCCAACTCGCGCCAAGCCGCTCGCCTGAAGGCGGTGAAGCGCGCCGGGTCGGAGGCCTTCAGTCGATGCGTGATGGCTTCTTGAACGGCAGGGTGCAGCACAAGTCCGTCCTTGCGCGCCTCCACAACCGGTGATTGCGCCAAGCGCTCGTAGAGCAACCCAGCATCCGTCTCGCCGCACATCGCGGCGAGCAGAGGAATCGTGAGTCGACGCACCGAGGCCATCGCCTCCAGCGCGACGCGCAGTGATGCATCCGATCCCTCGAGGAAGTAGTGGGACAGCTGGTTGACGGTCTCGTGCAATGCCAAGTCGTCTGGGAACTCGCCGTGATGCTGCTGGGCCGCTGCCCCTGCCAGTCGCAGAGCAAGCGGGTGACCACGCGCGAAATCGAGGATTCGCCCCGCTACCGGTCCGGAAATGTCAGCTTGCTCAAGTACCAGCCGAGCTGCCGAGGAATCAAGTTCACGCAGCCGAAGACTGACATGCAGGCCTTCCGCCGCAACCCAGGCAGCATTTGGCGGCCGACGTGAACACAGTACGAGCCGAAGAGAGGGATTCCGCGGCGCTAACTGGTCACGAATCCAGGCGTCCAGCAGCAGGAACGAGTCGTAGTTGTCGAGACACACGGCCCCATGCAGGCCCCCCGGTGCGCGGAGATTCATGCCCGCCGCCGCGAGAGCGCACATCATCCCCTGCTCTGTGGGCTCGATCGCGCGGCAATCGAGCACCCGCACCTCCAGGCCGTTCCGGAAGGCCCGTACGGCGAGTTCACGCAGCAGGCTTGATTTCCCGATACCTGGCACACCATGCACATGCGCGATCTGCGGGCCGCCCGGCCTCAGCAGCAACAGCAGCGTCGCCAGCTCGGCCTCCCTGCCTACTAGCTGTACGGTCTGTTGCGTGACATTTGGCGAGTCGGCGGGAATCACCACCGGATTCTACTCCATGTTCGGCCTGCCGGGGATTCTGTCACAGCGGCGCGCCCGTGCGCTTGTGCACGAGCGTGCCGACGCTGCTGATCGATGCACGCAAGAACGCGCTGGTTCAGGACTGGGGACCACGGCTCCTCCGCGAGGTCGCTCAGTGGTACTAGTCCCCAGGTCAGTTCAACGGCCGGCGCCGCCGCAGAGTTCCGCGACGAACTCCGGCACGCCGGCCGTCGCCGTTTTCGCGATCCGCCGCACGGGCCGCGGACAGGCGATCCGGTCCGCAGAGGGATCGATCAGCGTGATGGGGGAATCGCCGGGTACATGCTCCAGCAGGCTCGCTGCAGGGTAGACCTGCAGCGAAGTCCCGATCACGGCGAAATGCGTGGCGCGCTCGGCCAGCGCGACGGCCGGGCCGATCATCGGCACGGCCTCTCCGAACCAGACCACGTTCGGGCGCAGCTGCGAGCCGCGCTCGCAGAGCATGCCCTCGCGCAACTCCCAGCCGTCGATGTCGTAGACAAGCGCGGGGTCGAGGCTGCTCTGCGACTTGCGGATCTCTCCATGCAAGTGCAGCACGCGCGACGAGCCTGCGCGCTCATGCAGGTCGTCGATGTTCTGCGTGATGATCCAGGTATCGAAATGCGATTCGAGCTCGACGAGTGCGCGGTGGGCGGCATTGGGTTGGGCCGCCAGCACGGACTGGCGCCGCTGGTTGTAGAACTCCTGCACGAGCGTGCGAGTGCGCTGCCAGGCCTGCGGGGTGGCGACATCCTCGATCCGGTGCCCTTCCCAGAGTCCATCCGCGCCGCGGAAGGTCTGCAGTCCGCTTTCAGCGCTGATGCCGGCGCCGGTGAATACGATCAGGAGCGGCGCCACAAGAGACAGAGCAGCAGGCCGGCAATCAGGGAACCGAGGCTGAGGCCGATCGCCAGCCGGATGGTGCGAGATTCGTAGGCGAATTCCAGCTCGTAGTTGCCCTTGGGGAGCGCCACCGCACTGAAACCGTAGTTGGCTCGCTCGAGCGGAACTTCCTTGCCGTCGATGCGGGCCACCCAGCCGGGGTAGCGGGCTTGACTGATCGAAAGCCAGCCGGCTTGCGTGCGTTCGATGCGCAGACGGTACCGCGTGGGCGAGCTCTCGAGCACCAGAGGAGCCGCCGCGCCCGCCTCTTCAGGAGCGACGACCACCATGCCCAGCTGCGCGACCTTCTCGGGATCATCCTTGAGGATCGTGTAGCGCGCGAACTCCTCTTCGGGAATGGTCTCGATGCTCTTCCAGTCGAACTTGTTGGCGAGGAAGGTGGCCTCGTCTTCGATCCAGACGATGGACTTGCCATCGTTGAGCACCATGTAGACCTTGACCGAAGAGGCGATCTTGACGAGTCGGGCCGCCTTGCGGTGATCGAGGTGCGTGCGCTCGGCGTCGATGTCGCCGCGCGTGCTGTAGTTGCAGCGCACCAGCAGCCGCTTGGGATCGAACGTGGGGGCGCGCAGCAGGGCAATGCACTCGCTGTCCGACTCGGCCTCGACCGCACCGCCCACAACCGTGAACATGGAAGAGGCGTTGCGATAGCGATACAGCCCGTAGTCGCCGATCTGCTCCATGAGTTCGAAGCGATCGTCATTGAACGTGAAGTCGAAGATCAGCTCGCCGGGCAGTTTGTCGGAACCCAGGCGGGCTTCGCCCTCGCTGTAGGCGAGCAGCGAGTGCCCCCAACCGAAGACACGCGTGCCGCCATTGTTCTCGGCGGGCTCGATCTCGATGCGGTAGCGCCGGCCGCCAGACTCCTCGAGCCGCGCGAAGCGGATCACGACGGGACGACCCGGCGGCGAGGCCTTGGGGTCGAGCGGGAAAGACTGCTGCCTGCGTGAATAGATCGAAGCGCGAATCTGCGCCGTGCTCAGCAGCTCTTCGTGGCGGATGCGGCCGTCCGTTTCATCCACGATGCGGAAGCGGAAAGGCTGGTCAGGCGCATCGGGATAGGCCGAGAGGTACACCATGACCGACTGCAGGCCCGCCTCATGGCAGGTGAAGCTCTGGCTCAGCGGGCGGCCATGGACGATCTCATGGCGGAGGAGTCCCTGCTCTGCATTGCGCGGCAATCGTGCCAGGCCGGAGTCAAACCCGATCCAGTTCCACTTCGCGAGCACCCACTGCGTTCCGAAGAGCTTGAGCGCCCGCTCGCTGCCCTTCATCAGCGGGCGCCAGTTGTGCGTGTCGCCGAACACGACCCGGTGCAGCGTGTCCAGATCGCGCACCCAGAGCGCATCGTAGTTGGGCAGGATATTGAGACGCCAGACCAGGTTGGTCATCGGAGGCAGCGCATCCTCTCCCAGGATCGCCACGCGCTCTTCGCCGACTCTTGCCTTGAGCTTGGCGAGCTCCGGCGTGACAGCGAAGAACATGTTGTCTTCGCACACGGGGTTGTAATCGTGCCAGCGCCAGCCGGTGGGCAGGAACACCAGCGGCAGAAAGCCCAGCGAGAGCAGGCTGCGCAGTCGGGCATGCCGCAGCACCAGCAGTGCGGCCGCCAACGCGCATCCAAGGGCGAACCACCAGCCCGCTCTGGCAATGTGCGTCGGAACGAAGGGCGCGAACTTGTCGTGGTTGGGGCTGGAGATACGGGAGAACTCCGCGATCAGTCGATCGGCCCCGATCAGGTTCGCGGAAGCGAAGGCGGCGGCGCACAGAAGCAGTGTCAGAGCCGGGATCCAGCGGCGCTCACGCGATTCGCGGACGATCCAGTCGAGCATGATCGCAGCGAGCACGGCCACGCAGAACAGCCAGTCGCCCTGACTGCGGTTCATGGGAGCCATGTCGAGCGTGGGGATCAGCGCGAAGAACTTTGAGACGCCGAAGAGGTTGTAGGCGTAGCCCAGCCAGAGCACTCCGAAGATCCAGAAGAAGCGCGCATGGAAACCGCGGCCGAGCAGCGAAACGGCGAGCACCGCGAGGAAGGTCGCGAGCGCGCCGATGTGCGCCGTGAGGATCAGCTCGTAATTGGGCGGCGGGATCTCGTATCCCAGCAGATACGGTCCTCGCGGCGTTCCGAGAATGTCCGGAAACATCGACAACGGCCAGAAGCGCGGATCCAGCGGAGTCTGCACGGAGCTGCGCTGCTCGTAGACGCGGCTGTTGTGGAGGTATTCGAGGAAGGGCAGGATCTGGAGAGCGCCGATGCCCGCGGCAATCACGCAGGCCAGGCTCAGCCCGATTGCCAGCTGCCGCAGTGCGCGGGTCGCCCCGGGATCACGGCGGTGGTCGTACCAACTGCCCGCGAGTCGTGCCGCTGCGTACGCGCCCACCAGCAGTGCCGCGAAGTAAAACGGCTCGGGATTGCCGGCGAAGATGCCGACCACCATCACGATCGCGAGGCCCACCAACTCGCCGCGCCAGCGCTGGCCTTTCAGGGCGGCCCGCAGGGCGCGCTCGACGAACAGGCAGCCGCCGGGGAGCACCACCAGCGCACCGGGGTGGGGGTAGGCCAGCAACAGCACGTTGTGGCCGCTGTACATGAAGGCCAGTGCGCCAAACACCGCTGGCACGAATTCGAGCCGGATCTCCCGCAGGAAAAGGTAGGTCAGGAATCCGAGCGCGAACAGTTTCAGTGCCGCGCTGAGGATCAGCGCCAGCTTGAACGAGAAGAGATAAAAAGGCAGCGAGAACGGCGAGAGCACCGCGGACTGATAGTTCGCGAAATGCGGCGCGCCGGTGCCGCTGAGCGGATTCCACCAGGGGAAGCGTCCGGCCGCGAATTCATCGCGCGCGAACATGGCCCATGGCTGCATCTCGGTCGGCGGATCCGAAAGCGCGGCGTTGTAGGGCGCATGGCCGGGATCCACCTTGAGCAGCGAGAAACTCTGCAGCAGATCGGCAGTCGAGTAGTGCACCTCGGAGTAGCGGCTGACCGGCTCCCACAGGAACGCGAGCAGCGAGATCATCAGCAGCAGCGCGGCGTGCAGAGTCTGTGACTGCAGCGGTCGGCTCATCGGCGCAGCTCCCCGGCGCGGGCGCCGAGTGTCGTGTCGAGGAACTCGGCGAGGATGCGGTGGCCCTCGGCGCTCAACTGACCATCGCGGTAGAGCTCATCCACCGGTTTGCCGCTGTCCTGAAAGGCCTTCTTGGGCGAAAACGCCGTGAACTTTGCTTCCGGCGCGAGCTTTTCGATCACCGTCAGGTAGCCCTGAGCCACGGGCGAGCGGCCGCGCAGCAGGGCCTCGCCCGGGATCGGAAACAGGATCAACTTGGTGCCGGAAGCCTTGATCTCCTGTCCCAGCGCGCGCGTCTGCTCGAAGAACTCGCTCCACAGCACGCGCCGCACACCCTTGACGTCGAAGGTCTGCTGTGCGGCACGGAGGCGCTCTTCATCGAGGACTTGACGACGCCATGACCAGTAGGAACCGTTCTGGATGTCGAGCAGCCAGTCCGCGTACTGCAGCAGACGCGCGGAGCTGCGCACGTCGTCGAAGCGACCCGGCTGTGCCTGAAAGCGCTGCGGATCGGAGAGTCGCTGATCGTCGCTGATGCCCTGAACGGCGGCGGTCAGCTCATCCGTGCCGCCATGGCACAGGAAGACGACATCCGGCTGCAGCACGGAGAGATCGCGCCGCCAGCGTTCCATCGACATGCGCACGGTGGCGCCTTCGCAGGCCGCCACGAGGCACTCGGTCGGCTGCCCACGCTGTTCGAGCGTCTGAGCGAATTGCGCGGCCCACGTGGCCTGCCACGGCATGCCGGTCCCGAACGCGGCTCCCGAGCCAAGCACGGCAATGCGCAACCGGGAGGGATCCCGCGCTTCGGCGACCATCGGCCCGCGCATTGCACGCTCATTGACGGATTCCCTCGGAGCCCACGGAATCGCAGCGCCTGGCTTGAGGATCCACATGCGCTCGCTCTGCGACTCGTAAGGACCGGAGGGCGGCTGCATGTTGCGTTCCCACCCGGCCGGGTATCGGAAGCGGCACGCCCGCAACGCAATTTCACCCGCAACAGCAAACGCCGCAACGAGCAGGGCAGCTCTTTTCCAGGGCAACGGGGGGGCCATCAACCGCAGGATCTCTCTCCTTCGATTCTAAACCTGAAATCGCCGTTGCCAATGGAGGGTCCGGCGGCAAATCTGAAGCGATCTTGAAGCGGACCCTTGCCTGTCTGGCTCTGCTGACGAGCCTGCTCCCTGCCTGCCACTCTCCCGGAGTTCCCGTGGACATTCACAGCCATGCCCAGCCGGACGCGGTGCGCGTCACGCATGCCAGCCTCGATCTTGAGTTGGACTTCGCCGCCCGCATCGTGCGTGGCAGTGTTCGGCTGGATCTCGAGCGCAGGGATGCGCACGCCCCGCTCCGCGTGGATGCGCAGGCGCTGACCATCACTGCCGTTCGCGGCGTGGACGGGACGCCCCTTGCCCATACCCTGACAGGGGAGGATCCGGTGCTCGGCGGCACGCTGGAGGTCAGCCTGAGGCCGGAGGATCAATCGGTGGCGATCGACTATGCGACCACGGCCGACTGTCAGGCCCTGCAGTGGCTGCAACCCGAGCAGACACACGGTCGCAGGCAGCCTTTCCTCTTCACTCAAGGTCAGTCCATCCTCACGCGCACCTGGATCCCGCTGCAGGACTCACCGGGCGTGCGCATGACCTACGATGCCCGGATCCGCGCTCCGCAGGGTCTGGTTCCGGTGATGAGCGCGGAATCCCTCGGTCGCGATGAGCAGGGTGCTTACCGCTTCCGCATGCCGCAGGCCATTCCTTCGTATCTGATCGCGCTCGCGTGCGGCGATCTGGCCTTCGAGCCGATTTCCGAGCGCTGCGGCATCTGGGCGGACCCTGCGCTCGTGAAGTCCGCGCGTGCGGAACTCGAGGACACCGAGCGGATGATCGTCGAAGCCGAGCGGTTGTTCGGCCCGTATCGCTGGGGGCGCTACGACCTGATCGTGCTGCCGCCGGCGTTCCCGTTCGGAGGCTTGGAGTACCCGCGTCTGACCTTTGCGACGCCGACGATTCTGGCCGGGGACAAGTCGCTGGTGGCGCTGGTGGCGC
>SXGR01038781.1_pt1 | contig 12253 bp, 14 predicted proteins | sample 3174711 | NCBI WGS metagenome assembly SXGR01 (sample SAMN11356860, study PRJNA531348) | freshwater metagenome | isolation source: freshwater sample F1-60 | place: China: Fuxian Lake, Yuxi | collected 2017-12-25
CAATCAGCTCCAGCTCCCCCGCCAGCATGATCTTCACCGGCACAGAGTCGGCTGGCAGCTTTGCAGCCGGGCGCGGCACCTTCACCGGTCCAAAAAGAATTCGGTCACCGTTGACTATCTTATCTGCGCCAACCGTTGGCACGCGCTCAAAATCGTACGGCAGATACATTCCCCGCTCAAAACTGTAAGCCCCGGGCCGCAAGCTGCCCGGGACATCCAGCTCGGTGCTGCTGATTATTGTTTCTCGCGGCTGCCATTCATAGGTGCGGTAAGCATGCTCCAGCAGGTAGGCATTCACTCCCGCAACTGACTGATCCGGCGGTCAGTTGCGGTTCCACCTGGTCAGCCGCCTCTACGAGCAGACCTCGGTGATCGTCACCAACAATCTGGGCTTCGGCGAATGGCCCTCTGTCTTCAGCGACGCCAAAATGACCACTGCACTCCTCGACCGGCTCACCCACCACTGCGAAATCGTAGATAACGGCAACGAGAGCTGGCGCTTCAAGAACCGCGCCTGAACCCCAACCCGCTGATCCGACCCGGCTGCGCAACCGACCAGCTGCGCCAGGCCGGATCAGCTCACCACCTTCAGGGGTCAATGTTGGACGCCGATAGGGGGTCAATCTTCAACGCCGTTTGACAAACTCGTCGATGATGTTGAGCATGCGATACTTCCGGCCGTTATGGGTTCGGTCCTCGACGAAGTCGTAGGACCAGACATGGTTGGGATATTCAAGCCGCAGGGGAATTCAGGATCCGTCATTGAGCCAGAGCCGCCCGCGCTTGGTTGTTTGTGGGGAACCTTCAGTCCCTCGAGCCGCCAGATCCGGTGCACCCGCTTGATCCCCACCACCTAGCCCGACGGCTGCAGCATCGCCGTGATCCGGCGATAGCCATAGCGGCCATACTGGGTGGCAAGGGCGATGATGTCGGCGGTCAGGACTGCCTGGTCATCGGGTGTTCCGGGGACCTTGCGCTGCGTCGATCGATGTTGCCCTCGAACCCGGCATGCCCGGAGTTCGGAGATCCCGAGTTCGGCAACAACATGATTATGGCACGCCCGGAGACGCGCGGGGCTTAGTAGTTTCCCCGGGCGGCCTTAGCCAGAATTATCTTGTCCAGCGTCAGTTCCAACATGGCCCGTCGAAGCCGGCCGTTCTCCGCCTCAAGCTCCTTCAGGCGCTTCACTTGGTCGCCCTTGAGGCCCCCGTACTCCTTGCGCCAGCGGTAGTAGGTTACTTCCGTAACCCCTATCGCTCGAACCGCCTCGGCAACCGTCTTGCCTTGCGAGCTCAGCACATCGACCTGCCGTAGCCGCGCCACGACCTTTTCAGACGTCAGTCTCTTGCCTACCATTGTCGTCCTTCTTCCAGCTCAAAAGCCATACTTCAGGGAGGACCACTTTTCAGTTGGCAGACCAGGCAAGAGTCGTGTGCAACGGCTTCGGCGAGTCGTCCTGCCGTCCGAACTCAGCATGGCACTGAAACTACTGGTAGGGGTTGCAAGCTCAGTTGCGAGAATCAGCAGAGGGCCATCAACTAGAAGCCAATTGCTCCACCACCATCGACGATGAGCGTCTGTCCGGTAATATAGTTCGCTGCGGGAGATGCCAGAAACGCACACGCCCAACCAATGTCGTCGGGCGTACCCAATGTTCCAGTCTGGATGCGACCGACTATCTTGGCCAGTCTGGCGGGATCGTTGGCGGTCGCCTGCTTGAAGAGGTCGGTGTCGATCCAACCCGGCGCAACGGCGTTCACCCGGATTCCACGGCCGGCATATTCCGAGGAGAGGGCGCGAACTGCCCCGGTAATCGCCGTCTTGGCGATCGTGTATCCCAGGACGTTGGGGATGCCGATGAAGGACGCCATCGATGCGGTGAAAAGGATGATCCCCGATCCTCGCCCAAGTTGCCGCCGAACCACGTGTCTCGTTAGTTCCAAAGCTCCCCGGACGTGCACGTTGAACACCGCATCGAAGTCCTCAATCGAACTTTCATCAAAGGGCTTTTTTATCGTGTTGCCCGCGTTGTTCACCAAAATGTCAATCGCGCCAAACTCTGCGGTTACCTTGGCCTCGAAGTCCTCATGGCCGAGATGGTCTAGGATATCCAACGGCATCGCGCGGCATTTGTCACCGAGTTCGCTGGCGGCAGCGGCTAGAACAGCAGGCCTCCGTCCGACTATCAGGACATCGGCGCCGGCTGCGATGAGACACCGTGCTATTCCCAAACCCAGTCCGCTCCCGCCGCCGGTCACCAGGGCGCGCTTTCCGACAAGCCCAAATGCTTCGCCAATCGTTCTCATCGGCGGGGTGACACGACGCAATATATGCCGTTGCTTGAGAGCTTGCGGAGCTTGCCTACGGTCAGGATAGGGGCGGGAGCTAGGCATATTAAGGACACAGGCCGGGTCACGCTGGCACCGGCGCTTCTTGTGGTGGCAAACCCTCACTCTTAAGTTCCAGCCAGAGCGCGGGCGGTATTTTCCTGGCCAGTAGCTCTGCCGAATTTACGACTTCTTCGGGCCGACTCATGCCGAGGACGACCGTGGTCGCTGCCGCGTGGGCAAGAGGGAATTGCGCTGCTAACGCAGGAAGAGACACAGCATACTCGGAGCAAAATGCCACGATCCCGTCGTCGTCGGCAACAATGAGTGAGCCGGGGTCTACGCGGACCCCGGCCACAGTGATTGATTCGTTCTTGCGAGTATTCAACTGGTGGGACATCGGCTTCAGGCAATCTCGTGCTCCTGAAGCTCCATCAAAGGCGCGGATCAGTCCTGGTGGTACACGTCTTAGGCAGAAGTCGCCTGGTAGTTGCGCGACTTGGCCAAGCCGTAGAACTGGACGGCATTGCCGCCAAGAACGGCGTCCAGGTCGGACGGAGACAGGCCTTCCAGCAACCCGATCAGCGTCCTCACGACCTCGGCGTAGTTGCTCGAACAGGTGCACACTGGCCAATCCGATCCGAACATCACGCGCTTCACGCCAAAGGCCTTGACAGCGACGTCGATGAACGGCTTGAACTGCTTGGGTGTCCACCTCCGCCATTCCACCAGCGTGGTGAAGCCGGAGAGCTTGCACGAGACGTTCGGTGCGGCTGCCAGTCCCCTGATGCCGTCCGCCCAAGGCTCCACGCCGCCGTCGGCGATCGGAGGGCCAGCCATGTGGTCGAGGACGAACCGCTGGTCAGGGCACAGCTTAGCGAGGCGAGCCGCAACGGGCAGATGCTGCGGCAGGAGCATGAGGTCGTAGGTGAGATCGAGGCGGGTCAGCTGGTTGATACCGCGGATGAAGTCGGGGCGCAGCATGAACTCAACATCGGGTTCATACGAGATCCAATGGCGTACGCCGCGAAACACCGAATTGGCGGCAAGATTCTCGAGGGTCTCGCCAACGCCCGGGGAACACAGATCGACCCATCCAACCACGCCAACGATCGACGCCTCAGCGTCTGCAAGGCCAAGGAGGAAGTCGCTCTCGACGAGTACCTGGCGTGCCTGCACCGCGACGCAGAGATCAGGTCCCACATCTTGAGTCGCTTGGGCAGCGTGCTCGGCTAGGTAGTCGCGCTGCAGTTCCTGGTACGGACCCTCCATCCACGAATAGTCGACGGCGCTGTCGCTCCAGCTCCAGAAGTGCCGATGTGCATCCACGCGAAGGGTCATCTCAGTACCTCCATCCACGAATAGTCGACGGCGTTGTCGCTCCAGCTCCAGAAGTGCCGATGTGCATCCACGCGATGGGTCACCTTAATACCTTGCACGTCCAACTAGTGTGTGGTGTCAGGCTCGAAGGTCACGCCGACCTTTGGCACCCCACCCTGCTCGGCGAAGGCGAACGCCTCCCGGAGCTCAGCGAACGGGAACACGTGCGTCGTGATCATGTCGGTCCGCACGCGGCCAGAGCTCATGAGGCTCACCGCTGCATCGAACTCGTCCAAGAAGCGGAACGACCCCCGAATGTCGACTTCGTTGACCATCAGCATAGCGCCAGAGAAGTGTAACACGTCTTTAGGTAGGTTCCCGACCTGGACCCAGACGCCCCCCCGAACGAGCCTGGGAATCGCTTCTGCGACCGCGGCCGATGCACCAGTTGCCTCGAACACGACATCGAAGCCATCCGCATCCAAGCGAGCAAGGTGCTCGTCCAGTTCGAGAGCGAGCCCGTCCACAACCGTGCCCACGCCAAGCGTCCGTGCCGTGTCCCTCCGGGCCGCATTGACGTCGCTAATCACGACCGTTGCGCCCGACATCGCCACAACTTGGGCGAGGAGCAACCCGACCGGGCCCGAGCCGACGATGAGGACGCACTTCCCGAACAGGTAGCCAGCGCGTCGCGCAGCATGAATAGCAACGGCTAGCGGCTCGATCATTGCCACCTCGATCGGCTTGAGGGTCCGGGGCACCGCGAAGCACTGCTGTTCAGTGACCGTCGCGAACTCGACAAGCAGACCATCGACATGTGGTGTCGAGCCTGCCGAGCCCATGTACCTCATGCGTTTGCAGAGGTTTGGTCGACCCGATCGACACCACCGACAGAGCCCACAGGCGCGACCAGGGTTGATCGCCACGGCGTCCCCTCGCTTGACAGAGGTCACATCATCACCAACGCGCTCGACTACTCCCGCTCCTTCGTGACCCAGAACGAATGGAGCCTGGATCGCGAAGGTCCCGGACACGGCATGCCGGTAGTAGTGGAGATCAGATCCGCAGATCGTCACAGCAGTCATGCGAACGACGACGTCAAGCGGTCCCGGATCTGCCAGACGTCGGTCCTCGACTCGCACATCCCGGATTCCATGGATGACGCCTGCCTTGACCGTTCGGCTCCCGCGCGCGCCGGGCGCTTCAGTGACCATCTAGGCCTCGACCCGTGCCGGTAGCTGGAACGGTAGCGACGGAAGATTTTGCTGAGGGGCGGCCGGTCCCCGGATCATGGCGAGCGCGTTCAAGTCCTCGATATCGAGGGCTCCGGACTCGGCAGCCGCCCTGAACCGGGGCGCCAAGCCGAACAGGTCCAGGCTCGAGAAGGAGATGCATGCTTGCTTGGCGAGGCCCGCAGCCACCAGGGTCTCGAGGACCGGTCCTCCTCCCGAGCTCGGGTACGTGAGCTCCGTAGGACGCTGGGCTGCGACCTCGCGCGCAAGAGCGAGTGGAGGTCGGGTGAACAGACAGCAGCGTGCCGCGACGCGGTCGCCACGCTTCACAAATGCCGCGAGCTCCCTGAGACCGATCACGGTGACATCCGAACATGCGCTCATCCGCGATCATCCAATGCGTCGGTCGCCGCGGATGCCGCCAAGGCCTCCTGCAGCATTCGGTCGGGATCCACCGGCCGTTGGCTCTGCATCGACTCGTAGGCCGCCTCGACAAGCGCCATCGTCCTGAGGTTGTCGCGAACGTTGGTCAGGGGATTCTTGCCTGAGTCGATGGCTTCAAGGAGGTTGCCCATCGGCCCGGCGAAAGCGCCGGGAAACCAGCTACCCGGGAGCGGGACCAGATCGCCGTACCGATCCCCCGTCCCGAACGCAAGGCGGTCGGGCTCATCGATCGGAAATCCGGGCTTGGAGTAGAGCCCTATCCGGCCTTCGATCGCGCATTGCGGACCCGTGAGGCGCAGGACCCCGACCGCATGGCGTGGCGCGGGATCGTTGTGGTTGACGGTGAGGATCGCGAGAGTGTGGTCAAACTCCATGACGGTCACAGTGATCGTCTCGCCAGCGACGATCTGGCCTGGCGATCGACGGCCCCAGGCCGTCACGAGTCTCGGCTCTCCCAACAAGAATCGGATAGCGTCGAGGAAGTGGATGCTGTGCATCAACAAGTCGAGACGCTGTCGGTCGGCGAGGAATCGCCACGGGGACCAATCAGTAACAGTCGATATCTCAAGGCTCAAGAGGTCCGGGGGTCCCACAGACCCTGTTCGCAGGAGATCAGCCACCGCGCTTACGAGTGGAGCCCACCGCAGTTGCTGGTTGACTGCCACCTTGAGCCGCGCCTTCTCGGCGGCATTGGCAATCGAGATGGCGTCGGTCAGGGTCTGGGCAAGCGGCTTTTGACACAGCACGTGTCTCCCGCTTGACAATGCCGCTAGTGCAACAGCCGGCTGCGCCGCTGGCGGGACGGCGATGTCAACAACATCTACGTCAGCATGAGCCAAGAGCTCCTCGGCGGACGCGTATTGGGTCGGGATTCCGTACTCCTGTGCCACCTGCCGGGCTCGTTCTGCATCTGCATCGGCGATCGCCGCCACCACGAAGCCAGCGTCGCGATACGCCGGTAGGTGGCACCCGCGGACAATCGCGCCAGCCCCAATGACGCCGATCGAGTGAGACATCGGCCACCTACCTCGGCACGGGCTTGATTGGGTCGGGCTGAGAGCCGGGACTCGCGGAGAGCGCGGGCGTCGGCGGTTCTGAGCCTGTACCGACCGTCGGCCACCCGACGACGGCGCCGCTGGCCCTGATGGACTCGATTTCCTCGCTACGGGCGCTGGCGTACTCGCGCAAGACCTCAAGAGCGTGCTCGCCGAGGCGGGGCGGGGGCCTCCGGATCGAGCCAGGGGTCTCGCTGAACTTGACCGGGATGCCGATCAGACGCAGGTCCCCAGCTGACGGATGGCTGACGTTGACGATCATCTCCTCGTGTCGCACCTGCGGGTCAGCAACAACGCCCTCGAAGTCGTTCACGGGAGCGCACCAGACGTCATGCGCCAGGAGGAACTCCAGCCACTCGCGCGTGGTGCGTTTGCGTGTCCCAGCCTCGAGCCGGCGCTTGACCTCGTCGCGGTCCGCGATCAAGTTCGAGGTTGCCTCTCCTTCGAAACCGGTGACGCCGAGAAGACCCGCGAGCCGATCGATCGGTTGCATCGACAGCGCGATCCAGCCGTCCGCGGTTGGGTAGATCCCAAGCGGGGCGCCGGCGTATGCGCTGGCAAGCCCGCTGGAAGCTCGTTCCGCCATCGTCCCGGTGTGGAGGTAGGACGCAAGCTCCTGACCCTGCATGGCCAGCAGCGAAGAAAGCATGCTCACGTCCACCCGCTGGCCGCGCCCGGTCCTCGCCCGGGCGACGAGTGCCGCGAGGACGCCGTACGCGATGTGGAGGCCGGCCGTCAGATCCGCAAGCCCAATTCCGGCCGGCGTAGGGGGATCGCCGCTTCGCCCCGTGATGCTTGCCATCCCTCCAAGCGACTGGACCAGGAGGTCCTGCCCCGGGCGGGTCTTGTAGGGACCGTCCTGCCCGTATCCCACGCTCGCGCAATAGATAAGGCGCGGGTTTCGAGATGACGAATCAAGGTAGCCCAGGCCCAAGCGGTCCATGACCCCCGGCCTGAAGTTCTCGACGAGAACGTCCGCCCGCTCGATGATTCGCCGCGCGATATCGGTCCCGACCGGGTTCTTGAGGTCGAGGGCGATGCTTCGCTTATTACGGTTGTAGCTGAGAAACGAGACGCTCTCGCCGCCAGGGTACGCGTTCTGAAGCGAAAAGGAACGCATCCAGTCGCCGGACGGGGGCTCGATCTTGATGACGTCCGCCCCAAGGTCGCCGAGAATCTGGGTCGCGAACGGCCCCTGGGCCAGCTGACTGAAGTCGACGACCACGATGCCATCCAAGGGTCCAGCGGATTTGTGATTCATGCATGCGAGCCATAGGGGATGTTACCCGCTGGGCCCTCTCGTGTCAAATGCCACTTTGCGCTAACCTGCATCCAGCAAATGCTTATTGGTCAAAGATCACCCTTGTTGGATATTCCGGGAGGTACGCTCAGCGCAACAGGCGGAAATGGCCGGATTTGGAAAGACCAGCACCGGCAGCCCTGAATATTCAGTGCACTCTGCCAGCAGTCACACCACGCCTACTCACGTTGCGCCGCGTGTGCCATTACCGAATCGCAGAATTGCCAACCCAACGTCTGATCAAACTCCAGTTCCGGGATCGGCTCTGCATCCGCATCCACAGGGGAAGTCCACAGATAATCCCCGGCTTCTGCTGTCAGGTTTGCCGTCTGGTCAAACTCAAGCTCGGGGATTGCCTCTACTGCTTCTATAGAAATCAGCTGCTGTGCATTCGCCTTCACTGGTGGTGAGCGTGCGGGTGCGATTGCCGGTGCAGTTGTTGGCGCGCCGGCATGCGCCAGTATCGGTCGCACCGTCGCTGGCTCTGACTATATTGACCATGGCCGTGAAGAATCTCTCATAGCCCGTCATCCACATGGCGTGCTCCCACATCCCGGCGCTCAATCGCTTTTATATGAAGAGCTTCTAGTCTTCGTGAGCCAACTTGTCCGCTGCGGCCCGCATCCCGGCCAACCGGGCCGGATCCAATGGGTCCGGCCAAGCGAAGGCCTCTAAATCCTTGTCCGTTTGTGCATGTGCCAGAGGGCTGAGATAGAGGTCATAGTAATGACCACCGTCTCTGGGCATCTGCCAACCCATCCCCCATTCGTCGATCAGCCGGTAGTGATCGCCCACCAAGCCGAGGTCTGTCGCATAGTTGGGGCGGGAGGGGCATTGGGACCGACTTTGCCGACATCCACCTGCAATCGGGCGGCCGTTTCTTCGTCAGTCACGGCCACCTGGGTCATCTTGTCCCAAAGCGTTACTGCTTCAGGAATGCCCATATAACGCTTTAGCTTCCGCAGAGCATTCACATTGCTGGCGGAGACGGCGGTGGCGCCAATATCGTTGGTATCCGGTCGGGTTCTTTGTGTTGCAGCGCGGCTAAAATCCGCTCGTAGCATGTCTACGCCAGAAGCCTATCTCCTAGGCTGCGAACTGACGCTTGCTTTGACCGGAAGCGACGCCGGTCGCCAAGGCCACAACCTTCTCCTCGTCGGCCTGATCCCGGGCCAGTTCCCCGACGATCTCCCCTTCCTTCATCACCACAATCCGATCGCTGATGTTCAGCACCTCAAGTAGATCGGAGGAAAGCATAATGATGGCCGCCCCGTCACGGGCGAGTCTGCGCAAAAACCCGTAAATGTCGCGTCGCGCCCCAACATCCACGCCCTTGGTAGGCTCATCCACGATCAGCACTTGAGGCTTAACGGCAGACCACATGGATACCAGCACCTTCTGCTGATTGCCGCCGGAGAGGTTTCTAACGACCTGTTCGATGCCCGGCGTCTTGATGGTGAAATCCTCAATGCACTGACACGCAAACCTGCTAATCCGGCTATCGCTCATGATTCCGCGCGCCACGAAATCGGCGAGGTGGTTGGAAATCACATTGTCTCTGATGCTCTTGTTCACATACAACCCTTGCAACTTCCGATCTTCCGTGAGGTATCCAATCCCCTTCCGGATCGCCTCCGCGGCGCTCTTGAATCGCACGGGCTCCCCGTTCAGGACCACTTCGCCGCCGTCGATCGGCTCCACGCCGAAAATGGCCCGGCCCATTTCAGTCCGGCCTGCGCCGATCAACCCGTAGAAGCCCAGGATCTCACCCGGTCTGACTGAAAAGCTGACGTTTTTGAAATGCCCGCGCTGCGAGATGCGTTTCACCACAAACTTGGGGGGGTTATCCTGGCACCACGATTCATAGCCGTAGATGTCTTCGATCTTTCGCCCCACCATGTTTCGCACCAGGAAATCCTGGTCAATCTCCTTGACATTGGCTTCGCAGACAAGTTTCCCATCCTTCAAAATCGTCACCTTGTCGCAGATATCGAAGACTTCCTTCAAACGGTGCGAGATATAAATCACGGAAATCCCGTTGCTCTTCATCTGACGAATGGTCTTAAAGAGCTGTTCCTTTTCCCGGTCAGTTAGGGAGGCCGTGGGTTCATCCAGGATTAGGGCCTTGGGGTCGACTGCCAACGCCTTGAGGATCTCGACCACCTGTTGTTGTGCCACAGGCAGATATTTGACCAGCGTAGCGGGGTGAATATCGCTAACGTGGAAACTAGCCAGCATCTGCTCGGTTTGCTGATACAGCTTCTGGTTGTCTACGACTCCCAGCCGATTGACCGGCTGCCGATTAGCGAAGATGTTCTCGGCAACGCTTAAGCTGGGGATTAGGCTTGGATCTTGATGTACGATGCTAATGCCTGCTCGGGCCGCCTCTAGGGGCGAGCCGAGGACCTGCGGCTTACCGTTAATGTAGATCTCGCCGCGGGTCGGCTGATAGATGCCACCCAGGATCGAGATCAGCGTGCTCTTACCGGCGCCGTTCTCGCCTACGAGCCCGTGGACTTCGCCAACAGCGACCTTCAGATCGACGTTGTCAACAGCGGTCACACCTGGGAAGGTCTTGACAATACCCCTGGTCTCAATAATGTATGCGGTCATAAGTCAATTTGTGGTCTCCGACTAGTTAGGCTTCTCAACCGACAGGCTCCCACATACGGTTCAGCTTCTCGCGGTAATATGCGACCTTGGGATAATTGTGCATCGGAAGTCCCTGTTGATACCAATCATCGATCACTTCGCCCCAATAACCAAGTTCCCATTTAGGGACAGTCACGCTTGTGTTGAACTGCGCCACTTCCAAGAAGCATTCTAGAGCATTCACGGCTCTTCTCCCTCGGAACTAGATAATTACGGCTGCGTATCCAGTCTTAACATCTGTAGCCCTGGCCATCGGCGTAGAGGCCGTTGTGATCCAGAGGCCGAACCAATTCACTGTTAAGCTCCCTGGTCTACTTGCCCCTTATGCTAAGCGAATCAAGCAGAACGGCCAGTAGCAGGACCGCACCAATCGCAAACTGCTGCCAGTAGATATTCACGCCGATCAGGGTCATGATATTGGTGATCAGAACCATCAACAACGCACCCAGGAAAGAACCAAAGGCTGTTCCCTCACCACCATTCAAGCTGGCGCCGCCGATGATAACCGCTGTAATCACCTGCAATTCAACGCCGGTCCCAGAGTACATGGTGGCGGCGCCTAAGCGCGAAGCCATGACAATGGCGGCCACTGCCGTGATGACGCCCATCAGCACATAGTTGATGATCTTGATGCGATCGACAGGGATGCCCGAAAGGCGCGCCGCTTTCTCATTGCCTCCAATATAGTAATTCTGCCTGAAGAAACGCACCTTTCGCAAGGCAAAGTCCCCGATGATGACAAAGCTGATTACGTACCAAATGGGAAGTTGAACACCGAGAAAACTGCCTTGGCCAACTGAATTGAAGGCGGCGCCCAGTTGCGCCTGCTCCTGGCCGTTGCCGACGACATATGTCAGGCCCCGGAAAAGACTTAAGCCTGCCAGAGTTACAATGAAGGGACTCATCCCAACCTTCGCCACCATCAGGCCATTGAACAACCCGACGAGCACTCCCACGCCCAATCCCGCCAAAAGGGCTAGGGGCAAGGGAGCTCCGGAGCGGATCAGCACGCCTACCGTGACCCCTACCAGACCGATCAATGAGCCTACCGAAAGGTCAAAACCTCCGCTCACCATCAGGTTGGTCATGCCCACCGCCACAAAGGCAGTCAGAGACAGACTTAGCAAGATCGCCTGTACATTCCTGGGATTAAGGAAAATGGGAGAAACAAAAGACATCACAATGCATATTCCGGCAACTACCGCGAAGATGCCAAATTCTCTCTGTGTGGTGATCCTTCTAAGCATATTCAACGACAACATCCTCCTTGGATGTTCTTTCGCCAGCATGGTGCTCAAGCTTGCGTATCCCTCTGTCAAGGGGCTCGGGCAAGAGGCCTGGATAGAACGAAATGTTCGGGATCAGGGGCCGGGCGGCGGAGGCCCGCTCGGCCCCTGATTTTGATCTTACGGCTTGTAGTCTCTGCGGAAGTACTGGACGTTACTCTGGTCGGCGATGACCACGGTCGGATTGATGGTTTCGGGGGCAAGCACCACACCTGCCGCCTTGTCATCGTAAGAACTCTGCGCAATGCCCTGGCTCATCATATCCAGGACCATGACCCCCATGTAGGCTTCCAGCGGGCTGCCCTGGATGACCGTGCCGGCAATATCGCCATCTTGGATGGCGGCCAGCAGCGAATCCTCCCGGTCAAAGCCCAGGATCGTGACTTGCCCCTTCTTCAAACCTGCTTCCCGGACGCCTTGGGCAGCCGCCGGTCCGGCGATGCCGTCTCCGGCAAAGAGGCCAGCCAGATCAGGATACTTCGCCAGCGTAGCGGTTACCTGCTGAGCGGCCTTGTTCGCGTCGTTCTGATCGTCCAATTCAGCGACAATTTCGATGTCGGGGTATTTCGCCTTCATCTCATCCTTGAACCCCTGGGCACGCTCGGCCACATTGGACAGGCTGGGGTTGAACATGATG
>SXGR01411645.1_pt1 | contig 12253 bp, 9 predicted proteins | sample 3174711 | NCBI WGS metagenome assembly SXGR01 (sample SAMN11356860, study PRJNA531348) | freshwater metagenome | isolation source: freshwater sample F1-60 | place: China: Fuxian Lake, Yuxi | collected 2017-12-25
GATTATAGCACCACTTTAAATAATCAAGCAGAGTTGTATCGAAATTTAGGTCGCTATAAACAAGCGCTAGATTTATTGAAACAGGTATTGCATAATAGAGAGCAATCGATTGGAACTAAACATCAAAATTATGCCAATGCCTTAAATAATTTAGCCTTGTTATTTTTTGATATGGGTATGTATGCCGAAGCGGAACCTAAATTATTAGAAGCCAAAACTATTTACAAAGAAACGCTTGGCGAAAATCATCCCTTTTACGCCAACTGCTTAAATAGTTTAGCCATGCTATACATGCAGTTGCGCCGCTATAAAGAAGCAGAAGCCTTAAAGCTGGAAGCTATTAGCATTATGAAAAACACCGTGGGTGAAAGTCACGAACGCTATGCGTATTTTTTAGGAGGTACCATTAGCTTGTACGATATTTTAGGAAACTATGATAAAGCCATCGAAAACACCTTAAAAGCCAATGAGATTATTAAAGCTAAGTTTGGCGATCAACACATGGCTTATATAGATGGTTTATTTAACCTGGCGTATTTATATACTAAAACCAAAGACTATAAAAAAGCACAAGCATTTTATTTGCAGTCCTTAACCTATTATCGCGGTCAGTTTGCCGACTATTTTGAAAGCATGAGCGAGGAGGACCAATTAGCTCAGTATCAAATTTTAGGAAATCGTTTTGATGCTTATAATAGTTTTGTGATGAACTATACAAAGTTGTATCCAAAAGAAAACCATCAGCAATTATTAGCTAGTTGTTTCGATTACCAATTATTTATTAAATCGCTTTTATTAAATAGGAGTATCAATACCCGCAAAGGCATTGCTACTAGTAAGGATACCGCTTTGATAAATACCTACAACCGTTGGATAGCCATTAAGCAACAAATTTCGCAAAGCTTTAGAGATTTGGATTTGCAAGGTAGTTATTGGAATATGGCTGAGATGGAAAAGCAAGCCAATAGTTTAGAACAAATTTTAAAAGCTAAAAGTCAAGGTTTTGCTAGTAATAAAGAACTGAGCTATAAAGATATTCAACAACAGCTAAAAGTAGATGAAGCAGCGATTACGATTATTAAAGAAGATCAAGCGCTTAGCGATACAAGTTACGTAACAGAATATGTGGCGCTTGTTTTAAAAAAGACCGATGCTTTTCCGACTTTGATTCGTATTGCCAGTAGCAACGATTTTGAAACCACTTATGTAAACGAGTATATCAATCACATGTATGATAGAGTAGAGGATGCGGATGCGTATAACCGTTTTTGGAAACCTATTGCGGCAAAATTGCAAGGCATTACTAAAGTATATCTATCAGCCGATGGTGTTTACAATCAGGTGAATTTATACACACTACAAAATCCGGCAACAAAAAAATATGTGTTAGATGAAGTTAATGTGAGCGTGTTACCGAACTTAAGTTATATGTTAAACGAAACAAAAAGTAATACCCAATACAGTGCAGAGTTGTATGGTTTCCCCGATTACGATTATGATTTTACTAAAAAAGTCAGTGTGCCTGTTGCTAGCGAACCCATTGCCAGCAGCCGCTATGGTTTATTTAAATTAGTGCCATTACCAGGTACTAAAATAGAAGTAGAAAATATTGCTCAGTTTTTACAAAACACCAAATGGAACGTGAACATGTATCAAAAAGAATTGGCTTCAGAAGAACAACTTAAGAAAACCATTTCGCCAAAAGTATTACACATTGCCACACATGGGTATTTTTTAAAAGACATTTATGATAAAGAGGATAAAAGCTTTTTAGGCTTTGAAGAATTTAAAATAAAAAGCAATCCTTTATTGCAATCAGGTATTATGCTAGCTGGTGCTTCTAAATCGGCTAAAGATACCACCAACTCTGTTGCTCAGGATGGAATCTTCACTGCTTACGAAGCTTCCTTATTAAATTTAAGTAATACCGATTTGGTGGTGTTGTCTGCTTGCGAAACAGGTTTGGGACAAGATATGAATAACCAAGGCGTATTTGGTTTGCAACGTGCCTTTTATATTGCTGGTGCTAAAAATTTAATTATGAGTTTGTGGAGTGTGGATGATGATGCCACACAAATTTTAATGACGGAGTTTTATAAGGAGTGGAGTGTAAACCCTACACAACAATTCATTGCTAAAGCGTTTAATAAAGCGCAACGTGAAGTGCGAAAAAAATATCCTCATCCTTACTATTGGGGAGCTTTTGTTTTATTGGGGAATTGATTCTTATTGTTCTTTTTTCTTGAAGAAAAAGAACCAAAAATTCAAGACGAAAGACCAACCACCATTTACCCCGCAGAATCTTCGCAGAATGGCGGTTCGCACTCTTTCGCCAAAGGCAGCCGCACTATTACCAACGTATGATAAACGTAATTAGTTTTGATGATTATTTTTCAATATAAAGTAGAGTCACTATTTTCTCTAAATCTGTGTATCTATGTGGTTAAATATTTTTCTGTTATTTTTATAGGATCATTATGAAACTAAAAGCCTTACATCATATCGCCATTATCTGTTCTGATTATCAAATCTCAAAACAATTTTACACAGAAGTATTGGGTTTTGAAATTCAACAAGAAGTGTATCGTAAAGAACGCGATTCTTATAAATTAGATTTAGCGCTAAACGGAACTTATTTAATTGAGTTGTTTTCTTTTCCAAATCCAAAAGCTCGTCCCACGCAACCAGAAGCCACAGGCTTAAGGCATATTGCTTTTGCAGTTGATAGTATACAAGATGCCGTTACACATCTTCAAAGCTTTGGTATTGAGGTTGAACCTATTCGCATGGATGAATTTACAGGTAAGCAATTTACCTTTTTTAGAGATCCGGATGATTTACCGATTGAATTGTATCAAAAATGACCTAAGAGATTGGAGGGACAAAAGAGATTTAAGAGACTTATAAGTATGGCAATTTAAACAATATCAATTGAAAAGCTTATCTTTATCATTAGAAATTAATCAATCCATCAAATGAAAACATTCGTTAAGTTATTTTCTGTTGTTATACTTCTTTCTTTATTGTGTTTAAATACAAATTGTAAAAAAAACACGACCTATTGCTTATGAAGGTTATGTGTATGATTCGTTGAGTAGTAAAAACCCAAAAGGAGTTGCTGGGGTTGTCATTATATTATCAGCCTGTAACGGAAAAGAATCAGGAAGTACTTCTCAATGTTTAGGAGATTTGTATACGATAGAAACTGCTACCACAGATGCTAATGGACGTTTCAGTATTCAATCGACTACTAAACTTAAAAATCAATCCTTTTATGTTGGAATAGAGGGCAGCCCTTATAGCGCTGCTAATGTTGGTTATGCACTTACTAATTTGCCAACTAAGTTGTACATGCGCAATTAAATAATTTTCTCTAAATCATTTAAATAATCTTGCTGCAAATCTTCGTGCAATCCATTAATTAATGTGTTTATTTTTTTGAGTTGTTGCTCGTACATATTTATAAGCAATTGGCTTTTGTGATAGGGAATACCCGATGCTTTCAATTTCTGACAAAAATAAATATGTAGTTCGGCAGCAGCAGCTTTATCGCCAAGGTATTTACAGTATTTGGTAATAATGCGTAAGAGTTTGCGTAAACTCTTTTTCACGTAATATAAGTTGGCTTGTGTTTTTAATTCCGTAAAGTGTTCATCTATTTCAGCTTTCACAGCAGTTATAAATGCTGATTTATCATGCGCTTGAAATAGTAAATAATCTAAAAACTCTTTATTGTCTTTTTTGTATTTGGCTAAGCTGAGACAAAGTTCTACTAATTGCTTTTGTGGCAGTTCGTGTAATTCTTTTTTTAGTTCGCTAATGCTTGATACTTTCAACGTAATAAATTAGGGATTAAATAGTGTGTAAGTATAATAATTCCCTGCTGTATTTTCAATTTTAAGCAGTAAGATTCCTTTTGAGAAATTAGCTATATGTATACTAGGGTTTACTCCTAAATTGTTTTTTTTGTATTCTATGGTTCCATCGGTACTGTAAATCTGCACACTCGCTATTTCTTGTTGTGCTGTGAAAATAGAAACGGTTCCAGCATCAAAGTTTTGCAAAAGCTTGTAAGGTGAGTTTGATTTTAATTCGTTAATACCAACCGGATAAATAGAAATACAATCTGCAATTGAATCTAATTTTGTGTATTGATTAATGTTGTTGCTAAAAAAACAGTTTAATTGTCCTGCACCATTAATTTGAGGCAGGGCACCAGGCGTATTAATTAAACACAATGAGCCAATGCCTTCTACCCAAATAGTAGTTTTGGTGTGAGAGGTTAGTGTATCTTCGGAGTGAAGGTAAAAAAAGCGGTGATTTTGAGTAACTAATGGTTTTGATATGATGGAGTCAACAATAAAATTGCCAGGATATTTAGGGTAGGGACTTCCAGGATTGGTAATGCTAATGGTATCATTTACTTGTAGCGAAAAATCGTATAGTAAATAATCTTTAGCAGGAGGTGGGTCTGCTAATAATCTTAAATACACCGTGCGACTTATGGTATCTTCTCTTACCACAAAATTTTTGAGGTAATGAAATTTATCTAAAAACGTATAATGTAAACCATTGATAAGAGTATCGCCAATGGTGTAATATTTATCTGTACCACATCCCGAATTGCAATTGGTAACATGCCATTCGCCATGGTATTTAAGCATAGGGATATATGCTTGAGCGTGCATCGCATTTGAACCTATCAAAATGCAAAGACCTACAATTATGAGTTTTATGTAACGAGAGGTAGTTTCAATAAACATATAATTATTTTTGTTAGGTAAATTTACTACAAATTACAGAGAGATGTACTAGAATACAACCTTATTATTGTATTGCCAGCTAATGATAAATGTCATAATAAAATGGAGCCTATGCAAAAACACTTACTAAGTCGGCATCAATGCGTCGTGGTCGTTTAGTTTTTGAATCTAATAAATACCAAGTAGTTTTAATTTTAGCGATGATGGTATTTGTATCAACATCATAAATATCAACATATCTAAATGATTTGGCGCCATCGGGTTCTACTACCCATGTTTTTGCCAATAATTTAGTATTGATAAAAGCTTGTTTTAAATAATCAATTTCATGGCGGCTAACTACCCACATGTATTGTTCGTTCATTTCTTTAGTGGCTACAGAGGTCCAATGAGCAATGGCTACTTCTTGTACCCATTTTAAATAAGAAATATTATTAACGTGGTTTTGCTCATCAATATCAATAGGAAGAATGGTAATGGGGTATTCAAATATTTTGTAGGTCATTTTAATTCAAATCATAAAAAAGCCAAAACAATCGTTTTGGCTTTTTGTGGTTAATTATTTTATTTCGAGTTTAAACACTTTAGATTCGTCTCTATCAGCTTTTAGTCTATCTAATATTAAGTTTTCGGAAATAGATTCAAAGCTACTAGGGAAAATTCGAACTTTTTCTTCCCTTATATCAAAAACAGAACGCTTAGTCATTTTACCATCCTTGGCAATTTTCACACAAGTTAAATATCCACCTGCACCTGATCGGTGAGCTGCAGGAGCTTCTGTTAATGGTAAGTCAATGTTTTTTGCATTATCTAAATAAAAGAAAAAATCTTCTCCTTTAAAGGTATGGTGATGGTATGAAAGATCTGCCGTTCCGCTACCTGATTGTTGTTTAGGAATTTTATTGCACCATATCGTTTTACCGTCTTTATCTGCTTTTAAAACTAAGATGTCATTATAATAGTATGTATAAGTTGTTGTAGTTGTTTTTCCATTATAGTGAGTATGTGTAACCATATAATACTCTTCTCCAATAATCATCACACTACCATCAGGATAAAATACCAATTTTCTGAAAGTAAGATTAGCTGCTTCTAAATCACCATCTTTGTTTTTCTTATCCATTTTTCTTTTAGTGCGTTCATTTTCGTATGCCTTTAAAGTCTCAGCTGGAAATTCGCAATAGGTAGTTTTTACACCTTTCACTGCGTTATTCGAATCATACTCTAAGCGAATAATATAAGCACCGTCAGAACCAATACTATTTTTTTTATCAGAGTAATAACCAACAATTACAATATCATGATTCAAATCTTCTGATAAAATCACAGATCTAGTGTATTTGTTAGCTAAATTAATTTTGAGAGCTTGTAAGGTATTCGTTTTTTGATTTACTCTAATTAATTCATAACGCGTAGCATTTTTATTTTCTCTATCAACTTCTCCATCTATGGAATTGTTAATTTTCACCTCTGATAACATATATATATTTCCTCTCGAATCAACTTCGTAGTCTAAGTTATTCATGTCGTATTCAGAGTAAGGCATTTCAATTTCAGCAGCGTATAATTTCTTCATTTTACTGTCAAATAAATTAAAGCCAATGATGTCCTTATTTAATTTATCTCTTCTTTCTTTTGGCTTAACTCGGTAAGTTACTAGCATTTTTGAACTGTCTGTAGAATAGTTAAAGCGGTATTTCCAAGTTGGATCCAAACGGCCAGTTTCTACTAAATTAATTTCTTTAGAGTCAAACTTTAACAAATCTTTATCGAAAGGCAAAGCGTTTAAACGTTCAGTTTCTGTTTTTCTATCCCATGTTGAGAAGAACCAATAGAAATCATTTTTCACACTGAAGAAACCTTCATCAGTTGGATGTTTTTCAAACTCTGGAAATTCAGCAGTTACCGTTTTTGTTACATTTTGGAAGGTTTTATCAAATATTTGAAATACTAAATCTTTTTCATCTTTTTGAAGATACACTTCTGCATATTGATCATTACTGAATTTGTAAAATCCTTTATCTCTGTGTTTTTTTACAGTTTCAAATTCATTACTATAACTATAAGAAATAGTTTGTGCGAAAAGTGAAGAGGAAATGGAAGCTAAGATTAGCAGGGCTTTTTTCATAGGTCTTGTTTTTTTATAAATGTATGCAATAATCTAGGTTGTACAAATAAAAAGCCTCCACTTTTAGCGGAGGCTTTCAAAATAAATCAATTTATGTTATTTCTTTTTAGCAGCGGCTTTCTTTGCTGGAGCTTTTTTAGCAGCCACTTTTTTCGGTGCTGTTTTTTTACTGGCAGCTTTTTTTACTGCTGCCTTCTTGGTCGAAGTTTCTCCTGCTAGTTTTACAACTTTAGCTTTTTTAGGAGCAGCTTTCTTAGCACCTTTTTTATCAAATGCTTTTGGCACTTGCGCAATAATCATCGCTTTTACTTCATCTAAAGTTAAAGCAGCTAATTCATCTGGTGTAAATTTACCACCACCATTTTTAATCAGTTTTAATTGCAGTTTGCCAAATTTAATTTGTGGACCCCAACGTGCATTTTCAACTGAAATTTTTTCTTCAGGCCAGTTTTGAATATAACGGTTCGCTTCTTTCTCTAATTTTTTCTCAATTAATTCATTGATATCATTTTGAGATAAATTATCAAAATCATAAGCTCTTGGTACATTAATAAACATGCCGTCATATTTAATAAATGGTCCAAAACGACCTTTACCTTTAGTTACACCTTTACCTTGGTAATGTGCTACTGGAGCATCCGCTTCCTCTTTTTCTTTAATAATTTCTAGCGCTTTTTCCATATCAACCGTTAATGGGTCGATGGTACGAGGAATAGAAATAAAAGCTTCTCCTAATTTAATATATGGTCCAAATCTTCCCACAGCAACAATCACTTCCATACCATTGTATTCTCCTAAAGTTAAAGGAAGTCTAAATAAATCTAGAGCTTCTTCTAAAGTAATGGTTTCAATACTTTGGTTTCTTCTTAAGCTAGCAAATTTTGGTTTTTCTTCTGAGCCTTCAATTGTTTCACCAATTTGTGCTAGAGGACCAAAGCGCCCCACACGCACCGATACTGGTTTCCCGCTTGCAGGATCTACTCCTAATATTTTTTCGCCACTAGCACGCTCACTATTTTCTGAAGTTGTTTCAACTGTTTTGTGAAAAGGTGTATAAAACGATTTCAACATTTTTTGCCAGTTCAAATTACCATCTGCAATCTCATCAAATTCCTCTTCTACTTTTGCTGTGAAATTAAAATCTAAAATAGTAGGGAAGTATTTCAATAAAAAATCATTTACTACCATTCCAATATCGGTTGGGAATAATTTTGATTTCTCTGCACCTGTATTTTCAGTTTTTGTAGCTTTAGTTAAATTTTGTTTCACTAAAGTTAATTGCACGTATTCTCTTGGTGTACCTTCTTTATCAGTCTTCTCCACATAGTTACGTTTTTGAACCGTACTAATAGTTGGAGCGTAAGTTGATGGACGACCAATTCCTAATTCTTCTAATTTCTTAACTAAACTAGCTTCCGTATAACGTGCTGGGTGATGCGTAAAACGTTGAGTTGCTGTAATTTCTTGACTTTCTAATTTTTCGCCTACTTTCATTGGAGGTAGCATCGATGAATTTTCTTCGTCAGAATCTTCATCATCCGTTCCTTCCATATATACTTTTAAGAAACCATCAAATTTCAACACTTCACCTTGTGCTACAAATAATTCAGAAGCACCGCTCACATTTACTTTTGCTGTTGTTTTTTCTAATTCAGCATCGCTCATTTGAGAAGCAATGGTGCGTTTCCAAATTAAATCATACAAACGTTGTTCGTTGCGCTCCCCGTCAATTACCGTTCTATCAATGTATGTAGGACGGATCGCCTCATGCGCCTCTTGCGCACCTTTACTCTTGTTTTTGTATTGTTTAGGATTATAATATTTAGCCCCGTAATTTTGATTAATAGCTTTGTTAGCTTGATCCATGGCTGTTTCCGATAAATTTACGGAGTCAGTTCTCATGTAAGTAATCTTACCTGCTTCATATAAACGTTGTGCAACTTGCATGGTTTGCGCAACCGAAAAACCTAATTTACGAGCAGCTTCCTGTTGCAAGGTAGATGTTGTAAAAGGTGCAGCTGGCGAACGTTTTGCAGGTTTTGTTTCTAAACTTTCAATCGTGTAAGAAGCTAATTTGCATTTTTCTAAAAATGCTTGTGCTTCTGCTTCTGTTGTATAACGTTTATCTAATTCTGCTTTTAAAATTCCAGTTCCTACTTTAAATAAAGCAGAGACTTTATAAGCTGATGTGGATTGAAATTTTTGAATTTCACGTTCTCTTTCAACAATTAAACGAACAGCTACAGATTGAACGCGTCCAGCCGATAAACTCGGACGAACTTTGCGCCATAAAATAGGTGATAATTCAAAACCTACTAATCTATCTAATACTCTGCGCGCTTGTTGAGCATTTACTAAGTTAATATCAATTTCACGAGGATTATCAATAGCCTTTAAAATAGCAGGTTTGGTAATTTCGTGAAAAACAATACGTTTAGTGTTTGCTTTTGTTAATCCTAATGTTTCGTATAAATGCCAGCTAATAGCTTCTCCCTCTCGATCTTCATCGGATGCCAACCAAATCATGTCGGCTCCCTTTGATAATTTTTTTAATTCAGCTATTACTTTTTCCTTATCTGGCTGTACTTCGTATGTTGGAGTGAAATTGTTTTCTATATCTACACCGAATCCCTTTTTTACTAAATCTCTAATATGTCCAAAACTAGATTTAACAGTAAAATCTTTACCTAAAAACCCTTCAATGGTTTTTGCCTTTGCAGGGGACTCGACAATAACTAAATTTTTTGCCATGTATATATATGTATATTAAAAAGTTCGCATTTTAAAGCTAAAAATTGATCAAATTGTTGGATTTTTTAACCCGTTTTTTGGATTTTTATTGCCTTAAAAGTTTGCAAAGGAAAAAAATTTAATCCGAATAAACCTAATTTTTATTTTACGGGAGACACTTTTTATCCATTTAGCGGCTATTTTTTTGAACTTAAATTACTGATTTTTAGTTATTTAAAATATTTCAAAAAAATATGGATTTAAGACTGTGAAAAATGGTTAACGTGTCAAAATGTCATAACAAAGCCTTATCTTTGCGTTTTTATTGATATACATGGAGAACAAAATAATAGACGAATCAAAACAAGGAGAAGCACTAGTTAGAGAAACCGAAAATAAGGGTGGAAAAAAGATGTTTTTGGAGAGCTATGGCTGCCAAATGAATTTTGCGGATAGCGAAATCGTTGCTTCTATTTTGATTGATAAAGGATATACCACAACAACCGATTATAAAGAAGCCGATTTAATATTTGTAAATACCTGTGCTATTCGCGAAAATGCCGAATCACGTGTTCGTCAGCGTTTATACGATTACAAAAAAGTAAAAAAGACCAATAAAAATCTATTAATTGGAGTGTTAGGTTGCATGGCCGAACGATTAAAACATCAGTTTTTAGAGCAAGAAAAGTTGGTGGATATGGTCGTTGGTCCTGATGCTTACCGCGATTTACCAAACTTAATTGCTATTGCCGAAGGCGGTCAACAAGCTATTAATGTGATTTTAAGTAAAGAAGAAACGTATGCAGATATTTCACCGGTTCGCTTAGATCATAATGGCGTAAGTGCATTTGTGAGTATTATGCGTGGCTGTGATAATATGTGTAGTTTTTGTGTGGTTCCATTTACGAGAGGAAGAGAAAGAAGTCGTGAGCCAGAAACTATTGTGAAAGAATGCCAAGAAGCATTTGATAAAGGCTATAGAGAAGTAACTTTATTGGGGCAAAATGTAAACTCTTATTTATGGAGTGGTGGCGGATTGAAGAAAGAAACTTTAACCGAAGAACAAAAAGCAAACTCAACCACTTTTGCCGAGCTATTAGAAATGGTAGCCTTAATAAATCCAGATTTGCGTGTACGTTATTCAACCTCACATCCAAAAGATATGGGTGATGATGTATTACACATGATGGCGAAGTACGAAAACATTTGTAAATACGTTCATTTACCAGTACAAAGCGGGAACAGCGATGTATTAGAAAAAATGAACAGAGGTTACACGCGCGAATGGTATTTAGATCGTATAGCAGCCATTCGTCGTATTATGCCAGATGCTGCTATTAGCGCGGATATTATTACAGGTTTTTGTGGGGAAACAGAAGAACAACATCAAGATACGTTATCTTTAATGGAAGACGTAAAATATGAATTTGCTTATATGTTTTCTTATAGCGAACGACCTAAAACATTAGCAGAACGTAAATATGAAGATGATGTTCCTGCCGAAATCAAAAGTAGAAGATTAACAGAAATTGTTGATGCACAGCGTAGACATAGTGAAATTAGAACGAAAGAAGGACTAGGAAAAGTTTACAAAGTATTAGTAGAAAATGTTTCCAAGAAATCAGCAGATATGATGAGTGGAAGGAATTCACAAAACACGGTTTGTGTTTTTCCGAAAGGAAATTTAAAGAAAGGTGATTATGTGAATGTGCTGATTACTAGCTGTACGAGTGGAACGTTGATAGGCGAGTGCGTTTAAGATTTTGAAGTATTAAGAAGTAAGTATAAAGTATTAAGATTGGTTTAATATAAATTTATGGCTCATAACTACAAAGATTTAAAGATTTGGCAACGATCAATTGATTTGGTTGATTTATGTTATGATTATGTTGGAGACTTACCGCAAGATGAACGTTTTAATCTGAAATCACAAATTGTTAGATGTGCCTGTTCTGTTCCTGCAAACATAGCAGAAGGTTGTGGAAAAAGAACAAAGAAACATTTCGCAGAGTTTGTTACACATTCATTAGGTTCTTGTTTTGAATTAGAAACTCATATAATTATTTGTGATAGAAGAAAATTTGGCAAAGAAGAATTAAGAAATAAAATATTACTGGAATTATCAGAATTAAAGAATATGATTTTCTCTTTCAGAGAAACTTTAGAATAGAAAGTAAAATCAATCTTTAATCTTGATACTTTAATCTTATAGTACTAATAATGACATTACAAGAAATAAAACAACGCTTCGGGATAATGGGTAACAACCCGCTACTTGAAAGAGCAATTGATGTGGCTCGACAAGTGGCACCTACTGATTTGAACGTTTTAATTAACGGAGAAAGTGGAACTGGTAAAGAAGTATTTCCTCAAATTATTCATCAAAATAGTTCTCGTAAACACGGACAATACATTGCCGTAAACTGTGGTGCTATTCCCGAAGGAACCATTGATAGCGAATTATTTGGGCACGAAAAAGGATCATTTACTGGCGCTCACGAAGCTCGTAAAGGTTATTTTGAAGTAGCAGATGGTGGAACAATTTTTTTAGATGAAGTAGGGGAGTTGCCATTAACGACTCAGGCGCGTTTGTTACGTGTTTTAGAAACAGGCGAATACATCAGAGTAGGTA
>SXGR01121311.1_pt1 | contig 12249 bp, 11 predicted proteins | sample 3174711 | NCBI WGS metagenome assembly SXGR01 (sample SAMN11356860, study PRJNA531348) | freshwater metagenome | isolation source: freshwater sample F1-60 | place: China: Fuxian Lake, Yuxi | collected 2017-12-25
AACTTGGTGACTACAAAACATTGGGTGTCGGCGTGCCAGGTTTGATCACACCGGCAGGCGTCGTGCGTGAGTCGCCAAACTTGACGGGTGCGGTTGAGTTTGATTTGCGGGCTCGGTTGCAAAAAGAACTTGGCCATGAAATTGACGTTGAAAACGATGCAACGTCGGCGGCCCACGCCGAATGGCAATTCGGTGCGGGTCGCGGTGCAACCGATATGTGGATGATCACACTTGGCACCGGTATCGGGGGCGGTTTTGTTTCAGGATCAAAACTGCAACGGGGCAGCCACGGCTTTGCCGGCGAGATCGGACACATGGTTGTTGAGTCGCAAGGCATTGCTTGTCCATGTGGTCAACGCGGCTGCTGGGAGAGATATGCGTCCGGGTCGGGTCTGGCAACCATCGCGGGCGGTGAGCGCGGCGAAAAAGTTATCGCGCGAGCGATGGCTGGTGACAAACAAGCGCTTGAATATTTGGATGTTTTCGGCAGATGGGTGGCGATCGGGTTGGTGAATTTGACCAACATCACTGATCCGAACGTGATCGTGATCGGTGGAGGACTAGTGGAGTCGGCAGAATCGGTGATGCCACCCATCAAGAAGTGGTTTAAGCAACTGTTGTATGCGCCTGATAATCGCCAGCATCCTGAGTTGCGTGTTGCTCAACTTGGCAAGGATGCCGGAGCGATTGGTGTGGCACTTTTGTCGGCCGGTATTTAGCCGAGCCAATTCATGGATCTTTTGACCGCGGTTTGCCAAGATTCATAACCAGTCGCAGTGGCGTTCGGTTCAAACTTTCTGTCAAGTTGCCAAGCTTGTGTGATTTCATCGGTTGAACCCCAAACTTTTTCTGCTAGCCCGGCCAAGTAGGCGGCACCCATCGCAGTGGTCTCAAGTTGTTTCGGTCGAAGCACCGTGACACCCAAATGGTCTGCCTGTAGTTGCAACATGAAATCCACAACGGCAGCACCACCATCGACCCGAAGGTCTTTAATTTTTATTCCAGAGGCTGCGCTCATCGATTCGACAACATCTCGAGTTTGGAAAACAATTGACTCAATCGTGGCTCGAGCGATATGGGCTCGGGTCGTGCCTCGAGTAATGCCAAAAATTGAGCCTCGCGCGTATGGGTCCCACCAGGGGCTACCCAGACCTGTAAACGCCGGCACAAGTACCACGCCATCCGAGTCTGCGACTGTTTGTGCGAGCGGACCAACTTCGCTGGCATTGTCAATGATGTTCAGCCCATCTCGCAACCATTGAATCGCCGCGCCCGTAACGAAAATTGCTCCTTCAAGCGCGTACACGGGTTGTTGCGACCCGATTTGCCACGCCACAGTTGTCAAAATTCCTGTTTTGGGAGCCGGACACTCGGTGCCGACATTCATCAACACAAAACTGCCGGTGCCATAGGTATTTTTGGTCGCTCCAGTCATGAAACACGCCTGACCGAATAGTGCTGCTTGTTGATCGCCTGCAACGCCAGAAATCGGGATGCCTGCGGGCAATGCTCCGTGTCGTGTGGTCAATCCGAATCGACTGCTTGAAGGTCGGATCGTCGGCAGATTGTTGATTGGCACATTGAGAAGCTCACAAAGTTCTTGACTCCACTGCATTTTTGTGATGTCAAACAACATCGTTCGACTTGCATTGGTTGGGTCGGTCACAAACGACTCATGACCAGACAACTTAAAGATCAACCAAGAGTCAATCGTGCCGAGACATAGATCTTGATCTACTTTAATTTCACGGTTATTGATCAACCATTCAAATTTCGTCGCCGAAAAGTAGGGGTCAAGTACGAGGCCCGTCTGCTGGCGCACTACAGGTAAATGAGTCGCAAGTTCGTCGCAGCGATTTGCAGTTCTGCGATCTTGCCAAACAATCGCCGAGCCAAATGGTTTGCCTGACTTGCGGCTCCAGGCGACGACAGTTTCGCGTTGATTGGTTATGCCGATTGCCGAAATCGGCTCGCTTAACTGGCTGATTACGTCTTGCAACGTCGCGACGACGGCGTTCCAAATTTCGATCGCGTCGTGCTCGACCCAACCAGGCCGCGGAAAGTGCTGCGTGAATTCTCGATATGAACTGATGTCAGATGAACCGGTATCAAAAACCGCTCGAGATCTGACTCCGGTTGTGCCTGCGTCGATGGCGATTACAACGCTCATGGTTTTGGACGATGGTTGTGTTCGTCAGGTGACGAACTGGAGGTGATCAACCGACTCAGTTGATCAAAAATTTTTGGGGAGGCGATCAAAATTTCTTTTGGGCTAGATGGACCGCCAGAAAAGTTGCCAGACTTAAGGCCAGATTCGAGAGCGATTAGCTCGGCTGCTGCGGTGTCCCATTCATGCAGGTTCTCTTCAAAGTAAGCGTCAAGCCGGCCGCAGGCGACAAAGCAAATGTCGATGCTTGCTGCTCCAAGTCTGCGGATGTCGCGAATCTCGTGGATGAATTTGGCGACGCGTTTGGATTGAATCGTCCTTTGTTCGGGCGAGTAACTAAAGCCCGTGCTGACGAGCGCTTGAGCGATATCGGATTTGTCGTTGCAGTGAATTTTTTGGTTGTTCAAAAATGCACCTTGTCCGCGAATTGCGGTGAATGTTTCGTCTAGTGGTGGTACATAGACGACACCGGTTAGTGGACCGATCTGGTCGCTGACGCCGATCGACACGCTCCAATCGGGCAAGGCATACAAAAAATTGGTCGTGCCATCGATCGGGTCGATGCACCAGGTGTAGCCACTTGAGCCCGCGTGCGAGCCACCTTCCTCGCCGATTATCGAGTCGTTCGGGCGACGAGAAAGAATTTCGGTGACGATGTACTTCTCGGTTGCTTTGTCAAACTCTGTGACCATGTCGGTGCTGGTCGTCTTGGTTTCAACTTGTTGTAGTCCGGCGATTCTTCCGGCAAGTGCTCGTTTGCCACCAGTTTGGGCGAGCTCGACGCACATTGCGAGTATCGCCTCGGCAATTTTTGGGTCACTTCGCTCGATCACCTGCGATCCTCGAGCTCTTTCCATTCTCCTGTTGCTCGAAGCACGAGCACGGCGACGATACCCATGCCTATTGCGCCAGTGATCGCGCCGCAAATCAAGCCGATTGAGTTTGGAACATCGCAGTCACCTTGGCATTGCAAGTCAACAAGCGTGAAGCCGATCAGCGCGCCCGCAACCCCGGCGATCAGGATCGAGACGAACGCAACGACCCGAGCCAAAACTGACGGCAGTGCAGAAAGTGGTCGATGCTGTTGATTCACAGTTATGAGTTTACGACAGTTGGTTCACCCGCAATCGTGGCACGGCGTGACTAAGGTCTGAAATGTGAATACTTCGGTGGCTGCAAGCCCAAAGACGATTCTGCATGTAGATATGGACATGTTCTATGTCGCCGTTGAACTGCGACGAAATCCCGAGTTGGTCGGCAAGCCCGTGGTCGTCGGTGGCGATGGCGCTCGCGGTGTCGTTGCGGCTGCTTCATATGAAGCGCGCCGCTTCGGAGTTTTTTCGGCGATGTCCTCGGCCCAAGCAAAGCGACTTTGCCCCCAGGCCGTTTTTTTGCCGGGAGATCACGAACTCTATTCGCAGGTCAGCCAAGAGGTGTTCGAAGTTTTTCATACGGTGACCCCGCTCGTCGAGGGGCTGTCTTTGGACGAAGCCTTCCTGGATGTGACTGGTGCATTGCGTTTGTTCGGCGACGGCGTCGCGATTGGTCATGAATTGCGCAGTCGAGTCAAGCAAGCTACGCAATTGCCGAGCAGCGTCGGAGTCGCGCCAAACAAGTTTCTTGCGAAACTGGCTTCAGTCGTGGCGAAACCTCGTGCGACCCGCGATGGGGTCAAGCCAGGGCATGGCGTGTTCGAAGTCAAGTTGAATCATGAACTTGAGTTTTTGCACCCGTTGCCAGTTGAGTCACTGTGGGGTGTTGGCCCGGTAACGCTGGAAAAACTCTCGGCACTGTCCATCAAAACTGTCGGCGATTTGGCAGGGTTCGACCGCAAGATCTTGATCAGTGTGCTCGGTGAGTCGCTCGGTCAACATTTATGCGAACTTTCACAGGGAATAGATGATCGATCAGTTGAGCCAGATCGCGATGCGAAGTCGATTGGTCATGAAGAAACATTTTCATCGGACATAAAAAATTTGGAAATCGCCCACGATCATCTTGTGCGACTAGCCGATGCCGTTGCTGCCCGTTGCCGAAGCGCGGGTGTTGGTGCGCGGACGATTTCATTGAAGGTAAAGTTCGCCGATTTTCATTTGATCACTCGATCAGCAAGCGTGGATCTGCCAGTTTCTTCGGCCCAAGCAATGATCAAGTTGATTGAACCACTGTTGAAAAATATCGATCTTTCGGCTGGTGTCCGACTTTTGGGGATTAGCGCGCGGAATTTGTCCGAACCTGATTCGCAAATGAGTCTGTTTGATGATTCAACAACTAGCGGCACCGCCAACGACCTCGACGCAGTTTGGAGCACGACCACCGCGGCGATAGACGACATTCGCGAGAAATTCGGCGACTCGGCGATCAGGCCTGCTAGTTCACTTCGTCACAAGCGTAAGCCCGGGTCGTCCAAATGGGGGCCAAGCGACTTCAATCAATGACTTGTGCCAGATGTCAGCCAAACATTCGTCTTGTGTTTTGCCTAGAGTGTGTCAAGATATATCAACAATTATGACCGGAGGCCTAGTGCCGTTATCAGATAATGAGCAGCAAATCTTGCGTCAGATCGAACAAGATCTGAAGACCGATGAAAAATTTGCCCAGGCTGTTTCTTCGAAAGGTCTTTACCGTCACTCGGCGCGAACAGCATGGTGGGCGGGTATCGGAGTGGTCGTTTCTCTTGGTCTGACGATCGTCGGTCTCCAGGTTCACTTTCTGTTGGCGTTCGTCGGTTTTCTGGCGATGCTCGGATGTGCGCTCGTGGGCGAGCGACAATTGCGCGCGATGTCGAAAGTAGGCATTAGGGATGTGGCTGAATCTTTGCGAACCTCGCGTGCCAACGCCCAACGCATGCGCGAAAAATTCACCCGCGAGCGGTAGAGAGTTCGCGTGGTTAGACGCGGCTATTTGGCAGTTGACATCGGTGGGACAAAACTTTCGGTAGGCGTCGTTTCGTTGGCGGGCGAAGTTTTATCGCACGGTCGCGTACTGACACCGCAAAAAAATGTTTGGGAAGCGCTGAGCGGTTTGATTGAGCAGCACATCGCCGAATCTGATGTTGAACTCTTGGCATGTGGTGTTGGTTGTGGCGGGCCGATGTCGCCGCAGGGCGAACTCGTCTCGACACTGCACATACCTGAATGGCGCAATTTTGAGTTGCGCAAAAAGTTGCAACAACTCGTGCAGATACCCATATATATAGACGGCGACGCAAAAGCCCTGGTACAAGGTGAAGTTTGGTGTGGGGCCGCGGTTGGTCAGACGGACGTGATCGGGATGGTCGTATCAACTGGTGTGGGTGGTGGCATCATCTCAGGCGGCAAAGTTCTCGGTGGTCGAAGTGGCAATGCGGGGCACATCGGCCATGTGCTCGTCGTTCCTGACGGCAGGTTGTGCGCGTGCGGATCGCGCGGCTGTCTTGAGGCTCATGCATCAGGCAGATCAATTGCTGAGATTACCGGCAAACCAGCGGCGCAAGCCAGCCCGTTAGTAATCGCAGAAACTGGCCGCCTCGTGGCCACTGCACTGGTCAGCGTTGGAGTCGCTCTTGATTTGCGTAGTGCGGTGATCGCCGGTTCGGTCGCCCTTGGTTTTGGTCGGCCATTTTTTGATGCGGTGCAGAGCGAACTTGATCGCAGCGCCAAAATTGGTTTTATTCAAGGCTTCACCGTTTGTCCCGCGGGGCATGGCGCGCTTTCGCCGCTCGTTGGAGCGGCAGCGGTGGCTCGCAACCTAGGCTATGAATCATGAGACCCGTCTACGAACTGCAGGCCGAAGAATATCGCGAGAAGGTTCAAGCTTTTTTGGCCGAGAAACTTCCTGCGAATTGGCGAGGCATTGGTTCAATGGAGGGCAAAGAAGTCGAAGAGTTCGTGAATCACTGGCGTGAGATTCTCGCTGCGAGTCCATATCTCGCACCGAGTTGGCCGGTCGAATACGGCGGTGGTGGGCTTTCGGCACTCGAGCAAGTAATTGTTGCCGAAGAGTTTGCTCGGGCAGGTGTGCCGACTGGTTCGTTCAACGACACTTTTGGCATTCAGATGCTGGGCAACACTTTGTTGATCTGGGGAACAGATGAGCAGAAGCGTCATTATCTTCCCAGAATTATCGCCGGACAAGATGTTTGGTGTCAGGGTTATAGCGAACCCAATGCCGGATCAGACCTGGGCAATGTCGGACTTAAGGCGACGCTTGACGGTGATCAATTCATTTTGAATGGACAAAAAATTTGGACTTCTGCGGGTCAGTACGCGACCCATATTTTTACCCTCGCCCGCACTAACCCCGATGCACCAAAGCACAAAGGTATTTCTTTCTTGTTGATCGACATGCGCCAGCCAGGGATTGAAGTGCGTCCAATCAAAATGCTCTCGGGGGAAAGCGAATTCAACGAAGTTTTCTACACCGACGTCACTTGCGCCAAAGACAATGTCGTTGGTGGGTTGAACAACGGCTGGGCAGTCGCAAAGTCCCTGCTCGGCTATGAGCGTGGCGAAGCAGCAGCGACGCTGTCGATTAAATATCAGGCCGAAATCGAGCGGCTGATCGCTTTGGCACAAGAACGTGGTGTCGCCGATGACCCGCGCATTCGTCAACGCTTGAGTGATTGCTATGGAAAAGTTCAGATCATGAAGTATTTGGGGCTGAGAACTCTGACAAAATTTGTTGCGGGTCATCATCCCGGACCAGATGGAGCAATCTCGAAACTTTATTGGAGCGAATATCACAAAGTCGTAACCGAGTTGGCGATGGATATTCTGGGCGTGGACGGTTTGGTGCCCGTTGGGCGCAAACCGATGACAACTTTTCAGACCGATGAGGCTGGAGCCAAAAATAGTTCGATGAGTTGGGCGATGACATTCTTGAATGCACGCGCCGGGACAATTTATGCAGGATCATCGCAGGTTCAGCGGAACATAATTGGCGAGATGGTGCTCGGCTTGCCTAAAGAACCGAAACCTACTTAGTCGATGGCGTCCGTATCGACCATGCGTTCGGGTGTATCGATAGTGATGGCCGTTACGGTGCGGCCGCGCCTGTGGTTGGTGGCGGTTGTTCAAATTTTTCGGCTTGCGCCGTCCAAGTGGTGGGCGCGAGCGCCGTTCTTGCCGATTCCAAGCAAAAAATACATCAGGTTCAGGGCTCAAACCCAATACGGTGGCGACTCGGCGTCGATCGAAACTAAAGATGTCTTGAGTTACTTATATTGGTTACGGGATTTTCAATGAGAAGTGCATTGGTACTCAACGCCACATTTGAGCCGCTGTCGATTGTGCCCGCGCGTCGTGCAATATGTCTCGTGCTCTCGGACAAAGCCGAAATCGTCGAGGAAGACGGCACCCAAATTCATGCGGAAACATTTGTCATGCCAGGACCTCTGGTGATCAGGCTGCGTTACGTGGTCAAGGTGCCGTATCATCGGCGCACAGCAATGTCGCGACGGGCAATTTTCGCTCGCGATAATCATCGTTGTCAGTATTGTGGAGCGCACGCCGACAGCATCGATCATGTGATGCCGCGTTCTCGAGGCGGCATGCACGTATGGGAAAATGTCACAGCCGCATGTCGAGGTTGCAATTTAAAAAAACGTGATCGCACACCACAAGAAGCCGGAATGTCACTTGCAAATTTACCGCACACGCCCCGCGAACTTGCCTGGGTGAGCGTGTCTGTTGGTCGCGTGCCAGAAGAGTGGAAGCAATATCTGGCGTTTGCTTCGTAGTCCCTGATTTCTTTGCGAGACCAAGAGTAGTCGGCGCAATTTTGTGAACGACTGGCGATTCAACCATTTGCGCGATTCAGCCGAGTCGGTGCACGGTCGTGAATTGCCCGCTGAACGCGCAATTTGGCGAGCATCCATAAATCAGTCGGCGATGGTCTTGGGTTCGAGACAAGATTTTGCGGTCGTCAATCATCAGGCATGCCAAACCGATCAAGTATCGGTCGTTCGCCGACGAAGTGGCGGGGGCGCGGTTTTCTTGGATGCCGACCAACATCTGTGGATTGACTTTGTGATCACTCCAGATGACTACTTATGGAAAAACGACGTGAGCCAAGCTATGTGGTGGGTCGGCGACTTATGGGCCGACGCCTTGGCCGCATGCGAAATTGCCGACCGTGATCAGTTGATGGTTCATCGTGGGGGCATCGAGCGCGAAAAAATCTCGGACTTGATTTGTTTCGCGGGCATTGGTCCAGGTGAGGTGACACTGCACGGTAAAAAACTTGTGGGTATTTCTCAACGACGGACTCGTGAGATGGCACGCTTTCAATGCATCGTGCACCGCCACTGGTCACCCGAGGCATATCTCAAATATTTATTGCTTGACAAAGTCGGCGACCAGAGTGCCGGTTCTTTCGTGGCACTAGATGGTGGACTCTCGAAGATTGAGGTCGCTGAGTCTTCCGGGTTGAACCAGATTGCTCAAGTGCTAGTCGAACTCGCAACGGCGCTCTAGACCCAAGCCGCTTTGCGGATCCAGCCATATTTCGACATGGCGACCCAATATGCCCAAAAATATCCCTTAATAGTGGGGGAAAATGGTGATTAGTGTTTGACAGTGGGGGTTAGTGGGGATATCATCTGGATTGGGTTTTAGAGGGAGCTCTGAAACCCGTTAGTTAATGGGGTTTTGGGACAAGGCGGAGGAACAGTGTTTGTAGGTACTCATGAGCGACAGTTGGACCCAAAGGGTCGCATCGCCCTGCCAAGTGCCTTTCGGCCAAGGCTCGAGCCAAAGTGTTATCTCGCACTTGGTCGGGACAAGTGTGTTGATGTTTTGACAATCGACGCTTTTCTGTCTGTTGCCAACGAAGCGATTGAAAAAGTCCGTCGTGGCGAAATGGATCGAAAAGAGCAGCGGGCGCTGGCTTCGAACATGGTCGAGGTCAGTGTGGATGCTCAGGGTCGGATCAATGTTGATGAAAATCTTCGTACGTACGCGGGGCTTGAACTCAATTCGCGAGTCATTGTCAGCGGATCCTTTGATCGTGTCGAAATCTGGGATCCACAGCGCCATCAGCGCATCAGCGAATCTGGCACACAAGACCTAGCCGGCACCGAGTAGATAGCGAAAGGGGGCCAAGCAACAAACTCCCCAGCAACCGTCACAAGTTGCACGAGTTTCGCTTATCAGCAGTCTCCCGGTTAACAAGATGGATAGCCCCCAACTCCGCCCGCTTCCATCTCGCTATCCGGGGAGAAATCCCGGAGGCACCGTTAGCCGGGGGGCTGCTGATAAGCGAGGCAATCAACCGTGACGGTTTGCAAGTTGCACAACAAATATGCCAAATCAAAATTCGCAAGTTAGTTCGCATCAGCCGGTGATGCTCGACGAAATAGTCGAGTGCTTCGCCACAGTCCCCCCTGGAGTAATTGTTGACGCAACATTCGGATTGGGTGGGCACGCCATCGCAATTCTTCATGCCTACCCAAATCTGCAGATTCTGGGTTTGGACCAAGATGCTGAGGCGATTGCCAATGCCGAGAAATTGATTGCCCAAGATTCGAGTCTCAATGGCCGATTGACTCTCCGACATGTTCGATTTGATGCACTAGGTGAAGTGCTCGAGGAGATGTCACTCAAACAAATTTCGGGCGCACTTTTTGATTTGGGCGTTTCGTCACCGCAACTTGATGTCGCAGATCGCGGTTTTTCGTATCGGCACGACGGACCACTAGATATGCGCATGGACCAGCGCGGCCAACTCTGTGCCGCCGATGTGGTCAATGAATATGAAGAGTTGGAACTTTCGCAACTCATCTCCCAGAATGCTGACGAGCGATTTGCTCGTCGAATTGCCAAAGCGATCGTGGCGGCTCGACCGATATCAAGCACCATTCATCTGGCTGAAGTAATTGTGGCTGCAATTCCGGCTCCGGCTCGTCGCACCGGGGGTCACCCGGCCAAGCGAACTTTTCAAGCGATTCGTATTGAAGTGAATAAAGAGCTCGAAATTCTTGAGCGTGCTCTTCAGGTCGCCATTGATGCCACGACTTCTGGCGGACGAGTTGCAGTTCTGACATATCACTCGGGCGAGAACCGCATCGTCAAGAGAGCCTTTACTGATTCGCAGCGAGACGCAAATGAAATCAATGCACCTTCGCCATTTGTCCATGAATCGCAGTCTGGCGTGCGTCACACTCGTCGCGTTCGCATGCCAAAGTATCCGTCCAGCAAAGAGCAGACATTGAATCGACGTGCCAAGTCCGCGCGCCTACGTGTGATTGAAAAGACGCTCGTCGAGGTAGGAAACTAGATGTCCGCAGCGCTTACAGCACGCCCCGCTCCAGTGCGTCGCCGCCGACCAGTCGGCTCGGTGGTTGCGCCAAATGGTCATCGCCAGTCACCCGAGCGCACGCGAAGCGCTCGACCGCCACTTTACGTCGTTCAACCGGTAAAAAAGCGAAGATACTCTCTCCCCACGCTCACGATTATCGCCGTGACGACAGTTTTGATTCTCGTCGTCATGTTCCAGACCGTGATCGCCGAACAGCAATTGCGTTTGGACAAAGTTACGACTGATGTTCGTCTTGCCCGGTTTCACTACGACGAGCTTCGTCAACAGGGTGCCGAACTTCGAGCCCCTGACTATTTGCGTGAGCAAGCGATGATGCTGAGCATGTCTCAGGGAGTTTCTGCTCAATTCACGGAAATTCCTGCAGATGTCGTGGCCAGTGTTTTGGCAGCGACCGGAGCTATGGATAAAGAAATTTCTCAACCACCAATGCTCGATGACTTGGCTTCACAAGCACTGACGGGCGTGTTGCCATGAGCACGGTGACCGGAGCCAATCGTGGCAAGAGATCACGCCGGATCGATGCGAATCATCTGCGTGAATCGGATATCTCATATCAGGCAGCTTCGATAACTTTCAAAATCAAGGATTATTTTACAATCGGCTTACGGGGCAAAGAAAGAGAAATGCGCCCGCGCATCGTCAAGATGTTTGTTTTGGTCGCGGTTCTTTTGTCGTTGCTCGGCGTTCGGGTCGCATTGTTGCAGACACTTTGGGCAGACCGTTATCGCGAGGCGAGTGTGTCTCAGCGTACGCGCATTCAGACGTTGCGCGCCGAGCGTGGATCAGTTCTCGACCGCAACGGCCGAGAACTGGCGTTACCAGTGCCGACGCGCACGGTATTTGCTGACCCGAGATCGGTGACTGATCCGGTTGGTGTAGCCCGCGTAGTCGCAGGTATTTTGCAACTCGATGCTCAAGCCGAAGTTGAATTGGCGACCAAATTGCAAAACAAGTCTTCAAGTTTTGTTTACATCGCACGACAAGCAGATCAAGACATCGCCAAGGCAATTCTCGATCTTGGTTTGAATGGTGTTTCTTCTTACCGCGAGTCGGGTCGCGCCCTGACCAGCATGGGTCTGCAGGCATTGGTCGGTCGCACCGACATTGACGGTGTCGGCATCTCAGGTCTCGAGTTGAAGTATGAGGAGATGTTGAAAGGCGTTGACGGTCGGATCGTGCGCGAAGTGAACAGCAGCGGCAAATCAATCGCGGCGAATTCTGGAGAGATAATTGAGACTGTCTCTGGTGGTCGTCTAGTTACGACCATCGACCGAATCATCCAGTTTCAAGTTGATGGCATCGTCAAGCAACAAGTTGAGCGACTCGGCGCACGCGGTGGCACCGCGGTAGTGATGGACACAAAGACTGGCGAAATTTATGCGATCTCAAATGTGCGCATCAACCAAGACGGCAGTTACTCGAGCGAGTCGGGCAACTTTGCGGCGGTAGAGGCGAACGAACCTGGCTCAGTAGCAAAAGTTTTCAGTGTCGCCGCAGCAATTAACGAAGGTGTCGTAAACATCGGGTCGACATTCAGTGTGCCCGGATCCGAAGTTTTTGACAGGGGTACCCAGTGGGAGTACAAAGTCACCGATGCCTACCCACACGGTCGACAAGAGATGTCAGTACGCAAAATTTTTGTCGACTCTTCAAACCTTGGCACAGTTCTCGTTTCGCGAAAACTCGAAACTGCTAAAAGTCATGAATACTTAAAATTGTTTGGTTTCGGGGCCAAGACCGAAGTTGCATATCCTGGCGAGACGCGGGGTGCTTTGCGTCCCGTA
>SXGR01336049.1_pt1 | contig 12245 bp, 8 predicted proteins | sample 3174711 | NCBI WGS metagenome assembly SXGR01 (sample SAMN11356860, study PRJNA531348) | freshwater metagenome | isolation source: freshwater sample F1-60 | place: China: Fuxian Lake, Yuxi | collected 2017-12-25
CCAGCACGCCGACGTGTACGTTCTGCGGTGAGGTGAGCGGGTCGTCGTGTCCGAGGAATGCCACGAACTTTCCATCGGGTGACACCGAAGCCTGGAAGTACACACCCTTGCGGTCGGTGAGCGTGGTGATGTCGCCATTCATCTTCACGATGTGTAGGTCGGTGGCGAGGTCGAAATCCCAGCCGTCGTGCAGAGCGGCGTTGGTAACGACACCACTCGAGTCGGGTAGCCACGAAGGTGATGCATGCTCGTGTTTGCCCGGAGTGAGGTTGCGTGGGGCAACCGTTCCGTCACTTGGTACCACGTACACGTGATCGGGTCGATCGAAGACGAAGTCCTCGCCGTTGAGTCGAGTGAAGAACGTTTCGATCTTTCGCGGAGACATCCACGCGGCCCCGTCCTTGGTGTAGCGCTCATCCTGGGTGCGGGATGTGAATGCGATCCATCTTCCGCACGGCGACCAGGTGGTGGACCCGACGCCGTCGGGCATCGTGGCGATGGTGCGGATCTCACCGCTCGATCCCATCGGGATGATGCAGAGGGTGGTCTCACCCTTCTTTTCGCTTCGGCCACTCGTGAAGGCAAGCCAACTTCCATCAGGTGACCAACTCGGATTGCCGTCGCGCTTTTCGCCGGCCGTCAGTGGACGCGGGGGAGTCGAGCCATCGGTGGCGGCAACCCATACTTGCGAGCGATAGGTGTTCGCCTTCTGGTCGACCCTCGTCACCACGTACGCGACGTGCTTGCCGTCGGGAGACACTGCGGGTGCCGATGCACCGATTTGTCGGGAGATGATCCGTTCGGCGAGTTCGGCGTGCTTGCTCGACGGCGTGGAGTTGCCCATCGCCCCGACGCTAGTTCGTTTGCTTCGCTGCTACTTCATGGAAGAAACTGCTGCACCGCCTCGATCACTCGAGATTGATCCGATTCGGTGAGCGTGTTGTACATCGGAAGCCGGACCAGGCACTCACCCGCATGTTCTGCCACGGGACATTGCCCGAGAAAACCTCCGAAACGCATACCTACCGGTGAAATGTGCAGTGGTTGATAATGAAAAACACATGAGATGTCAAGATTCTTCATGTGGGAGATGAATCGTTCGCGCTGTGAACCTTCTTGAAACCGCAAGTGATAGACGTGCCCGACATGTTGGCAATCGCGCGGAACGAATGGACGAAGGACCCCGTGTTGTTCTGCCCAATCTCGTAATTCGCGATCGTACCTCTCCCAGAGAATCATTCGTTGTGAATTGATCTGGTCAGCACGTTGCAATTGACCCCACAGGATTGCAGCGAGTAGGTCGCTCATCACCCAACTCGAGCCGATATCTACCCAGGTGTATTTGTCCACTTGTCCTCGCAAGAACCGGCTGCGGTTGGTGCCTTTTTCCCGCAGAATCTCGGCTCGCTCGATGTATTGCTCATCGTTGATCAGAAGGGCGCCACCCTCGCCACAGGTGATGTTCTTGGTCTCATGAAAACTCTGCGTTGCGAATTGACCGAACGTACCGAGATGGTTCCCCTTGTACTTGGCGAATAGCCCGTGGGCATTGTCTTCAATCACCAGAAAGTTGTGAGTCTTGGCGATAGCCATGATTTGCTCCATCTCACATGCCACGCCGCCGTAATGAACGACGCATATTGCGCGAGTCCTTGGGGTGATCGCCGCCGCTATCAGAGATGCATCGATGTTCAGGGTGTTTCGTCGGGAATCTACAAACACTGGTTTTGCACCAAACAGCGCAAAGGCGTTAGCTGTCGACACAAAGGTGTAGGAGGGCACAATCACTTCGTCGCCGGGCGCAAGATTGCACAACTGCGCCGACATCTCCAACGCATGGGTGCAGGATGTGGTGAGCAGCGTACGATTGTTCGACGTGGTCTCAGTTATGAGTTTCTCTACCTGTTTGGTGAATACGCCGTTACCTGAACAGTGTCCAGCGAGAATGGCATCTGCCAAGAAGCCGCGATCAGAATAAGTAATTTCAGGACGATTAAATGCTATGGACAATGTAACAAAAGCCTCAAGGGTTGGTTCGCTCGGTAAGGGTAGTTGTCGGCTTTTTCATCATGCGAAAGTAAATATTTTCTCCCTAGCAAACTACAGGAAGACGTAGAGCGATACCCCGATCGGCCACACCGCTTCGGCGTCGCCCAGAGGCATCATTGATAGGCGTCCAGATCGTCGGCGGAATCGACTTCCCCCCACTCGCCGGTGTAGGGAACCGCTGCGATGGTGACGCGCCCGGCGAGGATAACCTCCTGCAGGGTGCCCGTCATGTGGATCGCGTCGCGTTGATCGGACGTCAGCCCCGCGCGAACCCGGGTCACCTCCGCCCATCCTTCAGGGGTGAAGCGCAGAAGTCCCATGAATTGCCCTTGCACCTCATTTTCGGAGTTAGGCCTCTTACCGATTTCGGCCAGAGTCTTTTCGGGGTTTAGACGAAAAGTCTCCGCGTCGAGCAGCGGATCGCCGAAGCGCTGCGTCCATAGTGCCTGCCAATCAGGGTCATAGGTCACCGCCAGAGATGCCTCACAGGTCATCAGCGACCTCACGGCTGCCGGCCCGTAGAAGATGTCCGAGTAACTGACAATGCATGGTTCCAGCTGCATCCAATCCTCTGCACAGGCGATAGACGAGACCATGTTGGTCTCGGCCCACCGGGCGTTGTGGAACTCCACCAGCCCCCGATCTGCCAGCAGTTCCCGTTTGTAGCCAGTGACAACTGCGATCTCCGAAATGCCTGCCATGCGTAGGGACTCCAATTGCCGATCGAGAAGTGCCTTGCCACGCACCTCAACGAGGCACTTGGGGCGCTCATCGGTGAGGTGTTTCATGCGGCTCCCTCGACCAGCGGCGAGGATGACGGCTCTCACAACATATCCCGCTCATCTCGTTTGCGCTGTGTGTCCACTCGCTGGCTGACGACGACTACACTCACTCCAACAGCTCCACCCGTCGCCCGGCGCAATCCACGAAGAGGCGTTGCGCCGAGGACCAGCGACGGTACTGCACTTCACCAGCACCGATGACGGCGGGCAACCTCAGCTCCCCGGCGCGGATCGCCATGTGCGAGTTGGCGCCGCCCCAAGCGGTAATCAGGCCAGCGATGGGGTGCGCGAACAGCCAGTCATATCCGGGATCGGCGCTCGGAATGCAGACGATCGATCCCGCCAAGCGCTCGCGAGCGCCACAGTCAACTACTGGTGCGATTACCTGCTTCTGCGTGATGAAGTTCGGCATAGTCTCGGGCCATTTGAATGCCCAGACGTCCGCAGGCCTTGCGATCAACGGTGGCAGCGCGATCCTCGAAGTCTGGTCGTAGCGAGCCTTGCCCTGTTCAATGGCGCGCGAGAGCGAATCCTTGGGGTCGGTCGCCGCAACGTGCATTTCCTTGAAGGCGGCGATGTCGCAGTACGCCATGTCCTCCCGACTAAATCCATTGTGGCTGCCCACCTCGGCGATCAACGCCAGCGCATCCGAGAGATTGCGTGTGAAATGGAACTTTGACGACTCCCGCAGCTCAATGCCCGCTTGAATGAAATCGAACAAGCCCACCGCATCGGGTTGCAGGTCATGGGCCTCCAACAAATTCACGATGTCGCGCATCTGCGGCAGGGTTAACGCGAAAGGCTCCACGGATTCTGGGGTCGCTTGCCGTTGGTTCCAATCGAAGTACAGATCGGGTGCTTCGTCGTAGCGCGGTGACAGGATGTCGTAGGTGCCCGGACGCAGATGACCGTATCGAGACAAGAACGTCGCTTTGTCCAAAGTCGCACGATCTCGCGCCAGTTGTCCGCTGACGGTAGACAATCCGCCGAGAAAGGCATCGTAATCGGCCTCCGAGAACACCCCCACCGCAACCAGGGATCTCAACATCTGCACCGCCACGAATCCGGCCCGAGCGAGTCCGGCGAAGGGCAAGGTGCCGTAGCGCTTTGCATCCTCGAGCAACCAGTAGATACGCTCCAGCGGGTCGGCGTTCGATGCCTGAAGTTGCTCACGTCGCGTGTTGAGCGTGCTGATTTTATTCGCATCGCCGCGCCACAGACCCTCCTGCGGATGGACGATGCGGTTGGTGAGTTTCCTCAGGCTGTCGGCGATTGCATCACGTTCGTGCTCCGAGAAGCCGGCTTCAGCCAGGCGTGTCAGCCGCTGCCGTAAGTCAAGGGTGTAGCACGAGAAGACGATTTCGAACTCGACTTTGTCGTGCAAGGTTGGCTCGGCGAGAAGGCGGTCGATGTAGTGGTCAACCAGCCGTCCGGCCAGTCCCTCATCCAGGTCGGCCGGAATGAACGAGTTGAACGACAACCGCACATCGATGTAGGGCAAACCGAAGAAGTGCGGCATCAAAGGGAAGCTGCGCAGGTTGCGGTATCCGTAGTTGTGGCGTTGGTAGGCCCAGATCGCGTCCGTGATCAGTTCGCGATAGAGCGACAAGGCGAGCGGCTTGGGACGGATGCCGATGATTTCCGCCGGGTTCCAGTCCGGCATCACGCCATAAACCGTGCGCCGCCCCATCAGGAACGGGTGCTGTTGCATGCCGCGCGCCACCTTTAGTTGGATGTTCTCCAAGCGGGCGGACTGAACCGCCTCCGATTCCGGTAGCCCCGACAGGACCAGCGGCCGGGCTTGCAGCAACCAGAGCACCTCACCATCGGCTTCCGCCGCCACCGCGAATTCGCACTCCAGCGGAACGTTGCCAAATAGCGCCAGCAATTCCTCGAGCAAAGCGACGATCGGCGCCAACGTCGACGGAGGCGGGAGAGGGCTGTGGGCGGCCTGCTGCCACAAGTGGCCGCCGGTGCCCCCGGTGACGATTGCCGTGTCGCTGCCTTCCGACCAGTTCACGAGCCGGTATGGCGCGCACGTGTTGGGGTCGTGCGAGAACGCCACGCCCGAGCGAATCACCTTCGTCAGCATCGGTTGAATCAGCACCTCATCGATGGGTTGCACCTCTCCGTAGGAAGCGATCACCTGCTCCACCGACGCTTCCAGCCCAGCTTCCTCGACGCTCAGCACGGACACAAATGCTCCGGCATTGGAGGACCTCGACCTATCCTCGCGAGTACAACTGGAACGAACAATCCAAGGACCTGCGCCCAGATCACCAGTGATCTCCGACAGACAGGCCGCTCGATCTTCCCACCACTCGGCCACCGCAATGACACACAGCGGGGCGACGCGGGCAGTCTTGAGCACATCTTGCAGTGCGACCAGAGTGCCAGCCTTAGTAGAGAACTCCAGTTCCATGTCCTTCACGCCTTGCGGCACGCCGACCAGGCTCGAGTGAGATAAGTGGCCTCGATACGTCGCAGCCCCTCAATTCGGCGCTCCACAAAGGTTAGGAAGTCACCAAACTTCTCCGGGCCAAGTTGCACTCGCAGGTCATTGACGGATCGCCAGACGCCAAGGTACCGATCCGGGGTCATTTCGATGACATGGCGCCCTTCCAGATACACCACGTCCTCAAAGTGCGGTGTGCCCCACAGTTGCTCCGTTAGCCTCTCGGTGATGCCCGAACGGCCCGAAGAAACGCGCTTGATGTTCGGACGTAGTTTTTCTAGGTGAGCCTCGATCTCGACGAGCAGGGGATTTGCCTCGATGAGTCGAGGATTCCACAGAGCAGTGAAGCGCCCCCCAGCACGTAGAACGCGGTGAAACTCTGCGGTCGCGTTTTCAAAATTCGCCCAGTGGAAGCTCGACGCCATTGTCAACCAATCCGCCGAGGAGTCCTTCAGTCCGGTGGCTTCTGCACTACCGGAGAGCCAACGAATGTCGGTGTGCCGGCTGTCGGTTATGCCGTTCTGCCGCATGTCGTCGTTTGGTTCAATGGCGGTCGCAGACCGAACTCCGACAGCCTGAATCATCCTCGTCCAAATTCCCGTGCCGGCACCCACATCCACGAAGTCAACCTCCGCGACCGGCTTGTCGAGCAATCCGATCAACGCATTGACGACGGATGGGCAGTAGTCCGGGCGATGCTGCGAGTAATCCACGGCCAAACCTGTGAATTCGCCCGCTTTAAGTGCATCTGACATCTTTCAATTCCTTTTGATCAAAGTTTGGCTCAGTTCATCCGCCAACTTCGAAACTGTGCGCTCGGGCACGAATTCTATGACCCAATCCGCCTCTATCGGCTCGTCAATTTGCAGATCCAGCCCGGCCACATGGGTAAGCTCGCCGTTGTCAAAGCGACGGTAAATCCCCTTGGGGTCGCGACGACGCAGTTCGTCCATCGGCACTTTGAGATAGACTTCGAAATAGCTTGGAAGATTGTCGCGATTCCATGCGTGAACTTCGCGGAACAGTGAAACCGTTGCGATCACTACGGTCAAACCTTGTGTGGCGATCAAGCGGCACAGATGGGCGTACCGCATTGCTAACGCTAAGCGTCCTTCACGACCATGATTCTGTGCGTTCTCGGTCACGGCGCCGAACACGTCGCGAAGTTCATCGCCATCAAGCAGCACGACTTCCTCACCCGCGGCGCGCATACGCGAAACCATTTCATGAGCCAGTGATGACTTGCCCGCGCCGGAAAGTCCCGTGATCCACAGGACTCTGCCTGTCGCCTTGCGCCGAGATTCTACCTGTGCCAGCGGGGAGTCGAAAGTTGTGTTCTCGATTACGTACAAGGGCCGTCGTTTCGTCTCGTCAAAAGTCTTGCCAATGTAATACCCGACGATTCCGAGATTCGCGATGGTGAAACCACCAATCAGATAGACGGAAACCATCACACTGACCCAGCCCGGGACAGCGATTGTGCCGCTGATTCCGAGCAAGAACAAAGCGATGCCGATGAGGAACGACAGGCCCGAGGTCCAGAGGCCGAACATCACCGAGATCTTCAGCGGCTTGAGGGAGTAGGCCATGACGATGTCGACCGATATGGCGAACAACTTCTTGGACGTGTAACTCGAAGTCCCCGCAAATCTTTGGTCCCGCTTCAAAGGCACCGAAGCTGTGGTGAATCCCATCAGGGCGGTGATCCCTCCGAACAGTCGCAATTGCTCGCGATAGCCACGGAAACCAGTGACCACGCGTCGCGACATGATCCGGAAGTTACCGACTCGATAATCGAAGGGGATCCCGGCGAGCCAGCTAAGTCCCGCCCAGAAGATCCGCGACACGTGCCGTCGTAGTCCCGCCTCTGTACGCTGCTCGAAATGGGCCACCACGATCTCGAAGCCCTCTCGAGCCTTGACGTAGAGCTGCGCGATCCCCTCGGGCGGGTCCTGGAGATCGCAATCCATGACGACGACCCAGTCACCGTCTGCCATGTCCAGGCCAGCCGTTATCGCGCGGTGTTGCCCGAAGTTCCTCGAGAGACGTATACCACGGACCCGGGAATCCTTTCGGGACTCGTTCTGAATCGCTGCCCAACTGTTGTCGGGGCTGCGGTCGTCGACGAGAATGATCTCGAAGTCCTCAGTTATCGATCCGATGGTTGATTTGAGGCGATCACAAAGCTCTCCGATGCAGGCCTCGGCTCGATAGACGGGGCTGACGACGCTGACGTGCGGCACGGGAGATCCGCTACACCCAGTCGTCGACTACGAAGTTAACCAGGCGCTTCACACGGGTAATCTCGTCGGCGAAAATCTGCCTCAAGGTATTGCGCGTCTCCTCTGGCAGTGGATTCTTGCCACCGCCCAAATTCGCCCGCAGTCGTTCGATGTTCTCCGCGTCGTTGGCGGCCACGATCAAGTCGGAAACGTCCTCTTCCCTCCGGATGCATTCGGTCAACTCCGAGAAGCGGTCGCCGAATTGTTGGCGGAGTTCCATCTGCATCGCACGATCGAGGATCGACGGACTGGAGTAGTTCGGGGGCAATGGCAGCGAGAGGGTCGGATCGACACCCAAAAACTCGCAGACTCGCTTGATGGTCCCGCGGGGCTCGCGGCCGAGGTCCTCGGACTTGAGTAGCAGAACTCGTTCCTCGCCGAACAGCGTCAGAAACTCGTCTACATGAGTGGAATACCGACTTCGGGTCAGATAGGCGTGTGGCTGGACCTCTGCCCATTTGCCGGTGGCTCGTCTCATCCGATCTGGCTCACACCGGATCGCCTCGTCGAAGGACAGGGGTTCCAGCCCTTCAAGAACAGTGAAGCGGTAGTTGGCCCACGCCCGTTCTATCGGATTGCGCAAACAGAAGACGAGCTTGACTTCGGGCAAGGTCTCCTTGATACGCTTCGCCGCGACATCGCTGGTAAGCAGGAGAGACGACCGTTCACCTACTGCACGTTGGGTGCCAACTTTTTGAAACCAAGTCTCCCGGTACCAATCGCTGCCCCGATTGAATTTCCACGAATAGTGAAAGAAGTTTGGCTCGGGTCGTTCGACCTCCGGCAAGTAGATATCGGGATGGTGACGAAGCGTGCCCGACAGGAAGGAGGTTCCCGCAGCGACACCACCGGCGATAATGAAGTTCGGGTGCATCGGTTTCCCTTTCGAGAGGCAACCTTAGGAACGCTGACCGAGCTGTTAGCACCCCCGATGCTATCTCACCCGTGATGCCGCTGCACTTGAACAGCAATTCTTCGTTCGGCATCAGGGTGGGTGTGATTGGCATCCACCGACATCGTCAACTCGAGCCAACCCCAAGCAAGTCGGGGCGGTGACAAAGACCTGATCTGGACTCCGGATGGGAGGCAGTCAACTGATCACCGACCTCGCGCTCCTGTACGACTACTGTCTGGACGCGCGGAGTCACGCGAACATTATCGGGATAGTTCCCGGTCACGCTGGGTGGCTCATCCCTTCCTCGGCTGAGGTGAACGAAGAATTGAATATGGCCTTCTGACGCATCGGTCAGGGTGGCGCCCCATGCAGGGGCCAAACCTGCGACCCACGACTTAGCAAAACACAGCTGTTCTAAATGATTCCTTGCTCCCGCGGTTCTATGGATTCGTGTCTACAGATGCTGCACTTGCCTCTGGCGAGCAAAAGTTGGGCCTCACCGGTTCCTTTGCCTTAGATGAGACGGACTCGGGTCCACTTCTCTCTCTCAACACTCAGTCAAGGTTGACCAGTTCATCACAATTGAAGCTCCGGCGGGTCTCTACGCCAGTTGTCTATGAGATTTGTTGCTGATGGACTCACACTTGAGTTCTCTTTCCATACGCGGGGTCGATTCCAAGGTGACCTATTCGTCGTGGCGCGAGGAAGTTGATTTTCAGCCTCAGTCAGGTAAGTCTGCCGAAGGGTTCGTTCCACTGGTCAATGCAGTTGGTTATCCATATGCAGGAGCAAAAACCTCCTTAGGGGGTCGAGGGCCAACCAAATTGAGAGCTGAGTCAACTGAGGACTTAAGTTTTGAGAATCGGCAGCCATCTAAAGTCCGGAGGCGGCATGATTCCCTCTCGGCGGACGTTGTTTGTGGTTCTGGGATTGTCAGAATTTGGGCAACTTGGCGTGACGGCGACCCAGCAGCAGTATTTACCAAACTCCGATTGCGGCTCAACTGAGAAATTTGCTAAGGAAAGCTGATGACCGTTTGATCAATTGCGTAATTCGGCGTAACGCGGTTTCACTATTTCGTTGATGATACGTAGGCGTTCCTCGAAGTGGGCGAAGGCGCTCTTCACCGAATTGACGGTGATCCATTGGAAGTCGTCGAGGGTCCAACCGAAGGCGTCCGCACACTGGGTGAACTCGCGCGTCATCGAGGTATTGCTCATCAATCGGTTGTCGGTATTGAGCGTCACGCGGAAGCGGAGGCGGCGCAGCATTCCGATGGGGTGCTCGGCGATCGATTTGCAGACACCGGTGTTGACGTTCGAGGTCGGGCACAATTCGAGCGGAATACGACGGTCGCGAACGAATTCAGCCAGTCGACCAAGTTGCTCACTACCACGTTCGCCCGTGATGTCGTCCACGATGCGGACCCCGTGTCCGAGGCGCTCGGCACCGCAGAATTGCAGTGCCTCCCAGATCGACGGCAAACCGAATGCTTCTCCGGCGTGGATGGTGGAGTGGAAGTTCTCACGCTGCACCAACTGGAATGCATCGAGGTGTCGCGTCGGTGGGTGGCCTGCTTCGGCTCCGGCGATGTCGAATCCCACCACACCCTCGTCGCGAAACTTGACGGCGAGTTGAGCAATCTCCGAACTGCGCGCCGCCGTTCTCATCGCGCACAAGATGGTGTAGATCGTGAGGTCTGTGCCAGCGGCGCCTCGTCGGAATCCCTGCAAAACGGCGCGGACCACTTCGTCGAGGGTCAAACCTGCCTCGGTATTCAATTCCGGAGCGAAGCGCACCTCTGCGTACACCACGTTGTCGGCCGCGAGATCCTGTGCGCATTCGAACGCCACACGCTCGATGGCATCGCGATGTTGCATCACGCCGACGGTGTGGGCGAATGTCTCCAGGTACAGCACGAGGTCGTTGCGTTTGGCGCCACGGTGGAACCATTTCTGTAGGTCGGCCACGTCCGTCGTCGGGAGGTTCTTGTAGCCGTATTCACTCGCCAGTTCGATGACGGTGGTGGGTCGTAGACCGCCGTCGAGATGGTCGTGCAGCAGGGCCTTCGGCGCTCGCGCCAACAGGTCATGCATCGTGTTGGTTGGCACCGACATAACCAAATTCTAAGGAGGCAATTTGGTCTATCGTCGCAGATGTGACGGATTGCGTTCGTGTCCCGTGGAACCGCAAGTGAACGAGCAGCGAATCGCCCGCCGTCTCGCGACGCTCACATTGGAGGAGAAGTGTCGGCTCCTCGGTGGCGCGTCGACGTGGCGAACGCATGCGATTCCGCGAATCGGCATTCCCGCAATCAAGATGTCGGATGGTCCGAATGGCGTTCGCGGGGAATCGCTTGGTTCCACACGGACACCCGGTCTGAACATTCCGACGTCGATCGTCGTCGGGGCTTCCTGGGACGTGGATCTCGCCTCGCAACTCGGCGTGTTGCTCGGTCGCGAGGCCCGCCGCAAGGCGGTGCATGTGCTGCTTGCGCCGACCGTGAACCTACACCGCACCCCGATTGGTGGTCGAACGTTCGAATGCCTGAGCGAGGATCCGGAACTCACGGCGCGAATCGCTGTCGCGATCGTCCGCGGTGTGCAGTCGCAGGAAGTTGCCGTGACGGTGAAGCACTTCGTGGCCAACGACACCGAGATCGAGCGGATGACCGTCGACGCACAGGTGGACGACGTCACCTTGCGTGAGTTCTACCTGCGACCGTTCGAGGCAACCGTCATCGATGCGACCGCGTGGGGAATCATGAGCAGTTACAACAAGTTGAACGGGAGCCATGCCGCGAACAATCGCGAACTGTTGCACGAAATTTTGCGGGTCGATTGGGGATTCGACGGCTTCGTCGTCTCCGACTGGTTTGGCGCCCACGACACGGTGGAGTCGATCCGTGCGGGACTGGATGTTCCGATGCCCGGGCCGTCCACGATCTACGGCAAGAAGTTGCTCGCCGCCGTGGAGCAGGGACAGTTCGCGGAATCGGAGATTGATCGCCGTGTCGAGTCGGTGTTGCGACTGATCGAACGAACCAGGGCCGACGAACGTCCTGATTCCTCGAACGAACTCACCGTCGACGACCCGCATGAGCGAGCAATCGTGAAGCGGGCGGCCGTGGCCGGCACGGTGATGGTACGAAACGAGAGCCTTCGGGTGTCGGGTGGCATGCGGGCATTGCCGTTGGTGCCGGGCAGTGTTCGATCCATCGCCGTCATTGGACCGAATGCGCGCGCGACGCGAACCCAGGGTGGAGGGTCATCGAGTCTGCAGGCGATTCGAACCAGCACCATTCTCGATGGCTTGCTCGCACGGTACGGAGCCGACGTCGTTACCTGGCATCGAGGTACCACGATCGACAAACTTGCGCCGGTCGTCGATTCGTCGCAGCTTCGTACACCCGATGGTGCCGCGGGTTGGCGCGTCGACTACTACGACCGCGACGAAGTGCACGGCGCGCCTCGTCTTACGACGATCGTCGAACGATCGGTGCTGGCGTTCTTTGGTTCGGCACCTCCGGGTGTCGACCCGTTCGATTTCACGGTGGTGATCTCTGGTGTATACGTGCCCGAGGTCGACGGTACGCACGACGTATCACTGGTGCTCACGGGAATGGGCGTTCTCGCCGTGAACGGAGAGACGGTAGTTGACGACCAACTCGGAGTGCTCCCGCGCGGACGCGAATACTTCGGTTTCGGCAGTGAGGAACAGGTGCACGGCATCCCGATGCAACGGGGAATCGCCGTCAAGTTCGAGGCACGCATGCGCACTCG
>SXGR01370011.1_pt1 | contig 12245 bp, 12 predicted proteins | sample 3174711 | NCBI WGS metagenome assembly SXGR01 (sample SAMN11356860, study PRJNA531348) | freshwater metagenome | isolation source: freshwater sample F1-60 | place: China: Fuxian Lake, Yuxi | collected 2017-12-25
CGGGCAAGGTGGCGTTTTGGTGGATAACGTCGGCGACGGAGCAAATCACCGCCGGCCCGCGGGGCGCGATGAAGTCGGCCCAGATCGCATTGTGGTGCTCGATGATTTTTTCCGCCGGCAGATGAGGCCGGTCCGCCGCGGTGTGCCCGTCGGAGGGGACGACCGTCGGATAGCCTCGGGCGAGCGCGCTGCGCACCGTGGTGTCGACGCAATAGTCGGTCGCCCAGCCGGTGATGATCAGGCGGTCGATGGTACGAGCGCGCAGGAAACCGTCGAGGGACGTTTCCAGGAAGGCGTCGCAGGATTTCTTGCGGATGACGGTATCGGCCGGGCGCGGCGAGAGGTCCTCGAGCAGTTTCCAGCCCGGCTGGTCGGGGTGGAACGGGTCGCCCGGCGGCCCGTCGTGCTGGATGAAGACGACAGCGCCGCCCCGGGCGCGCACCGCGTCGGCCAGCCGGTTCAGGCGGCCGATCAGCCCCGCGGCATCGTGGTTGGGCGTCGCGTCGACGAACGCGCCCTGCTGCATGTCGATGATGATCAGGGCATCGTTCATGGCGATTGAGCCTCAGCTTGCGGGTCGCGGTCCTGTATAGCGCGCGCGCGGCCGGATCAATGCGCCATGCATGGCCTGCTCCAGGGCGTGTGCGATCCAACCGACCGTGCGGCCCAGCAGAAATAGCGCCAGCGCCGAATTCCTGGGCAGGCCGAGGACGCGCTCGAGGGCGACCATGGCGAAGTCGATGTTGGGCCTGCGGTCGATCGCGCGCTCGGCTGCGGTCGCCAGCCGGTCGGCGAAGGCGAGTTCGGGCGAGGCGGGCGCGATTTCGCGCAGCATGGCGAAGAGCGTCGCCGCGCGGATGTCGCCATCGGGATAGAGCTGGTGGCCGAAACCCGGGATGTAGATGCGGTCACGCACCCGGCGGTCGAGTTCGCTGTCGAGGGCGGTCACGTCCTTCAACTCGTCGAACAGACCGGCCACGCGCCGGGTCAGCCCGCCGTGGCGCGGGCCGTTGATCGCGACGAGGCCTGCCATGGTCGCACCGTAGAGATTGGCGCCGGTGGAGGCCACGACACGCGCAGCGAACGCCGAGGCGTTGAATTCGTGGTCTGCCGACAGGACCAGCGCGGCACGGATCAGGGGCGCGCGGTCGGGCGGGACCTGCCAGGCCGCCGCGACCTGCTCGTGCACGGGCGTGTCGGAGAGCGGCCCGCCGGTCACGGCCGCAGCCAGGAGCCGCAGGATACGCGCGCCGGTGTCGAGCATGGCGGCGCGGTCCTCGACCCAACTCGGATGATCCCAGCGTGCGGCGGCAGGCAGCAGCACGAGGCAACTGTCGACGGGCGGGAGCGATGCTGCGGCAAGCCAGGCGCCGCGCAACGCGGCCGACATCGGCGGCAGGTTCCTCGCCGCGAACGGCCGGTCGTCGCAGTCCCACAGGAGCTGCGCCACCTGTTCCAGCGAGGCGCTGCGTGCGAGGCGGGTGGCATCGTGGCCGCGATAGAAGAGGCGGCCGTTTTCGATCAACGTCAGCGACGACTCGAGTACGGGTGTGCCGAAGTCGAGGGCGTTGGCCGCGATCGACTCGGCCTTGCGCCCGACCTGGCGCCGGCGCTTGAGCTGCGAGACATCCTCGGCGCGATAACGCCGTTCGCGCTGCCCCAGGTTGCCCTCCGAGCGCAGCAGGCCACGACTCACATAGGCATAAAGCGTCGCGGCCGAGACGCCCAGCCGGCGCGCCGCTTCCATGGAGCTCAGCCATTCAGTCGCCATGTCTTAATATTGATCTATTTAATCAATATTGACAATATATATGTTCGGCCTGAATTCTCTTTGCAAATAGGCGAGGGGAAATTCAATGCTGCAGACACGGGTGAACAGCGGCCTCGATGGCGTGATCGTCGCCGACACGGTGATGAGCGAGGTCGACGGCGAGGCCGGCCGGCTGATCGTGCGCGGGCACTCGATCGAGGAACTGGTCGCTAAGCGCGACTTCGAAGGCGTGGCGGCGCTCCTCTGGGACGGCTTCGCGCCCGTCGGTCAAGGCGGCGGCGACGTGCCGGCGGTGCGTCAGGGCTTCGCGGCCGCCCGCGTGCGTGCCTTCGCCGATGTGCCGGCGCTGCTGGCTGCCACGAAGGGCCTGACGCCCGTCGAAGGACTGCGTGTCGGGCTCGGCATGTTGGCCGACTCCGAGCGGATGCCGCTCCACTATCTCGTCTGCGGCGCGCTGCCGGTTTTCCTCGCGGCGCTCCTGCGGACTTCGGAAGGCAGGGCGGCGCTGGCGCCCGATCCAATGCTCACGACGGCACAGGACCTGCTGCGCATGATCCGCGGGCAGCGCGCCGACATCGCCTTCGAGAAGGCTCTCGATACCTATCTCGCCACCATCGCCGACCATGGCTTCAACGCCTCCACCTTCACGGCGCGCGTTGTTGCCTCGACGCATGCCGGTCTCATCTCCTCGGTGCTGGCGGGACTCTGCGCCCTGAAAGGCCCGCTCCATGGCGGCGCGCCCGGACCCGTGCTCGAAATGTTCGACGAGATCGGCACGCTCGACCGTGCCGGCGCCTGGTTCGACGATGCCTTCTCGAAGGGCACGACCCTGATGGGTTTCGGGCACCGCATCTACAAGGTGCGCGATCCACGAGCCGACGTCCTCAAGAACACGGTGGCAACCCTGCCGCAAACCGCTGGAAGGCTCGCTTTCGCCGTCGAGGTGGAGAAGAGCGCTATCGCCGCACTGCGCCGGCACAAGCCGGGCCGTCGGCTCGACACCAATGTCGAGTACTACACCGCGCTTCTGCTGGAGGCGCTCGAAGTGCCACGCAGTGCCTTCACCGCGCTGTTCGCGGTCGGCCGCGCGGCGGGCTGGTGCGCCCATGTCTTCGAGCAGGAGAAGGGCGGCCGCATCATCCGGCCGCAGTCGAACTACGTCGGCCCACGGCCGGCCGGATGACGACCAAACCTCGTGTCATCATGCAAGCCTGACAGAAGGTACCGCGCCTGGAAGCCTGGAAGCACAGGAAGCGCTCATACCCAACGTTGTCGTCCAGAGCGCCGCGAAGGTCCTTGCCGAGCGGTCAATGCGGACCGTCGAGACCGAGTCCCTGGCGGGCGTGAGGTCCTTCGCTGCGCTCAGGACGACAGAACTCTCCAGGGACTCTTCTGTTGGACTTGAACTACTAGGATCAGGATTTGCAGCTCGGCGCTTCGGCGGCTTCGCCTTCGCAGCGCGCGCCTTCGAGATTGATGACGATGTCGATCTCGTCGGGGATGGCTGGCAGGAACTTGGTCATGCCGAACTCGGAGCGCTTGACCTTGCCTTGCGCCGAGAAGCCGGCGGTCAGCACCTTCTTGTAGGCCGGCAACGGCTGCTCGGCCATGCGGGTGAATTTCACGTCCAGCGTCACGGGCTTGGTGACTCCCAGCATCGTCAGATTGCCGGTGAGTCGTCCCGTGTTGTCGCCCGTCTTCTCGATTCCGGTCGAGACGAAGGTCATCGTCGGGTGTTTTTCCACGTCGAAGAAGTCAGCGTTCTTCAGATGCGTGTCGCGAGCCGGGAAGTTGGTATCGATACTCTTGGTCTGGATCGTGGCCGTGACCTTGCTCACCGAAACGTTGTCCTTGTCGAACACGATCTGGCCCTTCACGTCGTTGAAGCGACCGTAGGTTATCGAGTAACCGAGGTGAGAGACGGCGAAGCCGACGTGCATATGGCTGGGGTCGATCCGCAGCGTGACGGGTTGGGCATGGGCGGTCGTTGCCAGGGTTGCAAAGGCTGCAAAGGCGATGGCAAATCTTCTGAGCATTGCGGTGTCTCGCTTCAAGGGTGATCGGGGGCTGTGCGCCCGCGGAACATGACAAGGAAATCGCGAGCCGCACAGTAGTTTCCGTTTGGAAACGGCCATCACATCTGCGCGACCGGTCACTTCGGCCGGCTGGCCACCACGTTGAGGTCGATGGTGACGTCGTTGGCGACCTGGCCGGTGCCGGCCCACTCGCCCTGTCCGACACCGAAGTCGAGGCGCCTGATCAGGAGCTTGCCGCGGGCGGTGCCGCGCACGGCGCCGGGACGCGCCGGGTCGTCGACGATGGCGAGGGTGAACGGCAACACGACATCGCGTGTTACGTCGCGGATCGTGAGCTGGCCGCGCGCTTCGTAGCGACCGCCGCTCGAGGCGACGACGGAGTTCGAGACGAACCGGGCTTCGGGGAATTTCCGGACATCGAAGAAAAGCGGCCCCTTCATCAGCGAATCGACGTCCAGATTGCCGGCCGTCGCCGCCGGCATCTGGATGCGGATATCGATTCGGGCTGCGGCAAGCGCCGTCGGATCGAGCACGATCTCGCCGCTCCAGGTCGGAAACTTTCCGTTCACGAAAGAGCCGACCTGCGTGCCGGTGAAGGCCAGCGAACTGCTGCGTTGGTCGATCGTCCAGACATCCTGGGGTCCTGCCAGTGCGGGGCTGGCGAACGAGAGGGCGAAAATCATCAGCAAACGGCGCATCATGCTCTCCTGGAAGGCCACATGCGGCGAAAAATGCCGTCGTGGCGTATGACATCGTGATGGAAGACGGCGGCGATGTGCAGCACAACGACCACGATCAAAACTCGTGACAAGATGTAGTGCGCGGAGCGCAGTGCTTCGAAGAGTTCTGTGCCGCGTGGCACCAGGTCGGGCAGAGGCAGCACGCCGAACCAGATGACACTGATGCCTGCGGCGGAGCTCATCAGCCAACCGGTCAGCGGCATGGCGAGCAACAGCAACAGCAGTGCCCAGTGGCCGACGGGTGCCAAGGTGCGCTCCCAGCGCGAGATCGCATCGGGCAGCGGCGGCGGCGGATGTCGCCAGCGCCACAGCAGGCGCAGCACCGTCAGCACCAGGACGGCGAGCCCGATCCATTTGTGCCAATTGTAGATCTGGAGTTTCAGCAGACCGAGCGGGAGGCCCGTCATCCACAGACCGACGCCCAGCAATCCCAGCACCGCGACGGCCGTGAGCCAGTGCAGCGTCTTGGCGACAGCGTGGTAAGTCGGGGCGCGCACGTTCAGCCCTCGACGCCGCATGCGTTCAATGGGCAACGCCAGCGCGCTCCTGGTGGGTCTCGAAGAAGTGCCGGCCAGCGCCGCGCTGGTTCTCGTAGATCGAACCCTGGTGGTCGGCCGGTGGCAGCGGCATGCGGACCGGTGCGGGCCGGACGCGCGGTTCGACATTGGGTTCGCCCACGACCATGCGGGCGTTGAAGTCATCGAAATCGGCCACGCCCATCAAGGGCCAGGCGTCGGCGGCCGTGTATTCGTGCAGCAGCAGCCGGCGCTGCCGGTTGGACGTATTGAGCGCCGAGCCGTGAACGAGGCGCGCATGATGGATGGTCATCGACCCTGCCGGGCCCATGAGGGGCACGGCCTTGCCGAAGTCGAGGTCGCAGGCCGCAGGATCCATCGCGCCACAGAAGCGCCCATTTGCGTGATGGTCGTAGGTCGGGCCGAGATGGGTGCCGGGCAATACCATCAGCGGTCCGTTGCCGAGATCGCAATCGTCGAGGTAGATGCCGGTGGCGAGGACATCGTCGTTGGTGTGAGGGTAGAAAGCCCAGTCCTGGTGCCATTCCACGGGGGAGCCGTAACCCGCCGACTTCATGTTGAGCTTGCCGCCGTAGAGACGAATGTCTGGGCCGAGCAACTGGCGAAGAATGGCGGTGATCCTGGGTTCGCGCACGAGATCGTGGAAGAACTTGTAGCGCTTGAAGATGACGGGTTTCAGTCGACGGACCCGGGGCAGGGTGGCCGTGTGGCTGGGTTCGAGGTCGTAGAGTTCGTCGTTGGCAGCAACGCCGCGGGCCTCCGCCACGATGCGGTCGGTCAGCGCACGCAGCTCGGCGAGCTGTGCGCCCTCGATCAGGCGAGGGATCACCAGGTAGCCGTCGCGACGGTAGGTCTCGATTTGCGGGTCGGTGAGCATGCGAAACCATAGCACGTTCGGCCGGCTTGGCCGATAATCACAGTATGGCGATCCGTGCCCTTTTCCCGACCCTGATCCTGAAAGAGTCCCTGGTCCGTCCGGGCTGGGCCGATTTCAACCAGAGCCTGGCCGACGAGTGCCGCTCGCTCGCGCTTTCCGATCGGGCAGGTCGGCGCTGGTCGTCGCGGCACTATCTCGGCGGCTACACGTCCTACGGTTCGCTCGACCGGCTCCATCTCCTGTCGTCGTTGTTCGACCGCCTGCGGCGGCGCATCGACCCCTGCGTCAGGAAATTCGCCGGCAACCTGCACTACGATCTGCGCGGGCGCGTGCTGGCGATGACGGACTGCTGGGCCAACGTCATGCCGGCCGGCGTGGTGCACTCGATGCATCTGCACCCGACCTCGTTCATCAGCGGCACCTACTACGCGGCCGTACCGAAGGGTGCCGGCGCCCTGAAGTTCGAGGACCCCAGGCTGTCGCGCCACATGGCAGCACCGCCTCGGCGCGCCGACGCCCCCGAGGCCTTCCGCTCGTTCGTGGGCGTTCCGGCGAAGCCCGGCGACCTGGTCCTGTTCGAGAGCTGGTTGCGCCACGAAGTGCCGCCGGCGCACTTTTCCGGCGAGCGTATCTCGATTAGCTTCAACTACGCTTGGACAACCAAGATGGGGACCCCCAAAACGGGGGCCCGAAGGTCCCGCCCCTGAAGGAACATCGCATGCGCCATGGACTAGTCTTCCTGTCGCTGGTCGCCGCCGCCGGCATTGCCCACGCCGACCAGGAACTGCCGATCTTCGACGCGCACATGCACTACAGTCACGACGCCTGGACGGTCGTGCCGCCGAAGGAGGTGGTGGAAATCCTGAAGAAGGCGGGCGTGAAGCGCGCCATGGTGTCGAGCTCGAACAACGAAGGCACCAAGATGCTGCAGGACGTGGCGCCCCAGGTGATCGTGCCCGAGCTGCGGCCCTACCGTTCGCGCGGCGAACTGTCGACCTGGCAGCGGGACCCGACGGTTCTGCCGTTCCTGGAAGACCTTCTTTCCAAGCGAAAATACGTCGCCATCGGCGAGTTCCACATCTTCGGTGCCGATGCCGACCTGCCCAACATGCGGGGTGTCGTCCAGCTCGCCAAGAAGTATGGGCTCTATCTGCATTCCCATTCCGACGCCGACGCCGTCGTGCGTCACTTCCAGCAGGACCCGGATGCGAAGGTCCTGTGGGCCCATTCCGGCTTCGAGCGTCCCGAGAAGATTCGGGAAATGTTGCGGCGCTATCCGAAACTCTACTGCGATCTGGCGTTCCTCACCTCGCATGCCTCCGGCGGCAGGGTGGCGCCGGGTTGGCGCGAGACGTTCCTGGAATTTCCCGACCGGTTCGTGGTCGGCACCGACACGTTCACGCCCGAGCGCTGGCACTACGTGGTCGAGCATGCCCGCTGGTCGCGGCAATGGCTGGCCGACCTGCCGCCGGATGTCGCCCGCAAGATCGCCTACGAAAACGGCGATCGTCTGTTCGGCGGAGCCCAATGAGGCTGCTGACGGCCCTGGTCGCGTTCTTCTTCGCCAATGCCGCGTGGGGCAGTTGCCCGCTCGATCTTGGCCGCGGCACGGGATTGGTGATCTTCTCCGATCACTACATGATCTCCTTTCGCCCCGAGCCGTTGCGCATCGAGGTGGGTGAGCCGTTCGCCCTGCTGTTCAACGTCTGCACCAGGTCGGGCAACGCGGGCGAGCTGGTCGCGGTCGACGCCCAGATGCCCGAGCACAAGCATTCGATGAACTACCATCCCAGTATCGTGGCGAAGGGCGACGGGCGGTTTCGCGTCGAGGGCCTGGTCTTTCACATGGCCGGACACTGGGAGATCTCCATCGACGTGCGCGCGGGCGAAGAGATCGAACGCCTGACGCACGACTACTACATCAAGTGAGGCGGACGCTTCTGAGAGGGGCGCTTCTGACGGGGGCGCTGCTGGCAGCACTGGCCGCGCCTGCCGCGGGGCAGTCGACGCTCGACTGGTCGGAAGCCGAGGTCCGTCTGGTAGGCCAGCATGGGCCGTGGCCGCCACCGCCGTCGCGCGATCCCTCGAACCGGATATCGGCGACACCGGCCGGTGTCGCGTTGGGCGAACACCTCTTCAACGACGCCCGGCTGTCCGGCGATGGCAGCATGAGCTGCGCCAGTTGCCACAGCGAGGGCCGCAACTGGAGCGACGGTCGCGCACTCGGGAGGGGCCGCGTCGAACTCGATCGACGCACGCCGTCGCTCTGGAACGTCGGCTACTCCCATTGGTTCGGCTGGTCCGGCGCGACCGATTCGCTTTGGGCGCACAGCATCCGGCCGATCCTCGACGAGCGGGAGATGGGCAGCAGCCGGGAACGCGTGGCCCGCCTGCTGCGCGAGGACAAGGAACTTGCCTGCGGCTACGAGCGGGCTTTCGGCAGGAAGCCCGACGGCGACGACGAACGGCTGCTGGTCGATACGGCCAAAGCCCTTGCTGCCTTTCAGGCGACGCTGGTCAGTCCGCGCACGCGGTTCGACGATTTCCGCGACGCGCTGGTGGGCGGCGACCGCGAGGCTGCGGCGCGCTACGGATTGCCCGAGCAGCGTGGCTTGAAACTGTTCATCGGCGAGGCCAACTGCAATGCCTGCCATTTCGGGCCACGCTTCACCAACGGCGAGTTCGGCGACATCGGCATCGCCTTCTTCGTGCGTCCGGGCGAAGTGGACAACGGACGGTTGGGTGGGCTCGCCGAACTGGCCGCCAGTCCGTTCAATCTGCTCGGCCGCTATAACGACGACGCGTCGCGGGCCAGCGCGCGGCGCACGCAGCATGTGCGGCGGCTGCACAGCAATTTCGGCGAGTTCCGCGTGCCCGGCCTGCGCCAGGTCGGCCGGTCGGCGGCTTTTATGCACAACGGCAGCCTGGCCACGCTGGAGGACGTCGTCCGGCACTATTCCGAGGTGAGTCCCGACCGGCTGCACAGCGACGGCACGCCGCTGGTCCGTCCGCTCGGCCTGTCCGCCGGGCAGAGCGGCGATCTGGTGGCCTTCCTCCGTTCGCTCGACGCGGATCCGCCGCCGCGTCCGGCAGCGGCGCCGCTTTGTCCCTAGGGCGGGAGGGCGCTGTCGTTGCCGGCATCTGTTCACGCGGATGTGATGAACAGGTTCAGCGGGGATATGCTATGAATTTTGTCAGGCTGGCGCTTGGACTACGTCGGCCTTTTCCATTTCCGGCACGACCGCCCGCGCACGCCGCGGGCTTGCGCTATGCGCTGGTGCAGCCGCCGCGACTCCTCAGTCGTGGACAGTCCCAAAAACGACCCCGTCTCAGCCGCGCGCCGAATAAGGACGCCGGAACAGACACTTAGCGACGCCCTGGGCACAGGGCGCGATGGGGCATTCGCGACCGAAGAAAAAGAGAGATGCGCAGAAGCCTATGGGAGCTGGCTTATCCCCGGATCGGGCACAACTCGGGGCACAACATTTGTCCCGTTCAGGTGGGCCCTTTTGTGGGGCGAAAAGACCGTCGCTGTTGGCTTTCCGGCGTGCGGAGAGCCGAATCGTCTTTGGCACTTGGGCCCGGCGTTGTGCCCGTCGAGGGGGCGGTGCCGACCCTGTGGGCGCCCTGCTTCAGGCGGACGCGGGACGCAGCCGGGCGAGGGCCGATTCCAGGATCCAGGCGGCGGCGGCCGCGTCGACGCGTTCGGCGCGCTTGGCGCGGCTCATGTCGTAGTCGTCGATCATGCCGCGCGTGACCGCGGCGGTGCTCATGCGCTCGTCCTGCAGCACGATCGGCAGCGTCGCGAGCGCCGGCGGCCCGTGGGCGGCGATGTTGGCCGCGAACTGGCGGATGGATTGGCAGCGCGGGCCTTCGGTGCCGTCCATGTTGAGCGGCAGGCCGATCGCCAGTGCCTTGATCTCGTGCTTCCTGGTCAGTTCGGCCAGGGCGGCGAGATCGACTGCGAGCTTGGCCCGCCGGATGGTCGCGAGCGGTGTTGCCAGCATGCGCAGCGCGTCCGATGTGGCAATGCCGATGGTTTTGCTGCCGACGTCGAGCGCCATCAGCCGCCCGTCGCGCACCAGCAGGGCTTTCAGGTCGGGGAAATCGACGATGGCCACTACGACCGCCCTTTCGCGGGCAGGCCGTCGAGCCAAGCGAACGCGTCGGCGGCGATCTGCTCCCAGCCGGGCTGGCCCGGCACCCAATGGCCCTGGCCGGCATATTGGCGGTAGTCCGCCACCGGTGCGAACCGGCGGGCGGTGCGGCGGACGACACCTGGCGGCACCAACTTGTCTTTCTCGGCGGCCACGAACAGCAGCGGAACCTTCACGTGACGGGGGTCGACTGCAGCGGCTTTGGTGCGGTCGAGCCAGGGCAGCGCGATCTCGAACAGCGCACGGCCCGATTCGTACACGAAGTCGGCATGCAGTTCGGTGCCAAGGGCTGGGTCGGTCATGTTGAAGGTGTAGGACAAGGCTTCGGCGAGCGTCGCCCGATGCGGCTTGCGCCACCAGCCCCACTGCGCCTGGATGCGCGCGAAGGCCATCAGGTTGGAGGGGCGAAGCGCGATCACGCTGGCCGGCGGGGCGGGCGTCAGCAGGACACCGGCGCGCGCCAGGCCGCGGGCACAGAGCATCAGGGCGATCAGCCCGCCCATCGAGTGCCCGACGACGACGGGCCTTTCCGGAAGGGCGCGCAGCCGGGCCTCGAAATCGGCGACGTAGTCGAGCAGGCTGGTCGTCCCGAGTCCTGCCGGCGGTTCGAGAGGAGGTGCGTCGTGGTGACGGAGTGCGGGCGCAATGGTTTGCCAGCCGCGCGCCTCGGCGAAGGCGCACCAGTTCCGCCATGCTTGGGGAGTACCCCACATGCCGTGAATGAAGACTGCCATGCCGGCCATGGTCGAGGTTATAAGACTGTATCGCGCCTGGGTCGACACGGGCCGCGTCAGGAGTGAATTGGCCAAGTGACCGACACCATCTATGCATTGCTGGCGATCGCGATGGTGCTGGCCGTGGTCAGCCTGCTGGTGCCGGTCGCCGAGCGGTTCCGGCTGCCGCATACAGTGCTGCTGGCCATTGCCGGGATGAGCCTCGGCTTCCTCGGCTCGTGGATCGTTTCCAGCGGCTACAAGTTCGGCATGCTGAGCGACGCCTTCATCGGCCTCGACAAGCTCGAAGTCGGCACCAACGTCTTCTTGCCGTTGTTCCTGCCGCCCCTGTTGTTCACGGCAGGGCTGACGATCGATGTCCGCCGACTGATGGACGAGGTTTCAGCCGTGCTGCTGCTGGCCATCGTGGCCGTCCTGGTATGCATAGGTGTCGTGGCGGGCTTCGTGCATCTGGCGACCGGAATCGACCTCGTCGTCTGCCTCCTGTTGGGCGCCGTCGTGTCGACCACCGACCCGGCCGCGGTCATCGGCATCTTCCGCGACGTCGGCGCGCCGAAGCGGCTTTCGATCCTGGCCGAGGGCGAATCGCTGCTGAACGACGCCGTCGCGATCTCCGCGTTCGGTCTGTTCATGGGGATCCTGGCATCGCGCACGAGCGCCGATCCCCTGGCGGCGGAGATCGCGGGCGACCCGACCGGCGCGATTGCGGTATTCCTGCGCGAATTCGTGGGCGGCCTGCTGTTCGGCTTTGCGATGGCTCGCGCCGCCATGGTGGTCCTGCCACGGCTGGGCGAATCGGACGCAGCCATCGCCTCGGTCACCGTCAGCCTGACCTACCTCAGCTTCGTGCTGGCCGATCGCTATCTCCATGTCTCGGGCGTCGTGTCGGTGGTAACGGCGGCCCTCACGGTGGCGGCCTATGGGCCGACCCACCTTCATCCGAGGCAATGGGTGGCCTTGCGCCAGCTTTGGGCGCAACTCGAATTCTGGGCGAACTGCCTGATCTTCGTGCTGGCGTCGATGCTGGCAGCCGACGTGCTGCTGCGCGTGAGCGCGCTCTACGTCTGGGGCGTCGTCGCGGTTGCCATCGGCGCACTCGTGGCGCGCGTTCTGGTCGTGTTCGGCATGTTTCCAATCCTCGAGGCCACCCGTTTGATCCAGCCTGTCAACGTTCGCTACAAGGCGATCCTCGTCTGGGGCGGCCTGCGCGGCGCGGTGACGATCGTGCTGGCCATGGTGGCGGCGGGCGACCAGCGCCTGCCGGAGGAAGTCCGCGATTTCATCGCCATCTCGGCCACGCTGTTCGTACTGCTCACCCTTTTCGTGAACGCAACGACGCTCGGCCTGCTGATGAATCTTCTGGGTCTCGACAAGCTCAGCCGGTTGGAGATCGC
>SXGR01112635.1_pt1 | contig 12243 bp, 14 predicted proteins | sample 3174711 | NCBI WGS metagenome assembly SXGR01 (sample SAMN11356860, study PRJNA531348) | freshwater metagenome | isolation source: freshwater sample F1-60 | place: China: Fuxian Lake, Yuxi | collected 2017-12-25
CACCATGTGGCGCGGTTCCATGACGTTCGAGACGCCGATGCTCTTTGCCATCGGCTTCATCTTCGTATTCACGATGGGTGGCCTCACCGGCATCATTCTGTCGGTGGCGCCACTCGATATCGCACTCCACGACACCTACTACGTGGTGGCGCATTTCCACTATGTGCTGGTGGCTGGCTCGCTTTACGCGCTCTTTGCTGGGACTTACTACTGGCTGCCGAAGTGGACCGGTCACATGTACGACGAGCGACTGGGCAAGTGGCACTTCTGGATGTCGCTCCTGTCCTTCAATCTCACCTTTTTCCCGATGCACTTCCTGGGATTGGCCGGGATGCCGCGTCGCTACGCAGACTACCCGATGCAGTTTGCCGACTTCAATGCAATCGTCACGGTAGGTGCATTCTGGTTCGGTCTGGCACAGCTCATCTTCCTGTGGGTGATCATCAAGTGCATTCGCGGGGGTGAGAAGGCGGCTGACAATCCCTGGGGGGCAGCCGATGGCCTCGAGTGGACCATCCCTTCGCCCGCCCCGTTCCACACGTTCGAAACCCCGCCTGTTGTGAAGTGACTTAGTGGCAATTTCTATGAATGCAGACTCTTCTTCAGCCAACCGCCCGAGCAACGCGCGAACTGCACTCGTGCTCGCATCGATCGCGCTGGTGTTCTTTGCCGGCGTGATCGCAAAGCACTGGCTGTTTGGCGGCTGACCCCATCCGTCATGACACCGTCCGATCCTGCCTCCACGCATACCCCCGCCGGGCGGGTGGCGCGGGGCATGAATGTGCAAATGCTGGGCAAGCTGGTGATCATGGCGGGGCTCATGTTCGGGTTCGGTTATGCGCTGGTGCCTATCTACCAGGCCATCTGCGAAATCACCGGCATCAATGACCTCACCAAGCGTGACACGGGTGCAGAGGAGTTCGCCCGCAACACCCAGGTTGATCGCAGCCGCAAGATCACCGTCGAGTTTGATGCTAACAGCCGCGGAGCGTGGCTCTTCAAGCCCGAAGTCAATGCGCTCGAAGTTCATCCTGGCGAACTGGTGACCGTGGTCTACGACCTCGTCAACACCCGCGCCGTTGCCACCGCAGGGCAGGCCATCCCAAGTTACGCGCCGCAGCAGTCATCACCCTACTTCAGAAAGCTCGAGTGCTTCTGCTTCAAGCAGCAGGCGCTCGAACCCAGCGAGACCCGCAAGTTCCCGGTGGTGTTTGTCATCGACCCTAAGCTGCCCCGTGACGTTAACACCATCACTCTGTCCTACACCTTCTTCGAAGTCGGTGGATTGACGCCCAAGGCGGGAGGCTGAGCGTCGATGAATCGCGCCGCTCAGACTCAGCCAGCCGCACCCGGTATGCAAGTGGCCAGTGAGCAGCCGCCATCTCTGGCCGTCGAGCTGCAGGTTGAGGCGGCGGCTGCGCGCGAAGCCGGTCTGTTTGAAACCGCGCGCGCGGTACTGTGGTCGTTTTTCGGGGTTCGGGGGCGTCGCGCGCACGAGCGTGATGCCGTGCGCCTGAACCCTCTTTACGTGATCCTCATGGGAATCGCGCTGGCAGCGGGCTTTGTAGTCGGGCTCGTCACGCTGGTTCGATTCATAGTGTCCTGACCGACGAGTTTTTCAGGGAGAAAACAATGGCTGCCGGAGCCCACTCTCAAGCGCCGTACTACTTTGTTCCAAGCCCTTCGCATTGGCCGGCGGTGGGTTCAGTTGCCCTGTTGTGCTTCGGTTTTGGCATGTCCGGATGGGTGAATGGCGCAGCCTACGGGCCATGGCTATTTACAGCGTTTCTTGCGATTCTGGTCTTCATGATGGTGGGCTGGTTTAGCACGGTGGCAGCCGAGTCCGAATCCGGCATGTACAACCACCGGGTCGATACGGCTTTCCGATGGTCAAGGGGAGGGTGCATCTATTCCGAGGTCATGTTTTATGCGGCGTTTTGCGGAGCGCTCGACTACGCGCGAACCATCAGCATGCCGTGGCTAGGCGACCTCGATCACAAGTCGGTTCTCTGGCCTGATTTTCAGGCCGTCTGGCCCAATCTCGGGCCTGCCGGCGTGGTCGATACCTTCCAGACCATCGGCCCCTGGCCGATCCCTACCATCAACACCGCGCTTCTGCTTGCGTCCGGCGTCACGCTCACGATTTCGCATCATGCGCTCAAGGAAAGCCGGCGCGGCTCGGTGGTGTTCTGGATGTTTGTCACCATCCTCCTCGGGGCCGTATTCCTTGCCTGCCAGGCGTACGAATACATGCATGCCTATCAGGATCTGAACCTCAAGCTCAGCTCGGGTATGTTCGGCTCCACCTTCTTCATGCTCACCGGTTTCCACGGGTTTCACGTGACGGTGGGCGCGATCATGCTGACGGCCGTGCTGTTCCGACTGCTGAAGGGGCACTTCACCGCCGAGAATCACTTCGCGTTTGAGGCGGCGGCCTGGTACTGGCATTTTGTTGACGTGGTGTGGCTGGGCCTTTACGTCGTGGTCTACTGGCTGTAAGCCGCTCGGCTCCGCCCCTGCACGGGCGTGAGCGAAACCAGGGGCGCCAAGGGCGCCCCTGGTTGCTTCAGATGCCCAACATCGGTTCTCGGCGTGTCATCGGGCGGGGCCGACCGGCACCCCGGTGCTCTGAATCCAGCCAAGCTGGTGTGCGATCAGGATGAAAACGAACAGCATCACCGAAAAACCGACCCGCAGGGCCAGTGCTCGAACGGTGTTGTGAGTGCGGCCTTTGTCTCGGATCAGAAACACCATGGCCGACCCTAGGCTCGCAATGATCAGCACAAACGCGATCACGATGATGATTTTCAAGGTACGGCTCCGCCAATCGAAGCCCAGGATTGTAGGCGCACGGAATTGCCACAATTGAAACTCAAGGGCATTGCCCTGCTACCCTCGATCGTCGCGCTTTTGCTGGTGGCGCTCACGGTCTCGCTCGGTAACTGGCAGACGCGCCGCGCGGAGGAAAAGATCGCGCTGCAGACTGAGCGCGATCAGGCGGCTGCGCAAGCGCCGTTGATGCTCGACGAGCGCACGCTGGCGGCGCGCGATTCGCTCCTCGGGCGTCGTGTGATCGCAGACGGGCGCTTCCTCGAGCGGTATTCGGTTTTCATCGATAACCGCAGCTACCGCGGCCAGGCTGGGTTTCATGTCCTCACGCCATTTCGGCTCGAGGGCCTGCCTCAAACGATCCTGGTACTGCGGGGCTGGGTACCGCAAGATCCGGCTGCGCGCGGCCGCCTGCCTGCTATCTTGACACCGGCAGCGCAGGTACGTATCGAAGCGCTCGCGCAGCGCGATCTCGATCAGGTGCTTGAGCTCATGAAGGCTGCGCCGCCGGGGCCTGAGGACCGGGTGTGGCAGAACGCGAGCATCGCAGCAATGAGCCAATGGTCGGGTCTCGCGCTGCTTCCCATCGTGCTACGTCAGACCACCGAGGTGCCGGTGCTATCCGACGAGCCGCCGGGGCGTTCGGTGTCGTCCTCAGGAAGCCCCGCATCCTCCCAGACCGGCCAGGTGGTGCCCAGCGCGAGCCTCGCGCCCCCGGCGCTGACCCTGGTGCGTGACTGGCCTAGCCCCGGAGCGGGCGTGGACAAACATCGCGCCTACGCGTTTCAGTGGTATCTGATGACAGCTCTGGTGACTGGTCTTTGGTTGGTATTTTTCTGGCGTTCACGCCATCCCCGCTCATGACAATAACTTCATCGCCCCCGGCGCCTGTGATTTCTCGTGGCCGGCTCAAGCTGATTCTGGTGCTGCTCGTCTGCGCGGCCCCGGTGCTTGCGTCGTACTTCACCTACTACGTCATCCGGCCAGAGGGACGGATCAATTATGCGGATCTGATCGAGCCACAACGCGCTGTGGGCGACACCTTGGTTCAGCGCCTCGACGGTACTGCCGATACCCTTGCGAGCCTGCGCGGGAAGTGGGTACTGGTCACAGCGGCCTCGCCCGCGTGCGAGCCCACTTGCAGCACCGCGCTCTACAACATGCGGCAGGTTCGACTGACCACCGGTCGCGAACGCGAGCGTGTGGAACGCCTTTGGCTTCTCACGGAGCCGGGCGAAGCCGATCCGGCCTTACTCGCACAGCATGAAGGGCTGATCGTTCGTCGAATTAACGCGGAATCACTGACCCGCTTTGAACCGGCGACTGGCGGCCGCAGCAGCGACCATATTTTCATCATTGACCCAACGGGCAACCTGATGATTCGCTTTCCTGCGAAGCCTGATCCCAGCCGGATGAAAAAGGACCTCATCAAACTGCTTCGCGCATCACGCATCGGATGATTGAATGAATGCTTCTTCTGCTTCCCTGTCGGGCGCGGGTCGCGCGCTGGCGTATCGTCGGTTGATCGGTTTCACCGCAGCGCTCACGCTTGCGCTCATCATGTTGGGTGCGTGGGTGCGCCTCACCGACGCCGGGCTCGGTTGCCCTGACTGGCCTGGCTGCTACGGCAAGCTCACACCCACCCAGGCCAAGTCCGACATTGCCCGCGCGGTGGTCGAGCAGGGTGGTGAGCACGGTCCGGTCTCCATGGGTAAGGCGTGGCGCGAGATGATTCATCGCTATGTAGCCTCGGGTCTTGGCCTTCTGATCATCGCCATTGCCGTGATGGGCTGGCGCGCGCGCCGCCGGCTTGATCAGTCACCCGTGCTGCCGATCGGTTTGGTGGGGGTGGTGATCATGCAGGGGCTCTTTGGCATGTGGACGGTCACGCTACTGCTGAAGCCTGCGGTCGTTACGCTTCATCTGGCGGGTGGCATGCTTACCTTTGCATTGTTGATCTGGCTCTGGCAGCGCCAGCAACCGCGTTGGCCGGCGGTTGACGAACGGGCGCTCGTGCGCCTGCGGCTTCTTGCGCGAGGGGCGCTTGCACTGGTGGCGCTGCAGATTCTCCTGGGGGGCTGGACCAGCACCAACTACGCTGCACTCGCCTGCACTGATCTGCCAAGGTGTCAGGGTCGGTGGTGGCCCGAGATGAACTTTGAAGACGCCTTTCACGTGTTCAGGGAACTCGGTCGTACCGACAACGGCGAGTTTCTTCCCGCGCAGGCGCTCACCGCGATTCACCTTATGCATCGGCTCGGCGCGATCTGTGTCTCCGCCTGGCTTGGTTTTCTAGCCTGGCGCGTGATGCAGGTACCTGGGACCCGCGGTTTTGGCCTTGCGCTCCTGCTCATGCTGGCGACCCAGTTCTCGCTGGGGCTCTCCAATGTCTGGTTCAGTCTGCCGATCGGGGTGGCGGTAGCCCATACCGGTGGTGCGGCAGTGCTGCTCGCGCTGGTCGTGGTGCTAAACTTCAGGGTCGTTCAAGCACGATTGACACACTGAGTGATGCAAACGCGAGGCCCGCGGCTCACCGCTCTGGTCACCCGGCTTTGCCCACCGCACCCCCCTCGGTCATCCTGTCATGCAACTGACCCGCAACGTACCTGCCAGCTGGCGATACATCGCGATGCAGTATTTCGCGCTCACCAAGCCGCGCGTGGTGTTACTTGCTGCGTTCTGTGCGCTGATCGGCATGCTGCTCGCAACCGACGGCCCCCTGCCCTGGACGCTTCTGGGCGCGGGACTTGCCGGCATCTCGCTGCTTGCGGGCGCAGGTTTCGCCTTCAATTGCCTGATTGAGCGCAGCATCGATGCGCGTATGGCGCGTACCCGCGCGCGGCCGCTCGCCCGGGGCGAAGTGGGCGTCACCGGCACCATTATTTTTGCAGGCGTGATCGGCGGCATGGGTGCAGCGCTGCTTTACTGGGCGGTCAATCCCCTCACCATGTGGCTTACCATGGCCACTTTTGTCGGTTATGCGGTCATCTACACCGTACTCCTCAAACCTGCCACGCCGCAAAACATCGTGATCGGCGGCGCCTCGGGCGCCATGCCCCCGGTGCTGGGCTGGGCGGCGGTCGCCAACGAGGTGACTGCGCCTGCGCTGGTGCTGTTCCTGATCATTTTCGTCTGGACGCCCCCCCACTTCTGGGCGCTTGCGCTTTACCGCATCGACGACTACCGGCGCTCGGGGCTTCCGATGTTACCGGTCACGCACGGCCCCGAATTCACCCGCCTGAACGTCTTGCTCTACACCGTGTTACTGGTGGCGGTTTCGGTCATGCCGTTCATGATCCGTATGAGTGGGATTTTCTACCTGCTGAGCGCACTGGTGCTTGGTGGCGTATTTCTCTGGTACGCGTGGCGTCTGTGGCGCAACTACTCCGATGCCCTTGCCCGAAAGACCTTCAGTTACTCTATTTTCTATTTGTCGGCGCTCTTTGGGGCGCTGCTGATCGATCACTACCTGCGCTGATGTGGGTCTCCGCCAAGACGCGCTCTCGCGAGCGTCGGTCGCTGTTGGGCGCGGGGGTCGCCGCCCTGCCCGATTCGCTGTGGCGGGCGTGGCTGGCCGGGCCTGCACTCGCGGCACCTCTCGTCTTGGCGGGCTTGGGTGGCTGTGGCCGACAGTCCGGGTTTCGCGGCATCGACATTACTGGAGCAGACTTCGCCAAGGGATTCGATCTCACCGATCATCAGGGGCGCCGAACCCGATTGGAAGATTTTTCCGGCAAGCTTCTAATTATTTTTTTTGGTTACACCCAGTGCCCTGACGTATGTCCCACAACCATGGCGGAAATGGCCGAGGTGATGAGGCGCCTGGGCCCGCTTGCCGAGCAGGTGAGGGTCGCTTTCATTACCGTTGACCCCGAACGCGACACGCAGGAGTTGTTGTCGCACTACGTTCCCGCCTTCCATCCTGACTTCTTCGGGTTGTGGGGCGATGCTGAGGCGACAGCGCGAACGGCGCGGGCTTTCCGGGTTTTTTATCAGAAAGTGTCAGGTAAAACGCCCGGGAGCTACACCGTTGACCATGGTGCGGGCAGTTATGTCTTTGACCGGCGCTCGCGCGTGCGACTCATGATCAAACATGGCGCGCAGGCCGAGGCAATTGAGCCCGATCTGCGGCGCCTTCTAAGCGAGCGCTAGTCAGGTTGTTTTGCTTTTTCGCGGCCGAAGCGAGAGCGCTGCTGCGAGGCTTGCCAGCACAATCAGCGCTCCGCCTGCGAGGACATGGGGCCGCAGTGTCTCGCCTGCGATCAGTACGCTCGACAGTGCAGCAACCGGGACCTCGGTAAGCATCACGATCGCGGTCACGCGGGTGGGGAGCCGGGGGGCGCCAAACTGTAGCGCGGCGTTGGCGATCAGCAGGATCACCGCGAGGACGATCGAACCGGGCAGCCACGCGAAGTTGTTCACAGGTGGCGCGCTGATCATGCTGACCGCCATCAGCGCGATGCCGACCCCGGCGGGCACCAGCGCCGACCCCACGCTCATGGCCAACGCCCGCGCGGCGGCCGGGGCCTCGCCCAGGCCGCGTAGCTGCACATTCAGCCAGGCGAAACCTGCGCCGCCCGCCACCCCCAGCCAGTCGCCGAGCGAAGTGGGCCAGGGGACCCCTGCACCGGGCTCCCATAGCACCACGGCAGCCCCCACGATCGCAACCACGGCGCGAAGCGCTGCCCCCGTGGTGATCGGCTCGGCGAGCAACCAGCGGGCAAGCAGCATCGTCCAGACCGGCATGAGATAAAAAAGCAGGACGACGCGAAGCACTTCCCCAACCGTCATACCCCAATTAAAGCAAGCGTTCGTAAGCCCTGCAGCGAGAGCAAGCACCCACAGTTGGCGGTCGGACAGGAGCTGAGCGAGGGCGCTGCGCCACAGCAGGGCGATACCGACACTACCGATCAAAAAGACGATGGCGGTGGCCCATAGCCCGTGCAGACCTCGCTCCGCGAGATAGCGCAACGGCCACCACGACAGGCCCCAAATCGTGGCGTTGAACAGCAGTGCGAGCAGCGCCGGCCCACTTCCTGGGGGTACGGCGCTCACGGACCCAGCCAATCGGACCAGACGTTGCGGGCGAGCGCCTTGGGCGCGCGGCTGGAAGGCGCACGGGTAGCCGTGCCGAGCGCGATCCAGCCGACCAGGGTTTCGCCTGGCGCACAGAACGCGCGAGCGAGCAGGGGGTCGCGAACCTTGGCGCCCGACAGCATCTTGCCGGCGTAGCCCAGCGCGTGGGCGGCGTTGAGGAAATTGGTCAAGGCGCCGCCCACCGCGATCCATTGCTCGTGTGCCGGCACCAGTGGGTGGCCGAGGTCGATGCGAGCGGTGAGCGCTACGCTCACCGGCGCGCGGCGCGCCCGCTCGGCATCGATCTGCGCCCCGGCTTCGTCTTTGCCGGCCTCGCGCGCCGCCTGTGCGAAGAGCAAAGCCAGTCGCTCGCGTGCCGCACCGCGGATCGCGCTGAAGCGAAATGGCACCAGTTCGGCATGGTCGGGTGCCTTCAGCGCAGCCGCTGCCATCTGCGCGAGCGCGCGGTCGTCCGGGCCGGGCTCGGACAGATGCTTGATACCGAGCGAGTGGCGTGTGGTGAGCAGCCGCAGGCAATCATTGGGCAGGGGATCGGACATGGCCGCTCGGTAGTCGGGACCTGCTCAGAATACCAGGGCGCGCCAGCGCTGATCGGCGGCCCGGGCCATGAACTGCACCGCCCCACCGCGACCCTCGCATTCCGGGATCAGCACAATTGAGGCGAGGCCGTGCGCGGCCAGTGCATCGCTGCAGGCAAAAAGCTTTGCGCCGAGCTGCGTAGCCTCGCGAATGGAGTCGAGCACCGTCTTGGGGTGCAGGGGGTTCGGCCGGAGTGCTGCCGCGGCGCCTGGGGCGAGTAGCTGTACGCTCGCCGCGCTGAAGAACATCTCGACCGGGATATCCATGGCTGCTGCGGCGGCGGCGTGAAAGAACGGGGTGGCCAGTCGTTCGGGCGAACGCGGGTCAGTTGCCCAGAGGAGGATTGCCATGCCGGCAACCTGATGATCGATGAATCCGCTTGCCTGTGTCACGGTCAGTCGATCCGGTGGAGGCGAGCGTGGTCGGCCATGGCGGCCCTCACACCCTCGCCGTGCAGCAATGCCACCCGCTCTCGCTCGAGCGCCTCGGGCCGGATCCGCGCAATCCAGCCCTCACCATAGGGATCGACATGCACCATCTCGGGGGACTCGGGTAGTCGGGGATTGATCTCGACAACCGTACCTGAGAGCGGTGACTTTACCGATACGATGGATTTTGCGAGCTCCACCACCGCGACCGACTTCCCCTGCTCGATCGCTGTACCCACCGCTTTGGCCCGACACATGTAGATCTCACCAGCGAGTGCGATGCCAAGCGAGGTGACACCCACGGTGGCGGTACCGTCGGGCGCGAGCCGCACCCAGACCTGATGCGCGACCAGATAGTGCAGATCGGCGGGAAAGGCGAGCTCGTCGAAACGCGCAGTACTCATGGGATACCGCTGTCATCAGGCGATTGGCGGAGGGGAATGGGAGTCGAACCCACCCGGCGGCGCGTGGCGCCGCCCACCGGGTTTGAAGCCCGGCCGACCCACCAGGATCGTTTCCCCTCCGTTGTCCGCATGAAAAAAGGCCCGCCCGCTCCTGTCAGTCAAGAAACAGCCGGCTGTCGGTACGTAGCCGATGCTCATCGCCCACGCGCCGCAGCAACCCGGCCCGGTCGAAGTATTCCAGAATTTGAATGGCCCGCTTTCTGCCCAGCGCCGTTGCATCTCGAAAGGCTGCTGCAGTGACCGCCCCGTTGGCCGTGGCAAGATCCCGCGCGATGGCTGCGAGCCGTCGCATTGTCGCGGTATCGTAGACCAGATCGCGCACGACCTGGTGCAGATCCCCGCGTTGTGCAAGGCGCGCCACCGCCACCCGCAGAAGCGGTTCGCTCTCGCCAGCATCGCGGGCCAGATCGCGCGCCCACGCGCCCTCATAGCGCGCTGCGTCCAGCATGGGTGCGATCGCCTGTGCGATCCGCTCGTCCACCGCCGACAGCCGCACACCGTGCTCAGGCAAATGGACAAAGCTGCCGCGAAGTACGATTCGCGCGTTGCGCTGCAGGTGCTGGAGGAGCTCACGCCAGAGCGGCTCGGAAAGCCTTGGCGCGGCCAGTCGGCGCAGGCGAGCGCTGTCCGGACCCAATTCGTCAGGGTGCTGTTCGTGATAGTGGGCGAGCATGGCAAGCGCATGCGCGGCGTGCAGTTCCCTGTGAGGAGCGCTGAGAGCGAAGATCGCCTCGCCGTCGCGCGCCGCCAGAGGGCTCGCGTTTTCATCCTGGCCGGCTGCAGTGTTGGCGTGTAAGAGCGGGTCATGCGCAGAAATCGTCTCCGGGTCAGGCATCGATCCTTCGGCCCGATAGACCTGCGCCAGATCGATGCCGTTCGGCGCGGCGGCAATCCGCGCGGTATGTCGGGCCGCGCGATCAGCCAACCCGATCGCATCGAGTTCGGCCAGTCGTTGCGGGGTGCGCCGGTAGCGAGCGGGTGCAAACGGATCGAGCACGCTGCCGCCCGCGATCGTGCGACTCGCCGAAGCATCGCGCAGCACCACGCGATCGCCCCGCCAGGCGGCTACCTCATCGTGGAGGGCGAGTTGGACGCGTGCGGTTCCACCCGGTGCAAGCGCCTCGCCCGCATCAAGCAGCGCCACCGTTCCGGTCACTGACGTGGCGCCCAGATGAACATGTACCGGGGTGCCCGCGCGAAGCGCGCGGGGCTCCTCTTTCCAAAGCCTCAGCGTGGTATCGATCCGGCGGGTGGAAAGTGCGATCGACGGGGCTACCAGCCACTGGCCACGGCGCAGACTTTCGCGGTTCACACCGGCCAGCCCCAGCGCACAGCGCTCGCCCGCGTGGGCAAAGAGAACCGCGCGGTTTTGCGCGTGAACACTCCGGACGCGGGCCCGAATCGTGAGGCCCCCGCCGGGCACGCCCACCAGTTCATCGCCCGCCCGCACCTGCCCCGCATGGACGGTACCCGTTACCACCGTGCCAGCACCCTCGACCACGAAGACGCGATCGATTGCAATCCGAAAGCCTTGCTGAGCGGTCGCTTCGCGCGAGGCATGGTCAGCGCGTGCAAGGAGCGCATCGCGAAGTGCCGCAACCCCCTCACCGGTTGGCGCGCTCACCTGAAAAATGGGCGCCTCGGCAAAGCGAGTGCCCGCCGCAAGCGCCGCGAGTTGTTCGCGGACGCGCTCGAGCTGCAGCGGGTCAGCGCGATCGGTCTTGGTGATCACGAAGCTTGCCGCGGGCACTGCAAGCAGTTCAAGAATAGCGAAGTGTTCGCGCGTCTGCGGCATCACGCCATCATCGGCGGCCACCAGCATGAGCGCATGATCAATGCCCGTAGCGCCGCTCAGCATGGTGTGGACCAGACGCTCGTGGCCCGGCACATCGATGAAGCCCAGGCGCATACCGTCGGGCGCGTCGAGAAACGCATAGCCCAGCTCGATGCTGATGCCGCGACGCTTTTCCTCGGGCAGCCGGTCGGTATCGACGCCCGTGAGCGCGCGCACCAGCGTGGTCTTGCCGTGGTCGATATGACCCGCAGTACCGATGATCACGACAGGAGCTGGGCGAGCGCGGGCAGCTGTGACCCGAGCTCGGTTTCGTCTTCAAGACAACGGCAATCGAGGAGCAGTTGCTGCTCGGCGATCCGGCCGATCACCGGGCGATCGAGTGCGCGCAGGGCCTGCTCAAGCGATTCGAGTGCTCGCCCTGCACCCCGCTTCTGGACCGGCGCGATCGCAAGCCCTGCCGAGCGCAGGCTCTCCACCGGTAGCGACCCCGATCCGATCTGTCCGAGAAGTTCGCAGGTCCGAACCGTGAACCGTGGTCCGACCGCGTCGGCAAGCGATGGCAGAAGCCGCTCGGCGCAGCCGCGAATCGCGTCGAGCGGCCGCGTAAGGAGCCTGAGCGTTGGCAGATCCTGTTCAAGACGTTCGGGGCGCAGATATAGTCGCAGGGTGGCCTCGAGCGCGGCGAGCGGAAGTTTGCTCATACGAAACGCGCGCTTCATGGGATGTCGTCGGATGCGGGCGATCGCCTCACGCGAACCAACGATAAGCCCTGCCTGCGGACCGCCCAGAAGCTTGTCGCCACTGAAGGTGACGACATCGCAGCCCGCGGCGAGCTTTTCCTGGGGGAGCGGTTCGCGAGGCAGCCCCCAGCGCGCAAGGTCCACCAGCGATCCACTGCCCAGGTCGGTGGCCACCGACAGGCCGCGTGCGCGCGCGAGCGAAGCCAGCTCACGCTCATCGACGCTGGCAGAAAAGCCCTGAATTGCAAAGTTGCTGGTATGCACCTTCATGAGCAGCGCGGGACGTGGGCCGATGGCCGCTTCATAGTCGC
>SXGR01016599.1_pt1 | contig 12242 bp, 12 predicted proteins | sample 3174711 | NCBI WGS metagenome assembly SXGR01 (sample SAMN11356860, study PRJNA531348) | freshwater metagenome | isolation source: freshwater sample F1-60 | place: China: Fuxian Lake, Yuxi | collected 2017-12-25
ACAGTCACGGTACCCGTCACGGGCCCACTCGTACCAAAGAAACCGCCAAGATCAACGTCGAGTCTTCCACCCACATACTCACCATCAGACCCCGTGATTGTCAGGATCATCCCAGTCGCCCGGATCGAAGCCCCATATTCGCCGACGCCAGCCAGGCGCGTGCCGCGAGGGGTCACAAGCGTCAACGGTCCGGAAAACGAAACCGATTCCTGCGTCGGGCCGGGCACAGGGGCGCACCCTTGGAAGCTCCCTTTCCACGATCCCAGGTTGGGACGATCGATCGTGAACGCGACAGAGAAGCTCAACATTGGCAAACAACCAGCAATATGTACGCCGGTCCTGAGTTGCGCCGAGGCGGTGCCATTGAACTGTCGCGTCGTGACCGGCGGCTGCTGCGCCGCTTCGGCGGGTCGAGCCATCGAGACCAACAGTGCAACACCACAAATGCTTGCTGTGAACATTCGAAATCGCATCGATACCTCCGCCAGATCGCTACTCTGGCAAGCCTCACACCCGACGCCCCCAAAAGCAACTGCCGCAGAAACACGCGGTGGCGAAAGCAGCTCAGGAACGACGAAGGCGCAAAATGAGTGCCAAGCCACTCGCAGCGGCGGACGAAGTAGCCGCAGAAAACAAGTGTCGCATGCGCCAAGTATGGTCATGGCTATGGGTTGGCCGATGCCGCAGACGTTGTCTCCGAGTTCAATGGGGTCATTTACTAGTTGTCCACTCGCATTTCGATTTTCGTACGTGCAGCGGCTTCCCGAGCCACCCTCTGCGCCCGCGAGCAAAGGCACGCTGGTGCACCGGGCGCTCGAACGGCTACTCGACCGCCCCGCGGATGAGCGCACCATCGAGGCTGCGCTCGCCGATCTCGACGCCGCGGCCGCCGAGTTGGCGTCGCACCCTGAGTTCAGCGGGCTTGAACTCAGCGAAGCTGAGCTCGCCGGGTTTCACGGCGACGCCGCGTTGTTAGTGCACAAGTATTTTGAGATTGAAGACCCGCGCACAGTCACCCCAATCGGGCTCGAAATCAAGTTGGCGGCTCACCTCGACAAGGTTGTGTTGCGAGGCATCATCGATCGCCTTGAACTCGACGACAACGGCGACTTCGTAATCACCGATTACAAGACAGGTAGCACGCCGAGCGAAAAATGGGAAGAAAAAAGCCTGGCGGGCGTGCACCTGTATGCATTGCTCTGCGAGCACAACTTCGGCAAGCGACCAGTCAAAGTGCAGTTGATGTACCTCTCGAAACCCGAGTTGATCATCGCGACGCCCACTGAAGGCTCGGTTCGCGGCGTCGTTTCGAAATCGGGGGCGGTGATGGACGCAGTGAAACGAGCGTGCAGCAACGACGATTTCCGACCTCGTCAAAGCCCACTGTGTAGCTATTGCAGCTTCCAAGAGTTCTGCCCGCAATACGGCGGCGATCCAACCCAGGCTGAGGTCGTGCTCAAAGAGCGCGCCGCAACCGCGGCGGGTCGTCCACCGCTTCCGTTCGCTACCGTCTGACCATGAGTGAACTCGTGGAGCGTTTCGACGCGGCCGTCGACTCCGCACTGCAACGGCTCCAGTCGCCTACCACCGATCATTTCGCGTACGCCTTGGGGTCGGCCTGCGACCATTCAATTCTGTGGCATGCGATCGGCGCGATTCGGGCCGCATCATCGGGTGACGAGAAGAAATTCTTGCGTCTATCGGGTGCCTTGGCATTGGAATCGGCGCTCACGAACGGCGTTGTGAAATCGCTGTTCGGTCGCAAACGCCCCAGCGTGCACCCAAAAGGCACAAAGCTGCCCCACGGGATGCGAGTGCCGATCACCAGTTCATTTCCGAGTGGCCACGCCGCCGCGGCGTTTTGCGCAGCAGCAATCCTCGCCGACGAAACCGATTCAAAAGCCTGGTACGCGCTTGCAATCACGATTAGCGCAACGAGGGTCTACGTCAAAATGCACCACGCCTCCGACGTCACGGCTGGTGCGATTTGGGGCTATGCATTGGGCCGAGCCTTGAGGGTAGCTTTGCCCCGATGAGTCGCATGTCTGATGTCGAAGCCCTTATGTGGGCTGTTGAGCAAGATCCGACGCTGCGCAGCGATTTTTGCAACCTCACCATCGTCGACACACCGATCGATTTCGAACGGATGCGCAGCCGAATTCCCAGTATCGTGCGCGCCGTTTCGAAACTTGGGCAACGTGTTATCGAAGCACCGTTTCGGCTCACCTCGCCTGAGTGGGTTACGAGCGATGTCGATGTTTCGTACCATCTGCAACGCGCCACGGTCCCAGCCCCTGGGGGCGAACGCGAACTCCTTGATGCGTGCGCGGCGATCGCGGATCAGCCGTTCGATCGAACCCGCCCGCTGTGGCAGTTCATCATTTTCGATGGCCTCGCAAATGGTGGCGGCGCGATGTTGCAGAAGGTGCATCACACGATCACTGACGGCGTAGGTGGCTTAAAACTGTCGCTCCAGGTCGTAGATTTCGAAGCCGATCCACCGACTGTCATTCCCGACGCGGACGAAGCCGAGACCGCGATTTCTGTCGCCGCCGAGCCCACTACACCGTCGGTGCTCTCGGCCGCTCGCACAGCCATCGGCGATGCTGCGACTCGCACGGTCGGCGCAGCAACTCAGGCACTTGCCTCGACGGGTCGCGTCATGAGCGATCCGCTCGGCACACCGGGGCGAGTCGGTGATGCGATCGCACTGGTTGGATCACTTCGCCGTCAGGTGCTTATAACGGAAGGGGCCAAAAGCGATCTCATCGATGATCGGTGCCTCGAACGGCGATTCGCGCTTGAGCGATTCGCGATGCAGCCGGCCGTCGCACGAGCCAAGGAACTCGGCGGGTCGCTCAACGATTTGTTCGTAACGGTGATCGCAGACGCACTGGGTCGTTATCACCGTGCGCTCGGGAGCGACATTCAAGAACTTCGAATGGCGATGCCTATCAACACTCGAGCAAGAGGCGAAGAATCCTCGAACCATTTCGCTCCGTCGCGCGTGTTGATCCCCATTGCCGCGACCTCAACGACCGCATTGTTTCAAGCGATACAACAACGACTTGCGGTAGCCAAACACGAACCCGCGCTCGACGCGACGAATGGCTTGGCCGGCGTCGCGGTCAACTTTCCAACGTCAATGCTGACGGCCGCCGCACGCAACCAAACCCGCACGATCGATTTTGCAACATCGAACCTTCGCGGTTCTCCCGTGCCGTTGTTCTTAGCAGGTTCTCGCATCGTCGGGAACTTTCCGCTTGGCCCTCGCACCGGCTGTGCACTGAATATCTCGATGATGTCATACTGCGACGAACTCAACATTGGGTGCAATCTTGATCCAGCGGCGATTACGGATCCCGATCTACTGCTGGAATCGATTCGCGACGCGTTCAACGAGTTGTAACTCGGCTCCCAACTAGCGCTGGCGGCGCGTACGTCGAGGCAAGCCGAGCGCGTCACACCATTCGTCAAAGCCTGGATCGCGCCACGACGCGTGCACGCATGGTTGCGACTCGTCCGAACGAGTGACATACAGATGCAACGTGGGCGCGTCGTCGGCGAGGTCGATGAGAGCCGCAGAAGCATCGTGTGGCAATGCTCGATCAATTGTGTCGACAACAGCAACCACCGCCAAGATGCAACTCCCACAGGAATCGCACGCCGACACAGTCGCCGAGCGAAAACCATCGGTGAGTGCCCAGAGTGTCTCTGCTTCTCGACCGTGCACAACAACACTGCCACCGTCGCCGTCGGAGAAGAACAGATCTGCCATGATGACTCCACGGTACAGATATTTCGCGGAATTTGGCGGGTTCGGGAACCGGGCCGACGGCCGATTCGTCACACTGCCAACCGAACAAGGAGCAGCAATGGACACCGAAACGCCAACGGAAATTCCAGTGGTCGATATGACCGAATCGCCGCACCGGTCTTCTCGCTCGAAGAAACCGAATCTTGTCGCGGCCGGCCTTGCGATTGTGTTATCCGTCGGCGGTGGCTTTGCGTTGCTGTCTGATCGCAGCGGTACGACCATCGCAGCGTCGTCTCGCCTTCCCAAGCTGAAGCTGGGATCCGTCGGGGCCGATGGCATCATGGAAACACGCTCCGCAATGATGCCCTACTTCACCTACAAGTACACCCACAGCGGGCCATGGCCGGCCTTGGCGACCACAGGCCCGGTCTACAAGCTGGTCGGGTCTGCCCTCGACGCTGCCGAAGCGGCACGCCTCGCGGCGGCCCTAGGTGTCGACGGCACGGCCCAGTCCAACGAACAAGGCTGGCTCATCACCGAAGGCGACCGTCAAGTCTCAATTTCCCCAAGCGACGGGGGCCTCAACGTCGCGCTGTACAGCAATGTCGGAATCAGCGTGCGCGGATCAGATGGTTCACGTAGTGCATCAGCAACCGTCGACGCCGAGCCTGGTGAACCTACCGAGGGACCGCCGCGAACCGGTGGCACCACGAAGGAAATAGCCAGTACCGATCCGATTCTTCCGGACGTGACCGGTCGTCCGGAACCCATGCCCGAGCCAGAGCCGGTCCCGTTGCCGAAGAACCTGCCCAGCGACAGCGAAGCGATCAAGATCGCACAAGGTGTGATCGACGCGTTTGGTATCGATGCGGCATTTGAGTACGAAACAATGAACGCGGCGATCACCTCGGTAGCCGGGGGGTGCGGGGCCGCCGAGGATTGCGCAATCGACAGTGTTCCGAACGCGCTTTACTCACGATCGATACTCGCCCATCGTCTCGTTGACGGCAACCGAGTCTCGGGCCTCACGTGGTCGTTTGACATTGGCGACAACGGAGTCCTGCAGTCTGCATATGGCACCATCGCTGGGTTGGAAAAACTAGGCGACTACCCGCTGCGCCCGGTGCAATCCGTCTACGACGACATCGTCAAAGGCACCGTTTACGGAGGCCAGCCGATGCCGCTCAATGCGGCCGCGGAGACCCGGTCGACAGCGACGGAGGCACCGGCAACTCCAACCGACGACATCAAGGTCGCGCAACCTCAACCATCGGACGTCGACGCGATATGTCTAGCCAAAGACTGCGTGGCCCCAGAACCCGACACGACAATCGAGCCGGTTATCTCAACCGTCAACGTGACCGGCGTGAAGATCGGCAGCCAAGTTTGGTATGGCTTCGACGGCACGACCAGCACGAGCTATATCGTGCCGATGTACTCGTTTTCGGGCACCGCGACCGCTACCGACAACCCCGGTTCGCAGTGGACCTCCGACGCGATCGCGTTGGACCAAAGCTTCATTGACACGACCAACCCACCCACACCGGAGCCAGTACCGGCGCCTGGTGACGATGGCACAAAAGTCACCATCGAGCCCGGCGTATCTGAACCCGGCGTGATCGAGCCCGATGTATCTGAGCCCGGAGTGATCGAGCCCGGTGTATCTGAGCCCAACGCGGGCGAGCCCGGCGGTGGCACCGAGCCGGGAATCGATTCCGGTGAACGAGAAGAAATCGAACCGCCTACGAGTACGGCATCGGTCGAGCCGTAAGCCAACCCGCCTCGTACGATGCGGCGATGCGAGCAGCAGTAGTTCTCGACGGACGCATTGAAATTCAAGATCGCCCGGTTCCCTCTCCCGGTCCTAGCGAAGTACTCATTCGCGTAGCAGGCGCGGGGGTGAACCGGGCCGACTTGATTCAACGCATGGGTCTTTACCCCGCACCGCAGGGTTCTCCGCCCGACATCCCCGGGCTCGAGTTCTCCGGCGTTGTCGCCGACGTGGGGACTCTGGTCACAGGGCTCGCGGTCGGCGACCGCGTCTTCGGCATCGCAGGCGGAGGATGCCAAGCGGAATACGTCTGCATCGATGCGTCACATTGCGCGCATGTGCCGGCGGCCCTAACACTCGTCGCTGCTGGTGGCGTACCCGAAGCTTTCGTAACCGCGCACGACGCGATGGTCACCCAAGCCAACGTGCAGCCCAACGATTCGGTGCTGATCCATGCAGTTGGGTCCGGCGTCGGCACGACCGCGCTGCAATTGGCCCACGCATTCGGAGCAACCGCGATCGGCACTGCCCGAACGCAGTCAAAACTCGATCAGTGCCGCGACCTTGGTCTGCGACATGGCATCGTCGCTGCGCCGCTCGCGGACGGTCGAATCGACGCAACCGCGCTCACTGGCGCAATTCGAGAAATCGCGACCTCAGGCATCCATGTAACCCTCGATCTGGTCGGAGGCTCGTACGTCGAAACCGATATCGCGGTTGCTGCTGCCGGTGGCCGTATCGTTCTCATCGGCACGCTCGCAGGGGGCCGTTGTACATTCGACATTCTGGCGACAATGCAGAAGCGATTGACCATCACCGGCACCGTCTTGCGCCCGCGCTCCACTGTCGAAAAAGCGGCGGCCACATCCGCATTTGTACGAGACGTGGTGCCGTTACTCGCCGACGGCACCGTTGCACCAATCGTCGAACGGGTCATACCGCTCGCAGAGGCCCAAGCGGCATACGACCTCATCGCGACCGATGCCACATTCGGCAAGGTCATCCTCGACTGCTCATAGGGCCCGCTCGCACTGAACTTGTACCATGCAGCGCAGCGATCGCTTTTCGACAAATCTTTAGGGAGACACGCCATGACACAGCTCAACGACAACGACATCGTGATCGTGGAGGCTGTGCGATCACCCCTCGGTAAACGCAATGGTGGCTTAGCGACAATGCACCCTGCCGACTTGTTGAGCGCGGTCCAACAAGCACTTGTGCACCGCAGCGGAATCGACCCTGCGGTCGTTGGCCAGCTCGTTGGTGGCTGTGTAAGTCAGGTTGGCGAACAGACCTTCAACATTGCCCGAACGGCTTGGTTGAGCGCTGGCTACCCAATGACGGTTGCCGCGACGACCGTCGACGCCCAGTGTGGTTCGAGTCAACAGGCCACGAACCTCGCAGCTACCCTGATTAAGGCCGAAGTTGTCGATGTCGCAATCGGCTGTGGTGTGGAGTCGATGTCAAGGCTCCCACTGGGAGCCGCCCTGAAAGGCGACCTCGGCCGCCCAACTCCGCGAAGTTATTTCGCACAATACGAAGTGACTTCCCAATTTGAAGGCGCGGAGCGGATCGCTGAGAAATGGGGCATCACGCGCGCGGATTGCGACGCGTTTGGTCTGCAATCGCAACAACGGGCAAGCCAGGCCTGGGCCGAAGGCCGGTTCGAACGCGAAGTCGTCGCAGTCGATGCTCCAGATCTGAATGACGAAGGCAAGCCGACTGGCACGACACACCACGTCGCCAAAGATGAAGGCCTGCGCGAAACAACCCTTGAAAAACTCGCAACCCTCAAACCGGTCGGACGCGAAGATGGAGTGCACACCGCGGGCAGCAGCTCACAAATCACCGACGGCGCCGCAGGAGTCCTGTTGATGACAGCGCGCCGGGCCAAAGAATTGGGTCTGAAGCCTCGCGCCAAAATCGTTGATCAATGTTTGGTTGGTGTTGATCCCGTCTTGATGCTTACCGGTCCGATCGATGCAACCCGCAAGATCACCGAGCGCACCGGCATGGGCGTCAACGATTTCGACGTCATCGAAATCAACGAAGCTTTCGCTTCGGTGGTGCTCGCTTGGCAACGCGAGCTCAATGCGGATATGTCAAAAGTAAATGTCAACGGCGGCGCTATCGCGCTCGGACATCCAGTGGGTGCCACCGGAGCGCGTCTCCTCACAACTGCGCTGCACGAACTCGAACGGACCGACACGCAATTCGGTCTCGTCTCTATGTGTTGTGGCGGCGGTCTCGGAACCGGCACGTTGATCGAACGCGTCTAACGCTCGCGAGGAGCAAATGAGCGACTCCGAGCACCTCGCTCGCATCAACGTCTCGTTCGCGCGCCGTCTCCTTGTGCACGATCTCGCGGGTCGAAGTGCGCCCGCCGGCCCAACGTCGCCGCGAGCGATCAGCGGAATCGGCGCCTATCGCAACTGGTGCGCACGCGCGGACGCGATCGGCTTCCCTGTCGCAGGCATGTCGATGGTGCTTGAGCTCACTGAAGATTCCATCGTTGTGTATTCGGCGACGTTTGTGCGGGGTCGGCCAAAACGCCGAGCAGGCGCACTGCCACTGCGAGAGATTGCACAGTTCACGAGCGCAAGATCATTAACCAAGACGCATATTGTCATGTTGTTAGGCGACGGTGGGATCATTGAGTTCGAAGCGATGACGAAAAGATCTGCGCAACGGTTTGTGGATGCGGTTCTCACGCAACGAGATCGCAGCCCATGGTCATGACGGTACGCTGCACACCATGACAACGCTGGCCGAATCGCTCGGATATGACCGCGATGCCAAACTCATCATTTTGAATTGTGATGACCTCGGGTCGTCGCGATCGGCAAACGTTGCGATTTATGACGCGATGCGCAACGGGCTCGCCAGCAGCGCGTCCCTGATGGTGCCGTGCCCGTGGGCGCGCGACGCCGCGTCGATGTACCGGGGTGAAGACGTCGGCGTCCACCTCACGCTCAACGCCGAATGGGAAACGTATCGATGGGGTCCGATCACCCACGCCCCGAGCTTGTTCGACGGCGACGGTGGCTTCCCGCGAACCATTACCGATGTCTGGGATCATGCTGACCTTGATGAAGTGCGTCGAGAATGCCGCGCTCAAATTGAACGAGCAATCGTCTGGGGTTTCGACGTCACCAGTATCGATAGTCATATGGGCACAATGCAATTGCGACCTGAGTTCTTCGACATCTATTTGGAACTCGCGGTCGATTTTCGACTCCCGCTACGCATGGCGGGAGCCAGTGCGCAACGGGTCATGGGGTTTCCATACCGCAGCCTCGCCGCCGCCGAGGGAATTTTGTTCCCCGACTACTTCATCTCGACGAAGGTTGGCTCGCGCCGGGCCATCGAGAAAACCTTGTTCAATCTGCGGCCAGGCGTTACTGAGATGTATTTACATCCTGGAGCTGACACCGACGAGCTGCGAGCGTCGCATCCAGACTGGCCCGGTCGAGTCGAAGACTACGCGCTCCTCACGACCGATCGGTCGCTTCCCAACCTGGTCGATCGGGCGGGCGCCACGGTGATTGGGTTCAAACCGTTGCGCGATCTACAACGCTCTTTGGGCTAGCACTAAACCGGATTGACCGTGCAGTACGGGAAGCACCGCGAGTAGCACTGCGAAATCACCGGTCATTTTCACGGTGCCCCGCATGAACCCGACTCCAACCGACAGTGCGCCGGATTCGATTGATTCAGCCAACGCGGGCGTGAGCGTAAATACAACATCGCCAGGCTCACCTGTCTCGGTGATGGCTGCAACCGAGCTTCCTTCCACCACCACTGCATATCGGCCAAGCTCCGTTTTGCCTTTCGCCACGACATACTCGACAACGCTCATTGAACGTTCACCGCGTTGTGCAGTCCAGCGAATAGGTCATGTTCAGTATCGCCTGGCGCAACTCCCGTGTCGACGAGTGACCGTTCCAAAATGAAGTCCTCCCACGGATACGCGGCGCGTGACACCTCATCAGGGAGTTTCATCCAAAAGCCGTCGGGCGTAACCTGGGTCGCATGCGCGAGCAACGCTGCGCGCCGCTGCGACATGTATTCGCCGACGTCGATTCGGGTGGTAAAGCGATCGTCACGGTCGGGAAATTTGCCCTCGAACCATCGCTCGAACGGACTCTCAACGCCATAGTCAAGGTGCGCTTGATGCAAGGCCTTAATGCGCCCCAATGACCACGACACGTAGTACAGCTTCGAGGGTTGCCACGGCTCGCCTGCGTCAGGGAACCGATCAGGGTCACCCGCAGCTTCAAACGCGGGCTCGGTAATTTCCCAAACGCGGATGTGATCCGGATGCGGATACCAGTCGCGGTCTTCGTGATAACTGATAATCACTTGCGGCTTTTCCGCGCGAATAATGCGCACGAACCGCTCGACAGCTTCTTCCAGAGGAGCGTTCCAGAAGTTGTCAGGCCGCGCGTTCGCTTCGGTTTCAGGCATCCCGGAATCGCGGTATCCCAAGAGATGCAATACGTCGTAACCGAGGAGTCGCACACTTTCGTTGAGTTCATCTAAACGCACGGCGTGCAAGTTTTCCCGCACTTCCGGGCGGTCCATCGCCGGATTGATGATGTCGCCCTCCTCGCCGCCGGTACAACACACCAGCACGCTACGAACGCCTCGCGCGCTATACAACGCCGTGGTGCCCGCACCCTTGGAAGCCTCGTCGTCGGGGTGTGCGTGAATCTGGAGCAAACACAGTGGTGGCTGGGTCATAGGGACATCCTCAAGATCATGAAGTGTCGAGATTACTCGTCGGCGTGTTCTAACCAGGCCGGGCCGGGCCGCAGCACGGCGAGCTTCACTTCACCAATGCCGCGAAGCTTGCGCGGCTTCATTGTGTGCAGATCGAAGCGCGAATCATCCGCGACCGCAGCACCTAGTGCTTCTGAGACGAGCACCGTTGATGGCTTGGCGATTTCGCCGAGGCGGCTCGCCAGATTCACCACCGGGCCGAACAAATCGCCATCGCGCATCAGCACCGAACCAAACGCCGCACCCACGGTGAGCGGCGGCAAGCGCCGTGGAATCGTCACGAGATCCAACGAAATAGCAGCCACGGTCGCGGGTGACCCACAAAACAGCACTGCGTCACCAATGAGCTTCACAACGCGACCGCCACGCGCCGCCACCGCATTGGAGGTGACTGCCTCAAAGTGCCGGAGCAACTGAGCGAGCTGGATATCGTCGATCTGTTGCACGATGCTGGTGTATCCAACGATGTCAACAAACCCAACGGCGAGATCAGTCAAATTGCCCGACGACGTTGGGTCCGCGAGCCGCCGCCAAAGCGCAGCCCGGAGCTGGAGCCGGTGCACGTAATCAATCAAGATACTCAGGCTTGGCCAGTCGAGCATCTCTCCAGCCAGCAGCGCAACGTCATCTTCGCTGGGCACCTCCTTGCCGGTTCGAGGATGCTCGCCGGCTCGCACCTCTTCCAGGGCAGCCGCGAGTTCTTCAGCTTCTAGCGCCGCAATCCTCGACATTGCCCCACTCACCACACGTACTTGTTCGGTAAGCCGCACGAGATCGGCGTCGCGGCCGGGCCGCAGCGGATCGTTTCGCTCCACCAGACGTCTGAGCAAATCGACATCACTATCTGTGAACATGCCAACGCCCTCAGGCACATCAGGGAAGCCGAGCGAACGCCAAATCTGGCGGGTGGTGTCGAAATCGACGCCCGCGGCGTCGGCCAAACCCGCCAAGTCGTACTTCGGCGTTCCTGGCATCAACGACCTGTCGATTGCCAACAGTGGAAGCCATCCGCCTGCGCGCGCCTCGGCGATGTCATCGGCGGACGCGCCAGCAGCGCGGAGTCGGGCATCGAGGTCGGCGGACATCGCGTGTATGTTCGCGCACATCATGCACTGTTGTCGTTTTGACCCGCGTACCCGATAGTTTGCGCAGTTCGTGAGCGTCAATCCAGCCTCAACTTCCCGTGCCCTCAAACCGCCACGAGACTTGATGCGCACGCGCGACGTACGGCGTTCACCGATTGTCATTTCGCTGTTGGTCACTAACGCACTGGTATTTGCAGCAGTAGTCGAGCGCGTCGGCTACAGCGCCAAATCGCTCCCTGGCATTCAACTGGACAATGCCGACGTCGCTGGCAAAGACGGCGCCGCGTTGCGAGTCGCGGTCGAACAGCTCGCGCAACGGGTCGAAAATCGTGTGTTCACGGCGAGCGTCGGATCGGTGCAACTCGAATTCAGCGCCAACGATGTTGGCTACGAAGTCGACATCGACCGCGCTATCAACCTGGTGCAACGGGCCGGACGGTCAGGTAATCCAATCGACGCGATCGCCGGGATGTTCCTGCGTCGGACTCGTGACGATGTCGTGGAGCTACCTGCGCAATTTCAAGAGAAGGCACTCGACTCAACAGCACAGCAGTGGGTCACTTCCGCAAACGCAAAGGTGCAAAATGCCAACGTTTCATTCGCGACCGCACCCGCCACTCCAGTGGCCCCGATTTCGGCGCCCGGACTCCGATTTGCTGAGACACGCGCCCGCCTAGCAGCTGCACTTCGCGACACCGATTCGTCTGAACGAATCGATTTGACGCCCGTATCCATCACACCAGCGATCACGATGCAACACGCGGAGAACGTCGCCGCCGAAGCCAAAGCACTGCTGAACAAGACCTATCAGATTACAAGTGGCACAACCAACATCTCACTCGATGGA
>SXGR01395223.1_pt1 | contig 12242 bp, 9 predicted proteins | sample 3174711 | NCBI WGS metagenome assembly SXGR01 (sample SAMN11356860, study PRJNA531348) | freshwater metagenome | isolation source: freshwater sample F1-60 | place: China: Fuxian Lake, Yuxi | collected 2017-12-25
TCCTCCAGCCAGCGCAGGACAGCGTCGCGTAGCAACCCTTGGGCGGGAATGTGGAGAGTGGATCGCACGTCGGGGAAGTAGACCGCGGTGCTGGTGCGGTCCACGATACGCATCTGCTCACCGCAGGTCTCCGGGCGTGCCCCGGGAAGCCACGGGCGCGCGCCGCTGCACGCGACGGGCTCCTTGGGTTCGACGCGGGCGCGGGCGCCGCAGTCCAGGCATCGGATCTCGGGAGCGGCGATGTTCTGCCCGACTGTGTAGGTCAGACGAGGTCTGGGTGAGCAGGAGCTGCCGCCATGTACGACGCCATTGAAGTCGACTTCGTCGAGATGCCCTGCGGGGCAGGCCAAGACGATGGGGACCTGCAGTCGGGGGCTGCTGCGTTTGCAAGCACATTCGGGGCATCGGCCGACGGACGGGTTCTCCGCCGATGCGTACCCGATGGCCTTGCAGGACGGGTTGTGGCAGTACTCGGCGAGGGGGAATCGGACGGCGGGCACGAACCAGGTGACCCCATGCCTCGGGTTGTCTTCGACGACGGGTGGCGACAGCAGCCTGCTGATGCCGAGGTCTCGTTCAGCGTTGCTGTCATGCAGTTCGTGGTCCTGGAGAAGCCGCTCGCGATCGGCGCGGCGGGCCAGTTCGTCCGAGCCCCGCACGGGTGCACGCTCGAGCCACGACGGGAGTCCACACATGAGGGCGGTGACGCCGCTGCGCGTGACGATGAGGCTGCCGACTCCAGCGGGGCCAACGATGTGGTTGCGCCGGACGGGGGTGTAGAACGCAGCGCGCATCAGAAGTCCTCCCCCGTGTCGGTCGTGATCGTGCCGTGAGCGCGTTCGGGTTGCGGTGCGATCCCGCGTGGGATGTTGACGCCGGCTTCCGCGTCGACGGATCGCATCGACTGCGGGATGCGCCAGCGTGCCTGGACCGCGCCATTGACTTCATCCCCCAGCGCTTGAAGGAACGGCCGGGTGGCATTCGGGTGGTGGTCGTCCCATTCGAGGAAGGGCTGCTCGGCAACCGCAGCTCGCGCCAATCGCACCAGACGGGTTGTCTCTTCCTCAAGCGCGTTTTGACCGTGGCGGTCGGCAGCGGTCTGAGCACGGTCTCGCCACGGAGTAAGGGCGGTGCGGATCTCGTGCTCACCAAGGAGGGGCGCCGGGTCGGGTAGTTCGGTTGTGGTGCGCAGGACCCCTGTGAGTGCCCCAGCGAGTCCGCGTTCGAGTGCCTGAGGGGTGAACGGGGTGATGGAGACCGGCTCAACCGACGCATACAGACGGCGGTGGGATGACGTGAACGTCTCGTAGTGGGAGCGGTCGCGGACGTTGTGCGGGGACAGGACGACGACGACGACGCCTGGGGAGGAGTCGGTCCGGCCGACGCGGCCAGTGACCTGGATGTACTGGCTGTAACTCTTCGGCTGTCCCATGACGGTCATCAACCCCAGGCGGGGAACGTCGACGCCGACTTCGATCATCGAGGTGGCGAAGCACAGGTCAATGCAGCCGGGCTTTCCTTTCGGCACGTCGAGTTGGGCGAGCAGTTCGGTGACGTTGTCGCGGGATGTGGCGGTGAGTTCCTTGACCTGGCTGATGCTGCGGCGAGCGTGCCTGGTGCCTTGTTCGGTTTCGCGACCCACGCGCAGCCCGCTGTGCACCGACAGCGCGAATGCGGCGTTCTCCAGCCCGGTCTGCGTTGCGGACAGCTGCAGGCCGAGGCTACGGCGGCTGGAGAAGAACGCAAGGTTCGTCCACCACGGGTCTGCCTCGGCATCGGCGACGTCGAGGGTGCCGCCGGCGTGCAGCAGCGCTGCGAGGGTGCGCAGTTGCGACTGCACGGCGCTGCCGAACCCGGGCGCGCACACGGCGACGAACGTCTTGCCGGGCTTGGCCGGATCGGTACGGGCGAAGAAACTGTCATCGACGTCCAGCACCGGCGGCGGCACGAGGCGTGCGTGTTCACGGCCGTACAGGCGGGTGACCTGCTTGTGGAAGTTCCGAGTGGTCGCGGTGGCGGCGACGATCCGCGGACGGCGGCCTTCCATCGTTTCGCATAGGCGCTGGAGGGTGACCTCATACAGCGCGTCGAGGGAACCCAGGGGTCCGGCGATCAGGTGGAGTTCGTCCTGGATGAACAGCGATGGGGGTGCGGCGCGGCGGATCACTCTGCCGTCCTTGACGGCGAGCCCGAATAGGGTGCGGGACTTACCCTTCCAGGCGAGTTGAGCGAACTTGTCGATCGTGCCGACAACGAAGGCGGGCGGGGAGATATAGATGTCCTCGTCGACCTCGAGCACGGGGAGCCCTCCGGGCTTCGCCGGATCTCCGGTGTAGGTGAACGGGCAGTCGGATGCGGGGCAGGACGCGTTCACGCGTACGTCCCCGTTTGCGAGCGGGACTTTGCGGTAGCCGGCCATGGTGCCGTCGACGACGCCCATCTGCGCGCCGCACCACGGGCAACGGGTCAGCAGGAAGCCCTTCTCGACCTTGTCGGCTCGGGCTCCGTGGTCGACGGTGTTCCAGAGTGCGACGGCGTCCTTGCGCGAGTTCGGCGTCGAGGCCTGCCCGAGGAACGCCCCGATGCGGAACGGCTTGTCACCGAGGAGGTTCGGCACCGAGTGGCGCAGGACTTCCATCGCGCACATCAGCGCGGATGCGCGCTGCACCTGCTGCGCGGTCAACAGGCGCAGCGTGTACCGCATGAGGACGTCGACGGAGGGCACGATCCTGCCGCCGGACGCGACACGCTTGGACCGCTCCCACAGCATGGTGAACGCGGCGAGCCCGAGATAGGCCTCGGTCTGGCCGCCGCCGGTGGGCATCCAGATGATGTCGATGTGGTCACGTTTTGGGTGCCGAGTGTCGACGGTTGCGGGCAGCGACGCGAGGACGAACGCGATCTGGAACGGCCGCCACTTCGCCTGCCCGGTCTGCGGCAGCCGGTGCGGGTTCACGCCGTCGACGGTCTCTTCGCGTCCGGTCTTGGTCTTGGTGACGTGTGTCGGTCGTAGGGGCGCCGTGGAGGCGGTTCGCTGGCTGTTCATCACGTGCGATGTCCAAGACAGGCACCGCTCCACATCGGGGCTCATACGGCCCATTCGCCACCCGGCGTCGATGTCATCGGCGAAGTCCCGGCACGCCTGCAGGTTTGCGTCCGCTGCGGCGCGCAGGCGCGGATCCGGGATGGTGGCCGCCGTGAGTTCCTGTTCATCGAGCCAAGCCCGGTAGTCCCTGATGATCCGTTCGACCGCTGTGATCGCGGTGTCGTTCATCTCGGCGAGGTCGCGCATGCCGACGGCGTACGCCGCACCGTCGGGACCAGTGACGTCCGGAGTCACTGCCGGCAAGGTAACCGCCGGCATGACCTCGGTGTGAATCTTCCAGCCGCTGTCCATGTCGTCGGCCACGGCGTCAGTGCCGTGCCCGACCGCCAGCACCGGGTATCGGCGGTACAGCAGGTCGAACGTTGCTTCATCGTCAGCGGGGCTTGCTGCGGATGGATACGGCAGGACGACTGCGGCGTCGATACTGATCTGGGCCTGGAACAGGCAGGTGGACGGTATGTCGCCGGTCGACTCGGTCATGTTGGCGACGTACACAGTGACGAGGTTGCCAGCGCCATTCAGCGGACGGCTGTCAACGCCAATGTTCAGGGTGAGGCCCTCGATCGTGTGGGTCTGGCTGATGGCGACAGCCGGGTCATGGTCGGCGGTGATCTGGACCGGGGTGCGGCGCCACAGTTCGTGCGGAGCACCTGCGATGGCGATGGGGAGCCGGCGGTAGCGGCCGCCCCGCACGGTGACCGTGATGGCGGGAAGGTCGGCCGGGACGTGGAACGACACCGCGATGGATCTGGGTCGGTTACCGCCGTCGGGTACTTGGACGGTGTCCTCGGCCTCTCCGGGGACCGGTTCGGGGTCGGGGATAGATGCAGCGGGTGTGGTGTCTTCGTCCGCATTGACGTCGTCGCGCGCCTGGGCGGCGTCGAGAGCTTCCTCCTCTTCTTCGGTCATGTGCGGGAACAGCACGCCGATGCCGTAGACCCGCGTGGGGTTGACGCGCAGGACTTCGTGACCGTCGGAGTCAACGAGCGCGTCGGGCAGGGACTTCCAGTCAGGGAACGACTGGTCGGCTTCGACTTGGATCGGGGGCCGTTCGTTGCCGGGCCACGGGGTGGTCGCGGTGTCGTCGGGACCGTGCAGTGCGCGCTTGACGACGACGATGACGGTGTCGCGAGCGTCGACCGGACTCAGGGGTGCCATGTCTGGCCATCCTGAGTCAATGCCATGCCGAGCCGCCACGCCGGGACAGGGACCGCTTCAGTGGCGATGGCGCGCACGACCATGAGCGCGACTCCTTCCACTCCTGGCTCGGACAGGAGGACCGCTCCGCTGTCTCGGAGCATGTCGGGAATGTCGGGGATCGTGTCCAGTCGTTCGGCGATGCGGGTGGACAGCAGCAGGCCTGCCTGTCGGCGGGCGGTTCGCAGCGTGCGAAGCAGGGCGAACGCGTTGTTCGCCGGATGTAGCGCCAGCACGCGGCACACTCGGACGTAGGTCTCCTCACGCTGGGGGGCGATGAAGTCCGGATGCAGGATCCTGCTGGGAAGGCTCTGTGCGTACGCGCGGTCGAGGCCCTGGCCGCGCAGTTGCTCGATCACCTGGTGTGATCCGATCTCTGCGCGTTGCTTGCGCATGGCATCTTTGAGTTCCTGTCGCAGGGCTTCTGCGGACTCGGTGGAGAACCCTCGCTTGTGCTCGGCCAGCCATTCCACGGTCGCCCGGTCCAGGGCGTCCTTGCCTGCGACCGTGGTGCGGAACAGCAGGCATCGTCCCTCGCGGACCACTCGCAGTGGTGACCGCGTCACAACCGCGTGGTTGTCTTCGAACGTCACGATCGCCGGCTTCGGGCCGACTTCCGGGTGGAAGTAGCCCAGCACCGTGGTGCCTTCGACGAGGAACTGCAGTCCGAAGGCGTTCACCATCTCCTCGTCGTGGTTGAACGTCGGTGCTGCGACCGGACGGAACGTGTCCAGGCTGTCCGGCAGGAAGTCGTCTTCGACGACCTCCACTGTGCTGCTCTCGGTGACCGTGGATTGTGGTGCTCCCTGCCACGGCTGATACCCGGACTTGTCGAGGGGCCGGTGGCCGGTCCACGAGAGCACCGTGACGGTGGGCGCTGACGGTGCGGTGAGCAGCCAACCCGCCGTCGCAGAGGCCTGAGACCCGGCGACCCACGGCGAGGATGTGTACCGGTCCGGCGGGCCGAACACGATCGCGTGACGCCACGGCATCGCTCGGCGCGCCTGGCTGACCGTCGCGACGTCGGCATCGAGTCCGAGGCTGTCGCACCAGTCGCGCACGCCCTCTCGCCCTTCACCGCGCACGATGAGCACGCATGGATGTTCGTGCACCGAAGCGACATCCCCTTGGGTCGCGTTCACTAGTGCGGCGACCGTGTCCGCTGCAGGGTGTGTGCCGGCGGCGACCTGCTCCACGGCTTGCGTCAGCCGGATTAGACGTGAGGTGCCCAGCGCTGCGATGCCCTCGTCCAACTCCTCGCGGAGACGTGCGATACCGGTGCAGGCGTGCGCTGGAGGGACCGGGCCATCCATGCACACGCGTGCCCATGTCCAAGCGAACCGGGCGATGTCGAGTTCACGCACGGCCAGAGCATTCGTGTCGGACTCCTTGAACGAGCCGCGCAGCAGGCGAAGCACGCGCTCCATCGACTCCCAGCGGATCCTTCGCGATGTGACCTTTGGGTCCGACGAGGCATCGAGCATCGCGACGGTCACCGCGAGATCATGAGGAAGGCTCAGAACTCCCATTCTTCGCCCTCCTGCAGCTCGATTTGGGGCACAGGGCCGATGGGCTCACCGAACGCATTGACGGTGATCCCGGCCCTGCGCAGGTTGCGCACCGCTGGGAGGGCCACCTCCGGGAAGTCCGTGCCGTCGAACCACGCCCGGAAGTCCGCGACGTCCCCGGATCGCTGGTTCATCACGAGGGCTTGCGGAACGTGAGCCCATAGGTGTCGGACGGGCGACATCCAGGCAGCGAACCCGACCACGATGACGAACCGGACCGGCAGCGTGGCCGCCCACGGGACAGACATCAGCCCGCCGGGCGACAGGACGATGACCGGACGCCGGAACCACAAGTCCAGCCCGTCCTCCGGGTCCATCATGGCGAGCGACTGAGCGCCGTTCCACCAGCCGGGGGCTTGAGCGAGGTCCTCGAGGTCCTGGACTACCTGGGCGGGCCGCTGTGCGATAACGACCACCGGTTCCAGACACATCCGTTGGAAGGTCCATTCCCCCGGCGCGGAACCGTCCAGGGATCGAGCACCCGCAATAACTGCCTCTGGGACGGGCTTCTTGGCCCGCTCGAACTCCCACTCATCGCGCAGAACGACTCCGGGGGGCAGCATGCCTCGGGCGGGATCCAACTGGGTGCCGTCAAGGATGAGCCGACTCCCAAACGCGCTGACGTGCACATCCGTGAATCGCTTCGACAGCACCGTCGCTACGGTCACACCCGCCGAGATCGGCGACGCGGACCCCAAGTCGGGAGTTCGGGTGGCTGCCACCGCCAGGGCGGCGGCCACATGGCGAGTCGTGGGACCAGCTACGACGGCCCGGGCGCCGACACCTTCCGGCACTTGCACCCCGGGCAACCGCCCGGCCAACAGCATCAGCAGGCGGACCCAAGCCGGAGCTTCCGCAGCAGGCGGCAACATCGTGGGAGCGGACGGTTCGACGGAGGTCATGTCGACGTGAGCGCGCGAGAGTCCGCGCAATCCCCCTTCCCCGTTGCTTGCATGCCCATCATGGCGCAAGCCCCTGACAGTTCGCCCGTTTTCCGAGCTGTTGTCGAGTTCGTAGTACATCTGCAGGGGACACGAGGGGACACTCTCTTGACGAGCAGCGACATGCTGCGCACCCAGGCTCCGCCACTCTGGCTGCACCTGCGTGGCGGTGATCACTACTGAGTGCAGCACGGATGCTTGTAGCTGTATCCGATCGCGCAGCTGCCGACTCGTGTCATCACTTCGGATGCGGCTCCCCACCTGCCTGGCTGCCCCGCAGTACGGGTGCCGGTGCTGCCTGAAGTGCGCCTGATCGTGCCAAAATCCCGACTATGGGCTGGAACTGTCCGCGCTGCCGCCGGTTTCAAGACGAGATCAGGGTGTCGGAGTCGAGCGAGGGCCCAGAGAGTTCGGCTTCCCCTGGCTGCCCACGAGACATGTCGCTCATCTGTCGACCCTGTGGTCGAGAAGAGCACCATCAACTCCGGATGGGAGGCGACCCCACCCCATGGCAACAGTGGCCGGTCGGCGATCCTGTGGAACGCCTTGAGGCGGAATGTCGACGACGTGCAATCACGAATCGTCCTGGTGACGTGGAGGACGCAGGGAGGACCGTGGCCCAGTTGGAAGAGGATGTCGAGTTGGTCATGTTCAGCGCCCTGTCACCCGTGCAGCGCGAAACCGCAGCGACCTTGTGGTGGATCGATGGTATGGCTCTCAAGCCCGCGCTCAAGGCGGCCAGACACTTGTGAGCGATGGCTACGGGGCTGAAGCAGTTCGTCACCCATGCGTTCATTCAAACCGGGGCCATGCCGGACTGGGTGCCGGCCGGCACAGCGACCACGACTGGGGTGTTCCATGGGCGCCACGATTCACATGTACGCCGAGATCTGGAACGGTGAGCAGTGGGTCTCCTTGCACCCGGTGCGCGGCGAGGGCTCCACGAGCTTCTGATGTCGTGGGAATTGAACTGCCTTCCGGACAGCGCCGTTGATCAACTGCTCGCGATTGATGTCGACATGCAGCCGCTCTACTCAGGAGGATCCCCCCGCCGACCGTGACCCGTCCGGCACGGACCCGGCCCACCCCGGATACTTCCCCAGCAAGGCGCCGCAGAATGACACTGGCCTGATCCCGGGATGACTTCTTGTCGCGGGGCATGCCCTTCGGCGACGTGAACGCCCGGATCCGCGCATCAGTCAACACCGCGCCGATGTCCGGGGCCACAGCTCGGTCCCAGTCCTGCGCGGGGAGCCAACCCAGGAAGGCGCACAGCCTCGAGGCGAACAACTTGGCCTGCTCCAGGCCGACTGGCGCGGCCGCGACCGCCGCGGCCACGACAGCGTCCCGCGACTGGGTCCACTCAGCCTCGGTCAGGATCCGTGGCGTGAAGCGCCGGACCCGCGCCTCGATCTCGTACGCATTCGACATGCCCAGACAAGTCCTGACCCGCGCTCATCCGGCAAACGACGCCAACGACCGCTACGGGCACAGGTGCTTGGTGGCTGCCGACACCATGACGTTCGCCTGAGAGACACTCACTGATCTGGAGAAGAACGCCTGAAGGCTCTTGGTGACCTTCGGTGTCCGCCCGAATAACTCGTAGTATGTGCAGACGTATTGGCCGACAGCCAATACCGACTTGTCCGACTCTCCTCTGAGCAGCGGCACCGCAGCGCGGATGGCCGAGATGTACGCGCGCTCTGAGCTTGAGTACGCCATCGGGTACGCATGGGCGCCGGAGCCGACAACGAGCGGAACACCAAGGCTGGACATCAAAGCGAGTATGAGAGCTGCTACACGAATCATGATTCCCCCAAATTAGTTACACCTCTGCGCACGTTAGCACCCCAGCCAGCAGCGGGAGCTGGTCGGCCGCTGCTGGCTCGGCTGCACCAATGCCCGCGACAACGCCAGAGCGCGTGAGCCACCGCACCCGCCCCCACGCGTCGGCCCAGACCTGACGGCCGACCCCTTGCAGGCGTGCTCCATGGCTCGAGTTCCCGAAAGTGCTGGAACGGCAGGCCGTCCGATATTCTGCACCCCTGGGGGAGGGGGACGCTGGTGGGACGCCATTCCGGTTCGGGCACACGGGCCGAGGACGAGGTCATCGCAGCGCTGCGCACTCAACTGGAGCGCGAGGAGATCCTGCTCACCGGGGTGCGGATCACCGACCCACGCGAAGGCGACGTCGAAGTCGACATCATCGTCCTCTTCCCCGACCTGGGGGCCGCTGTCATCGAGGTCAAGGGTGGCCTTGTGCAGTACGCCGCGAGGGAGTGGACCACCAGCCGGGGCTCCTACCGCCGACGCATTCACCCGACCGAGCAGGCCCGCAAGGGCAAGCACGCCCTGCGGCGGTATCTGGACCGCCAGCCGGAATGGACCGGCCCCCTGCTGCGCAGTGCGTGGTTCGTCGCCACACCCCAGACCCCCATCACCGGTGACATGGGTCCGGAAGGAGAGCGCAGCCACCTCATCGGCCAGGGAGACCTCCCGCAGTTGCGTGACCGCCTGCGCACCGTCCTTGCCTCGACGCTGAACACCGACCCGATTCCTTCGCCCGGCTGGGAGCAGGACGCGCTGGCCCTGCTGCTGCGCACCCAGGTCACCCCCGTGAAAGGTCACCGGCGACGCCGGAATATCCCACCAACAGCCTTGCAGTCGGTGTTGATCAAGATTGCCAACGGCGTCGAGACTCGCGAGGACTCCAAAATCGTCGAACTGATGCTCATGGCTCACACCATACCTACAGGGTGAGACAGAACGAGGGCCCAAGTTCATAGATCGGAGGCGCCGCCGCGCTTCGGGGAGAGTCTCGGGTTCCTTGTCCGTTCACGCTCCGGTGCCAGAAGCCCGGGCAGCCGGCGTGAGGAGTGTGGAAAGAGCCATCTACCGCTTGTAGATTCGGGTGGATTTGTCTAGCGGAGTCCTATAGCCATCCAACTCTGTGACGTTGGTCCACGTCATACCGAGGTTGTCGGTCACCTGCGGGAAGGCCGCGACCCAGGCATCCCAGAGGGCGTCCAACCGGTCCGGGAGACTGGCCCCGTTGTCGATCTGCACGTCACGTCGAGCTCGGTCGTGCGAGCGTTCCTGCATAGCCCGGACATAGTGGCGCTCGGTCGTCTTCTTGTCAGAATGCCGAAGTAGAAGTGCTGCTTCGGTGAGGCTGCTGCCGCTGTCGAGGAGGACGGACGCCGCGAAAGCTCTCAGGTCCTTGACCTTGATCGGATAGCGACGGGGATCGAGCGCAGGAAGGGTGGGATCCCCGACCAGTCCCGCCGCCTCTCGAGCTGGTTTCCACACGTCGCGACGGAAGTTCGTGTTGTCCAGCACGCCGATGCTCTGCGTAGGCGTGGGCGAGATGACGGGTCGGCGAAAGAGGAGTCGTCCTGCGGGCATAGGCATGAGATCGTCCTTCAACCGCTGATCGGCCAGTACAACCATGCGCCTCCACAACGGCCTCGGCAGCGGCACAGTGGCCGTTACACCCGCCTTGGGCGGCTCTTGCTTCCAGAAGGTGTTCTCTAGAAGGAGTTCGCGAAGGCCAGCGTCCGCATCGACCTCGCTCTTCGTTCGGCGTACAAGGACACGATCGATAGTGATCTGAGGGCGATCTCGCCATACCGCCTGCTCGCTGAGGCTGACGCCCTCGCTCCACCTGAGACCGGCCCACCCGAGTAGCGCGATGAGCAGCCGGTCATGCTCCTCTTCGGGGGTTTCAACGAGGGTCGCGAACTCCGCCCACGACGGGAGTAGAACGGGATCTGCAGTTTGCATCGCCGCACGGCGAGCTTTACTGGACTCAATCCTCACGTGCAACGCGGGATTGACGCCGAGCCGGCCCTCCCTGGCCTCCCAGGCGAGCGCTGCGCCAAGCACACGGCGTGCGTTGGCGATCGTCCCCATGGTGACTCCGTCGGCCGCCAGGTCGTCAAGCCAACGGCGGATGTCTCGACCGGTCAGCTTCTGAACTGGGACGTTGCCTATGTCGGCTCGTTTGCGGCAGATGTGTTGTTTGAGCGCTGTCCGGTAGCCGCGCCCTGTGCGAATGGCGATTGGTGCGAGGGCTGAGGTGCGAGTCGGCACCCTGATATCAACTAGTTGTCTACTGGTTGAATTGACCCTATACTTCACACATGACCATCACGGTGGGCGCCTTCGAGGCCAAAACGCATCTTTCCGAACTCCTCGCAAGGGTCGAGGAGGGCGAGCAGGTCACGATCACTAAGCACGGCAGACCGGTTGCCCGACTGGTTCCTGTGTCTAAGACGCCCTTGAGCCGTGACTGGTCGGCTTTTTGGGAGAAGGTCGATACGCGACTGGTAACCCTTTCCCCCGGCACATCCATCAGGGCAGACATCGAGGCCGGAAGAAAGTGAAGTCCTTTATTCTCGATGCCTCCATTGCCCTCGAGTGGTTTTCCGCAGACGCAACACCCGAGGCGTTGGCCCGACGTTCACTTCTCGACGATCACGTAGCTCTCGTTCCTACGCTATGGCGCTTCGAAGTGATGAACGCGGTCACCACCTGGCTGCGACGGGGGGACATTTCTTCCGCAACGAGCGCGATGATCCTCAACGACATCATGCGGGTGCCCTTCGGGACATTGGATGAAGGCGATCCTGAGCTGATCGTTTTCCTAGGAGTGACCCACAGCCTCTCGGCCTATGACGCCACATACCTTCACCTAGCGATGGTTACCGGTGACGCCCTTGCAACACTTGATGGTGCATTGATCACAGCCGCTAAGAAAGTAGGCGTAGACTGCCTGTGAAGCAGGAGGCCCGTTCCTCCTCTCGCAAGTGCGGCCCGCCGACAAGAGTCCAAGGGCCTCTCGGCAGTGCCCGTGGCAGTTCAAACACATTGGGCCAAGTCACAAACCACCCAAGTGGCGGCTTGCTTCCGGCGTGCTCATGGAGTCTCCCTGCCCAGCCATGGCCCGAAAAACAAAACAAATAGCTAAATAGGTAAATAGATCAGAAAGCCCGGACCGGACGCACCCGTAACGTGCCGAACTTGCTGACGAAGTTCTGGAAGCCATTGCCGAAATTCTGGACCCACGCGTTGAGCGCATTGTACTGCGAGGAGCTCCAGTAAAGGTCGGTAGCAAACCCATAGGCACCATTAGCGAACGCGGCATTTTGCCGTCCGGTACACACACCTGTTGGAGGAGCACTGGGGTTACGTGAATAGTTACACATCGCATTCAACTCATCCCGGGATGGCAAGAACCAATCCGATTTGCCACCGCCTCGGTAGGCACGAGCGGCATTTGGGGCGCTACCCGTGCAAGCGGAAAACGCACCCGCACTGGTTAGCATCGCGGTCGTGTTTTCCCTACCGGTGCCAACTGCCTTGCCCGTGCTCACCGAATTGGTTCGGTCGCTGCACCACCGGATACCGGTCCTCTCGTTGGCACCCCAA
>SXGR01516595.1_pt1 | contig 12235 bp, 11 predicted proteins | sample 3174711 | NCBI WGS metagenome assembly SXGR01 (sample SAMN11356860, study PRJNA531348) | freshwater metagenome | isolation source: freshwater sample F1-60 | place: China: Fuxian Lake, Yuxi | collected 2017-12-25
CACTGGCGGCGTCGGCGGCGTCGGCGGTGGCGCGATAGCGCGCGACGATCGTGTTGCCGCAGTTTGGCGTGGTGTAGTTGACGTAGAAGTGGCGCTTGGTGGCGTAGTCTGGGGGGAAGGCAAGGCCGAGGAGTCCGCACTCGCCGGACGTGCGCGTTTTGGTGCGGATGTCGAGGAACGGCGCGGCCAGCGTGGCGCCGTCACGCCAGATGCGGATGACGCCGTTCTGTTGCACGATGAAGAGCCGGTTGCTGCCGTCGCGCGCGGACTGGATATCGATGGGATTGGTGAATCCGGAAGCGACGCGTGCGAGCCGGATTTCCTGGGCCCGTGCGGGCGCCAGGGTGCACGCCGCAACCAGGATGAGCATGAGCCGGTTTCGCATATACTCATTGGACCATGCGCGTTTGCTCGTTGTTACTGCTTTTTTGTCTCTTTTCGGCGGCAGCGGAACGCCCCGTTCCGCCTCCCGGCGTGGCCGTCGCCCCGGCTGATCGTGCCGCGCTCGAAGCCGGATTGCAGTGGCTGGCGGCCAAGATCGAAGAGGGCAAGAAACGCGTGGGCGCGCGGTCTGCGCTGGTGGCCGACGTGTTGATCTTTCATGAAGCCGTGCGGTACGCGCTGCAGTACAACGAATTTCTGAAGCCCGAAGAGATCGGGCGCGCCAAGGAGATGCTGCGGCAGGGGCAGGAGCGCGCTGAGTATCTGGCCGAGGGACGCACCCCGTGGGCCGTCCAGTCGGGGCTCGTAGTGCGCGGGTACTTTTCGAATCTCGACGACAGTGTGCAGCCGTATGGGCTGGTGGTGCCGGCGTCGTGGTCGCCGGGCTCGCCGCATAAGTGGCGCGTGGATGCGTGGTTTCACGGGCGCAGCGAGACGCTCACGGAGTTGAACTTTCTGCACGACCGCATGACGCAGGCCGGCCAGTTCACGCCGCCCGACACGATTGTGCTGCACCTTTACGGGCGCTACTGCAATGCGAACAAGTTCGCGGGCGAAGTGGATCTGTTTGAAGCGCTGGCGTCGGTGAAGTCGCAATACCGTGTGGACCCGGACCGGATCGCCGTACGCGGTTTTTCGATGGGCGGCGCGGCGGTGTGGCACATGGCGGCGCATCACGCGGGTTTGTGGGCAGCGGCTGCGCCGGGCGCGGGGTTCAGCGAGACGGCCGAGTTTTTGAAGGTGTTTCAGAACGAGACCGTGAAGCCCAACTGGTGGGAACAGAAGCTGTGGCGGATGTACGACGCGACGGTGTATGCGGCGAATTTCGCGGGGCTGCCGCTGGTGGCGTACTCGGGCGAAAAGGACCGGCAGATTCAGGCCGCGCAGGTGATGGACCGCGAGTTGACGAAAGAAGGCATGCGGATGCGGCACATCATCGGGCCCGACACACCGCACCGGTATCACCCGGAGTCGAAGATTCTGATTGACGACGCGATGAACGCGATCATGGCCCGCGGGCGCCAGGCGTATCCGGCGCACTTACAGTTTGTCACTTACACGCTGGCATATAACCGCATGAAGTGGCTGCGCGTGGATGGGCTAAAGCAGCACTGGGAGGCCGGGCGGATTGAGGCCGAAGTGCGAGGGGTGCGGGCGATCCGCGTGACGACGTCGGGTATTACGGGGTTCACCATCGACTACGGCGCGGGCGGCTGTCCGCTCGATCTGAACGGCAAGGCGACGGTGACAATTGACGGCGTGGCGGTGAAGGTGGCCGGGCCGATGACGGACCGCTCGTGGACCGCGTCGTTTGTGCGCGCGGCGGGCGGCGGCGGATGGCGCGCGGCCACGGCAAAGGATGGCGACGGTTTGCGCAAAACGCACGGATTGCAAGGTCCGGTGGACGACGCGTTCATGAGCCGTTTTGTGATTGTGAAGCCCACGGGCAAGCCGATGGCGCCGGGCGCGGCGGCGTGGGTGGATGCCGAGATGAACCGCGCGATCGCCGAATGGCGGCGGCACTTCCGCGGCGAGGCGATCGTGCGCAAGGACACTGAGGTGACCGGCGAAGACGTGCTGACGGCGAACCTGATTCTGTGGGGCGACCCGGGGAGCAATCAGGTGCTGGGCCGCATCGTGAATCAGTTGCCGGTGGGTTGGAACGCGCAGAACGTGACGGTGGGGAAGAAGAGTTTTGCCGCCTCGACGCATGCGCCGATTCTGATTTATCCGAATCCGCTGAACCCGAAGAAGTATGTGGTGGTGAACTCGGGCTTCACGTTTCGCGAGTATGACTATCTGAACAACGCGCGGCAGATTCCGAAGCTGCCGGACTTTGCCGTGGTGGATCTGAGTGTGCCGCCGGATTCGCGGTGGCCGGGACGCATTGCGCACGCGGGTTTCTTTGACGAGCGGTGGCAGGCGACGACGACGGCGGCGGCCGAGGAGAAGGCTCCGGCGCAGAACTGACGCGGACCGGCGGCGCCCGAAAAGCCCGCGAGCCGCTGCAGGCGGCGTGTGTATCATAGAGAGCTATGAGTAAGCGAAGCTCCATCGGCTCGTGGGCCTACACGATCGGTCCCTACGCATCAAACCCCGTTGATTTCGACACGGTGCTCAACAAGCTCAAGGCGCTCGGCTTTGACGGCGTTGAACTCGGCGGTTTTCCGCCGCATCCGAACCCGGGCAACCCGAACGGCCCTAACGAAGGCTGGGCCGGGGCGCTGCCGGAGAAGTCGCAACGCGCCGAACTGGTGGCCAAGATGAAGTCCATGGGCATGGCCTTCAGCGGCATCGCGGCCAACCTGTGGGGCGAGAAGCTCATCAATACCGATGATCAATCGAAATACATCGCTGAGTTCAAGCGCAACTCCGAGTTTTCGAAAGACGTGGGCATTCAGGGCGTGCGCGTCGATTGCGTGCAGCCGCCGACGATTCATCGCGAGGTGGACTACGCGACGGCGATGCAGCGCGTGGTCAGCACCTGGCAAACCTGTTGCGACATCGCCGCCGGCAACGGCCAGTACGTGACGTGGGAAGTGGAGCCCGGCTTTGCTTTTAACAAGCCGAGCGACGCCGTGCGCATTCACGACGCCGTCAACAAGCCGAACTTCGGCATCCAGTACGACACCTGCCACGGCCAGATGGTGGGCGTGGTGGGCGCGCGCCACGAAGGCGGCAAGGAAGTGTTCGCGAACCAGGTGGAATACATCAAGATGCTCAACGGCCGCATCAACCACATCCACCTAATTGACTCAGACAACACCTGCCACAAAGATGCCAACGGCGAAGACGAAACCTCGGCGCATCCGCCCTTCGGCATGGGCGTGCTGAACTTCGACGAGATTTTGCCGGAACTGATCAAAGCCGCGCGCCTCTCGCACGACTGGTGGACCATCGACCTGTGCTTCTACCCCGACGCCTGGGCCGCCACCGAGAGCTGCAAGAAGTCGCTCGACTCGCTGATCGCCAAGTACGGGAACTAGGGAGCGCGCCATGAAGGAACTTCGCGTTGGAATGATCGGCTACGGCTTCATGGGCCGGGCCCACTCAAATGCCTACAAGCGGCTGAATGATTTCTTTCCGCTGCAACACAAAGTCGTGCTCAAGGCCGCCTGCGCGCGTAATGAAGAAAAGGTGAAGGCGTTCGCGGCCAACTGGGGCTACGAGCGCACTGAGACCGACTGGCGCAAGCTGGTGACGTCGCCTGACGTCGACCTCATCGACATCTGCACGCCGAACGATTCGCACATGGAGATTTCACTCGCCGCCGCCAAGGCGGGCAAGATGATCGTGTGCGAGAAGCCCCTGGCGCTCGACGTGAAGCAGGGCGAGGCGATGGTGAAGGCCGTGGAAAAGGCCAAGGTGCCGAACATGGTGTGGTTCAACTACCGCCGCGTGCCTTCCATTTCGCTCGCCAAACAACTGATTGCTGAAGGCCGCATCGGCCGCCCCTATCACTTCCGCGCCAATTTCCTGCAGGACTGGACGATCTCGCCCGACGTGCCGCAGGGCGGCGCGGGCCTGTGGCGGCTGGACGTGAAGGCCGCGGGGTCTGGCGTCACCGGCGACCTGCTGGCACATAATATCGATTGCGCAATGTGGCTGAACGGACCCATCGTGCGCGTCACCGCGCGCACGGAGACGTTCGTGAAGCAGCGCAAACATGCCGTCACCGGCAAGATGCAGGCGGTCGGCATCGACGATGCCTGCCTGTTCATCTGCGAATTCGCCAACGGCTCGCTGGGGCTGTTTGAGTCCACGCGTTATGCGCGCGGTCACAAGGCGCTGAAGACGTTCGAACTGAACGGCGAAAAAGGGAGCCTCGCGTTCAACCTCGAAGAGATGGAGTACCTCGACTTCTTCGAGTACAACACGGGCGGCGGCGAGGCCACCGTGGATTCGCACATCCGCGGCTGGCGGCGCATTCACGTCACCAACGGCGAGCATCCGTACATGAACCGCTACTGGGTGCCGGGGCTGGTGATCGGCTACGAACACAGCTTCCTCAACGCGCTGGCCGATTTCGTGCAGGGCGTGGAGAACGGCAAGCCGGCGCAGCCGAATTTCCGCAGCGCTCTGCAGACGCAGAAAGTCTGCGAAGCAGTGATCAAGTCGGGTAGAACCGGGCGCTGGGAGAAGACCGGCGTGGATCTGAAGGCGGCAATTTAAGGCCGGAGTCTACAGAAGGTCGCGCCAATCCACCGCCGCCCCGCCCGTGTTGGCCTGCCAGCCGAAGGCTTTCTGCAGGTCACGCGCCCGGCTGGCCAATTCCCGCGACTCGTTCCGCCGTCCAGCCTTGGCCAGCGCCGCGGCGTACACCTCCAGCACTCGCGCGACGTCCGGATGCCGGGGCCCGACGGCGGTCTCCATTTCCGCCAGTGCTTGGGCCAGCAGGTCCACGGCTTCCTGCTTCCGGCGTTCCCGTGCGCACAGGGAGCCCAGGTTGGTGAGCATGCGGGCGCGCGCCTGTCCGGGCGCCGAACGCGCGATGCCGCGTTCCAGGATGCCGGCAGCGTCACGCGCCCGGCCGGTGTCCAGGAGCAGCGTCGCCAAATCGCTGTCGATTGAGTGGGCCAACGCAGGCTGGGTAACGGCCATGGCGGCGGCTTGCCGGAGTTCCGCTTCCGCTTCACGCGTGTGTCCCTTCAGCAGCAGGGTCTGTCCCAGCAGATGCCGCGGCTGCGGCGACTCCGGCGCCAGGCCCGACGCTTCCCTCAGCACTTTTTCAGCGGCGGACAGGTCTCCCAGCGCCACCAGCGTCTGGCCCAGATTCGTAAGCACCGCGGCCCGGCTATCCGGACGATCCACCAGCCGAAGCGCCTTTGCAAATGACGCCTTGGCGGAGCGCAACCGGCCTGCGGCGAACTCGGTTCGACAGTAGGCGTCCTCCGGAAGGTCTTGGGCGAACGACGCCGCGGCGGCGGTGAACAGAGCGAGTAGTGCCAGAAGCATGAATCCAGCATTCGCCGTAACTTGTTGATTTACCAGCGGCGTTAACGGCGTGCCCATAATGGCCAACCGGCCCCCGTCTGGCCGTGGGGCGGCAGGCGCTTGTAGAATAGAAAAACCCGCCCATGCCGGAGGAGACCCAACGCCTCGATTCCTGGAAACAGATCGCCGCCTACCTAAATAAGAGCGAGCGCACGGTGCGCCGTTGGCATGAGGTGGAGGGTCTGCCAGTCCACAAGCACCAGCATCAGCAACGCGGCACCGTGTGGGCGTTTGCGCCGGAGGTCGATGCCTGGCTGGAGCAGCGGCGTATCAGCCACTGAGCCGGACGACGCCGGGCAGCAGCCAGAGGACGCGGCGCCCCAACCTCGCGCAAGGTGGCCCGCCTGGGCTGGGCTCGCATTGGCCGCGGCCGCCGTCGGCGCTCTCTTCCTCTGGCGCGAATCTGCCGATCCCGCCGTGTTAACTCTGCCGGATCCCGTTGCGCTCACCGCGCTGCCAGGCGTGGAGTTCGCTCCTGCCTTTTCGCCCGACGGCCAGCGGGTGGCCTTCTTCTGGGGCGGAGGGGGCGCGCAAGCCCAAAACGCAGGAATCTACACCAAGACCGTGGGCACGGAAGAGGCTGCGCTCCTGGCGCTGGGCAATGGCGACTTCGTGTATAGCCCGGCCTGGTCACCCGACGGGCAGACCATGGCGTTTCTGCGGCGGACCCAGCAGCGCGAGACGTGGCTGTGCCTGATCGCCTCCTCGGGTGGCCCGGAGAAGCGCCTGATCCGGGTGCATCCCCGGGAAGTACTCAGCGCCAACAACCGGCATCTGGACTGGAGCCGGGATGGACGGCGCATTCTGGCGCCCGTGGAAACAGCGCAGGGCCGCTGGGCGATCCAGTGGGTGACGGCCGCCAGCGGCCTCACGCAGCGGGTGACAGAGCCAGCCGATCGGGTGGAGGCTCCCGTGTTGGCGCCCGACCAGCGTTCCTTTGTCTACCTGCGCCGTTTCGGGTCCAATCGCCAGGAACAGGAACTGGTGGTGCAAGTGCTGACGCCGGATGGCAACGCCGACGCGGCGCCCCGCGCTCTCTTGGCGGGACCCGGCTTCACGTCGGGTATGGCGTGGACTCCAGACGGCCGATACCTGGCGATTTGCCAGGCCAGCGCGGGATACAAGGACAGCCGCCTCTACCGGATGCGCGTCCGGCCCGGCGCACGCCTGGTGCCCATGGGTAACGCCGCGGAATGCACCGGTCTGGCGCTTGCGGCAACGCGCCTCGCCTATGGCCGCCCGCGGGATGCGAACGCCCAGCTTTGGACGGCGCCCATGGCCGGTCTCACTCGCACCGCGCGGTTTGCCCCATCCAGCCGTCCCGATGGCTTCCCCTCGTTCTCGCCCGATGGAACGTCGGTCGTCTTCACGTCCGCCCGGAGCGGATCGCCGGGTGTCTGGATCGCCAAACCGGACGGGAGCGAGCCGCGGCGAGTAACCGGCGAACGCCCGTTGGCAGGTCCGGTTGAGTGGTCCCCGGATGGAACCCAGCTTCTGTTGGGGTCGCAGGAGGTGGGGCTCACGGTGGTTCCCCTCACCGGTGGCGCGCCGTCGATCCTGGTCAGTTCCGCGGGCCTGCCGCGTTGGCCGCATTGGTCGCACGGGAGCGGCCTGATCTGCTTCGTCAAGGAGTACAGCCTTTATCGGGTCAAACCCGACGGCGGCGGCCAAGGGCCGGTGGTGGATCCTACTTTGAAGCCGCTCACCAGTCCGCCGGAAGTGCGCACCAGCCCCGATGGCCAAACGCTTTTCCTGGCCCGGCCGGAAGGGTTGTTCCGGCGCGCCTCGGCGGGCGGGGCGTGGGAGTTGATCGAACCGAAACTGGCCACAACTTCGCTTAGTAGTTCACGCACGGCGCTCTACTATATCCGGGAAGAGGACAAGGCTCTGTACGCCGTGCCGTTCGCGGGCGGCGCGCCCCGCAAGATCGGGGCCTTGAGCCCTTTCGTCAACAAGGTGCCGGCAGGACTGGCTGTATCGCCGGACGACCGCACGGTGATTTGGGGCGCCGGCGGCGGCGGCTAAGTGGACCTGGAGTTGGTTGAGGGCTTCGACTACTAGTGCTTGCCCGCGAGCTTCTCGCGATGGTAGAGATGATCCAGACACCGCGGCTCGGCCATCTGCCTGCTCCACGCGTTCCAGGCCGCGGCCATACGCGCTGCGTCGGCCGGACGCGCTGCGGCAAGATTGTTCTTCTCGCCGGGGTCCGCCGCCAGATCGTATAGCTCCGGCGTCCGGTTGGCGCCCGGCTTTACCCACTTCATCGACCCGTCGCGAATCGCGCCCTCATCGCCGCCGAACATGCGCCAGTGGAGCGCGCGGGTCGGGACCGGCTCCAGCAGGTTGACGCCATCGATCGGCTTTGACCGGTCCACCGGCAACCCCGCGGCCGCCAGCGACGTGGTGAAGATGTCCATCGAAATCACCGGCGTGTCCACCACCGCGCCCGCCGGCACCCGGCCGGGGAAGCGCACCGCGAACGGTACGCGGATGCCGCCTTCATACACGGTGCGCTTGGTGCCGCGATAGCGCCCGTTCGAGGACGCGTTGTCGCGCGGGCCGCCGTTGTCGGAGAGGAAGAAAACGAGCGTGTCTTCCTCCAGCCGCAACTCGCGCAGCGTTGTCAGCACGCGGCCCACCGCGTCATCCATCGCCGCAACCATCGCCGCATAAGAGCGGCGGTCCGGATCCTGGATGGCGGCAAACTTGCGCAGGTACGCCTGCGGCGCCTGGAGCGGCGAATGCGGAGCATTGAATGCGAGATAGAGGAAGAACGGCTGCTGCGCATGACGCCGCACAAAGGCGTCCGCCTCGCGCCCGAGCGCCGTGGTCAGGTATTCCTTTTCCACCACCGTCGTGCGGTCGCGCTCGATGGGATAGAAGAGTTGGTTCGGGTCGCCTTCCACGCCGGGATAAAAGTAGTCGTGCCCGCCGCCGACAAAACCGTACATCTCCTGAAAACCGCGCGCCTGCGGGTGAAACCGCGGATGCGCGCCCAGATGCCACTTGCCCACCAGCCCGGTAGCGTAGCCCGCCTTGGACAACACCTCGGGCAACATCGTTTCCGACAGCGGCAGGCCGGTATCCGGATCGTCGCGCCGCACCACCATGTTGTTCTCGTGGCCGAAGCGATGCTGGTAGCGGCCCGTCATGATGCTGGCCCTCGTCGGGCTGCAGAATGGATGCGACGCGTAGCCACTGGTGTAGCGCGTGCCGCCCGCCGCCAGCGCGTCGAGGTGCGGCGTCTTGCAGTCCGGGCTGCCTTGAAAGCCGACGTCGTTGTTGCCGAGGTCGTCTGCCATGATCAGCACGATGTTCGGGCGGCGCGAGCGGTTCTGTGCGGACGCGGCGGCCCCGGCGGCGAGTGGAAAGAACGTACGGCGGGTCATCTCCATGGCGGGTTCAGGATAGCAGGCAACGCCAATGAGCCGCAAAAGTCCATAGAACTTTCTTGTGACGCCCGGGTTTACATGGTACGAGGGAGTTTACTCACACACCATGAAACGTGTTCTCACCATCATGCTGGGGCTTTCGATGGCCCTGGGCAGTTTGACATTGACGTTCGCCGGCGGCGCCGAAGATGAGAAGAAGGGCACTGAGCAAGGCCAGGCGGAAGGTAACGGCAAAGGGAAGAAGGGCAAGCGCGGTAAAGGCAAGCGCGGTAAAGGCAAGCGGAAGAACCAGCAGCCCCAGGGCGAGGGACAGCCGCAGCAGCCTGAAGCCCCGAAGCCGCAGTAGCGGCGCCGCGGGCTTGTTTGGCGGCGTCCTCTGCGTATCCAAGCCGCGCTAGCTCGATCGTACCCACGGGTTGGGGTTTGACGACTTCGACGCCGAGGCAGCCTGGCTGCGCACGTTGTTCATGCCTGTGTGCATCGAAGACGGCGTCTTGCCGCCGTGGCCCATTCCGGCACCGGGATTTTTCTCCATCACCTTATCAATGAACTGCGGCAGCAGGTCCACGATCTTCTGGTAGTGTTTCAACAGAAATCCCACCGCGTCGCGGTAGTAACGAAAGCCCGCTCGCGCCATTTCCTCGCCTGCCACCAGGGCAAAGAGCTGTTGCGCCGTCGCGATCACACGCTGTAGATCGAGCAGGTAGCCGTAGACCTTGAGGATCTGGTCGCGTGGGGACGGTACGCGGGCCTGCGCGCGTTCGAGCGCGGTTTTGATCATGGCCTCAGACAGCGATTGCGAGCCTTCGGTCAGTATTTACGCGCGGGCGATTATCTGTTTGGCCACGAGCGACAGCACCCATTCCTCGGCCTTCAAGAGGGCGCGCAGAAAGGGGGACGCGGCTCGTGGGTCAGCGCCGGTTATCATGAGCGAAGCCCCATGTCACACTTCTCGCGCAGAACCTTCTTCTCCTCAGCCCTCGGCGGCGCCGCGGCCCTATCCGCGCAGGCGCGCCCGAAGAACGTGCTGCTGCTGATCGCCGACGATCTCGGCCTCCACACCGGAGCGTATGGCGACCGCACGGCGCGCACGCCGCACCTGGACCGCTTGGCCGCCGATGGCGTGCGTTTCACCAACGCCTTCTGCACCACCGCTTCCTGCAGCGCCAGCCGCAGCGTGCTGCTGAGCGGTTTGCATAACCACGCCAACGGCCACTACGGTCACGCGCACGGCGAACACAACCTGCGCTATCTGCCGAAAGTGAAGTCGTCGCCGGAGTTGCTGAAGGCCGCCGGCTATCGGACGGGCGTAATTGCCAAGCTCCATGTGAATCCGCTGAGCGAGTTCGCGTGGGATCTCAACGCCACGCGCGAAGGAGGACGCGACGTGACGCGCATGGCCGAGATCGCGCGCGACTTCATTCAGGCCGACGCGTCCAAGCCCTTTTACCTGCACATGGGCTTCACCGATCCGCACCGCGCCGCGCAAGGCTTTGCCAACCGCGACTACCGCGGGGTAACGCGCACGCGGTTCGATCCGGCGCAAGTGCGCGTGCCGCCGTATCTGCCCGACAACGCGGACGTGCGCGCAGAAGTGGCCGAGTACTACGAGGCCGCCAACCGCCTGGATCAGGGTATCGGCATGATGATGGACGTGCTGAAACAAACCGGCCAACTCGACAACACGCTGGTGATCTTCCTCAGCGACAACGGCATGCCGTTTGCCAACGCCAAAACCAATTGCTATGACGCGGGCATTCATCTGCCGCTGATTGTGCGCGCGCCTGGACAAGCGCGCCGAGGCGTGGTCAACCACGGCATGGCCAGTTGGGTGGACATCGTGCCGACTGTGCTCGATTGGACCGGCGCCGCCGGACCCGGCTATGAACTCCACGGACGCAGTATTCTGCCCACGCTCGAACAAGAGAATCCCACGGGCCGCGACGAAGTGTACTTCTCGCACACCTTCCACGAGATCACCATGTACTACCCGATGCGCGGGATTCGCACGCGCCAGTACAAGTACATCCGCAACCTGTTTCCGGAGCTCGAATTCCCGCACGCCTCGGACCTGTGGGCCTCATCCACCTGGCAAAGCGTGCTGCGCGAGGGCGAGAAGGCCAAAGTGGGCGGGCGTCCGGTGGGAGCTTATTTGCACCGCAAGGGCGAAGAGTTGTACGACATCACGCGCGACCCCGATGAGGTGAACAATCTCGCCGGCTCATCCGCGCACGCCGCTACCCTGGCTGACCTGCGGCGCAAAGTGCATGAGTACCGCGCGCGAACGGCGGACCCGTGGATGGTCTTGAGCCAGTACAACGGCGAGGGAGTTCCCGCCGTGCCGGGCCAGGCGAAAAAAGGCGGCGGCAAGAAACGCTGAGAGCTATAGCCCCGCGTCCGGCGCCTGCCGGATGACCCACTCGACGAACTTGGCCGGCGCCTCCATCGTGGACAGGCGCGATTGACGCACCAACGCAAAGTCGGCAAACAGCCCGCTCTGCTTGACGGCGCTGAGCGTAACGGGCGCCGCCAACTTCGATACAAACTCCAGATCCGCTACAGCGGACTTGGGATCCTTCGCATCGGGGCGTCCCGCCGCCACCACGCGCGCCACGCCCACAATCTGCGATTCGCCGCCGGAGTGGTAGATCATCACCAGATCGCCGGGTTGCATGGCCAGGATCGCCTTCACCGCCTGCGCATTCCTCACCCCGTCCCAAACCGTGCGCCGGTCTCGCGCCAGATCGTCAATGGAGTAGACGCCGGGTTCCGACTTGGCCAAAAAGTAACGCATATCGTTCGATTATGGACCTTTTTCCTTGCAATCGCGACCAGATCGTCATACAATCTGAAAGTACTCTTCAGTCCAAAGTTATCTGATGGGGCCGAAGGCCTTCCGATCTACCCCGAACTTACCATTTCGCGTTTCATGGATTCGGGTATGATGTTGATAAGGGTGGAATTGTGTGCCTGCGTGTGTTTCGCCCCCAAAGACCGGTCAGTCTAGCACGGCTAGTAGTCATCCTGCCGGAGCCGACTGGACATCGGTGCGCCACGCTTGCGAAATGCATGGCCACCAAAAAAGAATTTGTTCTGAGGAGACGAATCGGGTGCAATGGCTGTGAGGCCGCCCGCCGATTGATATGCGCATGAACCAGTTTCGATCCGGTCCCGCGAGCCTGATGGTTGGTACAGCGGTAACAGGTTTGCTGTCGCTGGTCTTGGCCCAGCAGCTTACGCTGCCGAACGATCCGACTTCCAAAAAAGGGCTCTGAGCAGGAATTCGACGGAGTGCCCATTCTACGCAGCTTTCTGGACCTGGTGAGCGGCAAGGAATTCAGTGTTAGCCACCACCAGCCGTTTGGCCTTGAGCAGTAGATAGCGGACATTCTTATAGCCGCGCCCGC
>SXGR01575065.1_pt1 | contig 12228 bp, 9 predicted proteins | sample 3174711 | NCBI WGS metagenome assembly SXGR01 (sample SAMN11356860, study PRJNA531348) | freshwater metagenome | isolation source: freshwater sample F1-60 | place: China: Fuxian Lake, Yuxi | collected 2017-12-25
GAGGTCGCGGCCCTGGTGGACGTGAACGACAAACTCATCGCGCTCAATGCCGACGGCGTCGATCAGGTCTTCGTCAACGATAGAGATCAGGTCCTGGATCGCTTCTTGCGTGAGGCGTTCTCCCACGACGAGGGTCGCGTGGACGATGCTGTCGGTGAAATGCAGGTCGAGACGGCCTATCGGGTTGCCGTCTTCAAGGATTGTGTAGCACTCTGAGTTCGGCGTACGGCACTCGCGCTCAAAGTAGAACGATGACATGTTATGGGCACCTCGTTGTGATGTCAGACCTAAAGGTTACACACGTGCGGCGGCGTTTGTTGGGGTGGAGCGCGTTAGGCCAGTGAGCGTCTGCCCCCAAAAGTCCGGGGCGGCTGACGCACGCTAATTCCGCACCTGGCCCTGCCCGCGGACAACCCACTTGTAGCTGGTGATCTCCTTGAGCCCCATCGGGCCGCGGGCATGCAGCTTGTTCGTCGAAATCGCCACCTCGGCGCCCAGGCCGAACTCGCCCCCATCGTTGAAGCGAGTCGATGCATTGTGGAAGACAGCAGCGGCGTCCACCTCATTCAGGAACCGCTCTGCAGAGGCGTTGTCTTGAGTGATGATCGCCTCCGAGTGCCCAGACCCGTACCGCGCAATGTGCTCAAGCGCGGCGTCAAACGAGTCCACTACCGCGACCGAGGCAATGAGCGCCAGGAACTCTTTACCGAAGTCCTCTGTCGTGGCCTTTGTGACCGACGCGCCGGGTTTCGCACCAGACTTTCGGAGAACAGCGAGCGCCCGCTCGTCGCAGCGCACCTCGACGCCGGCACGTCCCAGTTCAGATGCCAGCCGAGGCAGGACCTTATCCGCAATTCCGGTATGCACAATAACCGTGTCCAGTGCGTTGCAGACTGTAGGGCGAGATACCTTCGCGTTCACGACGACGCCCACCGCCATATCGACGTCGGCACGCGAGTCGATGTATGTGTGGCAGACGCCTATGCCGCCTGTGATAGCCGGCATCTTCGCTTCGCGGGCAACCATGTGCACAAGGTCTGACCCGCCACGAGGCACCATCAGGTCTATGTCGTCCTTCATCTGCAGCATTTCGTGGACGAGCGAGCGGTCGGCCGACGATACGAACTGAATCGCATCGCGTGGCAGGCCGACGGACGCGACCGCGTCCTGAACTATCTCTGCCAGTTTTGCGTTGGAGTGCGCGGCTTCCTTGCCTCCACGCAGTATTACCGCATTACCCGACTTCAGGCAAAGCGCCGCGATGTCAATTGTGACGTTCGGGCGGCTTTCGTAGATGACGCCGATCACGCCGAGGGGCACGCGCCGACGCTCGAGTTCCAGGCCGTTAGGGAGCGTCCTGCTCTCGATCACCTCTCCGACAGGGTCCTGCAGCGCAGCAATATCACGCACTGACTTCGCTATTCCGGCGAGTCGTTCCGGTGTGAGCGCGAGGCGGTCGGTGATGTGTTCGTCCATACCGGCGCGCATCGCGGCGGACGTGTCCTTGGCGTTCGCGGCGAGGATTTCTGATTCCCGCTCGGCGAGCGCAGAGGCCAGGGCGGCCAGTGCGCCGTTTCGCGCGGCGGTTGGTGACGCGGCAAGGGTCCGGCTGGCTTTGCGTGCGGCCTTCGCCTGCTCGTGGAGGGTGTCAATGGCAGCGGTCATAACTTCATAGTAACCGCGCCGCTCCACCGACGCCCTGGCAGTAGCACGACAACACGGCGAGGCGAATGCCTACGCCGGTCCAGGTCGCTCCTTGCCAGCGGAGCGAGTCCAGCCCTTCGGCGGCAACAGGAGCAGTGTCGCCGCGAAGATAACGGTGCCTGCGATCGCAAACGACGACAGGGCGATGCGCGGGCCGGTCAATTGCGCCAGGCCGCCGAGTGCGATTATCCCCAGGTGCTGCATGCTGGCGATCACGAACCGCACACTGACCACCCGCGCGCGTAAAGGACCCGGTGGCCTCAGCTGCATGGCGGTCCAGTTCGTCACAAAGAACACCTGGCCTACGCAGGTGGTCACGGTGCTAAACAACGCAAGTACGAGCAGCGACGGCGAGTACGCCATCATCACGACCGTCGCGCCGAAAACAAACCCGGCAACAAGGAGCAGCCGGTAGTCGCCCAACTTCGGGCTGACTGTGACGAAAATGAGTGGGCCGAATACCGCTCCGATGGCACCGGCAAATTCCAGAAGCCCCAGCGAACCCGCGCCCAGGCCTAGTTCGTCCTGGACTATTGCCGGATACACGACCCCGCGTGTGCTCAGCGCGATGAGCATCAAGGGTGTGACAAGCATCAGCCATCGCACAACGGGGTCTCCAAGCGTGTACCTAACGCCCTCACGCAGCCCTCCCAGCACGTTCGTGTTCCTGTCCGCCACGAGTGTCGACGATGACATTCTCACGAGTAACAAGAGTGGGACGGCGAGCACCGCGACTGCGGCGCCGGTCACAAGCGTCGCCGTCGTACCGGCAAACGTGAGGACGAGGCCTCCGATGGTTGCGCCGACAATGCCCGCGACGTTGCCAGAAAGGGCGCTCTGACCCAGCGCGTCCCGCTGTTCACTTTGCGGCACGAGGTCCGTGATAAGCGTCTGCCGTATTGGCGCTGCGACGGCCAACGCCGCACCCTGGGCGACGGTCAGCGCGAGCACATGCCAGGCATGCACGTTACCGGCGAGGGCAAGCGCTGCAAGTACGGCCGCTGCGGCCACCGCCATCGACTCCATTGTCACGAGCACGGCTTTGCGGTTGTAGCGGTCGCCCAGGTATCCACCAAACAGCCCAAACACGAGGACTGGCAAGCCCGACGCTGCCGATGCGAGCCCGATGACGAACGGAGAGTGTGTGAGTTCTTGCAGCAGCCATACCCGGCCAAGGCTCTGCACGGTGAGCGCACTGTATACAACGACCGTCGCCGCGGAATAAATGGCGAAATCGCGGTGAGCATACGGCGCCAGCATGCTCAGGCCGAATGGCCGTGGACGACGGACCGGACCGCGTGCTTCTGTCCGGGTATCGTGCTGCGTTTTTGCTGGTCCGGGAGTCGTGCTCGTAATTCCTGCATCCGGGAAGTCGTCCGTGGCTACCGGCGTTTGCGGTGGTCGACTATGCTTGTCCCGATAGGCCAAGTGACGGTATCAGAGAGCGAGCAGCCCAATCATGACGACGGGCCCGATCAACAAGACAAACACGGACGGCGACGCACTCCCAGCGATATTCCTGGCGCATGGCGCACCGTACATGACCGGCGCCGACGGCCAGATGAAGTCGCTCGATTCGTTCGAAGTCAGCGGGCACGGTGAAGCCACGCCCACTACCCCGCGCGGACTTTCGGGACTACTTTCTGAACTGGCCACCTGGGCAAAGAACATCCCGCGGCCGAAGTCGGTCTTGATGCTCTCTGCCCACTGGGAAGCCAGGCCCCTGACGATAGGCGCCACAACCACGGTTCCGCTCGTCTACGACTTCTACGGCTTCCCAGAACAGTTCTATGAGGTCGAATATGCCGCTCCGGGCGCGCCGGAACTGGCGCAACGGGTTCGTCAGCTAGTCGGCAAGTCGCAGACAGTCGCAGAGGCGCCGGGCCGCGGCCTCGACCACGGTGCGTACGTCCCGATGGCCGCCATGTACCCCGATGCCGATGTGCCGGTCTTGCAGGTGTCGCTGCCTACGCAGGACCCCGCGGCCCTGTTCGAACTGGGCCGCCTGCTGGCGCCGCTCCGCAATGAGGGTGTCCTAATAGTGGGCAGCGGCTTCCTGACTCACAACCTGCGCATGATGGACAGACGACCGGACGCGCCGACCCCTACGTGGGCAGCCGAGTTTGATGCGTGGTCGGCCGATGTGCTGGTCCGCCGTGACGTAGACGCGCTCGTCTCGTACAAACAACGCGCGCCTGGCGTGCGGTACGCATTGCCCACGCACGAGCACTTCATCCCCGCGGTCGTTGCCATGGGTGCGGCCATCGACAGCCCCGGCGAGACGACCTTCCCTGTGACTGGGTTTGTCCTCGGCTCGCTCACGAAGCGCTCCGCCCAGTTCGCGTAGAGGTTACGTAGGGGCGATCGTGTCATTCCGAGCGAGCCGCAGCGACGAGGAATCTTGGGTGGGGCCGTCACGTTCATCCCCTCGCCCCTTGCGGGAGAGGGTGAGGGGTCGCCGATAGACTTGTCGAGTCAACTTCGGGACGGCCTCTAAGAGTCCTTGCGCCAGAACGGCTGACGCTTGCGGACAGTCTCCAGCAGCGACTCGTCAAACGGGGCCAGCTCGTAACCCTCGGGCTGCGGAGGGCGGCCATGCCAGCCTATTCGCTTGTGGACCCGGCTGTCCGCGTAGTAGGCGAGATAGACGAGCTCCAGCACGTTCGCGAAGTCGTCCGGCATCACGCCCTCCACGGTGCGAATCGCCTCGTCCTGCAGCTCCGGAGAGAGTGCATTTATGCCGCCGCGGGTGTGGACATGCATGTCGAGTGATATGGCCCCGATTACCCTGACCAGAGACTCGCCCAGCCTGGGCACACGCGCCGCAATGCTGACCGCCTCAGGCATGAGGCCCATCGAGCCCGCGCTGGGCAGGTCATCGACAGCCGGTACGAGGCGGTCCATGACTGTGCGTAGCGACTCTTCGCCGGACTTGGTCAGCGTGCGTGCTTTTGTAGGCATGGCGGAAGTTTTATCACGGCGCGGGCGTACAGGGAAGGAAGGATACGGGGCCGGTTCGTCGGTATCGATTTCTCAAGTACCACATGTGGGGCTTTGACACCCAGCGCTGACCACGTCAGGGGGCCCGATGCGCAGCCCTTGCCGACAAGTCGAGTAGGCGCGCGCATCTCGTGCTGACCTAGGTGTAAGCGGCTCCGCTGGCGACGAACCAATTGACCCCGGGTCAATTCCCCGCCCAGCGCTGGACAGTCTGGTGGTTGGCTTTCCACGAGTCCCAGATGGAGTGCGCCCAACGCAGGACAACGCTCTGATGCTCCGCGGGGTTGAGTGCTGCAGCTACATCGAGAACAGTCACAGTGCCTCGACTATCAGGAGGTTCAAGCCAGACGAAGCGGTCACTCGAGTCGGCTGCCTTGCGGACCGCTTCGGTTGCGCGGCGGTTATTGTGTCCCAGTTGTAGAACGGCATAGAGGCCAATCAGGTGCACGGCGACGGACTGGATTGACCTCCGTGAGGCCTGGCCAGGGTGCTGCGCCGCATATGCGTCAACTGTGACGCGATGTACACGGAAGTACCGGGGATCGCTGTATTCGCGGGCAAGAACCATGCCATACGTGGCCCAGCAGCCTGGCGACGCGCCTATGTATGCATGGGTAGGCCCGGGAGAGCTCGAAACGAGGGCGCCGCATCCCGGGCACGGGGTATTCCCTTCTTTGATGACCGGGCTGTTGGGTGTCATCGAACTCGTGCGCGGTCGAGACTATGTGCCATGACAGCAGGGACTCGGTGCTTAGGGTGCCTGATCGTACAGGGCGAAGCCAGCAGCTCACACCGAATACCGACTTTACTAACTAACCTGTTAAGTCGCCACCCGATGTAACGTGATCTCGTTCATATGTGCCACCGACCGGCAAGTCACGGTGGGGCCGTTCGGTACCAGTCTCCCGTTACCGGCACCAGTCCGCCCGTAGGTGCTCCACGGTCCTGCCTATGATTCCCCGGTGAAATCTGTCTGACAGGGGTGGGCCGCAGATGTTCCCCGGTATGTATGAAGTGGCCGGACGGCTGAATTCAGGCGTCGAACCCAAGTGTCCGCCCGGCGCCTTGCTGCCATCAATAGGACGACAGTGAGATCGCTGACGGTTACCCGGACCGGTTGGCGAGCAGCACTCCGGCAGCCGTAAGCAACCACAGGCCGATGTTTATTAGCAGCGGCCTGTCAGACAGCAGCACGTCCTCCGGCGCCTCGCCGCGGTTGTGCCTGTGCAACAGGTACAGGTACCTGAACAGCCCGTACGCCACAAACGGGACGGTCAGCAGCATCGAGCCGTTGTCAGGTATGTTCGGCCCGGCCGCGCTGTCACTGCTAAACGTGTAGAGCGTGTACGCGAGCAGCGTCGCGGGCGCGACTATCGCGATCATCTGGTCGAGAAGGCCTACCGAATATTCGGAAAGCGCCGCCCGTTGCTCTGGCGACTTATCACCAGCGGTGACGAGCTCGCTCCGGCGTTTTGCCAGCGCCAGGAACAGCGCGCCCAGAGCGGTCACTACGTAGAGCCACGGAGAAATTGTGAGGTCGAGCGGCTCGGCTACGCCATCCATTGTCAGGACAGAGCCGTCTATTACTAACGCCCCGGCTACTGCACGCACGACAAAACCGGCCGCGATCGACATCACGTCTACGATGACCATGTGCTTCAGGACCAGGCTGTATGCCACGTTGAGCAAACCGTACCCTGCTATGGCGAAACCAAACTCGGTGCGAAGCAGGAACGAGGCGACTACGGTTGCCGCGGCCGTGACGAGCGCGGCTGCCCACGCGACGTTTACAGGCAGCTTGCCGGACGCTATGGGCCTGTTCTTCTTCACGGGGTGCATGCGGTCGCGGTCACGGTCGACAATATCGTTCATCACGTACACCGCGCCGGACAGAGCTGTGAACAGGGCGAATGCAGCCAATGACTTGCCGACGATCGCCGCCATCCCGCCAAAGTCGTCTGGGTCCCACCACTTGTTGACAGTAAACAAAAGCGGTACGAGGACGAGGCCGTTCTTCGCGGCCTGCTTCAACCGCAAGGAGCGCACAACTCCGTAGGCGCTTCCGCTGAACGTCGTGGCTGCTGGTATCGTCGCGGCGTCCTGATTGTTTCCAGTAGATGACATGTCGCGCATCATAGGTATATGAGCGCGGCTGGTCAACGATCCGGCTATGCCTGGGTGGACGACGGCGCAGGAGTCGGGGGAAGTCTCGTGACGGAACAGGAAGCCGGTGGCGAAACGCCCGGAAAGACTCCGGACAAGACAAGGCTGGACCGCCTGCTGGTGGCCCGCGGCCTCGCCGAGACACGGGGAAAAGCGCAGGCGATCATCATGGCGGGCGATGTCGACCTGCCGCGTTACCGAGGCAAAGGCCGGCCGACCGCGGGTACGCTGGTGCCCTCAGACCAGGAACTGGTCGTCAGGAAGCCGCCCCGCTTTGTATCAAGGGGCGGCGAGAAACTGGCCCACGCCCTCGCACTGTTCGGAGTAGACCCGACTGGGAAGGTCGCGCTGGATATAGGCGCATCGACAGGTGGGTTCACGGACTGCCTCCTCCAGGCGGGGGCTACAAAGGTGTACGGGGTAGATGTCGGGCGCGGCCAGCTGCATGCGCGGCTGAGGTCCGACCCTCGCGTGGTGAGCATGGAGAAGTTGAACGCTCGCCACGAGTTCCCGCTGCCCGATAAGGTAGACCTGGTCGTGGCAGACGTCTCATTCATATCGCTGCGCGCCGTCCTGCCGTCGGCGTTCATACACCTAAGACCGGGAGGCCACGCGATAGTCCTCGTAAAGCCGCAGTTTGAGGCGGAACATAGCGAAGTAGGTCCGCGCGGAGTGATCAAAAACCCGCTGACACACGCTGCCGTGCTTGGCAGAGTCGTCCGATGGGCGGTAGACCGCTGCGTCCGGGTGCGGGGGCTGACGACCTCGCCTATTCTGGGCGACGAAGGCAACCGCGAGTTCTTCCTGTTGCTGGAACCGTGAGCGATTTCCAAGACCCGCCGCTTGAGCGCGGACTTCTCCCTCACCCACGCCCTCTCCCACTGGGAGAGGGCGTGGGCTCGAGACTTTCGGTCCGTGCCGCGTAAACCGGTGCGAGGTGCAATCTCGCTGTGTGCAGTCCCGCGTTGACCGTGCCGCGTGGACGGACATAGAATGCGGGAGCGACATGTTTTCGGCCCGCCCGGCTGGCGAGCCTAACCCGGCCCTGTGAGGCCGGAGTTTACAGGCGGGAATTTGTCACTCACTCCCGGCGTCCAGCCACCTTCTCCCGCGCACCGCGGAGCAGGACTGTCCGATCACACAACTGACGACAAACCCCATGAGGAATGCGGGATAGTCGGGCTGTATATGCCGGGCGAGCGGGTCGCAAACACTACGTTCTTTGCCCTCTTCGCTCTTCAGCACCGCGGCCAGGAGAGCGCGGGGATCGCCTCATCGGACGGCTTCGGGATACACCGCCGCGCCGATATGGGCCTCGTCACACAGGTGTTCCGCGACTCCGACCTTGCGGCCTTGCCAGGACACATCGCGATCGGGCACACGCGGTACTCGACGATGGGCTCCAGCCGCAAGGTCAACGCCCAGCCGATAGTCGTCAACTCGCCCCGCGGCGAGCTTGCTCTGGGGCACAACGGCAACGTGATCAACGCACGTGAGCTACGTGAAGAGTTGGTCCGCGACTGGAACAGCACGTTCGATGCCTCGACCGATTCCCAGGTGGTCGCGGAGCTCTACGCAAAGGCTCCGGGCGAAACATGGGAGGAGCGGTCGGCCTACTGTATGCGCAAGCTGCGCGGCGCCTATTCGCTCGTGATGATGACCAAAGACGAGTTGATTGGCGTGCGAGACCCGCTCGGCGTACGTCCGCTATGTATAGGCAAACTGAACAACGGGTGGGTCATAGCGTCGGAGTCGTGTGCGCTAGACCACATCGGCGCTACATTCATACGAGAGTTGCAGCCCGGCGAGACGGTCGTCGTCAACCGCGAAGGCATGCACTCTTACGTGTGGAACAACGCCCGCAAAACCCACGCCATGTGCATATTCGAGCACATCTACTTTGCGCGCCCGGACTCCATCCTGAGCGGCAAGCTGGCGTACAACACTCGCGTCGCAATGGGCGAACAGCTCTGGCAGAAGCACCCGGCGGACGCTGACCTCGTAATAGGCATCCCGGACTCGGCCATCGCGGCCGCTGTGGGGTACGCACGCGCTTCGGGCATCCCGTACGGCGATGGGCTTGTAAAGAACCGCTACGTAGGCCGGACGTTCATCCAGCCGGACCAGCGGATGCGCGAGATGGGCGTGCGGCTGAAGTTCAATGCCCTCCCAGAGGTCCTGTCCGGAAAGAGCGTCGTCGTTGTTGATGACTCGATCGTGCGCGGCACGACGACGCCCCGTGTGGTCAAGTTGCTGAAAGACGCGGGGGCACGAGAAGTCCACATGCGCATCTGCGCGCCGCCGATCATAGCGACGTGTCACTTCGGAGTGGACATGGGCAGCGTGTCCGAATTGATCGCGGCCCAGAAGTCTGTCGAGGAGATCAGGGCGTTTATCGGCGCTGACACCCTGGGCTTCCTCGATGTCCAGTCGCTGTTGAAGTCGGTAGATGCAGTCGGCGAATCGTATTGCCGGGGCTGCTTTACGGGGAACTACCCGATCCCGGTACAACTCGAAATGGACAAGCTGCAGCTCGAGAAGGCGTCGGTCGGCGCAAAGGCGTAGAGCTTGACCAGTTGCGACAGGGATCCTGAAACGAGCTCAGGATGATATCTGCTGGATGCACTCCAGGCGGCTGCGATAAAACCCCTCGCGTGGCCGACAAGGGATAAATCCGAGGTCGAATTACGCCGAGTCCGCGCCGTATACTAGCCAGTCTCCCGTTCTCTGACGTGGCGCCGGCAATCCGTACAGATTCTTGAGGACAGGCAGGCAGAGTTGCCTGCCTGGTGGTTCCGTGACTCAACAACAACCCAAGAGAAAAGTCGGAACAGCGCACCAGACGTACGCAGGCGCCGGCGTAAACCTCGACGCGGCTGCCGCGGTCAAGGAAAAGATCAAGAAGCTGGCCCTACCGACACTTGGCCCCGGAGTCGTCAGCGGACCCGGTTTCTTCGGCGGCGTATTCGACCCCGACCCCCGCGGCGATACCTTGCTTGTATCCAGCACGGACAGCGTCGGCACCAAGGTGCGCATCGCCCTGGCGATGGGCCGGTACGACACGGTCGGCCACGACATTGTCAACCACTGCGTGAACGACATACTGCCCGCCGGCGCGCTGCCTCTCTTCTTCCTCGATTACCTGGCATTCAGCCAGTTCAACGAGCCGCGCATTACCGGGATCGTCAAAGGCCTGGCCGAGGCCTGTTCCAGTGCCGGGTGCGCCTTGATCGGCGGCGAAACGGCAACCCTGCCGGGCATCTACAACGGCGATGACTTCGACCTGGTCGGCTTCATCGTCGGGTCGGTCCGCAAAGACGCCTTGTTAAAGCCTGACACTACGCGGCCGGGCGACGTCCTGATCGGCTTGCCATCCAGCGGCCTGCACACGAACGGGTACTCGTTGGTCAGGGCAATATTCGAAATGGAAGCGAACCCCCATGTGCTAGACACTACTGTGCCCGGGACGGCGACCACACTTGGTGAGGCCCTGTTGCAGCCGCACCGCAGCTACCTCCCGGCGCTAAAGCCTGTGCTGGGCAGGATACGTGGTATGGCTCATGTCACAGGCGGCGGGTTCTTCAAGAACGTTCCGCGGTCACTGGCGAGTGGCCTGGCGGCCGAGATAAATCTGAAGTCGTGGCGGACGCCTCCGCTCTTCAGGTACATACAGGAACGGGGCGGCGTGTCCGCTGACGAGATGTACCGTGTGTTCAACATGGGCGTGGGCATGGTTGTGATCGTCGCGCTCGAACGCTCGGACGAGGTGATCGCCGCGATGCCAGGCTCGTGGAGGCTAGGGACTGTCAAGGCAGCGTCGGGGACTGAACGGGTGAAACTTGTTGGCTAGCGCGCGGTTCCATACTTTCTGGACGGTTTCTTATCCTTACTCCCGTTGCGGGAGCTGGGCACGGTAAGGGGTCAACATGCGGGCGCTCATCAGCGTCTATGACAGGACAGGGGTCGTGGAATTCGCGCGGACACTCGTGTCTGAGGGCTGCGAACTCATAAGCACCGGCGGCACTTACAAAGCCCTGACCGACGCTGGCCTCGCAGTCACACAGGTCTCTGATGTCACAGGCGCCCCAGAGATCCTGGAGGGGCGCGTAAAGACGCTCCACCCGAACATACACGGTGGTCTGCTCGCCAGGCGCGACAAGCCCGGCCACATGACCGAACTGTCGAAGCATGGCATCGGGCTGATCGACATCGTCGTCAACAACCTCTACCCGTTCTCGCAGACGATTGCCAGGGCGGGAGTGACAATGGGCGACGCGCTCGAAAACATAGATATCGGCGGGCCTGCGATGACGCGCGCCGCAGCCAAGAACTTTCCGTCGGTGATCGTTGTAGTTGACCCCTCGGATTACGGGCGGGTTGGCGAGTTGATTGCGCGTGGCAGCGTCAGCCTTGAAGAACGTCAGCGGCTCGCGGCCAAGGCATTCCAGCATGTTGCACATTACGACACGCAGATCGCGACGTACCTACGAGCCGACTCTACGACCACGGATGACAACGTGTTCCCGCACGAACTGACCGCCGCGTACACGCTCGTGCAGAAGCTGCGGTACGGCGAGAACCCGCACCAGGCCGGTGCGTTGTACGCAACCCCTGGTACTCCGTCAGGCATCGCGGCTGCACGCCAGCTCCACGGCAAAGAGATGTCGTATAACAACTACCTGGACGCCGAGGCCGCGCTCTCGGCCGTCACGCGGTTTTCCGTGCAGGCGGTCGCGGTCGTGAAACACAACAACCCGTGCGGGCTGGCGCTGCACACCGACCAGGCGGAAGCATACCGCCGGGCATTCGCCGGTGACCCGGTGTCGGCTTACGGCGGCATCGTCGCCTGCAACCGTGCGCTAACGCTCGAAACCATTCAAGCTATGAAGGGTGTCTTCTACGAGGTCGTTATCGCGCCGGAGTTCGCACCGGACGCTGTCGAGGCGCTCGCGAAGCGCAAGAACATCCGCGTGCTGGTCGCGCCGCTGCCATCGAAACCCGCCCGTGTCATCAGACAGGTGTCCGGCGGCGCGCTCGTACAGACACCGGACATGATCCATGAGGACGCCGCTCTCTGGAAGGTTGTGACCATCAAGAAGCCTACGGCGCAGGAGCTGGCAGACATGGCGTTCGCCTGGCAGGCGGCGGTCACTATCAAGTCGAACGCCATAGTGCTCGCGAAGGACAGCGCCATCATAGGCATGGGGGCAGGCCAGCCTAACCGCATCAACAGCGTTGGGTTGGCGATCAAGGCGGCAGGCGACAGGACAGCCGGGACCGTGCTGTCGTCGGACGCATTCTTCCCGTTTGCGGACGGCCTTGAACTCGCGGCCAAGGCCGGAGTGGTCGCCGTCGTGCAGC
>SXGR01600407.1_pt1 | contig 12227 bp, 9 predicted proteins | sample 3174711 | NCBI WGS metagenome assembly SXGR01 (sample SAMN11356860, study PRJNA531348) | freshwater metagenome | isolation source: freshwater sample F1-60 | place: China: Fuxian Lake, Yuxi | collected 2017-12-25
CGCAAACAGTTGGAGGTCGCCGTCGACTTGGCCTCGGCGATAGCCGTTCAGACCGCCTTGGAATCCGGTGCGCCCATATTCCCCGGCATAGACACTGAGCCGGGAGTCCCGCAACCATTAGCAGGCCGCAATCTCCTCGGCTGATGGCATTTCCGTAGCAACTGTCTCCGACATGCCCTTATTCAAATCCATGACGTAGTAGCGCGGAAGCTTGGCCCATTCGTCTGCGGTTCTCGCGGCGAGACGATGTGGATCGTTCTGCTTCCAGTCCGCGCTCTTCATATGGAAATAGGCCCGCAAGAACGCGTGGAGGCCCTGCTTTGGCTGCCACATGGTCTCGTTGGCTTCGCGTGTCTGATAGTAGCGTTGATAGTGCTTGCGCGGCGGGATGAGCTTCGCAAGATCATCATAAATGGGATCGGCCGAGACTACAGGCACATTACCGGCCAGGACATCTGCCGTGTTGAACGGCAGTGCGGGCGCGCCGGCAAAAGGTGCGCTCATCATCGCCACAGAACGAAAGACGTCTGGCCGCGCCACGGCACACCACCCTGCGAGGGGCGAGCCTTGATCGTGCCCGACCACAGCTGTCACGGACCGGTATCCGAGAGCCGACACGAGTCCGAGGGCGTCCCTGACCTGATTAAGGGTACTGAAGGGAGCGAGATCGTCTTCGTACTTGACGACCCTGCTCGAGGAGCGGCCATACCCCCTCCGATCCGGTGCGATGACATGGAACCCGGCCGAGGCGATGGGCAACATCACCTCCCTCCAGCTATACGCAAGTTCAGGAAATCCGTGCAAGAGCAGGATGGCAGGTCGGTCCTTCGGTTCGAAGCCCGCCTCAAGGACATGCATCCTGAGTCCGTTGCCGTTATCGACGAAGCGGGAGCGAATGCCTGGCGGGAGAAGGGCCGGGGCGTACGGCACAACGTCGGTCGTACTCCCAGCGAGTGACTGTTGGAGCACGACGGCTGCGCCTGCTCTCGTAGTCACCACGGCAGGCGCAAGCATGGCGATGAGACCTTGCATGAGCCCACGCCGTGTAAGGGCGCCACGGCCGAGCAACGCGACGAGATCTTCTGTTGACTTGTGCAAGGCTCTTTCTCCTTCGCGACTACAACCGGTAGGTCGAATCTGATTCTGACGCCTGACGTCACAACTGAGCCGCGGCGCACGCTGTTCACGCGCCGTTGGCTCCAGTTGACGTTAGGCGGTGAATCCGTACTTCAGGGCTGGCTTCACGAGCGACCAGACGCGGGCATGCTCCTTAACACGGCGGCAATGACGGCGCCGCCAATGCCACCATGTACGATCTCAAGCAGCGGATCAACGACCGTCCTCGTTAGGTTCGCGATGTTCGTGATGCCGTAGAGCGTGAAGTCCCCAGTGAACCACAGAAGAAAGCCGACGATCGCTCCAACCTTAGCGCCCGCGCCGATCGACAAGGAGCCACTTCGATTCCCAATCGCGCACATGATGAGGGCTGCATACGCAAAGTTTCCCTACGCCACCGCCCACATCAATTCCCCGCTTCGATCTACGCCGGTCGCGGAGCCGGCGTTCGCGGCATAGAAGGCCGCGAAGGCCATCGTGAAGATGAGGTGCCCCATAACGTACAGCGCTACGCCACCGACGATCGTTCCAGTCACGTACCGTTTGGCATCCATCTGTTTCACCCTCCATAGAGGTATGACCTGCGCCTCAACGCCCGCCCAGCATTTTGCCGACCAATTCACCTCGTGAGCCCACGACCGCCTAACGTTGTCTAGCTGCAAGGCGGCAATTGCCGGGTTCGATCATCGTTCTGAGTCCAGCCCACTTGAGGCGTGTGCCACACCTGCGCATTCTTCACCTGCACGCTGAGAATCCACAAGGCTCTTCTTTCGAGGGAGTTGGGCTGTCGGCGGCAATCGCAGGGTGGCCTTGTCGCCGTTGCAGTCTCTGCGATGTCTGCGAGGACGTCGTGTGGCTGTTCCGCAACGGGCAATCCGTGGTCTTGGGAAGTCCCGGCGATGATGTCAGCGGCGGATGACGGCACGGCCTGTGCTCCTTCCTCAACGTGCGCGAACATGAGGCCACGCTCCAGGAGTTCGGCGAGTTCCTTCTTCGAGGCCGGCTGGTGCGGGAGTCGGCGGCGCCGTACTGTGTGCGGTGGGTGCGTCGCTTCCTGTCGCGCCCAGCGGTCAACGAGCCCCTCGCGGACCAGGTCAGGCGGTTCTGTGAGGAACTCAAGCGGGACGGGCAGTGTCAGGACTGGCAGCTCTAGCAGGCCGAGCACGCGCTTCGGATCGACTTCGTCAACTTTCAGAAGCCGCCGGAACGACGCGCGCCGCCGCCAGGCGGGATGCCTCGGCGGCCTCGGTGGTGTCCCTATTCCCGGGCGAGCCCTGTGTGCGCCGCGCTGCTCAGTCCGCTGCGCGCATGACGCGGAGGCGGCCCCTGGCGTCTGGAGCCACCAGGCCGCGGTACTGTACCCGTTCCAGCGTCCGCTCCCACACGTCGGCAAAGCGCGGACGCGCATGGTCGGGCAGCAGCGCGATGGACAACTCGTACGCCTTGCGGTACCCGGACTGCCGCTGCTTCTGCTCGGCCTCCGGCATCGGCTCCCACGTCACCGGACTTCCCTCAACCGTGGCGGCCTTCCTCGCCAGGCAGAAGAGGCTGTGGCCGTCGCGACCGACATGCACGATTTCGAAGCCGGACGCCTGCAGGACGCGAACGAAGGACTGCCGGTTGAACGTCTGCATGTGGAAGGCGTTCAGTGTGTTGAACATCGACTTCTCGTCGCGCAGGAACTCGTCCTCGAGTTGCTCGTTGTAGAGGTAGAGATGCCCGCCCGGTGCGAGGAGGTCGCGCATCGTGGCTAGGTACTCACCAGGCCGGAGGGCGTGGGTCAGCATGTGATTCGCCACGATGAGGTCGAACGGCGCCTCGTAGGGCACGGAGAAGTGATCGAAGTCGAGCGGGGCATCCGCGCGGATCCCGTAGACCTCTTCGATGAGGAAGCGCTGGTTTGGAAACATCGCCATCGCGCTCACCTGCGCCCCATAGAGCCGGCGCAGCGCCTCGGAGATGGAGCCCAGGCGCGACCGGATTTCCAGCACGCGCGGCGCCTTCAGCGTGAGCAGCGACCCGAGCAGCTCCACATGGCGGCTGTTTGAGAAGCGATCCGCCTGCAACTGCCACAGGTGCTCCTTCGGCGTCAGGCCGCGGTCCTCCGAGACGAAGACCCCTTGCGAGGCAAGCCGCCGCAAGTGGGCCCGCGCATCGTCATCCAGTTCGTAGGAACTGAGAGTGAGCTTGCCGCCGCGCCGGGCACCGGCCTGCGCCCGGCCCAGGTTCTCCTCGAAGTGTTCGAGCAGCCAGCGGAACCTCGCCCCGGTGGGACGGTGTGACGCGTACACCAGACCGCAACGGTGGCAGAGCGCGTAGTTGTAGACGGCCGCGGGCACATCCGGCATCCGCGACATCGTGATCATCTTGTTGTAGCGGCAGACCGCGGTGCGGTCCTTGCTCCCGCAGACCGGACACGCCTTGAGCTGCTCGACTGAATCCGCCGGGCACCCCGAGTCCGAATCAACCCACTCGGATTCCGGCTGGGCCTTCACGGTCTCCGGCAGGGGCGACCCGAACGCCTCGCGAAGCCGGTCATCCTCGTCCAGTTCTTCACCGGCGACCAGCCGGCGCAGCCGCCCCTGCTCCTGCGCGAGCGCGTCGAACCGCTGGTCCAGGTGGTGCTGGCGGTCGAGCACGGTACGCAACGGCCCGCGTTCGAGCGTATCGAAGCGCGACTCCACCAGGCCGACCAGGTGGTCAAAGCGGGACGACACCAGGAACGGTCCGGCCAGCAGACGAAGAAGACGCCGGAGCGGGTGCATCAGGCGGTCACGCCCACGCGTTCGAGGATGGCGGTCAGCGTACTGGCGGCCTGGCCGATCGGCAGATTGCTGATGTAGAAATGCCGCGCCCCCATGTCCATCAGGGTCCTGAGCGTCCGGGCGCACACGTCCACGGGTGTGGCACCCGCGGCAAACTCCGCCAGGAGTCCGTCGACCGGCACGGGGAGGAACTGCGAGAGCATCCGGAGCGTCTTCGGGTTGGCGCTGCGGTAGTAGAAGACGCCGAACATCCCGGGCTGCGCCAGGCCTCGCTGCCGCGCCTCGGTGAGAAACGCCTCAACCGGACCCGGCGTGACATGGCTCACGATCTGCGTCAGGTAGAACTCCGATGTCGACTCCTCGGCCAGCAGGAAGTCCACCTGCCGTGCGGGATTGGCCATCGGATTGGCCCAGCCGCCCAGCGCCAGCCTCGGCTCGCGCGCGCGGATGTGCCGCCGCAGCTCCCAGGCATGTTCGACGCACCGAGGCCGGCCCACCGCCTTGTCGCCGCCAAGGACCACCAGCGCGGGAAACCCGTGCTGCCACGTCTGCTCCGCGTAGCTCAGGCAGAACTCCAGCGAGTGCTTGCTGGTGAGAAACGGCAGGATGCCGGAGCGCGGCACGTCCAGGCCAAGGTTGGTCACCAGGTGCCGGAGGTTGTTTTCCTCCTGGGTGCCCACGGCGCTGTCCGTGAGGCACACGCGGATGCCCTGACGGGTCAGGGCCCGAATCGCGTGGTAGAGGTCGATCCACGCGTCCATGCCCTCCTGGGAGTCCAGTTCGGCACGCGGCGGCCGCAACTCGGCGGCAATCACGGGTGCCCCCGACGTCAGCGCCTCGACCAACGGCAACGAAATCATGGGGCCACCGCGTCGGCTCGTGCGGGCACGAGGGTGCGCATCAGGAAATCGTACGTCATCTGCCGGTAGTGGAGGTGCAGGTCCGGGTCGTTCACGCCGTGACGCGATCCCGGGTACAGCATCAGCTCGAAGGGCTTGCCGGCCTTCTGGAGCGCGTGCATGAACTGGGTGGTGTTCTGCAGGTGGACGTTGTCGTCCGTCATGCCGTGAATCAGGAGCGGAATCCCATGGACGCGTCCGGCCGCCGCCACAGCCGACGTCCGGGCATAACCGTCCGGATTGTTCTTCGGCGTCCGCATGTAGCGCTCGGTGTAGACCGAGTCGTACAGTCGCCAGTCCGTCACCGGTGCGCCCACTATGCCGGCGGCAAAGCTGGTGCTATGCGTCAGCGCGTAGGCCGCCATGAAGCCGCCGTAGCTGAAACCGCCGATGGCGATCCGCGCCGGGTCCACCCAGGGCTGCTGCTTCAGCCAGCCCAGTCCGTCCTCAATGTCGGCCAGTTCCAGCTCACCCAGCCGCCCGTGCACGGGCCACTGGGACTCGAGACCCTTGCCGCTGGCGCTGCGGTTGTCGCAGACCCAGACGACGATGCCCTGCTGGGCGAGCAGCTGCAGGAACAAGTGTCCAGGCCCGGTCCACTGGTTCGTCACTTGTGGTGACCCCGGCCCCGCGTACGTATCCTGGTAGACGGGATACCGCTTCGCCGGATCGAAGCCGGGCGGCTTGATGAGCATGGCCTCCATCGGGAATCCGTCGCGCGTACGCACCTGCACGAACTCCGGCTTCACGAGGCCGTAGTCGGCAAGCCGCGGGCTCGGGTTGGCGTCGACGACCCGCAGCTGGGAGCCGTCGGCCCGATGCACCCGAAGCTGGGGGGGCGTCGTGACGGTGCTCCAGCGGTCCAGGTAGAGGGAGAAGGTGGGGTTGAAGGTCGCCCGGTGCGTGCCCTCGGCCATGGAGAGCCGGGAGAAGCCGCTGCCGTCGAGCCGCGTGCGATAGACGTCGCGCCCGATCGGGCTGCGCTCGGCAGCCGAGAAGTAGACCCAGCCGGCGGCCGGGTCCACGCCGTGCAGCGCCCGGACGTCCCAGCGTCCCGAGGTCACGGCACGGACCAGCGACCCGTCCGCCTTGTAGTGATACAGGTGCGTGAAGCCGGTGCGGTCGCTCAGCCAGAGGAAGGAGCCGTCCGTGAGCCACAACGGGTTGCCGTGGTGCTCCACCCAGGCGCCGAATGCTTCACGGATCACGGTAACGGGCTTGCCTCCGCCGGCGTCCACCGCATCCAGGTTCAGCCAGTGCTGCTCACGGTCCTGCACCTGAACGAACACGCGGCGCGAGTCGGGCGCCCACCCGGCCTCGACCAGCAGGAGGTCCTCGGGCGGATACGCGCCGAGGTCGGCCCACGCCGTCTTGCCCGAGAGCTGCGCGATACCCAGGCGCACGGTCGGATTCGGATCGCCAGCCCTCGGGTACCGGGTGCGCACCAGCGTCGGCTGATGCGGCAGGTCGTCCTGGTCGATCCACTCCGGCACGGCGCGTTCGTCGAGCCGGAGGAAGGCAATGCGCGTGGAGTCCGGGCTCCACCAGTAGCCGCGGAAGTTGCCACGGCCGAAGATTTCCTCCTGGTACACCCAGTCCAGTTGCCCGTTGAAGACGACGGAGCTGCCGTCCGAGGTCAGGGCCCGTTCGCGCTGCCGAGCGACCTCTACAACGAACAGGTTCCGGTTCCGGACAAAGGCGACAAACCGCCCGTCGGGGCTGAAGCCCGCTTCCTCTTCGGCTCCGGGCGTGCGGGTCAGGCGCACCGCCGTCGACGACGCCAGCGCGTAGTAGTAGAGATCGGCGGCGACCGTGAAGAGGGCCGCGGTCCTCGTCGCGTTGAAGGTCAGCTCCACGCCGGTGCGGCTGGGACGGTCGGCCTGGCGATCGACTGGCAGGGACTGCAGCGCGGCATCCAGGCGCGCGGTGTCCACCAGGGGCACCGTGGTGCCGGAGGCCGCCTCCACCAGCAGCCACTCGCGCTCGTGCCGGGAGGTGCGGGTCATCAGGTAGTGCCCGTCGCCGGTCCAGATCAGGCCTGCCGGAGGCGATTCCGTGAAGCGCACCCGCGTGGCCGGGTCGAAGATGGCATCCACGGTCAGGCGCGGCTGCTGGGCGAGGCCGGGGGCGCACAGGAGCAACACCGCTACGGCCAGCGTCACGGCGCGCCGTCGATTCAGGGTCACGGCAGGCACTGTACTAAATGCCTGTATCAAATGGCGCGTGGCTGCACCACCCGTCAATGCGAGAATCGCTGCGTGACTACACTCACTTTCCTGGGGGCCGCGCGCACGGTGACCGGCTCGAAGTATCTGGTGGAACACAGCGGCACCCGCGTCCTCGTGGACGCTGGGATGTTCCAGGGCGCGAAGGAGCTGCGGTTGCGCAACTGGGACGAACTGAGGGTGCCCGCGAAGTCCATCGATGCCATCGTGCTGACGCACGCGCACCTGGATCACATCGGGTTTCTACCCCGCCTCGTGGCCCATGGCTTCCGTGGCCGGGTCTTCTGCACACCCGGCACCGGCGACCTAGCCAAACTGATCTTGCCGGATTCGGCCCGGATCCAGGAGGAGGACGCGCGGCAGGCCAACAAGCACGGCTACTCGAAGCATCACCCCGCGCTGCCGCTCTACACCGAGCCGGACGCCTTCCGGGCTCTCGGCCAGATCCACCACCACGGGTACGGCAAGCCGCTCGAGATCCTGAATGGGGTGACGGTGCAGTTCTATCAGGCCGGCCACCTGCTGGGATCCAGTTTTGTGCGCATGACGCTGGACGGCGGCCCCAGCATTCTGTTCGGCGGCGACCTCGGCCGATACAGCCGGCCGGTCCTGCCGGACCCGGTTGATGCGCCCGCTGCCGACTTCGTGCTGGTCGAATCCACCTACGGCGACCGCATCCACGAGGCCGACGACGACGGTGCCGGCCTCGCCGCCATCATCCGGGAGACAGTCGCCAGGGGCGGTCGCCTCGTGATTCCGGCCTTCGCCATCGGCCGCGTAGAGGAACTGCTCTACTGGATCCGGCGGCTCGAGGACGCCAAGGCGATTCCCGTTGTACCGGTCTATGTGGACAGCCCGATGGCCGCGGAGGCGCTGGACTTCTACGAGAAGCGCGCCCACGAACTGGACCCGGACATGCGTCCGGCCTCGCGGGACGTCAGCGCGTTCGCCACCGCGCACTTCAAGGTGGTCTCCACGCCGGAACAGTCCAAGGCGCTCACGGCGAGCGAGGGCGTGGCGATCATTCTCTCTGCCAGCGGCATGGCCACGGGCGGGCGCGTGCTCCACCACCTGAAGGCGTCGCTGCCCGACGCGCGGGATACGGTCCTGTTCGTCGGCTACCAGGCAGGCGGCACACGTGGACGCGACCTGATCGAAGGCGCACCCGCCGTGAAGATTCACGGGCGGATGATTCCCGTCAAAGCGCGCATCGCGAAGATCGACTCGATGTCCGCCCACGCGGATCAGGGCGAGGTCATGCGCTGGCTGCACACGCTGCCCGCGGCGCCGAAGCAACTCTTCCTCGTGCATGGGGAGCCGGGCCCCATGGACGCGCTCAAGGTGCGCGTCCAGCAGGAACTGCGCTGGCCCGTGCAGACGCCGTCGCACGGCGACACCGTCTCGCTCGAATGACCACCGGCGAGCGCGCGTTCCTGCTGGAGCAGGTGGACGATGCCGCGGTCGTGCAGGTCTATGCCGACGGCTTCGCTGGCCTGCCCCTCGCGCAGAAGGTCCTGGCGTGGCACCTGTATCAGGCGGCCCTGGCGGGACGCGACATCTACTACGACCAGCGCTACCGTCATGGCCTCGAGATGCGCGACGTGCTGGAGGCCCTGGTGCGCCATCCGGCCGGCATTGCCGCGGCCACCATGGACGAGGTCCGCCGCTACACCAAGCTCTTCTGGCTGAACTACGGTCCCTATAACAACCTGACCTCCAGAAAGTTCGTCCTCCGCCTCACGCCCAAGACCCTGCTCACGGCTGTCACAGCGGCTGCCGCCGCGGGTGCCCGGCTACCTCTGCGGCCCGGCGAGTCGCTGCCTGCCATGGTGGAGCGCCTCTCGCGTTGCTTTTTTGACGCCGACTTCGACCCCTCCGTCACCTGCAAGACGCCGCCTGCGGGCCAGGACATCCTCCAGGCCAGCGCCAACAACCTCTACGAAGGCGTGACCACCGCGGACCTCGAGGGCTTCGCCGAGCGCTATGCCCTCAACTCGCTCCTGGCGAAGCGCGATGGACAGCTCGTCGAAGAGGTGTACCGCGTCGGCGGACGGTACGGCGCGGCCATCTCAAGAATAGTGGGGCACCTGGAGGCTGCGGCCGCCGTGGCACCCACAGCGACGACCGAGTCGCTCCGCGCCTTGATCCGGTTCTACTCCACGGGTGAGACGGACGACCGCGAGCGCTACGACATCGCGTGGGTCCGGGACCAGGACGCCATGGTCGATACGATTAACGGCTTCATCGAGGTCTACATGGATGCGCGCGGCGTCAAGGGCGCGTGGGAGGGGCTGGTCTACTACGTGAACCCGGAGAAGACCAGGCGCATCGAGCGGATCGCGGCGCACGCCCAGTGGTTCGAGGACCACATGCCCTGGGAGCCGCGCTTCCGCCGTCCACGGGCGTCAGGTATCACGGCACGGGCGATCGATGTGGTCATCGAGACAGGTGAGTCCGGGCCCATCACGCCGGTCGGCATCAACCTGCCGAACGAGCAGTCGGTCCGCGAGCAGCACGGCAGCAAATCCGTGTCACTCGCCAACATCGCCGCAGCCTACGAGCGGTCGCAGCACGAAGGGCTGCGGGCGGAGTTTTGCTGGGACGAGGGCGAACTGGCAAGGTCGATGCGGTGGAGCGCCACGGTCGGCGACCTGACAACGGATCTCCACGAGGTCGTGGGTCACGGCTCAGGCCGGATGGCCGAGGGGGTGACGGACTCGCCCCAGGTGCTGCTCAAGGAACACGCCTCCGCCATCGAAGAGGCGCGTGCGGACCTGGTGGCGCTCTACTTCATCGCCAGCCCGGCCATGGTCGCGCTGGGGTTGATTCCTGCCGCCGACCATGCCGAGCTTGTGCGTGCCGAGTACGAGGGTTATGCCAGAAACGCGATCGTCCAGCTCCGGCGCGTGGGCGAGGCGGCCACCATCGAGGAGGACCACTTCCGCAACCGGCAGATGATCGTGCACTGGCTGATGGCGGAAACCTCCGCGGTCGAGACCCGGCGCCGGGACGGCAACACTTTTTTCGTCGTGGTCGACGTGGAGGCCTTCCGGGCCGGGTGTGGGCGTCTTCTGGCCGAGGTGCAGCGCATCAAGGGCACCGGCGACTACGCCGCGGCAAAGGTGCTGCTCGATACCTACGGCACCGCCGTGAACGTGCCCCTGCGGGATGAGGTGCTGGCGCGGGTCGCGCCGCTGAACGTCCCGGTGTACACCGGGTTCGTGATGCCGCGGCTTGAACCGGTGCAGGATGCCGCAGGCGCGATCGTCGATGTGGCCATCAGCTACCCGCTGGACCTGACCACGCAAATGCTGGAGTACTCGGCGCTGACCGAGCCATGAGTCCGCACCTCTCCCGCCGCCTGCCACCGCACGCGCAGCCGAACGCCATCACCCTTCGGCTCGAAGCGATCAGAGCCGCAGGCGCGACCATCATCGACCTGACCGAATCCAACCCCACCCTGGCTGGCCTGCGCTATCCCGATGACCTGCTCGCGCCGCTGTCGTCGCCCAGCGCGCTGACTTACGCACCGGAACCCCTGGGCCTCGGCTCCGCCAGGGCAGCCGTCGCCGCGGACTGTGGCCGGCGCGGTGTGGCAGTGGACCCGGCGCGGGTCGTGCTGTCCGCCAGCTCGAGCGAGTCCTACTCGTGGCTCTTTAAGCTGCTCTGCAACCCGGGTGACCACGTGCTGGTGCCGCGGCCCAGCTACCCGCTCTTCGAGCATCTCGCCAGGCTGGAGGCGGTGGAGGTGGACACCTACGCCCTCGACTACCACGGCCGATGGGAGGTGGACCTCCACAGCGTCGAGCGCGGCATCACGGCGGCGACCAGGGTCGTCATAGCGGTCTCACCCAACAACCCGACCGGCTCGTACCTCTCGGTCGCCGAGGCCGACAGCCTGATCGCGCTGACGGCCAGGTATGGCGTCGCGCTGGTGGTGGACGAAGTGTTCGTGGACTACCCGCTCGAGCGTCATCCGGCGAGCGCCACCGACGTGGCGTGCCTCGCGGAAGGACGGAGCGGAGCGCTGGTGGCGACGCTGGGCGGCCTCTCGAAGTCTGTCGGTCTGCCGCAGCTCAAGCTCGGCTGGATGGTGCTCGGCGGGGATACGAGCCGCGTCGCGGAGGCGCTGGCCGGCCTGGCGTTCGTCGCGGACAGCTACCTGTCCGTGTCAACGCCGGTGCAGGTGGCTGCTCCCGCGCTGCTCGGCGCCGGTGCCCCGGCGCGCCGCCAGATCCAGGCGCGGGCCGCCGCGAACCTCGCCATGCTGCGACGCGCGGCAGGGCGTCACCCGGCGTGTGATGTGTTGCCTGTTGAGGGCGGCTGGTCAGCCGTCGTGCGCGTGCCGGCGACGCGAACCGAGGAACAGTTCGTGCTGCACCTGCTCGAACAAGAGCACGTCCTCGTGCACCCGGGTTACTTCTTTGACTTTCCGCGCGAAGCGTATCTGGTCGTCAGCCTGCTGCCGCAGGAGAACGTCTTCGCCGACGCGGTCGAGCGGGTGCTAAACGCCGCGGCACCAACGGTTCCGTAGCGGCCCGGATATGTGATTAGTCGTCCGCAGTCCTGCAGATCCCCCGTAGGGGCACTGACGCGGTACTTCGCGGCCAGCGCCGCGGACGGCAGGCCCGCATCGGCGTCCTGTAACACGCGGATGCGGAGATCCATCGAATACGCAGCCATCCGTCCTCCTGCGGCAGGAGTACCATGGCCGCGTACTCAGTACAAGTGAAATCCGCTTTAGGCCTTCGCCTGCATACGGGCCCAGGCGTCCTTCAGCGTGACCGTCCGGTTGAAGACCGGCGCGGCGGGAGTCGAATCCAAATCCACGCAAAAGTAGCCTTGCCGCTCGAACTGAAAGCTCGCGCCTGGCTCGTTTTCGGCGAGCGCCCCCTCCACCTTACAGCCCGTCAGGACCTCAAGGGAGTTCGGATTCAGGTCCGCCAGCCAGTCGTCGTGCGAGTCGGGCAGCTCCGAGGCGAACAGCCGGTCGTAGAGGCGCACTTCCGCGTCGCGGGCGTGGGCCGCGGACACCCAGTGAATGGTGCCCTTCACGCGGCGTTGGGCCGTGGCGCCGACCAGCGACTCCAGGTCGAGCGTGCAGCGCAGCTCCGTGACGGCACCGGTGGCGTCCTTCACCACCGACTCGCACTTCAGGATGTAGGCGTAGCGCAGCCGTACTTCGCTCCCCGGCGAGAGCCGGAAGAACTTCTTCGGCGGCG
>SXGR01151172.1_pt1 | contig 12225 bp, 3 predicted proteins | sample 3174711 | NCBI WGS metagenome assembly SXGR01 (sample SAMN11356860, study PRJNA531348) | freshwater metagenome | isolation source: freshwater sample F1-60 | place: China: Fuxian Lake, Yuxi | collected 2017-12-25
CAAGTCCTCGTCGCGATAGCAGCGGGCGAGTTGGAAGTAACGTTCCACGCCGCTGACCATGAGAATCTGTTTGAACTGCTGCGGCGACTGCGGCAGTGCGTAGAACGTGCCGGGCTCGCGGCGGTTCGGGACGAGGAATTCACGCGCACCTTCGGGCGTGCTCTTGAACAGCGTCGGCGTTTCGACTTCGAGGAAACCTTGTTCCTCCATGAACACGCGGGTGGCGGTGGCGACCTTCGAGCGCAGGCGCAGGTTGTGCGTCATCTCGGGGCGGCGCAGGTCGAGGTAGCGGTATCGCAGGCGCGTTTCCTCGGCGACCTTGGCGGCAGCTTCAGGGTCGTCGATTTGGAAGGGCAGGGGATCGGCGTGGTTCAGAACGGTGAGTTCCTTGACCAGCACTTCGATGTGGCCGGTGGCAATCTTGTCGTTGTTCGTGCCGGCCGGGCGCACGCGCACCTTGCCAACGATCTCGATGACGGACTCGGCGTGAAGCTTGGTGGCGGTCTCGAACACTTCCTTCGCCAGATCGGCGGGGTCGAACACTGTTTGCGTGCGGCCCTCGCGGTCGCGCAGGTCGATGAAGAGGACTCCGCCGAGGTCGCGGCGGGAGTGGACCCAGCCGGTGAGAGTCACAGTCTGGCCGGCGTGTTCGGGCCGGAGGGCGTTGCAATGGTGCGTGCGTTTCATGTCGTGAATCCGCAGCGGGGCGAGTCAGGAGCCTCCGCCGAGGGAAGGCGGATGGTGCCGGGGTGAAGGCCTGAATTCAATCTGAATTCAGGGTCAAGAGGCGGTGTAATGATTCGGACCGCATGTCAGGCGCGTCACTTATCTGCTGGATTCCCGCCGCGAGATCGGTAGCCTTTTGAGCATTCCACTGGATGCTTGGGCGCGCCGGCCTTGGGCCTTGTCCCGATCATCCGTGGTGTATTCCGACCAGTCCAACACTGCTTGATGCGTATGAAACGACTCGCCTATTCCCTGCCCATCGCCCTCACCGTTCTCTGCACTGCGCAACACGTCCGTGCAGACGCCGTCGTGGCGTTCAACGAAATCAATTATCACCCCGCCACCAACGAAACGACGATGGAGTGGGTGGAGTTGAAGAACATGCTCGCCGTGGACGTGGACATGTCCGGGTGGGCCATCGGCGGCACGATCAACTACACCTTCCCGTCGAACTCGATCATCCGCGCGCGCAGTCATCTGGTCGTCGCCATCTCTCCTGCGACGTTGATGGCGCAGACGGGACTGACCGGCGTGCTCGGGCCGTTCAGCAGCCGCCTTGACAACGACGGGGGCACGATCGAACTCCGCAACAACAGCGGCCGGCTCATCGATGACGTGAGCTACCAGGTGGACAACGACTGGCCGGTCGCGGCGGATGGCTCCGGGGCGTCGTTGGCGAAGCGCGATCCGGACAGCGCGAGCGGTCCTTCGGAGAACTGGGCCGCAAGTGAACAGCCCGGCGGCACGCCTGGCGCGGTGAATTTCGTGGTGGCCACGGGCTTCGTGGCCCCGGTTGGGCTGGTCTCGTATTGGAATTTCAACGAGGCGGGCACGACGGCTCTCGACCAATCAGGGCAGAATCACGGCACGCTCGCCGCTGGCGCAACGCGCGCCGCGGGCGGGGTCGGCGGAGGAATTTCCTTCAACGGCACGGCAGGCGCGTCGGTATCTTTGGGTCGTGGAGTGAATAACAACTTCGCGGTGTCGAACGGGATGACGATCGAGGCGGTGTTGCAGGGGAACTGGAGCGGGACGGGCACAGCGACAATCTTCCGCAAGGCTCCGGCCGCGCCGACGAATTACAACGGCGCGGTGCTGGCCAGCGGCCCGATCGCTTACTGGCGCTTGAATGATTCAACCACGGCCATCGCCGACAGCACGCCCAACGCGCGCAACGGCACGGCGACAGCCGGCGTGCAGTTGAGCCAGCCGAGCCTGGTGCCAACGGACTCGGCGAACAACGCCATCCGCGCGGGTGGTTCGGATCGCATCGTGGTTCCTGGCTTCGAGAAGATCAGCGCGGCGGGTTACACGGTGGAATACTGGATCAAGCCGAACGCGCATCCCACCACGTGCTGCCAGAGCGTCGTCGGCGACGGCGAGGCGGGCGGCGACTACTTCATGATGAATTACATCCTCGGCCCGCAGCAGGGTTTGGTGGGTGCGATTCGTCCGCACTTCGGGCCGGCGAATTCCCCTGTGTCGATGGACAGCAGCACGGCGCTCCAGATCGGCAGCACGTATCACGTCGTGACGACATGGGACCCGACGAAGGCCTCCGACAACGCGGTCATCTACATCAACGGTGTCGCAAACCGGGTCGGCACGACCGGACGCAACGTCCCGGCCGCTGGCACCACCGGGGCAAACAAGGTTTACATCGGCTTCGATGATCGTGGCACGACGGAGGGCAACAACACCATCGACGAGGCCGCCGTCTACAACAAGGCGCTGAGCGCGGACGAAGTGGCCGCGCATTATTTCGCCGGCACGGCGGTGAACTACGCGCAGGATCGCGGCAACGCCATCCAGCTCGCCTTCCAGAACGACGGCAACAACGCGCTCGCCAACCCGCCCGTGGCCGACGGCCCGGTGCTGTCCTTCGGCCTGACGGTCGCGGGCGTTTACAGCGAGCTCGACATGCCGCTGGACGGACAGTCCGGCCGCCCGACGCTCGCGCAGTTGCAGGACGGTCAACCACATCACATCGCCGTAGCCTACAATCCGATCACCGGCGTGAAGGCGATCTACGTCGATGGCACGCTGCGCTTCAGCACCACGCTGGCCGGGGCGTTCACCGCGAACAACATCGCGGTGGCGGTTATCGGCAATTCAGAAGTCAACGGCACCGCGGCGTTCAACGGCCTGCTGGATGAAGTGGCGTACTGGGGCAAGGCGTTGTCGGCCACGGAAGTCGCCGCTCACGCGTCGGCGGCGCAGGCGGGTCGGGATTATTTCACGCCCACGGTGGAGAACGCATCCATCACGCTGGCGTTCTCGGAAGTCAGCGCGCCGAACAACAGCCCGTTCTTCATCGAGATCATGAACACCGGCACCAACGCCGTCGCGCTTGGCAACTTCACGCTCAGTCACGACGGTGTGACGAACCACACCTACGCGTTCCCGGCGGGCAACCTCGCCCCCGGCGCGCTCACGGTGGTGACAGCGACTGAGCTTGGGTTTACTCCGTCCGTGGGAGACAAGTTCTACCTGATGCAGACCAGTTCCGGTCGCACGGTGGACGCCGTGGTGGTGAAGGATCGTTCACAGGCCCGCGCGCCGAAGATCACCAGCCCGTGGGTTTACTCGACCTCGACGACGCCCGGAGCCGCGAACGTTGTCACCTTCCGCAATGAGATCGTGATCAACGAAATCATGCACAGCCCCGCGCTGCTCCCCGGCACCAACGGCGTGCCGGAATCGTCACGCGAAGAATGGCTGGAGCTGCACAACCGCAGCGGCAACGCCATCGACCTCGCTGGCTGGCGGTTGAGCGGCGGCATCAGCTATCTGTTCGTCGCCGGTCAAAGTATCCCTGCTGGCGGCTATCTCGTGATCGCCAACGACGTGCTGTTCATGAAGACCAAGTATCCTGGGATCACGGTGGCGGGCGATTATGGCGGGCGACTGGGCGGCGGCGACCGCGTCGTGCTACGCGAACCCTCTGGCAACGTTGCTGATGAAGTGCGTTATCACACCGGCGAAAACTGGCCCGTCTATTCCGGCGGCGGCGGCTCCAGCCTGGAACTGCGCGATCCAGCATCGGACAATTCCAAGACCGAAGCGTGGGCTGCAAGCGACGAGTCCTCCAAAGGGCAGTGGCAGAATTACAGCTACCGCATGGTGGCCGGCATTCCGGCCGGTTCCGGCCAGCCGACGACGTGGCAGGACTTCATCCTCGGCCTGCAAGGCGCGGGCGAATGTTTAATCGACGACATCAGCGTCATCGAGTCGCCGACCAACAGCCCCGTCCAGGTGATCACCAACGGCGGCTTTGAGAACGGTCTCGCTGGCTGGCGTGTTCTCGGCACACACAATCGATCGGGCATCGTGCCCGATCCAGACAACGCCGCCAACAACGTGCTCCGCATCGTCGCCACCGGCCCGCAGGAGCACATGCACAATCACATTGAGCGCACACTCAACGCCGGCCGCACCATAACCGGCGGTCGCGAATACCAGATCTCCTTCCGCGCCCGCTGGACCGCCGGCAACAACCTCATCAACACACGCCTCTACTTCAACCGCGTGGCCCGTACGCACGCGATGCCGATGCCCGCGCTCACTGGCACGCCCGGCGCGCAGAACTCGCGCCACGTCGCAAACGCCGGCCCGACCTTCAGCAGCTTCGGCCACACGCGCGTGGTGCCTGCGGCCGGCGAACCCGTGACGGTGAGCGTCATCGCGGAAGATCCGAACGGCGTGAACACCTGCGAGGTGTTTTGGTCCGTGAACAGTGGCGCGTGGTTGAGCGCGATGATGACTCACCAGGGAGCGGGTATTTACACCGGGACGATTCCCGGCCAGTCCGCAGCGGCTGTCGTGCAGTTCTACGTCCGCGCGGTGGACGGGTTGGGCGCGGCGGCGATGTTCCCGGCGCGCGGCACAAACTCAGGCGCGCTCTACAAGGTAAACGACGGCCTCGCGAACGTGGCGTTGACCAGCAACGTCCGCCTCATCTTCACGCCGGAGAATATCAACTTCCTGCACGGCACCGCCCAGGGTGCGAACCAGACGAACGTGATGAGCAACGACCTTGTGCCCTGCACGGTCATCTACAACGAGCAGCGCGCATACTACGATGTCGGCGCGCATTTGCGCGGCAGCCAGCGCGGCCGTTACAGCGATGTCCGTACCGGTTACCACATCAACTTCCATCCCGACGAACTCTTCCGCGGCGCGCATCCCGTGATGCTGGTGGATCGTTCCGGCGCAGGTGACACGCCGTCGAATCGCCAGGAGGAGATTCTTCTCAAGCACATGCTCAATCGCGCGGGCGGCCTTCCCGGCACCTACGGGGAAATCTGCCATCTGCTCGCGCCGCGCAATGCGTGGAACGGTGCGGCGCAGTTCTTCCCGCGTCACGAGGATGTGTTCGTGGACACGGCCTACGGCGGCGGCGGCCAACAGTTCGAGATGGAACTTATCTACTTTCCGACCACCGCCAACGCCGTCGGCTACAAGCTCCCGCAGCCCGACGGAGTGATCGGCACGGACATGACCAACCTCGGCGACGACAAGGAAATCTACCGCTACAACTTCATGCTAAAGGGCGGCCGCGAACGGGATGACTACCGCAGCTTCATCCGCCTGTGCAAAGCCTGGAGCCAGAGCGGTCCGGCGCTGGAACTCCAGACGCGCGAGTTGATGGACATCGACCAGTGGATGCGCGCCTACGCGTTCGTTTCGCTGGGCAGCATCGGCGACATGTACACCTTCGGGAACAACCACAACTTCTTCACCTACCAGCGGCCCGACGGGAAATACATCTACTTCCCTTGGGACATGGACTTCTCCTTCAACCGCGGTGAAACCGCGGCGCTCGTCGGCGATCAAAACCTCGGCAAGATCGTCAGCCTCCCGGCGAACCTGCGTCTGATGTACGCGCACATGCTCGACATCATCGAGGTGTGCTTCAACTCCGGCTACATGGCGAGTTGGGTGACGCACTACCAGGGCATCTCGCAGGGGCAGAACTTCGCGCCGCGCACGGCCTACATCCAGGCCCGCGCGAATTACGCCCGCAACACGATCAACTCACAGACGGGCACGAATTTCACCGTCGCGGGCACCAACCTCATCACCACCGCCAACAACACGATCGTGCTCTCCGGCAACGCACCCGCCTCGGTCCGCACGTTCAAAATCAACGGCATCGAGTATCCCATCACCTGGACGAGCCTTTCCACGTGGCGCGTCGTCGTGGCGGTTTCCGATCCGACCACGGTGTTGAACATCGTCGCCTATGATCTCAAGGGCCGGCCGCTTCCGAACTTCAACCGCACCGTCACGGTCAATTACACCGGCGCAATGCCAGATGCTGAGAAGGCTGTGGTGATCAACGAGATCATGTACAACCCGGTGCTTCCTGATGCGGCGTTCGTCGAGATCTTCAACTCTTCGCCAGACACCAGCGTGAACCTCTCCGGCTGGCGCATCAACGGCATCGGCTACACGTTCCCGTCCGGGACGGTCATCACGAACCGCCAGCACTTGGTGCTCGTCGCGAACATCATCGGTTACCACGCCGCGTTCGGTACGAACAGTCCCGCGCCCTTCGGTGTGTTCGATGGCAATCTCCAGAACGACGGCGAGACGCTCACCTTGATCAAGCCCGGTGTCATCCTCGGCAGCGAGATTGTCATCGACAAGGTCCGCTACGAAGGCGTCGCCCCGTGGCCCGTGACCGCCAACGGCACCGGCCCCTCGCTTCAACTCATCGACGCCACGCAGGACAACAGCCGCGTGGGCAACTGGTCGGACGGCGCCGGGTGGAAGTTCTATAGCCTCACTCGAAGCTCGGGCTCGGCCGCCGCAACGAATCTCTCCTTCTTCTTCCAGTTGGCGTCCCAGCCCGGGGACATCTTCCTCGATGACATCGCGTTGGTGCAGGGCGACACGCCTGGTGCTGGCGCGAATCTTCTGCAGAACGGCGGCTTCGAAGAACCCTTCGCTCCCGCGTGGAACGTGCGCGGCCAGGCCACGAACTCGGTCATCACGACAGACGTGGCGCACTCCGGCCTTGCCAGCGCGCACCTCCGCTTCGCGGGTGGAACGCTGGGATTGACGAACTTCGCGCAGGCTTTCCCCGCGCTGACGACGAATACGTTGTACACCCTCAGCTTCTGGTATCTCTCCGGCAGCGCGGGCTCCAACTTTGCCGCCCGCATCAACACGACGTTCAACAGCTCCTTCGATCCCCGGCCGACCGGATATTCGCCCGGTGCCCCGAACACCGCTGCCGCGTCGCTCCCGGCCTTCCCGCAACTCTGGCTGAACGAGCTTCAGGCTGAGAATCTCTCGGGCATCGCCGACAACCAGGGCGAACGCGAGCCGTGGATCGAGCTCTACAACGCTGGCACCACGCCCGTCAGCCTCGATGGATACGCGTTGGCGGACAACTACGCGAACCTCGGCCAGTGGAGCTTCCCGCCGGGCGCGGTCCTTCAGCCCGGCGAATTCAAGATCGTCATCGCCGACGGCGAGCCCGGCGAGTCCACCGCCGGCGAATGGCACACAGGGTTCCGGTTGAATCCGGGCCACGGCTCCGTTGCCCTTGCCTGGTCGCCGGAAGGCAGCCTGCGCGTGCTCGATTACCTGAACTACACGAACCTCGCGGCCGGCCGCAGTTACGGTGATTTCCCGGACGGCCAGCCCTTCGATCGCCAGGAGTTCCATCGCGTGACCGCTGGCGGCACGAACGACAACGCCGCGCCGCCCATCGTCGCCTACATCAACGAATGGATGGCCGCGAACACGCGCACGTTGATTAACACGAACAACGGAAATCGTTTTGACGACTGGTTCGAGCTCTACAACCCCGGCAACACACCGGTGAACCTTGCGGGCTACTACCTGACCGACAACCTGAACAACCCGCTCCAGTTCCAGATCCCCGCTGGCTACATTATCCCGCCGCAGGGCCACCTGCTCGTCTGGGCGGACAACAGGCCGAACCTCAACACCAACACCGATCCCTCGCTGCACGTCAGCTTCCGTCTGGATGAATCCGGCGAAGCCATTGGCCTCTTTGCCGCCGACGGCAGCGCGATCGACATCGCGGACTTCTCTGCGGAACAACAGTTCGAGGACTACAGCGCCGGGCGTTTCCCGGACGGCCAGTCGTCGATCTACGTCCTCTCCATCGCTACGCCAAAGGCGCAGAATGTCATCTGGGCCAATCGCTACGCCGTGCTCGCGCCGATTCCGGACGCGACCGTCTTTGGCGGTGAAACCCTCACGTTTACTGCGTCGGCTGCCGACCCGGATCTTCCGCTGCAAGCGCTGACCTTCAGCCTCGCGGCCGGCGCTCCGTTCGGCGCGGTCATTGATTCCGTCACGGGTGCTTTCAGTTGGGCACCCGCGACCAACCAGGTTCCCGGCACGAACCGGATTACCATCCGCGTAACCGACAGTGGCGCGCCTGCGCTCACCTCCGCGCGGACCTTCGAAGTTGTGGCGCGTCCCGGCTTCCGCCTGACGAACATCAACCGCCAGCCCAACGGCGACGTCACGTTCACCATCGGCGCAACCGCCGGCAAAACTTATCGCGTGGAATACAAGGACGACCTGAACCAGCCGAACTGGCAGCCGCTGGGCGCGGATCGCCTGGCAACTGGCACGAGCCTCGTCATCACCGACAACACCGGCGCAAACCCGCAGCGCCTCTACCGCGTGCTGCAACTGGACTGAACGACTCGACAACGGATACGGAGGGATGGACTTCCTCTCCTCCCTCTGAGGGAGGAGAGGGGCGGGGAGAGGAGAGCCTTAGGACGCAGGATTCACACCTCTCCCCAGGCCTCTCCCCGCCCGTGTCTCGCGGGGCGAGGGAGTAATCGGGGGGCAAGATGCGTCCGTGGTTCGACGATGTTCAGAATCGCGCTCGTGGTTCGCTCGGCTGCCGGTTAGCTTCGCCGAAACTTTCGTGCTCCGCCGGCTCTCGAACCATCCGATGCGCCTCGCCTCCCTGGCGTTGGCGGTGGTCTGCGCCGCGATCGGGCTGCTTCTTCCCGGCGGGCCATCCAGCCCCGGCATGCTCGCCCGCGCGAGTTACGACAGTTACTTTCGCTGGTTCGATCTGTGGGAAGGCGCGCCGCCGGCCGGCCCGGTGGTCATCGTTTATCTCGACCTCGAATCCCATCTCCGCGAGCGGCAGGATCCCGCCAAGCCGTGGCCGCGCGCGTCGCCCGCCCGCCTGTTGCAGCGCCTCAAGGCTGCGGACAACGTGACGATCGATGCAGCCGCCGTCGCGAAACTGGAGGGCGCGCAAGCCGGCGAATTCGTCGTGCTGATGGTGAGCGACACGGGCACCGGGATGACTCCCGAAGTGCGCGCGCGGTTGTTCGAGCCGTTCTTCACGACGAAGGCTGACGGCAAGGGCACTGGCCTCGGCCTCTCCACCACCGCGCGCCTCGTGAAGGCCCACGGCGGATTCATCGCCGTGCAAAGCCAGCCGGGGGAAGGCACGACGTTTGAGGTATACCTGCCGCGCCTCGCGAACGTTTCGCGCGCGGAAATCCGGCCCGCCGAGGAGTTGTGGCCGCGCGGCAACGGCGAGACGATTTTGATCGCGGAGGATGACGCTGCCGCGCGCGAGTTGTTGTGGCGCACGTTGGAGGAACATGGCTACCGTGTCCTCGCCACGGCCAACGGCGCGGAAGCGATCGCGGCGTTTCGTGAACACTCCTCCGTCATCGCGCTGGCGTTGTGCGACACCACCATGCCCGTGCTGGACGGCCCGCAGGCGGCGGCAGAGATGCGGAAGGTCTCCCCCCGCCTGCCGGTGCTGCTCATGGGCGGCGACACGGTCGGAAGCGGAACGTCAGCGGGAATCGAATTCCTCGCGAAGCCCGCCGAGATTCCGATCCTCCTCGGTAACATCGCACGGTTGCTCGCCAGGGCGGGCGCTCATTCACCGAACAGCGCCTCGGCCTGACGGATGTCCGCCGTGATTTGCTCGCGCAACGCGTCGAGCGACGGAAATTTCCGCTCCTCCCGCAGGCGCTCGACGAACACCACTTCCAGTTCCCGGCCGTAGAGGTCCGCCTCGAAATCGAGCAGATGCGCCTCTACGCGCAGCTCCGGCTTTGGCGAGCTCACCGTCGGACGGAAGCCGATGTTCAGCACCCCGCGCCTCCACTGCCCGTCCCATTGCGCACGCACCGCATACACGCCGGCGGGCGGCAGCACCATTCCGGCGGCGGCGAGATTCGCGGTGGGAAAACCCAGCTTGCGCCCGACCTGGTCGCCCTTCACCACCGTGCCGGCGAAGGCGTGGCAGCGCCCGAGCATCTGGCTGGCGGCGTAAAGATTCCCTGCCCGGATGACTTCGCGAATCCGCGTGCTGCTCACGACTTCGCCGTCGAGCGACACCGCCGCGAGCCCGTGAGTGGCAAAGCCCAGCTCGCGGCCCAATGATTCGAGCATGGCCACGTTGCCGCTGCGCTTGCGGCCGAAGGTGAAGTCGTGTCCCACGCAGACGCTGTGGACGCGCCGGAATTCCCGGCAGAGAGAGCGGACAAACTCCTCGCCTGTCTGCTGGCTGAACGCGGCATCGAAGCGGATGAGCCAGGTCGCATCAACTTCGAGCGAAGCCAGCGCGCGCAGCTTCTGGGCCTGGGTCTGGATGGCTTCCGGAACGTGGTCTGGCGCGACGATGGCATTCGGATGCCGGTCAAACGTCACGACGACCGCCAGCCCGTCCTGCTGCTGGGCGTCCGACAAGGCGCGGCGGATCACCTGCTGATGGCCGAGATGCACGCCGTCGAACACGCCGATGGCGACCGAGACGCGGCGGCCGTTCGTGGCGAGTTCCGCCGGTGTTTGAATCACGTTCACCGGTGAACCCTAGTGCAGGCCCGCCGTGCGACGCTTGCAAAAAATTCCAGCGTCGATTCTTTGCCGGCCTCTCTGGTTTAGCCATTGCCCGACCCGCCGATAACCGTGGGTCTGTTGTTCGCGCGCAGTCGCAGCACGGATTGCTCGATGGCTCACATACCGCAACTGCCGGCCGGTTCCGCCCCGGATTCCGGTGCCGGAGATAATCCCGGCACGGGAAGCCCGCGCGACTTTCCGACTCCAGCCGGGCCGCCCGGTGCGATGGACTCGGACGAGCAGCTTCTGTTCGGCGCCGCCGCGTGCAGTGCCGGCGAGACTGGTGGAGCAGTAACGATCCCTTCCATTCACCCTCGCTGGCTGGATGCCGGTCAGGCGGTGCTCGACGCGACCGGCGTCATCCTGAACGTCAACGATGCCCTCGCGATCTGGCTCGAGCTTCAGTCAGGCACGCCGCTTGTCGGGTGCACGATGTGGCGCGAGCTCGAACGCCAGTTTCCACACGCCGGCACGGAGATCCGTGCGCTCGAACAGCGCACCGAAGCCTTCGGTGCGCTCCGGCTGCGGCGCGCCGGCATTGGCGGGCATGCTGCGGAATGGTTCACACTCGAGGTGGCTCATGGTCCCGCCGGCAGCTTCGTGCGGCTCAATTCCATCCTCCCGCCGCTGGCCGATCTGGAAGAAGGATCGTGGGACGAGAATCTCCGGAGCGATCGCGCGCGCCGCGATCTGTTCGTGCGCCTGCTCCGCGCCGAGGCGCAGCTTCAAACGCTCACTGAACGCTGGCCCGGCGTCATCTTCAGCCAGCGCGCAGATCTGTCCTTCCGCTTCGTCAGCCCGCGCATCGAGGAATTGACCGGCATCGGGATCGCCGACTGGACGTCGCGCCCGCAATTGATCTGGCAAGCGGTGCATGAGAGCGACGCGGACGATCTGCGGGCGCATCTCAAGGTGGCGCGGCAGACCAAGCGCCCCGTCACCAGTACCTACCGCATCCGTCACGCGCAGACTGGTCGCGTCAGCTACGTCCTCGAACATCGTCACGCGAACGTCAGCCCCGGCGGATTGCTGCTCGGCTACGAAGGCGTGTGGCTGGATGTCACGCGCCAGACCATCGCGGAGAAACGGCTCTCCAGCGCCGCGTGGAGGGAATCGCTCTCCGTTCTCACGATGGGCCTGGCGCATGACTTCAGCAACGTGATGGCGGGCATTCACGCGTTGAGCGAGACGTTCCTGGATCAGGTCGGCGCACAGCACGAATTCACCGAGGGCCTCACGCTCATCAAGCGCAACGCGCACCAGGCCAGCCAGCTCGTTCACCGCATCATCAACCTCCACCAGGGAAAGATCGGCGAGAACAGCTACTACAATCTCAACGAGCTCGCCGCCGACCTCGGCGATCTCGTGCGAAAGATCATCCCGCGCAAGATGCAGTTCGCGATGGATCTCTCCCCGGAGCAACTGCCGGTGTACCTCGACCCCATCGAGCTCCGGCAGGTGGTGATCAACCTCGTGCTGAATGCCATCGAGGCGACGTCGGACTCCGGGTCGCTTGTGCTACGCACCGTCGCCATCACCGAGTTGCCCGCCACACCTCCGCGTCACGGGATCAGCCCGCGCCTGCCGGCCGTCTGCCTGACGATCGAGGACAACGGCCGGGGA
>SXGR01036764.1_pt1 | contig 12224 bp, 14 predicted proteins | sample 3174711 | NCBI WGS metagenome assembly SXGR01 (sample SAMN11356860, study PRJNA531348) | freshwater metagenome | isolation source: freshwater sample F1-60 | place: China: Fuxian Lake, Yuxi | collected 2017-12-25
TCGGGAGGAATGATGGAACTGGAATGTAATTAAATGGAAATCATTGACAACCCTGTTCTGGATCGGCTGGTTTGATGCGCGGGTGTCGTGCAGAATGACCACGCGCGCGCTTGCTATGCCGTGACCCGCTCGAGTAAACCCAACTGTGCGAGAGTCTTTGCAATGGACTCGTCATGCTCCTTGCGATACTGTGCGTCGGAATCAATCGCTGGCTTGCCAAGAATTTCCTCAAACATTGCGCGTGTGTACACGGGCTTCACAGCCGCCGTGGATTTCGCGCCCATTTGGTTTAAGTTGCTCGCAAAAATTCCCGCGGCGCTGACAGGTAAAAAATCCTCGTAACGCAGACCTTGCACTTGCGCAAAGCCAAGCCGCACCAACTGATGAATATCGCTGGCATCAATTCCGCCCCGCGCGGCAATACCCTTTTCCGTTGCGCTGTAGTGGCCATAGACAAGCCCCTGCTGCAATAACTCCGGCAACCTTTTGGGAATTGGCGCGAAAGGCTTGGAATACAGCGCTTCAAATGCCGCGAAGTCGCGCTTGGCAAGCGATGAATCTTCATCACGCGCCGCATCGGCCTGCTCCAAACAACGGTCATACAACTCGCGACCCTTGGGCGTTGTGGCATAGCCGCGCTCCTCTATCTCTCCAAAGCGAGCGGTGTGCGTTGCGTGAATCACACTGCCGTTGGCGCTGTGAAATTGCACGGGCTCAGTCAGCGCTTTGTATGCGTCTTGACGCAGCAGAATGGGCGTGTCCTGCGATGGACCCTCGGTGAATTCCTTGAAGCCGGCGTGCTTCAGATTACTCAGCGCAAACTCCGGCGATTTGAATGTTTCCAAAAGCGCGTCCACCAAGTGCGCAATGTCGACTTGCGACACGGTTGCGCGCGTGAACGATTCGATGCGCGCATGATCAAGATGTCTGAAGTGCAGTAGCAACCAGTCATTGTCCGCCGCCGCACACAAGCGAATGAGCGTGGATGTTGCGCGTGCGCGCAAAGCCGTCTCGTCGATTTCGCCAAGGCAAAATTTCATTGACACCGTGTACAAGTCCATGCAAAAAGTATTGGGCGTGAGATGATTCAAGCAATGCGAATCAAAGCAGGCGATATCCGCGGCAATTTTAAACCCAGCGGCGCACAGGTCGGTGTACAGAGCGTGGTCGCGAGCACGACCAGTCCACTTGAAGATTCGGTCAACTCCCTCGCGGACAAGAGAGTGGAAATCCTGCGGATTGAGTCCACCTTGGCGCTCGTTTTTTTCTATGAGAGTTTTTGCGTTGGGAGAAATCACCTCGCGAGTGCACAGAAGCGCTTCAACGCGCGCGCGGGTGGCGGCGTCGAAAAAATCCGTAACCAACAGCGATGTAAACATTCGATGCTCTGGCTTGACCGACGAACGAAACGCCGTGGCGATAACCGGCTTGCTTTTGTATCCAACGCTGGTCATGTCGTAGAAGTTGTGCGGATGCATGGCGAACGCCGAAAAATAGCGGGTAATCCAGCGATATTCATCGGGTCGTCCAATACGAATAGCGCCGTGGCGCTCGCCACTTGTTGCTTTCAATTGTTGCGGCGAAAGAGTGAAACCCACATACAAACGCGACACCAAATCGCACACCGTTGTATTGCAGACATGGTTCACCGCAAGACTGCGGTCATACATTGGAACCTCTTTGGCGAACATATTCGAGAGTTCGCCAAAAAGTATGTTCTGCATTTCAATTGGGTCTGCAAAATATGCGTCGCGATCAGCCATGGCTTCCTTTTCAAAGTGTTTTTATACGGGGGTGGATGAACAAGCTTGCCAGCATTTTCTGGGCAGTTTGACTATACCCCGAGTCCGCGTGGTTGCCTGCACAATTCAAACAGGAATGGGCTGCTGATGTCTCCCTCCGCTTGCTCTACAAATCACGACAATCGCTCTGTTTGCAGAAGTCGGACTTCAAGCGATAGACTGCTTTTCCTATGAGCACGATTGGTTTCTATCTTCCTGTTGTCCTAGTCATCGCAATGGCGGCAGGATTCGCGATTCTCAACATCGTGGTCAGTTCGCTGATGGGACCAAAGGTCGAAAGCGCCGTCAAAGGACTTGCATACGAATCTGGAATGGATTCCATCGGCACCACCAAGAAGCGTTTCAATATCCGCTTCTATGTGATGGCGGTGACATTTCTGGTCTTCGACGTCGAAATCGTCTTCCTCTATCCCTGGGCAGTTTCATTCGCGCAATTGCAACCGCGCAGTCCCGAAGCTTTTCTCTTCTTCGCTCGAATCGCATTCTTCGTCGGCACAAGTGTGATCGCATATATCTATGCGTGGCGCAAGGGTGTCTTTCGTTGGGATTGATCGCGCCTCTATTTATTTCGCTATTTCGAAGCCGCCGCCTTCACTTCCACTTCCAAAGTGATGGACTTCGACGGCGCATTATTTTTATCAGCGGTGCTGACAAGCGCGAATTCTATTTTGGCATCACCAGCGGCACGAGCGTGCAGTTGAAAAATAGTTCGCGATTCTCTACCCGCTGCAACCGTGCCCTGTGGTTCAGTCGTGGATGCAGCGTCGACAAGCACGTGAGGATCGTTCAGCGTGCGGCATTGCCACGCGTGGCCATCTCCAGACTTCGATGTGAGCGAGACCTTGAAGTCCTCACCCACGGTCGCGGTGCCGTCGGAGGATTTTTCAAGCTTCAGGACTGAACCTGGCGCGATTGTGCCGAGGTCTTGATCTTTATTTTTAAGAAGTTGTCGCGCCAACATCACTGGCGGTGGTCCATTCTTGCAACCCTGCATTGGCAAAAACGTGCTTGTGAGGAAGAGGATAATCACGGCAACTTTGCATACATTGGACATTTTTGAATTTTAGTATAAAAATGTGGGTGATCAGAGTTTGAATACGAATTCATATTCCAACGATGATTGCGACTTTTCCTGATCGTCGTCAGGTAAGCAGGAGAGAAAAAACACAACCGAACAGCACGGTCGAAAGGACGCCGATGCAGGCGAAAAGGATGCCGACACCAATCGAATGGGAAGTTTTCAGATAAATCTCCGGCTCACTGAACCGTCTTGTTATGCAATGCAATCAACTCGTCGGCGATGAGGGAAGACAAGGCGAAGCTGCCTTCTTGATTTAGGTGTGATGGATTGATATACAACTTACTGTTGAATTCGTAATGCCAAATTTTTGGATCGAACGAGATCACCGTCACGGGCTTTGACAGCGTGCCCAAGCGCGCCAATAGTTCGCTGCGATAATCCTCGATCACGTTCACCTTTCCACCGTCAAACAAATACCGAAACACAAGTTGCTTGCCCCAAGAAGAAACGCTTGTAAAGGGCAAAGAGTCAATACCGTAATCGGGCACTTCGATACAGAGGGTTTCAACGCCTCGATCTTGTGCGGCTTTCATAATTCCAAGCATGTGATGAGCGTAAAAATCTCGACCGATATAACCCGCGGTGTCGTTCACACCTGTAACGACGACGAGATAATCCAAATCATCGTCCATCAGCAGGCTATTACTCGAATACGGTGTGGTCGAGTCTGCGAACAAATCACGATAAAGTTGCCGACTTTTCACTCCAGAATGGCCAGAACTGACCACATCAGCATTGAGCCCCTTCGCCGCAAGAAGTTGGCGCACTGACACATCAAGCTTTTTCCCTTCCACCCAACTATCGCCGATGATTCCTATTTTCACATGACTGAACCAATCCGAAGGTCGTTGGCGTATGGGAATGCTGACATAATCTTCGAAACTGCGTTCGCTGCGAACATACACAGCAAGAATAAAGAATGCCACAAGAGTGACGCTGGCGGTGATAGCGCACAACTGTCGGATAGAACTGCGAAGTTTATTCATTCCATTTCATTCCAATTTCAATAACCCGCACGTGCGTCCGACAAATCCACTTTCGATCGGTGATTTTGTAAAGCGAGTCTAACTCCACCGCGATGAAGTGTGGGGCCCCAAGTCTTTGCCCACCGTTTCGGGTAAATCGCAAGATTGCAGCACATCGTTGTGCCATTCAGGTGTGGGTCAACGCAAATATGTGGCGCGCTGAACAATCAACTTCAGGCGTTGCCCCACACATAGAAATCGATGCTGCAAACTTCCTTGAATCCGATCTTCATACATATCGGCGCGGACGTCTTGCGATCTCCTTGCAACACGGCCGTGTCCTTACCCATGGCGCGAGCATCCGCCAATCGTTTAGCCATCATCGCCGTATAAATCCCATTGCCACGGTGTTCGTTGAGCGTGGCAGCACCTTGCATCACCGCTATGGTGCTGTTTGGAGGCGCGAACATGCTGGAGACCGACACCGGCTTTTCGACACCATCGAGAAACGCGAGATAGTGATTTCCGTTTTCGATGAGCCACAACAAGTCGCAGTAAATGGCGGCCAACTTTTCTGGCAAGGGATAACCAACTGTGTACAGGCGAATGAGGTTCTCGCGATCCGCGATTGTCGCCTTTCGCACAGTCACCGATGGGTTGCACTGTATGGGGCACTCCATGTCGGTCAGCACCAATCCAGCCTGTTCGATCACTCTTGAGAATCCGGCGGTCTCGAGCCGAGAAACCAAATCAACCGGCGTGGACGATGGATTGAGCCACCATCCGACCATTTGACGGCGCTTGGAGAAAAATTCCTGTACCTGCGCGATAACGGAATCCGCATTCTCTCGCGTAAGAGTGGAAACCCCGATCATGTTGCCCAACGGATGAGAGACTTGAGGTGTGGCGTGAGCTCGAACGCCTGCGAAGGACGGTATATCCCACTGTCCAGGCATCTCAGGAAACATGAACATGCTGTTCTCAAGGGCATACAGAATTGATTTATCGTGAGCGGTCATATTGTTATCCCTGCATAGATGAATTCGCTTTCCAGTGTCGCAATGGTCCGACAAATCCACTGTGAAGCGTCGATCCACAAAGGGAGTGTAACTGCGCAGCTATGGAGTGAAACGCTTCAACTCTTGCGCACCCCCTGTTACAGGCAAATCGTAAGAGTGCAACACGTCGTTGCGCTCGCAAGGAACCCGCGCGAGGTGGGTTTGTTGATTGGAAGTTGCACTTCAACTTTTGCAACGCGCATCTGCTTGAAATGGGCGCATTCTGTCGATTTTCTACACTCGTCGCCCATTTCAAACACCAGAGCGCGCGACTCTTATTGTTGGATGCAACAACCGTACCTAGCATTTTTTTACAATGCGTCCGTTTGAACCACTCGCCGGCCAAAATTCGACTCACACACCAGAACAGATCTCCCTCATCATTCGCTATGCGTGGGAGGATCGCACCACGTTTGAAGAGATCAAGGAGCGCACTGGTCTGACCGAAAAACAGGTTATTGATCTGATGTGTCGTGAACTGAAGCCCTCGAGTTTTCGAATGTGGCGCAAGCGTGTTTGCGGAAGAATCACCAAACATCGCAAACTGCTCCAAAAGCATTTTGAAGGACCGATCAATGAGGAATGAACGCTTTCATAATATTCGCAGGATGTGGTGCTTGACCCTGCGCAGCAACTCAGCGACCACGCTGATCGACCGCGTACAAGGCGAAACATATTGAATGACTTCTTATTCATTCTCGCAATGCTGGCAGCGATCGCCGCCTTCGTGGTGTTTGCCTTGGTACTGGTCGATTTGGGCACAAGACTGATCAGCCGCCCGTGCAAGGTTGGCAGTGTTCACATCAGCTCGCTTGCAGATTCAACTCATATCGATACGCGCGGCGCGGTGAGATCGCTTCAGGCCGCCGACATGCAAATCAATTCGCAGACGCTTGAAGCAATCTGGACACCAATGAATCTTGAGCGGCTTGCGCACACATATTGGCGCTTCCTGACGCGCTGCACACTTGGCCTGATCCAAATCAAGTTCACTGACAATGAGCGACTTGTTGTCTTTCTATGCAGACCATTTGTTCTGCTCGCATTTCGCAAGCCCGAATTCAAGATGGACGAACTCCGTGGCATTGTTCGCTGGCGAATTGAGCGCGGCCTTCTCGTGGCGGCATTAGGCATTGACGGCGACGGCTATTTGGAGATTGATGTTGCTCGCAAGCCGAGCGAAAAGTCTGGTATGAGCACGCTTCACGTTGATGTTGAGATCGCCAACTACTTCCCGCAGATCGCGGCCCTGATCGCTCAATGGTTCTATGCGGCCACGCAGTCAAAGATTCACGTTCTAGTTTGCTATGCGTTTCTGCGCTCAATCGCCCGCGGCGACCTCGCTCAATCAACGAGCGCGCGCTTTGCCCCGATCGAGCAACTGCCGACGCCAAGCGGTCCGCGTCCACGCGATAGCGGCGCGCACCCGAAAAATCCACGGCGAAGCAATGTTTTCGTAAGTTCATCGTGACTGCGCTGTGCCGAAATCTAAAAGTGTTCGTGACAGACTTGCATCTTCGCCACCGAAAATAAATCACGAACAATTCATTGCGCGATCGTTTATGAAATCCCATCACTTCGTATGCCCACCGCCACCACTTGCTTGCCGCCGTTGACGCGCGTCAGGTGACCCTTCGTTCCCATATCTTCAAGAAGGATGGCGTCGCCCGCACAGAGCGTGCGCTCCGATGCGTCGGAAGCGGTGATGGTGACCGAACCTGAAATCATAAAGAACCACTGGCGATAAGGCGAAGGATGCCACGGTCCTGACCAATCGGGAGCGAAGCGCACCACGACAAATCCCGCAGACGGAATGAATTCGGATACTTCGAGCGGCGTGGTCGGTGGCGCGAAGTCTTGCGTGCCAAGCGGCAGTGTGCACTCTTGGAAATGCGAGTGACTAGCGGCGTCAACAAAGAGACGAACGTATTTCAGTGGGATGACCATCGCGGAAAGTTACTTCGCCTGCGATTCACTCGCGCGCGCCGACGACTATCCACCCGCCCGTCGATCCGCCACAGTTCGTAATTGCTCGGCAACATCGGGGTGTTGCGACAGCAAGACACTGAAGGCGCTGCGATCCAGCGCGTAGACATCGCTGTAATCATTTGCCCGCACACTGGCATTGCGCGGTTGCTGCTTGAAGAGCGCGACCTCGCCAAAGAAGTCGCCATCACGCAGAATCCCCACGATACTGCCATCCGCCTTGATGACCTCGAGTTCACCCTTGATGATGAAGTACATCCGATCACCCTCCTCACCCAGACGACAAATGAAATCGCCTGGAACATAAATGTCCGGCTTGAGGCTCAGCGCAACTGCCTCAATGAAATCCATAGGAAGCTTCGCGAAGATCGGGATACGCCTGAGAATCTCTTGCTTCAGATGCACTTGAACTTCACGCCGCAGACCGCCCGGAAGTGAAGCGACGAATGTCGATTCGTCGTATCCCATTCTCTCCTGCCAGATATGCGCGTAGTAGTCCTGAATCCTCCGTCTTGTTTCAGGCGGCAACGATCGATACTTCAGAAACGCGTTCAGTTGATCGATCTGTTCGAAGTACTGCGCTTTGGATGGATCACGCTTTGCAAGCATGCTGGCCACATTTCCAATGACGAATCCGTAGACCGCGACACCGCACAGCATCACCACAATCGCAAACATTCGTTGCACATTCGTGGTTGGCGTCGTCTCGCCATATCCGATGGTCGTGAGAGTCTCGATGACCCAATAGATCGACTGAAGATAGCGCGTGACACCGTCCGAGTCATAACTCGGCGTGATGGTGGACCAGACACATGCAAGCCAGTGCGCGCTGATGAAAAGCCAGAAGGCAAAGAACACCAGCCTGAGAGCGTCGCCCCACTGCACCGCAGTGATTCGCCATTGATGCATCCAGTGAGCGATGCGAAATACTTTCACCACCAGCGACAAACCGGCCAGCGGTGCGATCCACACCCAGATGATCGGCAGAGCCGCGATCGCATCCACCACCAACCATCCAGTCGGTTCATGCCACCGAACAGATCGAACCGCTCGTTTCTGGAAGTGTGCGCGTAATCGCAACACAAAGTCGAGAGCAAAGACCAGTTGGATGATTCGCGACTCCACATGAATGTCGCGCGCCGCAAAGGCGAGATTGAGCGGTATGGCAACAGCTGCGAAAACGGAAGCGCTGATGACGCAAACATCCCAGACAATCACGCCGATTGACCTCGCCTCCAACGGCATACCAGTCTGTTGCGTGTCAGGTCGTGCGCTCATGGATGAATGTGACATATTCGTGTGGAAATCAGATGATGCGGAATCTTCGCATCAAGACAATCAGTGACACTGCGATCACCAGAACCGCGATCCAAAATGCGCCGTAAGCCCACTCCCACTTGAGCTCTGGAAGCACTTCGAAGTTCATTCCGTACACACCACAGAGGAATGTGAGTGGCAAGAAGATGATGCTGACCACGGTCAACTTGCTCATCACACGATTGGTTTTGTGCGCCACCAACGACATGTAGTTGTTGAGGGAATCAGAGAGGATGTCGCGGTCTACCAAGACATCTTGCAGGATTCGCTCGACAGTCCCCGCCATGTTGGCGAGAAAGGCCTGCGATGCCTCGCTCACGAAGGCGGACTTTCGCAGCGAAAGATCCGTGAGCACGGTGCGGGCTGGCAGCACCACCTTGCGATAGTGCAAAAGCTGAGATGCCAGTTCCGACGAATCTCGGAAGATCGATTCGTCGGGGGTGCCCGCGAGCGCACGCTGGATGCCAACAACACGATCCTCCAGTGCCTTCTGGACTGCGGCAAAGTTGTCGAGGAGGTGATCCCAAAGTTCGTACACCAGGAAGCTGGGACTTGCGGCATGACGCACGAAGTCGGTGAGATACTCCCGCTTGACCGCACTCAGGAATCCAATATCGCTGCGGTGCAGTGTGACCATCGATTGGGCGGAGATAATCACATCGAGCCGCTCAAGATCGAGTCGATCTTCCGCCCATTGCATGCCGACCAATACAAGATGGATGCAGTGTTCGTGGCGCCCGAATGAAATGCTCGGCTCGTCGGTCTGCGCGCTTTCCAAAACATTTGTCGGAACCAGTCCAAGTCGCACCAGCGCGGCTGGCACAGATTCATCGGCTCTGGCGAGGTCCACGTCGATCCAACAAAAGCTCCCGTTGCGATTGGCTTCTTCGATCTGGTCGATCGTGATATCTGCGGCCTTCTTTGTCTTGAAGTCAAGAGCGACAACCGATATCGACGGGAATTGATCGAGCGAGGATTTTTGCGATGAACCGCTCATATTGATGGGAATTCGCTTTCAATTGTTCATGTTTGGCGAGCAAGCGCGACAAATCCACTGCAAATCGGCGATTCCGTGCGATAAGTGTAACAACGAGGGAACGACACTTGCCCGCGGCACAGAAAAGGTGAATTTTTATCAAATTTGAGATTGTCCTCGCCTGCGCCATTGGAGATGCCTATTGTTGCATTCTCACTTTCGATCAACTTTCTCAACCCCGTAATTGGAGATTTCAAAATGGCTGACACACTCCCACCAAAACACACAAATTCTTGGCCAGAATTGGCAGCTGGTTTATTTGACCACTTGACTGGTCGCGGCGCGGAAATCACTTACGATTTTCAAGACATGCGAATCAAAGTTCCAAGCGGAACTGGGGCTAAAGCCGAGCACGCGGAATGGGTCCTCAGCGGATCTATGAAGATCCGAACCAAAGACCAAACCAACCGCCCAAACTGATATTGGTCGGTCGTCTTGCGGGAACAGTAGACGGTCGGCCATGGTCGCTCCAATCTGATGTCGGTTCGCTTTCTATCGAATTGCCGAACGTTGCAAGCCTTCTGAAGTTGCGTCGGCTTTCATATTTCTATCGCAGCTCCATCAGATCGATGGCCCTGACGCTCAACGCCCGGGTGCGTTTCAAGTGCGGGGGTTTTCCTGCGCTGACCCTTGGCTCAAAATCACTCTTCTTTAGGATGCTTTTTGCGTGGATGTGACATATTCCAAGCGCGTGACTTCGCGAACTTGGAGGTGAGAATTGAATGCTCAAAATCGAGCGGACTTTTTGAATGAGTGGCCGAATTGGTCGGATAGTTGTTGACCGTGGAGTATTCACTGCTTACTGGGTGCGCCTATTGATACGGGTTTGATTCCTTGTAAAACATTTTCTCAGCGGTGGGGGTTTTGCTTCGCGATCAAAAATCTGTGAATTTTTCCTCGTCTGTCAATGGCGCATTATTATGAAATGCAATTCAGAATAATGTGCATCTCGCTTTGGCTTTTGGGCGGGGTTCAAGCAAGTATGGCTCGCACGGGGGTGTTCTTGCCCGAGCAAGCTCCGTTGTAAGATCACGCCAAAGGTCTACTGATTATTCTGGCGCTCTTGCTCTTTGAAACTCTCGTGTTTTGGTATGTGATTCCATAAAATGCTGCCCACCGAATATCGAATCCGATTGATGCGCCCCGAAGATTTTGCGGAAATCACGGCAATTTGCGCGCGGGTTTACCCAAATGACACTCCTTACACCAGTGATGAGCTTGCCGCGCATCATCAGGTTTTTCCGCAAGGGCAATTTGTCGCGGAGCACATTCCCTCTGGAAAAGTCGCTGGGGTTCATTTCACACTACGACTTTGCATGCACGATTTTCATATCGATGATTCGTGGGATGTGCTGACGGCAAAAGGATCATTCAGCGATCATGATCCCAATGGCCACACGCTCTATGGCGCGGATGTGATGGTCGATCCAGATCATCAGCATCATGGCATTGCACACGGATTGACCGACGCGACGCGCGCGCTTGTCCAAGCAGAAAATCTTTGGCGCATGGTTGGCGGAAGTCGCTTGCCTGGATATCACAATCGTCAAAGTCAAATGGATGCGCAGACGTATGTGAATGAAGTCGTTGCTGGAATTTTCACCGACCCAGTGTTGACCGTTCATCTCAAAGATGGATGGCTTGTCATTCGTGCAATTTTTGGATATTTGCCGCATGACGATGAAAGTTCGGGATGGGCCGCAGTCATTCAGTGGGTCAATCCTCTTTGCCCCCCGCCCGAAGAATTCGAACTTCGCTGATCGAAACCTGCGCGCTATTGATTCAACGCTTCAGCAAGCGGCGCGCGGATTCCATCGGCCCACACTTGATATCCCGCAGGAGTGAGATGGAGAAAATCCGGCATTAAACGAGCAGGGATTTTTCCCTCGACCCCGATAAAAGCAGCGCAGAGATCAATGATGCGAACAGACGAGTCATTTGCAAACGCACTTGCAAGAGCTTGATTGACTTGCGCGACATCACCTCGCATCGCATTCATATTTTCTTCGCGCGGAAAAATTGCGCACAGAAGAATGCGTGCGTTGGGAACTTGCGAATGAATCTTTGCGACCACCGCGTAAATGCCTGCAAAAGTTTGCGCGGCATTCGCAGTTCCGTGGCCAAGATTATTCGTGCCGATCAGCAAGACGACTGCCTTTGGCGCGAGTCGCGTCAAAGGCGCTTGATCGAGGCGCCATAAGACATGCTCTGTTCGGTCTCCGCTCACGCCGAGATTCAGCGCTCCTGCGACTGCGAATCGCTCTTTCCAAATTGCCGCGCCGCCATCTTCCCAAGCTTGCGTGATTGAATCTCCCACAAAGACCACATTCGTTGGTGCGGATTCACGCGCACGGCGAATGACTTCGGCTTGTCGCGAAAGAATTCCACCGTCTGTTCGAGGGACTGCGGTTACGGTCGATTGCTTGCTGGTAAAAATGGGCGACATAGCGAGGAGGCAGGCCAAAAGAATCGTACTGCCAAGCAAACGGCGCAAATTAGCGGTTGGAATGTGCATTTGGGGGAGATTAACGCCTTTAATCTGATGCATTATCGATTGTGGCGTGATACTTCCACAATGATCATACTTTAATTTGCGAAGAAATAGTTGAAAATACGCGAAACAGGACTTGCATTGTCAATCGAGAATGCCACTTTATCATCTGTTGGCAACCACAGACCCGATGCGCCTGCATTGGTACTCGGGTCCTCTTTGCGAGACATTCGTCTTGCGCCAAGGTAAACATGCATTCGCAAATTTTTCTCTTTATTTCCTAGAGGAGATTAAGTATTATGCTGAACACTAAAATGAACAATTCATTTCCAATCAAATTCCTCGGGGCAATCATTGTAAGTCTGCTCGTTTGTTCGCCAGCTGATGCGCGACAATCTCGAGTCGCAACTCCTTCGGGGACAAATGCAAAAGCACCGGCTGCAAAAGCACCGGCTGCAAAAGCACCGGCTGCAAAAGCACCGGCTGCA
>SXGR01087245.1_pt1 | contig 12224 bp, 10 predicted proteins | sample 3174711 | NCBI WGS metagenome assembly SXGR01 (sample SAMN11356860, study PRJNA531348) | freshwater metagenome | isolation source: freshwater sample F1-60 | place: China: Fuxian Lake, Yuxi | collected 2017-12-25
AAGAGGCAGCCACATCGTTGGAGCAATACGGGCAGGCTGAACAGCCCACTAGAAGCCGTGAATCAACGGGAGGGAGAAGAAATTCTTTGGTCGTTTCTCCGGCGATCACTTCCAATGGGTGGGAGCCGACGACGTGGTAGCCCTGATGCTCCTCGTCGAACCGAAAGCGCATCAAATAAACGCCGCGCTTCTGGGTGCAATGGACCCGGAGGAACAGCTGTCTCGGTCGCCCGTCATGCAATGGAATCTTTGAAAGGTCCACTTTGGTGACATCCGGTGGTAGCCTGTCAAGTAGGGCAGAAGGATTCGCGTCGGCTACACCGGTGCTGGCAGAATGAATCGAGGCTGAAAGCCAGACGAACAGTTTGGCGAAACCGTCTGCATTGACCTTGTCCAGTTGCAAAACGATATCGGTGATTTCTCCCAGTTGTGCCAGATCCACGTCGGCCCCGCATCCGATGGCATAGAGGTTGGCGGGACGTGTTTTCGTCCGGCTATCAAGCTCGCAAAGCGCGCTCCGCCATTCATCGGTCGGCTGGCCATCGGTTATTAAAAATAGGAGCGGACGATAGTCGCCTTTGTCCGTGATAGTCGTGCGATGCACTTCCCGGCGAATACATGCCGTGGCCAAACGCAGTGCTCCACCTAAAGCAGTTCCAGGACGAACTTGCAACCGGGGCGCTTGCACGTCCTCCACCGGAGTAAGCGGCATCATTTGTCTCGCTTCGGAGTCAAAGGTGATGAAACTCAGCCACACAGTTTCCAAGGCATGCGGATTGCGACGCAATTCTCGCAACATAGCGTCAACGGCAATGCGAAGGCCCTCGATACCGGGGCCAATCATGGATTCGGAGCAATCGAGTAGAACGTAAACGGGAAGACGGCGTGACATATCAGTAAATAGGGGTTATGGGTCTGAATCTCAGTGCATAAAGCTCACCACACAGTTCGACAAAAGAGCATATTCTTCCTATGTGCATTGTTGGGCAGTCGCCAACCACAATTGAAAGCGTTCAGTAGGATGGAGATGGGCCATTGTCTCATCGAAACTTATCATTTGCCCAACAGTGCCAATCCGAAGCGTTCATAGTTCACTAACCAAGAGGCGGCGTTTTTGACATAGCGCCCAGTGCCTGCGGTGTCCCATTGCAGAAACAGGCGGGTGAATCCCCCGTCAAGCAAGGCACGCCGCTGGTCGCGATCGTGGGCGGCGACTACGAGGTTGCCTGCGGAACCAAATACCACTGGTTGCAACAGGGAGTTGGAATCGATAGTGGCAATGGTGATGCCCTCATACAGGCTCTCTAAGCCTGTGCATATGGGGTGCCCCTTCACCATTCCACCAGCGCCCAGCGTTTTCTGGTGATGCACCGCCCTGTTGCCCAGGACATTGCCAGCCAATCGGCCATTAAAAAGGGTCGCCGCCACCGAGTTAGCGTCGGCATAGTAAGGTTCATTGTCGCCCCAGATATAAACTCCATGGCCCGAATAAAAGTAATCTCGAATGACAGCGAGGTGGTCGGACCCAAGTTTCGAAGTATGGTCGGAGATAATCCAAAACTGACATGATTGCTTGAGAGTCTTTGCCAGTTCAATGGCTGAAGGCGGTTTGCCCGTCCATCGCTTTATTGAAAAGCCTTTCTCCGCTAGAGCCGCAGCGGGAAGGCGAAAATCAAATCCCTGGCCTGTGTAAAGGTGCAGCACAGCGATTTGATAACCTTTGAAGGCTCCGTCCTTCGCAAGGTCGAAATCGGGCCCATCGGGATTACCATATTTGTACTTGTTGGCGGCTCGCTGCGCTCTGGTATCGTTGAATGGATTGTTGACACCTTGCTGGCTGCCGCCTAATCCTTTACGCAGTTTATCTACAAGGTGGACATTGGTTGGCAAGGCGGGCAGGTGGTTCAATCCATCGGCGTCGCCTTTCACAAGGTCAATCTTTTGGCTAACGGTGGCCACGGAGGCAGAAACCCAATTGAAGAATCCTTCCAGTGTGGCCCGATCCATCTGGTTCGTTTCCACGACATGTTCGGTGAGCTGCTTGAGAATGTAGGTGTCCGTGTCTAAGCCGACCGCATAGGCAACAACGGTGCCGGTTTTGACTTGTTTGAACCGCCGTATGCCTGACTGCCAGTCATCGGTCGGCTCGCCGTCGGTCATGATGAAGACCAAAGGCTTCCAATCGCCCTTCTTGTGAGCATCCGACTTGGCAACTTCAGCTTCGATGCGAGCGGCGAGCAGCTCCAAACCCGCACCGAGGGAAGTCAGACCCTTGTCAACGTTGAGCACGGGGCACTGAAATTCAACTAGTTCTGTTAAAGTAGTAACTTGTTTTGCGGCGTCGTCAAAAGTAATGAGGCTGAGATAGACTGTTTCCAACGCGATCGGATTCTGCCGCAGAAGAGACACCAGCATCGTAGTCCTTGGTTCACCGCAGCAATTGGCTCACCTCGCATCGATCCCGACGTGTCCAGCAGTATATAGACAGGAAGACGGCGCAACATAGTATTGAGGTTTTTTCAAACTATATTTTAAGCTCTGACCATCTGCACTTGCACTAGCCGCCCGCCTTCCTCCGGGCTTAAAAGGATTTGCTGCCCATCGGCAAGTTCGAGAGCGGAGTTAATGGGGATGGGTTTCTTGGCAGTCAGGTCTTTCAGTCCTGTGAGTTTTTGATTAACGAAAAGCCATTTACTGTTATGAAACGAAAAATAACCAACGGGTTTTTTCTGCTCATCACTCAGCCGCTCATTCGGAAAAACAAGGCGATTTGAGTGCCAAGTATAGAGATACTGGCCCGAGTAAACCATGATGCGGTGATTGTCCGGTTTGTAACTGTCCTTGCCACGATTTGAATAAAGATTCAGCACTGGCAGCAATCCTGAATAGGGAGTCAAGCAAAACGGACACTTGGGTTTCGTCGAGTTGTCAAATATAAACCACTTTTGAGCACAGGCAGGATTTGAACAAGGTTGCATCAAGTCGACAGTCCGCAGCAGTGCGTTTTCCCAATCATCGGCTGATGGTCGAAGGTGCGGTTTATGCAGCCCATCAATAAAGGCTCTGTCGAATAAACTTTTTAGATAGGGGCCGGTGATGTTAAATGGAAGCTTTGAAACATCGGCATACGGCAAATCACTCTTTTTAACATCCTTGAGATTGGGCCGGTTACGAGCATCAGTTGGGTGCTCGATAAACAACGCCTTAGAGCCCATTTCAAAACTCAACCGTTCTTCTTCGGTATTGGCGGGATGAACGATTCCGCCCTTGAGTGGGTGCCGGTAGAGCAAATACATATAAACCAACACGGACAAAGCGTGGCGATCTGTTTCAATGCATGGCAAGGCGCGATTCTTGTCCTGAATGGGAAGGTTGAGGGTGGCCATTACCTCCGGTGCGATGAAATCTGGAGTGCCAATAACGTCAGGTGGAAACTTGCCCGGAACCACCAATCCATCAATATCAATTACAGCAGCACTTCCCGAAGTTGGGTCAATTAAGACATTTTTGTAGGACAAGTCCGAATGTGCGAGGCCCGCAGCATGCAACCGTTTTGCGGCACGAGCTATTCGAACGCAAATCTGAAAGTAATCCCGCCAGTTGCCCCGTTCACGGTCATCCAAATATTTCTGCTGGTGGGTGCCGGTGGAGAACCATTTCCCCTCCTTATCCTTCCCTTTGATTCCAAACATGTCGTTGTTTTTAGAACCATACTTGAAGAAGAATTGCTTCGGATAGGTGGGTGCGCGTAAACCGAGCTTGCCTTTGTGTTCTACGACGTGAGTTGGCCAAGAATACAAATTGTGCCAGTAATGTCCTCCTGGCTGGTTGAAAATACGCTCGCGATAAACGCCGACAATGTTGGTCAAGCGGTCTTTTGCATTAAAGTCCTGGGGCTTTCTAAAAAAGGCCACCACATAAGATTTGTCAGGTGAAAAATAGACATCCTTCATGCCGCCCTGACCGATAATCGTATCGACGAATTCCACAGGAGAACCGTCGGCGGACTTCAGTCGGACGATGTTACTCATGGAATCAAGAATTTGGGCGTGCGGGGGCGGGTGCCTCTGAGTCCGTAACAGCCGAAAGCGTATCAGGAGGCGTGGCCTCCGCTGCGAGAATAGGCTTGTCAGCGCAGTTTGACCCCACCGCAGTTAATGCTTGTTCGGGTGGCTTAGAGCGCGGATCGCTCAACGGTTCCCGTGGGAGCAATATGACGATAGTCCGGTCATCATGGTTCCCTGGAGAACGGAATGACAACCAGCTAAGAAGTTTAGCGGAGGCACCGGTTGTTTCCGGACGCAAATCGACCTTAGCATTTAGCTCGCTCCAAAATGCGCTCCAGACGTTCGTGTCTTCCAAGCTGACTTCAGTCGGGAACTTCGGATCCGTCACGCCATCAGTCATCAGCACCAGCGCAGACAAGTCCGGAGCCAGAGCGATATGGATACGTTGCATGACATGTTCGGCGTTGTTCAACACATTCGAAGACGTGAGGAAGACCGTCTGGCCCGAAAATTCACCGCTATCTGGCGAGCACAGGGCCTTAGGCTCGCCGTTGAGTCGCCGTAAGGCTATGCCGCCGTCACCGACGCTGAAAGAGGCAATCACCCAGCCCGCCGCCGTCGGTTTGGCCACGGCGAGAAGCAGCGTGGTGTGATAATCTCGCAGGATGGTCGGCGCACCCTTTTGGTCGGCTTCAAGCTGAATCGCTTTGCGAGCTTCAAAAGCCGCCCCCGCAAGCCATTGATAAGCGGCGATGCGAAACTGTCGTCCGTCTGCCTTTTCCGCAAATAACTGCACAGCGGCGTCCAAGGTGGTTTTTTGCAAGGCAAGCCACTTTTCCATGAAAGCCAATGAAGTTGTGCAAGCAATTTGAGACCCCCGGCGTGAGAACTTGGCGGTCCCGGCTCCATCAGCAGCAGCGAGTAAATGCCATGCGCTGGATTCATCAACGCGGATACGAAAATCATCTTCCCGGAAGGAGCCTTCGTTGGCGTGCGAACGGCCTCGCTGACTAGCAGCGATAATCCGCGCGTGCTGGGTGAGGGTATCCTGATGCTCCGTGTCCGGCTTAAAGTAGGGGGCATTCATGTCGGACGCCAGGTTCTTCCATAACGAGTCCGGATCCGGATTGACAGTGACGGCGATGGAGCGATGCAGCGCAGGGCGCCGAGTGATCTCCGGAAGCACCAATTCAAAGCGCAACTCGTGTTCTCCCGCCAGTATTGGGATGCCGGTTAGTGACTGCTTGTCGTCGTCGAGGGATAGCCCTAGTTCCTCTCCGTTCAAGAACCGCATTTTCCACGCGCTTGGATCCTTGCAAAGCATGGCCATCGGAATCTGGACGGCGCGGCCCACCGTTAGGTTGATTGGCAGCCGTTTTACAGTCGTGGGGACAGGGGAAAGTGATCCTTGAAACTCAGGGCTTGACGAAGCAGTTTGAGCCAAGGGTGGCGCGGGCTTTTCCGAACGAGTGCCTTCGATAGCCGGATTCAACGGATTCGCAAGTTCGACTCCATAGCACCGTTTCATTTGTTCCGGGACTTTATTGGGAAATGCTGCCAATGAGTTTTCGGAACAAACCAACAGGTCGCGGAGTTCCCGCAGGTTTGCGGGCCGACCGTCGGACAGCAAGGATAACCCCTTAGAAAGCGCTTGGGCAATGCCCGGGTTCACATCATTCATCGGGAGTGTATCTGGCTTGCGCCCTGCCCTGCTTGTGGCGCGCACGGGAGACTGGCCGCTGATGGCTCGGTATAGCACCGCAGAAATAGCATACATATCTCCTGAGAGCGAGGCAGATGGCCTGGGGTCATCATAGGCCTCAGGTGGAGCATACTCGGAATCGCGATCCATGAGTTGCGATGCAGCGGTTTCAAAAACCTTGAGGTTAATGTCATGGTTGGAAACCTCCAAAGTGCTGGGTCTAATATTTCCGTGTGCCCGACCCTTGCTGTGTAAGTCAGCGAGCCAGTTCAACAGCGGTTCCATTGCAGTCAAAACTCGTTGAGCGTCATTCTGTGCCACCGTGTCAGCCCAAACATCAAATGGCTGGAGGTTTGTCGTGTTCATTTGTATCGTGTTCATTTGTAATGTGGTGGAGGCAGGCGCTAGCAGCCAAGGGTCAGGAGACGACCCTGACCTCGGTCGGTGGGTCCGGAAGAGTCAACTCCGCAGTCGTCCCCATGCTGGCGTTGCCGCCGGACACGGCGGAAGAAACCCATTTAAAAAACGATTGGAAGGAGTTGCCATCCGTTTGTTCCAAGCTCACAACATGACCGCAGAACTTTTTTAGTTGATCGGGTTTCGCGCTGAATCCCGCAGCGCAGCCAACCACGGCACCAAAGCCTGCACTTTGAACTACGGGAATCATTTCATTGAACAACTGAAGATCAGAGGCACCGCCATCCGTCATAAGAAACAGCAAGGGGCGCCAATCGCCCTTGCGCTCAGGAGTGGATTTGATGACGTCACGCCGAACAGCCGCGCAAACCTCCCGCAAAGCCATGCCGGTATGCGTAGGACCAGCCTCAGGGACAGCAATCTCTGGCAGGACGAACTCATCGAGTGACTTGAGTGGAACCAATTCCCTGACCTCGCGATCAAAGGTCATCAGGCAAATATGCACGGTATCCAAGGCATGTGGATCTGTGCGGAGCGAGGAGAGGAGAGAAGCCAAGCCCACTTTGACCGCCTCGATAGGCTCGCCCTTCATGGAGCCGGAGGTGTCGAGCAAGAGATAAACTGGAAGACGACGCATATCCGATGGTTTGAGCCTTGCCGACATGGCCGGCGGATCAGGTGACCACCTTGATTTCGGTCGGTGGCGGTGGCAGTTCGTTCAGCCCCTGAACTTCCTTGCCCGATTGCTCTACCCCCTTACTGCCCTGACTGACAGAGGAGCTGATCCATTTAAAAAAGGCCTTGATGGACGCACTGTCCGAAGTATTGAGCTTGACGACGCTCTCGGTGATCTGTTTCAGGACGGACTCGTCGCCACTGTCCACACAACACCCGACGACCACGCTCCATTTCTCCTGCTTGAATCGGGCAAGCCCCTTCTTCCAATCGTCAGTGGGGCCGCCATCCGTCATAAGGAAGACCATTGGGCGCCAGTCACCTTTAGTGGTGGCGGTGGTCTTTATAAGCTCCTTGCTGGCGCACTCCGCGACTTTGGAGAGGCCGGCTCCCAAAGAAGTGCCGCCACTCGCGACTAGGTTTGGTGTCTGGAAAGCGGTCAACTCGGTAAGTGGCACGGCCACATCGGCATCGCTGCTGAAGGTGATGACGCTCAGCCACGCCGTTTCAAGGGCATAGGGATCCTGACGGAGGGCGGCGACGAGCATTTGCACTCCATTATTGACCTGCTGAATAGACTCGCCAGACATAGAACCTGAAGTGTCGAGCACAAGATACACGGGTAAGCGACGACTCATAATTGTTGTCAGTGTTTAGTTTTTAGAGTTTCCGGCTACTTTTGGGGAACGTGGCGCTTGAGCAATTCAGCAAAACGGTCGGACGGATGAGCCTCGCCGAGTGCGCGAAATTTCCAAGTGCCATCTTTTCGATAGACCTCGCCGAAGACCATGGTGCAGCGGCCGGAATAGGAAGAATCCGCGCTCAGAGAGTAACGGGCAATCTCCTTGCCCTTGGCGTCAACGGCGCGCATATAGGCGCTGTTGACATTGCCAAAGTGTTGGTTCTTTTTCTGGCCCTCGTAGATGCTCACAATAAAAAGGAGCTTGTGATATTGCCCGCCTAATAGGTTGAGTTTGACGACGATCTGCTCGTCATCACTCGCACCATCGCCGCCGACACGATTATCACCAGAGTGAGACACAGCCCCGCTCGCGTGCTGACGACTGTTGAAGAAGACCACGTCGCCTCCGACAAGTCGCTCATTGCCTAGGTTGGCGATCTTGTCGTTCTCACCTAGCAGAAACGCGATGGCATCCAGATCGTAATCCTCCTGCTTGGTCCCGAAAAGGCGTCCGAGCATTCCGGCTTTTTGCTGTTGAATTTTCCACCCCAGCCCGATGGTGATGGACGAAAGTTCATGCTCATCCTTGTTGAGGTTGATGGTTTGACCTTTGGAGAGGTTAATGGCCATAGTGTTATCAAAACTGAGGTTGCGCTCAGTGGTCAGGAGAATCGTTTGGCATATTTGGCGACAAAAGTAGCAAGCCCGCCTTTGTGCCCTAGCCCCATTGCCTCGAAACGCCAAGCTCCGCCGCGTTTGTAGAGTCGTCCGAACTCAACCGCCGTTTCGACGGAAAAATCCTCCCCCAGCTCGTATTTGCAGATTTCAACGTTGGTCGTTGCATCGTAAATGCGGATGAAGGAATTACGCACTTGTCCAAAATTCTGCTTCCGCTCTTCGAACCCATAAATTGTCACTGTAAAGACAATCTCCTCAATGCGAGGATCCACTCTGCCGAGTTCCACCATTAACGTCTCGTCGTCACCTTCTGAACTGCCTCCTGTGCGGTCGTCTCCAGATGACTGCACCGCTCCGTCCGGCGACTTGGGGTTGTTAAAGTAAACAAAAAACTGTTCGGTGGGAACCTGTTTGTCTGCTCCGATCATGAAAGCGGATGCGTCCAAATCATAATCGTTTCCAGAGGCCGCTGCATTTGGATCCCAGCCGAGACCCACGCCCAATTTTTGGAGACCGATGTCAACTCGCTGTCCTTTCGTTAGATTAATTGCCATATGATGTATCGTGTGCGGTTAATTAAATGAGTGGCAGGCTGGAATCAGGTGTAGGCTCCAACCAGCTCTAGTAGGCCGCCCTGACAGCCGCGGCCGATGGCTTCAAATTTCCAAGTGCCATTGCGTTTGTATAGGCGTCCGAATTCCACAACCGCTTCGGTAGAAAAATCCTCATCGAGCTCGTATTTGCAAATCTCCTCACCATTGTCGGCATTGTAGATACGGATAAAGGCGTTGCGGACTTGGCCGAAGTTCTGTTTGCGAACGTCGGCCTCGTGGATTGTCACGGCAAAAACGATTTGAGCCACGCCCGACTCAACTCCATCAAGGTTGACCAAAATGGTCTCGTCGTCGTCGTCGCCCTCGCCCGTGCGGTTGTCGCCGGCGCTTTTGACTGATTTATCCGGCGACTCAAGGTTATTGAAAAAGACAAAATGATCGGAACTGAGGAGTTTGCCGCTCTCCCCGAGGAGAAATGCACTAGCATCCAGGTCATATCCTTGTGAAGACGCTTGAGGGTTGGGATTCCAGCCCAAACCGACGGCTGCTTTGTGCAGGCCTACGTCGATACGTTGTCCCTTGGTTAGATTGATAGCCATAGATTGTATGGATTAGGAGTGATTGTATTCCTTAGCGATGCGAACGACCGTCTCTCCGACAAAACCATCATCGGTGGGATCACCGATTGCAGCGAACTTCCATTCACTGCCATGCCGATAAAGCCTCCCAAGGATTAGCGCGCGTTTACCGCGATATTGAGGTTCAGCCGCCACGTTGTAAGAGGCAAATATCTCCTTCACCGAAGTTGGGGTGCCTTCAAACATGCGGATCTTCGCATAGGGTATCATGGAGAAATCCTCGTTCCCGCAGCTGTTCAGGAAAAAAACAATTTGGCCGACCTCTGCGGGGACTTGATTTAAGCTGACGGTCATTATTTCGTTATCGAGTCCGTCGTCGCCACCCGAATCTCCAGCTCTGTCGTCCCCAGTGTGTCTAAGTGCCCCGCTGGCGGCGGTGAGCTTACCTGGAGGCAACCCGAATTTCGCGAGTCCCTCCGGTTTGTAAAGCGGCGAGTATATGTGATCGCAAAGCGCCCCCTGAGTGTTCAGCAGCGCCGCACTCAGGTCGAGATCCAGATCCTGAACTGTCTTAGAAAGTCCGAGAAAGCCCGAAGAGACGACGATGCCGCCCCAGTTCACACCTACGCAAAAATCATTCAGCGCAGTTCCAGTGGATTTTTTTAAATCAATGCGCTGACCTTTGACAAGATTGATTGCCATATTATTCTTGTGTTGGGGTATTCGGGGAACTTAGTGCTCAGTCTTTTGGGCTTCGTCTCTGTTGGGGTCTTTGAACGCGAACGAGTAAATGACTCCAGCTGTTAGGATGAAAGCCACGATCGAGAGGCTGATCACGTTTGGCAAGTGATAGCCAAAGGCGCTTCCAATCAATTTGAATGAGACGAAAACGAGGAGAATCATCACCGCCTTATCGAGAGCCCAGAAGAGGTTCTGCGCGGCGACAAGTAGGAAATAGAGGCTCCGCAAGCCCGCTGCAGCCCAGAGGCTGGCGGTGATCATCAAGTAAGGATCAGCTACGACGGCAATGATGACCGGCATGGAGTCGAAGGCGAAAATCACGTCGCAGACTTCGATACAAATCAGGCACAGAAACAATGGAGTAACTCCATGAGTGAAAAACTTACCGGTGTCGATGGAAGGATTGACCTTTGTAACTTTGCGCACGAGCAGGACTGACCAGTGGTTGGTGTAATCCACTTCCTCGTCCTCGTCGGCGCTCTGCCACATCTTCCACACCGTCCAGAGCACGACCAAGGCGAAGGCGACGAGGACGTAGGGGCTGACGTTGACGATGAAGGCGCCAGCGCCAAGGAAGAGGACGCGGAAGAGGATGGCACCGAGGATGCCCCAGTAGAGGATTTTGTGCTGGAACTGCTGGTTCGTGGTCTGGGTGAGGCCGAAAGATTTGAAGATGAGGTAGAAGGCGAACAGGTTGTCCACCGCCAGCGCCTTCTCGAGCACATAGCCGGTGGTGAAAAGACTGGCCATCTCCGCGCCGCGCGCCCACCAAATGAAACCGGCAAACGCGGCGGAGCACGCCACCCAAACGAGCGACCACATGGCCGCGTTCCTCATCGTGATGATTTCGCCCTTTTTGTGGCTGCCCAAGTCGATCGCGACAGCAATGACGAAGGGGATCAGGAACGCGAAAATCTCCAAGAGGGTGATTCTGCTGAAGGCGGCAAGTGCTTGGTCGAACATAACTTTAAAAAGGACTTTTTATATATTGCGAAGTTTCGCTTAAGAAAGCAACCATCGAATTTCAAAATGTCGTGTAGTGGGCGCAAATCAGTTTTTGGACAGGTCCGAGGGTTTGGCGTCCAAGAAGAGCAGTTCTCAGCGATCGTTGCGCCGAAAGGTTTCCAGGCACATCAGCGCCTCGTCACCGGTCTGGCTCCAGAACTGGCCGGTCCGCTTGAAGCGTGTCTCTTACTGCCGACAGGTGGATTCCATCGCCCCGCTGCCCAGAGGTTGGCCTTTCTTTTTGGCCGTCTAGTAGTCCATCCGCTCGCGGTGGCTGTGAAGGTAGTTGATCTCCTTTTGCACCTGCTCCTGGGCCGCTCCTTGGAGCCGCCCTTGGAGTTGTTCCAGCTCGGTGATGACTTCGCAGCTCTCATCGGCCTCGAGCTTGGCCATGAGCGGTTCGACCCACGCGTGCGCCGCCGCGTCGTCGTCGGGATGCAGTGTGCGCGCCACGGCCCAGAGGTGCTGGCTGACGTGGTAGTAGTCCACGCGCTGGCGGGAACTGGGAAAGCGGCGCCGGCCAGGTTCCATATCCACACCGCGCCATCTTCCCGGACGAACAACTGGCTGGCCACCGAGCCCGTCACCACACACTGCCGGACGTTGATTTTCCCGCCGCTTTTGGTTCGCTGCGAACCGACCGAACACCGATACCGACCGGAGTCAACGGAAAATCCAAAGCAACAGCGGGTGAAGAATCCACCCTACGATCAGCAGGAGAATCAGCGGCGTGATGTCCAGCAAGGTGGGCGGGGAGGTGCCGACCGGGATTGGTTTGATGATCCGACGCATGGGAATGAGAAACACCTCGTAAATCTTGTCCAAAAACTTGACCACCCCGTGGGCCTTCGGTGCTCCGACCCAGCTCAAGATAACGCGGGCAAGGAGGCCAAGCATAAAAGCCCGCATAATCAGATCTACCAGAGTCGCAATAGTCTTCATAACACTTCATCAAGGTCGGGATACGCGCGCAAATTATTGACTCCTGCATAATACAGTGAGTAAAGTGGCTGCGTCTGCCGTCCGACGGGGCATGGGATTTCCTAAAGGGCAAAGGCGTGATTTCACTGGCCTGCAACGCCGTCGGCTAAGTGCGGCTGCATTGTTCGACAAAGGCCTGGCTCCGGCTGAAGTGGCGCGCCGCTGCGGGGTCGCCTGCCAGTCGGCGAGTCGTTGGCACAAGGC
>SXGR01032001.1_pt1 | contig 12223 bp, 13 predicted proteins | sample 3174711 | NCBI WGS metagenome assembly SXGR01 (sample SAMN11356860, study PRJNA531348) | freshwater metagenome | isolation source: freshwater sample F1-60 | place: China: Fuxian Lake, Yuxi | collected 2017-12-25
CATGTTGTGTCGCAGGTAGCCCATCTTGGTCAGAGTGTATGTCAGGCGCGACACCGTCGGCTTGGGCAGGCCGGTGCGCACCGAAATCTCCTTGTTGCCGAGCATCGGCTCGACCGGAGTGAAGCAGCGCAGCACTTCCAGGCCACGTGCAAGGGTGGTGGCGAACTGGCGGTCCCCCTCGTGCTCGTAGCTGAAGGTAGGCTTCGGGGTAAGCGAAGGGACGGGCTCTGAAGCACCCATGGACTGGCTCCTCGTGTTGTTCGCGCTGCGGACGTGAATATTGTTTCGCATTCGGATATTCGGCCCAGGCCAGATGGCTGTCAACTTAGTGATATTCAATATCACATAATGGAACAACGATGAGCAAATCATTGTTTGACCTGGAAGGCAAGGTCGCCCTGGTGACCGGCTCCACCCGGGGTATCGGAAAGTCGATCGCCGAGGAGCTTGCCCGTGCCGGCGCCAAGGTGGTGGTCTCCAGCCGCAAGGCGGAGGCCTGCGAGGCGGTCCGCCAGGAACTTGAGGGCCAGGGCCTGACGGTGCTGGCGAAGCCCTGCAACGTCTCGCGCAAGGAGGAACTCGAGGCGCTGGTGCAGTTCACCGAGAGGGCCTGGGGCCGGGTGGACATCGCGATCGCCAACGCCGCAGTGAATCCCTACTACGGGCCGCTCGCGCAAATCCCGGACGAGGCCTTCGACAAGGTGTTCCTCAACAACGTGAAGAGCGTGCTGTGGCTGGCGAGCATGACCATTCCCGCGATGGCTGAGCGCGGAGGCGGTTCGTTCATCAGCGTCGGCTCCATCGGCGGCATCATCGCCAACACGGTGATCGGCTCCTACGGCATTTCGAAGTCTGCCGACCTCCATCTGGTGCGCAACCTCGCCGCCGAATGGGGTCCCAAGGGCGTGCGCGTGACCGCGTTCGCGCCCGGCATGATCCAGACCGACTTCGCCAGGGCGCTTTGGGAGGACGAGGCACGTCGCAAGGACCGGGAGGCGAACACGCCGTTGAGGCGTATCGGGGAGCCGCGCGACATCGGCGGCATCGCGGTGTTCCTGGCCTCCGACGCGGCCGCGTTCATCACCGGGCAGACCATCGTGGCGGACGGTGGGGTGACGATCCTTTGACGTGCTATTGCTTGAGGCGGAGCAGTTTGCTCAGGCTTCGCCGCGCGTCTGTTTCATTAGCCGATCGGATGATCCACGTAGTCGCTTGAGCGACCCGCGCAAGCGCGCGACGGCATGCGCGCCAGGCGATCCTGAAATGGCAGCCGGCCTGATCAAACATCCGGCGGGAATGCCAAGGTTCCGATGCAGCCGCCAGATCATTTGCAGCGTGAGCGGCCGCTTGCGGGCCAGCACTTCGGTGACCCTGTTGGTTCGCCCGATCATCGGCTCCAGGTCCCCGGGCTGGAGGCCCTTGCGTTCCATTTCAAAGCGGATTGCCTCAACCGGATCCGGTGCGTCCATGGGGTAATGCTTGCGCTCGTAGGCTTCGAGCAGCGTCCTCAGGACATCCAGATGCTCGCCTTCGGGCGAGCCAGCGCGCGCCCGTATCAGGCCCTCGATTCTCTTCAGCGCCGCTCGGTAATCGGCCCGGGTCCGGATTGGCTTGATGTCCATGTCGAAGCGCCTTCGCCTAGAAGCTCTGCGCGTCGATGCGGTCGTATTCGGCGTGGGTGCCGATGAAACGCAGGTTTGCCGGCTGAACTGCTGCGCCGCGTTGCCTGATGCATATCCATCTGCTATCCTGATATGCATGAAAACCGCTGACCGCACCACCCTGAACATCGACCGTGAGGCCCTCGCGCGGGCTGCCTTGCTGACCGGCGTGCGGGAGAAGACTGCGCTGGTCCGCATGGGGCTGGAGGCACTGATCGCGAAGGCCAGCGCTGAGCAGCTCGCGGCGATGGGCGGCAGCCAGCCGCGCATGCGCAGGATCCCGCGCCGCCGGCCGAAGTGAGATGGTCCTGGTGGATACCTCGGTGTGGGTGGACCACTTCCGGGCCGGCGTTCCTCGCCTCTCGGCATTGCTTCACGGTACGAAGGTAACGTGCCACCCGTTCGTGATTGGCGAGCTTGCCTGCGGGAATCTGCCCGACCGAGAGCGGATACTGACGTTGTTGCGCGCGCTCCCTGAAGTGCCGGCCATCAAGAACGATCGCGTGCTCGAATTTCTCGACAGGCATCGGCTTTTCGGCTCAGGCGTTGGCCTGATCGACGTGAGCCTGCTTGCCGCGTGCGAGGAAGCACAGCTTCCGATATGGTCACGCGACGCGCGTCTGAGTCGCTGCGCCTCGCGCCTCGGATTGAGATTTCAGTGAGCGCATTCAAAGCCTATCGCGTGTTCGATGAAGGCAAGTTCGGCTCCGGCCGCATGGCGCAGATGTCCCGCGACCAACTGGACTCTGGCAACGTGGTGGTGAAGATCGCCTACGCCAGCGTCAACTACAAGGACGCGCTCACTGCGCGCGGCAAGGCAAAGATCGCGATGAAGTTTCCGCTCGTGGTCGGCATCGACCTGTCTGGCGTCGTCGAGGCATCCGAGGACGGACGATTCAAGCCCGGCGACGAGGTCATCGTGCACAGCTTTGGCCTCGGTGCCGAGCACGACGGCGGCTACGCGCAGTACGGCCGGTTCCCCGCCGAATGGATCCATCGGCTGCCCACGGGCCTGTCCTTGTTCGAATCCAGCGCGCTCGGCGTGGCGGGCCATACCGCGGCGCACGCCATCGACCTCATGGAATTGAACGGTCTTGCGCCTGACAAGGGCAAGGTGCTGGTCAACGGGGCCACCGGCGGCGTGGCCTCGATCGCGATCGACATCCTCGCGCAGCGCGGCTATCACGTGGTCGCGATGAGCGGCAAGCCTGAGCAGGCGCAGTACTTGAAGGACCTGGGCGCGAAGGACATCATCGGTCGCCCGGAGATTCCGGAGCGGCAGCGTCCGCTCGAGGATGCCCAGTGGGCGGGCGCGGTGGATTCGGTGGGCGGCGCGCAGCTGGGCTGGTTGCTCCGCCGCATGCAGCGCGATGGCGTGGTGACCTCGTTCGGCAACGCCGGCGGCGCGGAATTCCAAGGCAACGTGTTGCCGTTCATCCTGAGGGGAGTGCGCCTGCTCGGGGTGAACGTGAACAACCCGTTCGAAACCATGAGCCGCCTCTGGGGGCGCCTGGCGAGCGACTTCAAGCCCCGTCACCTGGAGCGCATCGCCCGCCGCATCCGCTTCGAGGATCTCGACCAGGCTTTTGACGGCCTGCTGGCGGCCCGCGTTACCGGACGCCAGGTGGTCGATTTTTCGCTGCCTTAAGTGAGCGCGCCTCCATCCACCCGCACCGGCGTTCCGGTGACCATTGAAGCGGCTGGCGAGAGCAGCCACACCACCAGCGCGGCAACGTCCTCCGCCTTGCCGAATTCGGGCAGAGCCTGGCGCGCAAGCATCATGTCGCGGTAGGACTCGAACAACGGCCCAGCGAGCGGTGTTTCCACCGGTCCCGGGCACACGCAGTTCACGCGAATCCGGTCTTTGCCGTAGAGGCGCGCGGCAGCGCGTGTCATGCCGACCACCGCGTGCTTGGAGGCGGTGTACGCGGGCAGCATCGGGCTGCCCACCAGCCCGGCGACCGAGGCCGCGTTCACGATGGAGTAGCCGCCTCCGGGCACGGGCATTCGCAGCATGGCGCGCAGCTGGGCCTGCATGCACAGCCACACCCCGCGCGCATTGACCGCCATGATGCGGTCGAAGTCGGCCAGCGCGACCTCGGCCATTGGCGCCAGCGGCCCCAGCACCCCGGCGCTGTTGAAGGCGCCGTCGATGCGGCCATAGGCGCGCAGCGCCGCGTCGGTCAGGGCCGCGACAGACTCCTCGCGGGTGACGTCGAGGGAGACGGACAGCGCTTCTCCGCCTGCGGCACGCGCTTGCTCGGCGGTCTGCGCGGCGCCGGCGGTATTGATGTCTCCCAGGGCCAGCCTGGCCCCGGCCGCCGCAAGGCTCAGCGCCGCGGCACGGCCAAAGCCGGATGCGGCCCCGGTGATCAGGAAAGAGCGGCCCCGAAAGCCGGATTCATTCCTCATGGGCTTGCCTCACGATGGTTTAAAACGCGATGGACGTGTTGCATTGCCTCTTCTACATTAGAGGGGTGCCGAAGTAAACTTCCCGTTCCCCAAGGAGGGACGAATGGACCTCAACTATTCTCAGAACGAATCCGCATTCCGCGACGAGGTGCGCGGCTGGCTGAAGGCGAACCTGCCCCAGGACCTGCGCGACAAGATCGCCAACTACGAGGAACTGAGCCGCGACGACTTGCTGCGCTGGCATCGCATCCTCGCCAAGAAGGGCTGGGTGGCCCCGGCCTGGCCGAAGGAGTTCGGCGGCACCGACTGGAACGTGGTGCAGCGCTACATCTTCGAAGAGGAGTGCGGCTTCGCCGGCACGCCGCCGCTGATCCCCTTCGGCCTGTCCATGTGCGGCCCGGTGCTGCTGCGGTTCGGCACGCCGGAGCAGAAGAAGCGCTTCCTGCCCCAGATCTACAACGGCGACGTGTTCTGGTGCCAGGGCTACTCGGAGCCGGGCTCGGTCTCCGACCTCGCTTCGCTCAAAATGAAGGCGGAACGCCAGGGCGATCACTACCTGTGTAACGGCCAGAAGATCTGGACGACGCTGGGCCACTACGCCGACTGGATTTTCTGCCTAGTGCGTACCGACTCGAGCCTGGCCAAGCGCCAGGAAGGCATTTCGTTCCTGCTCATCGACATGAAGACCCCCGGCATCACGGTGCGGCCGCTGATCCTGATGGATGGCGGGCATGAAGTGAACGAGGTGTTTTTCGAGAACGTGAAGGTGCCGGTCGAGAATCTGATCTACGAGGAAGGCAAGGGCTGGACGGTGGCCAAGTACCTGCTCGGCCACGAGCGCATGAACACCGGGCGCATCGGCGCCTCGAAGCGCGAACTCGCCAAGCTGAAGGATTTCGCTTCGAAACAAGCGGGCGACGACGGCCGGCCGCTCACCGAAGACCCGCGTTTCCGCGACAAGCTGACGCGCGTGGAAGTCGAATTGATGGCGCTGGAGATTACCAACCTGCGATTCCTGGACCAGATGCGCCGCAGCGGGCAGCCCCCGGGGGCTGACGTTTCCATGCTCAAAATCAAGGGCACCGAAATCCAGCAGGTGCTCACCGAGCTCTCGATGCAGGCGGTGGGGCCGCTCGCGCAGCCGTTCAAGGCCGTCGCCAACGACCCGGACTTCGACCGCTTCACCGCGGGTCTGGCGCCACGCTACTGCAACTTCCGCAAGACCTCGATCTACGCGGGCTCGAACGAAATCCAGAGAAACATCATCTCCAAAATGACCCTGGGGCTCTGACCATGAACTTCGACTACAACGAAGAGCAGCAGCTTCTCGCCGACTCGGTGCGGCGCTTCCTAGCCAAGGACTACGGCTTCGAGGCGCGCAAGAAGATCGTTTCCTCCAAGGACGGTTGGAGCGCGGAGGTTTGGGCGCAGATCGCCGAGATGGGGATCATCGGCCTGCCGTTCTCGCCCGACTTCGGCGGCTTCGGTGGCGGTGCAGTCGACCTGATGGGCGTGATGGAGGCCGCGGGCGATGCGCTCCTGGTCGAGCCCTACCTGCCCACCGTAATGGCGGGAAAGCTGGTCGCGCGCGCCGGCAGCGATGCGCAGAAGAAGGCGATCCTGCCGCAGGTGGTGGAGGGCAAGCTCAAGCTTGCGTTCGCGCACACGGAGAAGGGCGTCCGCTACAACTTGTCGAAGGTCTCGGCGAGCGCGAAGGCGGCTGGCGCAGGCTGGGAACTCACGGGCGAGAAGGCCGTGGTCCTGGGCGCGACGGCGGCCGACAAGCTTGTGGTGTCGGCGAACACGGGCAAAGGCATGAGCCTGTTCCTCGTGGACGCGAAGGACGCCAAGCTGAAGGGCTACGTGACGCTGGATGAAATGCGCGCCGCGGATGTGGTGCTCAAAGGCACGAAGGGCGAAATGCTCGGCGCCGAAGGCGGCGCCCTCGCGCTGGTGGAAGAAGTCGTGGATTACGCCACTGCCCTGGTCTGCGCCGAGGCGGTCGGCACGATGAAGTTCAGCTGCGATACCACGCTGGAGTACCTGAAGACGCGCAAACAGTTTGGCGTCACTATCGGCAACTTCCAGGCGCTGCAGCATCGCATGGTGGACATGTACGTCAGCTACGAGCAGGCGAAGTCCATGGCCTGCCTCGCCTGCAGCAAGGTCGATTCGCCGGCGGATGCCAAGGACCGCGCCCGGGCGGTGTCGGCGGCCAAGATCAAGATTGCCGATAACGCGCGCCACATCAGCCAGGAGGCCATCCAACTGCATGGTGGCATGGGCATGACCGATGAAATGAAGATCAGCCACAGCTTCCGGCGCCTGACCATGATCGCGCAGCAGTTCGGCGACGCCGAGCACCACCTCGCGCGCTTCGCCAAGCTGAGCTGAAGGCCGCCGCTCATGTCGCTTAACAAGGCCTGGACCGTCGCCAGTTTCCCGACCGGGGCGCTGGCCGAGGGGAATTTCAAGCTGGTGGAATCGCCCGTGCCCGCGCCCAGGGGCGGCGAGGTGCTGGTGAAGAACCTGTGGCTGTCGCTCGATCCATACATGCGCGGGCGGCTGTCCCAATCCAAGAGCTACACCAAGGGCGTCGAGATCGGCGACGTCATGACCGGAGAGACGGCGGGCGAGGTCGTCGAGTCGAAGCATCCGGGCTTCAAGTCCGGCGACAAGGTCACCGCGCCCTCCGGCTGGCAGCTCTACTGGGCCGGCAAAGGCGAGCTGCTGACCAAGGTGGATGCCTCGAGAGTGCCGCTGTCCTATTTCCTCGGATGCCTGGGCATGCCCGGGCGCACCGCCTACTTCGGCATGAAGGACATCTGCGCGCCGAAGCCGGGCCAGACGGTCGTGGTGTCCGCGGCATCGGGCGCGGTCGGCAGCGTCGTCGGCCAAATTGCCAAGGCCTGGGGCTGCCGCGCGGTCGGCATCGCCGGCGGCAAGGCCAAATGCGATTATGTCACCGGTGAGTTGGGCTTCGATGCCTGCGTGGACTACAAGGGCGGGAACCTGTTCCGCGACCTGAAGGAAGCCTGCCCCAAGGGGATCGACGCCCACTTCGAGAACGTCGGCGGAGAGATCCTGGATACCGTGCTGCGCCTGATGAACGTGAAGTCGCGTATTGCCGTGTGCGGCCTGATCTCGGACTACAACACCGCCGAGCCCTACGGGGTGAAGATGTTCCGCTCGATCCTGGTCAACCGCATCAAGGTCCAGGGCCTGATCGTGTTCGACTGGCTTGAGCGCTATCCCGAGGGCAACAAGGCCCTGCAGGAACTGGTCACCGCGGGCCAGCTGAAGACACGCGAATCGGTGCTGGAGGGCATCGAGCAGGCGCCGCAGGGCCTCATCGGTCTGCTCAAGGGCACAAACTTCGGCAAGCAACTGGTCAAACTAGCCTGAGGAATCCCATGATCGAGCTTTACACCTGGCCGACCCCGAACGGCCACAAGGTCCACATTATGCTTGAGGAGACGGGCACGCCCTACCACGTGATACCGGTGGATATTGGCGCGGGCGACCAGTTCAAGCCCGAATTCCTGAAGATCTCGCCCAACAACAAGATGCCGGCGATGGTGGACAGCGACGGCCCAGGCGGCAAGCCGATCTCGATTTTTGAGTCTGGCGCGATGCTGGTCTACCTTGCCTCGAAGACCGGCCGCTTCCTGCCGAAGGACCTGCGCGACAAATGGTCCACGCTGCAATGGCTCATGTTCCAGATGGGCGGCGTTGGGCCGATGCTTGGGCAGGCACACCACTTCCTCGGCTACGCGCCGGAGAAGATTCCCTACGCCATGAACCGCTACTCGAATGAAGCCAACCGCCTTTACGGGGTCATCGACCGGCGGCTGAGGGTATCGAAGTATGTCGCTTGCGGCCAGTACACCATCGCGGACATGGCGATCGTGCCCTGGCTGCGCTTTCCGGAGCGCCAAGGCGTCGAGATCGAGAAGTACCCGTCGCTGAAGAAGTGGCGCGACGCTATCCTCGCGCGGCCTGCGGTGCAAAAGGCGATGCGGGTGCTGGCCAAACGGCGCAAGCCGCTGAATGAGATTACCCAGGCGCAGAAGGACAACCTCTTCGGCGCCGCGCAGTATGCCAAGCGCTGAACTGAAAGCTAAGGTCGCCTGGATCACGGGCGGCGGCAGCGGCATCGGCCTCGCCGGTGCGAAGGAACTGGCTGCCGCGGGCGCGCATGTGGTGATCTCGGGCCACACCCAACGCACCAACGACAGCGCGCTCGCGGAACTGAAGAAGATCGGCAGCGCGGAAGCGATCCTGCTCGAAGTCTCGAGCCAGAAGGCGGTGGCCGACGTAGCGGCGGACATCGAGAAGCGCCACGGCCGCATCGACATCCTGGTCACCAGCGCCGGTACCAACATCAGCGGCCCAAGGCGCAGCCTCAAGGCGATGAGCACCGAAGGCTGGGACGAGGTGGTGCGCATCAACCAGGACGGGCTGTTCTACTGCTGCTACGCGGTATTGCCGGGCATGCGCGCGCGCAAGAATGGCCTGATCATCAACATCTCCTCGTGGGCTGGCCGTTACGCCAGCGCCCTGACCGGAGTCGCCTACAACGCCACCAAGCGTGCGGTGATCGCGATCTCCGAGTCCATCAACATGGAGGAGTGCATGAACGGCATCCGCGCCACCTCCATCCTGCCCGGCGAGGTGGCGACGCCGATCATGGAGAAGCGCCCGGTGCCGCCCTCCGCGGAGGAGCGCGCGCGCATGGCGCAGGCGGAGGACTTCGGCAAGGCGATCCTGTTCGTGGCCACGATGCCGGCGCGCAGCTGCGTCAACGAAATGGTGATCGCGCCGACCTGGAACCGCTTCTACCTCGGCGGCCTCGAAACCCCGAAGAACTAGGGACAGACCACGTTTTCCCGGTGACGGACGGAAATCGTGGTCTGTCCCTGTTTTTGAGGGTCTGCCTGCCGTTTCTGGCGGGCTATTTCGTTGCGTACATCTACCGCTCGGTCAACGCCGTCATCGGGCCGGACCTGGTGAGGGAGTTCGGCCTCTCCGCCGGCGCGCTCGGTCTCTTGTCCGGGATCTACTTCTTCGCTTTCGCGGTATTCCAGCTGCCGCTGGGCGTGCTGCTGGACCGTTATGGGCCGCGACGGGTTAACGCCTCGCTGCTCCTGGTTGCCGCGGGCGGTGCGATCTGGTTCACGTTCGCAGATTCCATGCTGGAACTGACGCTGGCGCGAGCGGTGATGGGCCTGGGCGTGTCAGCAGGCCTGATGGCCGCCCTGTCCGCGTTCGCACTGTGGTACCCAGCCGAGCGGCTCGCCACCATGAACGGCGTCGCCTTCGCCTCCGGGATGCTGGGCGCGATCGCGGCCAGCGTGCCCCTGGAATTCGTGCTGCGCAGCCTGAGCTGGCGCGAAGTGTTCCATGGCGTGGTCGCGCTCAACGTCGCGGTCTGCCTGGTGCTGTTCTTCGTCGTGCCTGAGAGGCTCGGCGCCGGGCGCACCTCGGCGCTAGGCGTGCAGCTGCGGGAGTTCGCTGCGGTGGCGCGCGATCCCGCCTTCTGGCGCGTCGCGCTGTGCATTGGTTCGAGCCAGCTCGCCGCGGTGTCGCTGAGCACGCTGTGGGTGGCCACCTGGCTGCGGGACGTGGCGGGCTACTCGCAGGCGCAGGTCGCGCAGTCGCTGCTGCTGTTCAGCGTGGTGATGATCGGCGGCTATCTCGGCTTTGGGCGTGTGGCTGACCGGAGGGTGCGCGGCGGGCGCAGCACCCTGCCGCTGCTGGCGGGTGGGATCGCGATCGCTTCGGTCTGCCTGCTGCTCCTCGCCGCCGGTGCGAGGACCGGGGTGCTTGTGCTCTGGAGCGTCTTCTTTGGCGGCGCCACTTCGGTGGTGCTGTCCTACTCCCTGTACTCGCGCCGCTTTCCCAAGGAGATGGCCGGCCGGGTGAACACCGCGCTGAATGTATTCGTGTTCGTCGGTATGTTTACCGGCCAGTGGGCGGTGGGGCTGGTGCTCAACTTCTGGCCCCAGGTCGGCGCCGGGTACGCGCCCGAAGCCTACGCCTGGGCGCTGGGCGGGCTCTGGCTGGTGCAGGCTACGGGTCTTACTTGGCTCTGGAGCGGCAGGCGGCTGCTGCAAATATAACCGATCGGTTACATCCTACCCATCCCAGTGCAGCGCTAGTCGTGCGCTACGGGGGATACATGAGCTAGGTGCGTTACTTCGCCGAGCGCGCCCGGAAGGTGCCGATGGCTTTCGCCACCAGGTCGCCAGCTTCATTCCGGACTTCGCCCTCGCAGAAAATCGTGGTCTGTCCCGCCTGCGAGACGCGCCCCTCGGACTTGAGCACGCCAGTGGAGGTGCCGATGAATTGCGTGGACAGGTCGATGGTCATGATCGAGCGCGGCGGGTTGTAAAGCGTGCGCGCCGACATGGACAGCGTGATGTCCAGCAGCGACAGGATCGAGCCGCCGTGCGCCGTGCCCCAGCTGGTCATGAACTCCGGCCTGATCACCATGGACAGGCGCGCCACGCCTTTTTCCAGGGACTCCACCCGGATCCCGAGGTGCTCCGAGAACGGGATCTTCTTTGTGAACTCGTACGTGTCCTGCGAAACGGGGGAGCCAGCGCTCATATGATCATCGCGCCGCCGTCCACTGGGATGGCGTGCCCGGTGATGTGCCGCCCGGCTTCCGAGGCAAGCAACACTGCCACGCCCTTCAAATCCTCGCCATTTCCGAGGCGTCGCGTTGGCGTGGCCTTGCGCACGATCTCGCCCGTGGTATCCAGCGTCGCGTGCGTCATCTTCGAGGGAAAGAAGCCCGGGCAGATGGCGTTCACCGTGATACCGTGCTCACCCCATTCCGCGGCGAGCTGCTTGGTCATGCCCACCACCGCGTGCTTGGTGGCGTTATAGGAGACCGTCTTTACCACCGCCGGGTCGCTCGCGAACAGGCCGGCGACGGAGGCGACGTTGACGATGCGGCCCCACTTCGCCGGGATCATGCACTTCTTCGCCGCTTGCTGCGCCATGACGAAGCCGCCAACCAGGTTGAGCGCGATCAGCTTGTCCCAGGCCTCCAGCGGATGGTCCTCGGCCGGCGCCCCCCAGACGGCGCCGGCGTTGTTCACCAGCATGTCGACGCGGCCCAGCTTCGTGAGCATCTGGTCGAAGGCGGCCGGGATGGTTTCCCGCTTGCCCATGTCACAGACGAAGGCGTGGGCGGTGACGCCCTGCTTGGCGAGACGCGCGACCGCCTCGTCCAGTTCGTTCTGCTTGCGCGCGGTGAGCGCCAGCGTGGCGCCCATCTCGCCCAGCGCCTCGGCGATCTGCAATCCGAGCCCGCGCGAGCCGCCGGTGACGATGGCGCTGCGCCCGGAGAGATCAAAAAGTTTCTTGACACTCATTTACGCTCCCCTAGTATTAAGGCCTCCATGTTAACGCCAACGCAACGACCGCCCTACACGCGGGCGCAGCTTGCGCGCTTGATCGCGCCACGCTCCATCGCCATTGTCGGTGCCTCGACGCGGCCGGCGTCCTTCGGCATGCGCTCACTGGAGAACCTGGCGAATTTCAAGGGCGCCATCTATCCGGTGAATCCAAAGTACGAGCGCATCGGCGACCTGGTCTGCTATCCGTCGCTCAGGGACCTGCCTCAGGCGCCTGATTGCGCGCTGCTGGTGGTGCCGCGAGAGGGTGTCGAGGCCGCGTTACGCGAAGCGGTGGCCGTCGGCGCCGGGGGCGCCATCGTCTACGCCTCGGGCTACGGCGAGATGGCGGGCGAGGATGCCGGCGCCGCGCAGCGCCGCCTGGCGCAGATCGGGCAGGACGCGGGCATGCCCATCCTCGGGCCAAACTGCATGGGCCTGGTGAACCACGAGCTGGGCGCCGGGATGACTTTCATCCCGGAGTATTCGGCGATGCCGCGGCAGGTCGGGCCGATTGCCTTCGTCAGTCAATCAGGCGCGCTGGGCTATTGCCTCGCGCAGGCCGCCGAGCGAGGCCTGGGATTCCGCTATTTCTTCTCCGCGGGCAACTCCTCGGACGTGGATGTCGCTGACCTGATCGCCGCGATGGCAGAGGACGACGGCGTGCGCGCTATCGCTTGCCTGTTCGAGGGCGTGCCGAGCGCCGCGCGCCTGCTGCAGGCGGCCGAGCGGGCGCGTGCCGCC
>SXGR01556993.1_pt1 | contig 12211 bp, 6 predicted proteins | sample 3174711 | NCBI WGS metagenome assembly SXGR01 (sample SAMN11356860, study PRJNA531348) | freshwater metagenome | isolation source: freshwater sample F1-60 | place: China: Fuxian Lake, Yuxi | collected 2017-12-25
AAGAAAGCCCCCGCACCCGAATTCGGGCCCTGACTGTCCTGTCCGCGGATGATCGGCGCACCGACAGTCCCGGCAAAGGTCAGGTTGGGCGTGTCCGCAATGGCCTTTTCGACCGTATCGACCGGCTGGTTCGCATCCAGATCACCGCCCTGGATGACGCTGACCGAGGCCGCCGTATCCGTCAGGCTGCGGCTGATCTTTTCGCCGACGAGAATGATCTGATCCAGAATGATCACGCCGCCGCGCTGCGGCTGTTGGGCGGCGTTCTGTGCCACGGCAGGGAAGCCCGCCACAACCATTGCCAGAAGGCTGCCACCACTCAATAGACGCCACAAACCGTGCTGTCTCATGCCTGTCCCCTTTATGGATGTGGGATGGCTCGCAAGGCGCTGGCATGTCCGGATTGATTCGGCGCGACCTTATTCCTGATTATTTTAATAAGCAATAGAAGCCGCCTGGGCCGCCTCTTCCATGCGGCGTTTCGGCACGACCATCGGCGTGGCGGTCACCGGGTCAGGGATCACAAGGCAATCGAGACCGAAGACCCTGGCCATCAGGTCCGGCGTCATGACCTTCCCCGGCGCACCTTGGGCAATGACGCGCCCCTCCGACATGACGATCAGATCGGTCGCATAGCGACACGCCAGATTGAGGTCATGGAGCACCGCAACCAGCGTGCGGCCTTCAGCGTGCAATCGCGCCAGCAGATCCAGCAGATCAACCTGATGGGCGATGTCCAGATAGGTTGTCGGCTCGTCCAGAAACAGAACCGGCGTTTGCTGAGCCAGCGCCATGGCGACCCAGACCCGCTGGCGCTGTCCACCCGACAGGTGATCGACCTGCCGGTCTGCCAGCGCGGCCACGCCCGTCGCGGCCATTGCCTCCGTCACCGCAAGGGTATCGGCGCTGCTCCACTGCCGGAAGAACCCCTGATGCGGATAGCGGCCGCGCGCCACCAGATCGGCGACGGCAATACCCGGCGGCGCCTCGGTCACTTGCGGCAACAGCCCGATCCGTCGCGCCAGATCGCGCGCAGGCATCCGGGAAATGTCCTGACCATCCAGAAGCACCTGTCCGGCACCGGGTGTCAGCAGGCGGCAGAGGCTGCGCAGCAGCGTGGACTTGCCGCATCCGTTTGGACCGACGATGACCGTAAATCCGCCGCGTGAAATGCCCAGATCAATCCCCCGCAAGACCGCTTGTCCGTCATATCCGGCAACAAGTCCGCGCGCTTCGATCACCGGCCCTTTCGCCCGCACCATCACGCCATCGCCCCCAGCGGAATATCCGCCAACCCCGGATCCGCGAAACGGGCGAACATGTCCGAGACAGCATCCTGAAGGCGGTCCACATCACCGGGGCCATAGCTGTCCGTGCGATAACTCATCATCACCCGCAGGCGGCGCAGATCGTCGATCACATCCTCGACCACCTCGAATTGCAGACCAAGCAGCGATTCGGTTTTTTCGGGGTCAATCTGTCGGAACGCGATCTCGCGGCCATCTGCCCCGGTCAGGGCGCCATTCATGCGATTTCCGGCATGGATCTGAATGAAGGCCTCGAACAGATGTTCTGGACCGGGGTGCCCGATCGCGGCCTCGACCATGTCTATCGGGATGTCGTCATGGGGCAGCGAACCGTTGATGAGGTCGCGCACCTGCTCGGTCAGCATCCGGGGCGATGCATCGACGGACAGGCGCAGCCGATGGGCCGCCACGGTGGTGAAATAGCCCACCGTCTCGAAAAAGCGCGGATCGCCCCGACCGGCGGCAGACGTGCCGATGATCAGATCATCCTGCCCCGAGACGTCGCGCAGCGCTGCGCCGATGGCGGCATAAACGATATTGAACAGCGATGCCCCGCATGCACGGGCGGATTGATAAAGCCCCTCACCCACATCCGCAGGCACGGCGATCTCTCGCCATCCGCCATCGGGCCGCGACTGGCCGGCATGTTCCGGGCGGCCCGCAACGAAGGGCCGCCGGGGGGGCGGGTCGCGCAACATCTCGACCCACCATGCCAGATGCGCGGCACCCGGCCCGGCCTGTGCCTGCCCGCGGGCAAAATCGGCGAAGGGCGGCGGCGCATCGGCCCAGACCGGCGGCTGCCCCGAACTGCGGGCCAGATAGGCCACCGCCAGATCGTTCATCATCAGATCGACAGACCATTCGTCCAGCACGACATGATGAAACAGCAGCGACAGGACCTGCGCGCCATCTTCGCGCAGAAAGCGCAACCGCAGCGGCAATTCGCGACTGAGGTCGAAGACATGGCGCGCTTCCTCTGCGCGGCTGGTGGCCGTGCTGTCCTCGCTGCGCCAGAACCAGTCGAACTGATCCAGCCGGTCCGGGGCCACGGGCGACTGCCGGACGACGCCCGCCGCGTCTTCGACAAAGAGGCTGCGCAGAATGTCGTGCCGGATCAACAGATCGCGGAATGCCGCACCGAAAGCGCGTTCGTCCACCGGCGCCAGAAAGCGCAGCCCGAAGGGGATGTTGAAGATGTCGCCTTTGCCAAGCGCCGCATAAACCTTCCAGAGCGAGGCCTGCGCAAGCGAAAGCGGCGCATCCCCGCCACCGTCACGCGCGCCTTCCTGCGGCGCGGCCATGGGCGTGGATGGCGGGGCCTGCGTCCCGGCACAGAGCGCCAGTTTGCGCGCGGTCGGTCTAGCAAAGACATCCTCGAACCTGATCGAGATACCGTGCTGGCTGGCCAACCGCCCGACGATCCGCGTAGCAGTCAGCGAATGGCCACCGAGGTCGAAGAAATCGTCATCCGCAGCCATCTCGGGCGCGCCGAGCGCGATGCGAAACTCACCGAGGATCAGCGCCGCGACGTCATTGACCGCAGGCGGCACGCGATCCGCCCGAGGCGCAGTCCAATGCGCGGCCAGCCGGTCGAGCAGCAGGCGCGCCAGCCCCGGCGCATGATCGGAACCGCAGGACAGCTCGACCGCGAGATCGTCCTGGCCCGGACGCAGCCCCAGCATGATGCCGGGCGTGGTCTCGTCGGGCAGCGGCGGGACCGCAATACGCCGGGCCGAGGGTGCGTCAGGAAACCCCTCATCCGCCGCCAGCAGCCCGATGGCGATACCCGCACCTCCGTCATGTTCTGCCGCCGCCCGGGCAAGCACGACAGACGCCGCATCCGGCAGGATGCCGACCCGACAGTCGGAGGGACAGCCAAGCTCACCAAGCGCCGCGCGCAAGGCCGCACCGGCATGATCGAGAAGTCGCCCGCCCGACGGCAGCGGCAGGCGCGTGGCGGCGATCTCTCCGATTGCGGCGGGCGTGCTGCGCGCCATCCAGTCGAGTGCCTGTCTCTGATAAACCGGCGGGCCGGAGGCGCTGATCTCCGGTGGCGCATGACCGCAAAGCCGCGCGACCATCTGCCTAACAAGATCGTCCCCGCCCGCCAGCCGCTCGACCCGCAGGCCCAGAATCGCGTCATCCGGTATCAGGATCAGGCAGACCCGGAACGGACTGTCCCGACCGGGATCGTGGGCGTGCGCCTGGAACGTCAGCAGGGTCTGGAGGGCGGCCTCGACCGAAGGTGCGTGCAGGATGACGGGCGCGGGCGCGGGGCGGCTTTCCGTTTCCAGATCGAGCGTGCCAAGGCGAAACCCCTCGGCCAGCGCGGGCAGGTCGTCGGGCAGCGCCAGCGCCCGGGACAGAACCGCGCCCGGATCGGCATCTGCACCCAGGCACCAGGCGATCAGATCGGCGGTGCAGGCCGCAGGCATCTGGCTGCGCCTGAGCCAGTAATGGGCGCGCCAGTCGGAAAGGGGCGCGGGGTCAACGGGCAGCAATTTGGTCATCGCAGGTCCATCCTTGTTCGGGTCGTGGGCGGCCTTGCCAATGCTGGGTCCGGGTCTGATGTGGTGTGATGTCGTGCAGTCAAGGCGTCAGGTCCGGGCATCATGTTCTGCCGCGCCCGCGCAGGATCAACAGGCCCAGCAGATAAAGCCCGCCCAGAATTCCCGTCACATGCCCGATCGAGATCGCGCCCGGCAAGGACAGGTTCCGCCCGCCCAGATCGGCGCCCAGCACCAGCACCATTCCGACGAGTGCCGAGGTCACGACCGCCGGGCCCTGTCCTCGCACCAGTGCCCGCGCGATCTGCGGCGCGGCAAGCGCGACGAAGGGGATCGGCCCCGCCGCCCCCGTCGCCAGCGCCGCAAGCGTGACTGCTGCAAGCGTTGCCCAGATCCTCATCCGCGCGGGTCGCAGGCCAAGCGCGAAGGCACTGTCATCCCCCATTTCGGTCAGCGCCATCGGACGCGACAGCGCGACCAGCACCGGCCCGGCCAGCAGAACCGCCAGCCCCGCCATCGCTGCATCGGCCCAGCTCCGCGCCTCCAGCGATCCGGCAAGCCACAGGGCGGCCCCCATGGCCCGGTCGAGATCCCCGCGCACAAGGATGACGCCGTTCGCCGCCGCCAGCATCGCTCCAAGCCCGAACCCGGTCAGCACCAGTCCGCGCGCACCGCGCCCGGCAGCGAGCGACAGCACGGCAAGCGCCGTCAGCCCGCCGCCCGCCACCGCCGCAAGCGCAAGGCCAAGCGCCGTTGGCCCGACCAGCATCAGCCAGATCAGCGCCCCCGTCGCCGCCCCGGTGGTCAGCCCGATGATGTCAGGCGAGCCGAGCGGATTGCGCGTCACCGATTGCATCGCCGCCCCCGACATTGCCAGCGCCGCACCGACCAGCCCGGCGGTCACAAGGCGCGGCAAGCGAATATCCAGCACGATCCGCGCCGCCGGCCCCTGCCCCCAGAGCGCGTCCCACAGCATCGCAGGGCTCAGGCTCGCCCGGCCCTGCATCAGTGACAGCGCAGCAAGACCCAGCACAATGGCCAGCAGCGCGGCCTGCACCGCCAGCAGGCGGGATGGCAGGATCAGTGCCAGCGGACCGATCTGGCGCAGACCGGCCGGGGTGTGGGCGCTCATATCCGAACCACGCGGCGGCTGCGGATCAACCACAGGAAGAACGGCGCGCCGATCAGAACGCTCATGATCCCGGCCTCGATTTCGCCGGGGCGGGCAATGACGCGGCCCAGCAGATCGGCGGCCACGACCAGCGCCGCCCCGGCAATGATCGCGAGCGGCAGCAGCTTGCGGTGAACCGGCCCGACCAACCCGCGCGCGACATGGGCAGCGACCAGCCCCGCAAAACCGATCGGCCCGGTCATGGCAGTCGTGGTTCCGGCCAGCACGACGATCAGCACGGCCAGCCCCAGCCAGCCCAGCCGCCCGTCGGCGCCAAGCGCACGGCCCATATCCTTGCCAAGCGACAGCGCATCCAGCGTCGGCGCCATCAGCATCGCGGCGCCACCTGCCAGCGCCGTCACCAGCGCCAGCGCCGCCGTCAGGTCCATCCCACGGCCCTGCAACGCGCCGACCGCCCAGTAGCGAAACCGGTCGAGCACCGCCTGATCGGTGTTCAAGATCACGCTTTGCGCAACGCCCGCCAGAACGACCGACAGCGCCGCACCGGCCAGCACCAGCGGCGTCGGATCGTCGCGGCCGGTCAACCGTCCCAGCGCCAGCACCGCCAGTCCGGCGAGTGCCGCGCCAAGAAGGGCTGCGGCGACATGGACGCTCGTCGCGGTGACCCCGAAGGCCAGCGCCGCCACCACAGCCCGCGCCGCGCCTGCATTGATCCCGAGGATACCGGGATCGGCCAGCGGATTGCGGGTCAGCGCCTGCATCAGCACCGCCGCCAGCCCCATCGCCGCGCCGACGACCGCACCCAGCAGGACGCGCGGCACCCGAAGCTGCCAGACCAGCAGATGACCGCTTTCTGCCGGATCAAAACGGGTCAGCGCCTGCCATGTCTCGGCCAGCGGCATCGCGCGCGTGCCCACAAAAACCGAGACCGCCATCAGGACCAGCAAGGCCCCGGCCAGCCAGATCAGGCGCGTCACCTTCGGGGCTCCTGCGCGAAATGGACGGCCAGCAATCCGACGACATCGCGGGCGCTGTAATAATCAATGCGGAACGAGGTCTCGCCCAGCGCATAGACCTGTCCCGCGCGGACCGAGGGCAGGTTCGCCAGCAGCGGATCGGCCATGAACGCCTTCACCCGCTCGGGCCCGGCATTCACCAGAAAGCTGGTCTCTGCAGTCAGGTCGGGCAGATATTCATAAGCCACACGCGCGAAATCGGTGCTGGCCGCCTCGCCCGGCCAATCGGCGCGTGGTCCCTCGATCTGAAACCCCAGTGAGGCCAGCAGGCGGCCATGCACGCCCTCTGCCCGCGCTACCGGATTGGGCATGCCCGGCCCGTTATAGCTGATGATATTGGCGCGCCCCTTCGGCAGCACCATGCCTGCGCGCTGATCGGCAATCCAGCGGTCATAATCGGCCAGCAGGGCCGCCGCCTGATCCTCGCGCCCGGTTGCGACGCCCATCTCTCGTGCCAGCGATTGCCAGGGCTGCCTGGCGTAATCGAGGACCAGAGTCGGCGCGACCCCGGCAAATTGCGCCACCTGCGCGAGCGCCGAATCCGCCCCGCCCGCCGAGACGAGGATAAGATCCGGCGCGATCATCAGAACCGATTCCAGATCGACACGGCCCGCAGGCCAAAGCCGTTCGACACCGCGTGACTGCGCCTGCGCCTCCCATTGCGCGAAGAACTGGCCGTCGACCGTCGCCGCCGATGCCACGACGGGCGCACCCACAGCCAGCGCCGTGCCGGTCAGCGTGACCGAACTCGACAGGATGCGCTGTGGCGGGGCGATCAGCTCGATGCTCCGGCCATCTGCACCCGTGATCTGGCGCGGCCAGCCCGTTGACTGTGCCCAAAGCGGCGGTGCCGCCGTCAGGAATGCCGCCTGCCCGATAAGCCCGATTGCGCTTCGCCTGTTCATTCTGCTGCCCTATCCCATAGTCGTATGCCGTTGACGGAGGCCAAACCCACCTCAGACTGCACTTTCCAGCCGGGGTTCTGCGTCCGCCGCGCTGGCAAGAACCTGAACCGCGTCGCGCAGCCATGCTTCGAATGCGGTGGTGCGGGCGGCAAAGCTGTCAGGCGACAGCCCAGCGGGTTCGGCCTCGATCAGAGCCGTCAGGCGTTTGCCGCTGGCGTCTCCCGTGAACGAAATATTGAACCCGTCCCCCGGCCCCGCCGCCAGAACCCGGCGCCGCGCGTTCAGGCCCGGATAGTCGGGCGGCGCGAAGGGCATGACATTGACCAGCGGCGTGAAATGGAACCGACGCCCGGCGGGGATTGCGCAATCACGGGCCATGTCCTCGATCCGATAGCGTCCGTGGCGGCGGTGGCGGCGCAGGACCGCCGACAGACGCAGGATCAGCGCCTCCAGCGCCTCGTCGGGCGCAGGATCGACGATCAGCGGCAGGATATTGACCACCATCGCCGGGATATTTGCGCTGATGCTGCCCATGCGCGACATATAGGGAAGCCAGACCGGCATGGCCTTGCCCGTCGCGCCCGAATCGTGGCGGGTCAGCCAGATGGCGGAAAGAAGCGTCAGCAGGTCCGCCCAGCTCAGCCGCAGACGGGCGGCGGCCTGCGGCACGTCCGCCTCGAACGCGGGACCGGGATCGAAGGCCGCGCGCAGCGGAGAGACGGCATAATCCTCGGTCCCTTTGCACAGGACCGGCAGGATGTCGCGACAGGGTGCAAGCACCCCCGCCCAATAGGCGCGATCCACCGCATAGGCAGGGCTGGTCGCATAAGCGGCTTCTTCGTCGATGAAATCGGCGAGCCTGCCGAAAGGCAGCCCGACCTCGCCCGCGTAAAGGCGCGCGACCCGCGCCTCGATCAGCGCCATGCCGAAGCCGTCGAGGATGATGTGATGGCCCCGGCTATACCACAGCCAGCGCTGCCCCCCGAGCCGCAGGACCATCTGCGCCGAAAGCGGTTGGACCCCGAGATCGAGCACCGCATCGATGTCCTGCCGCATGATCCGGCGGGCCGCGGCGTCAGGATCGGGCGCATCGGTCAGATCATGGACAACAAGATCGGGCCTGCGGTCAGGATCGACACGCTGGAACACCCGGCCGTGACCCATGTCGCGGAACTGCAGCGCCAGCGTATCGGCCTCTGCCAGGGTCTGGCGGATGGCGGCGATCAGCGCGGGTTCATCGACCGGGCCCGCCAACTCCAGACAATGCGCAACGGTCGAGACCGGCTGATCGGGGTGGAACAGAAACTCCTCCCAGAAATCAAGCTGGCCTGCTGTCAGGGGAAGCCATTCACTGCCCATCAGGCCAGCCTTTCCGCGATATCTGCGGGGGTGCGGCAGCGCAGCAGATCAACGGGCGAAAGCCCGCCCAGTTCGGCTGCCAGCGGTGGCAGATGCCGGGGCAGAATGCCCAGATGCAACAGCACGCTGTCAGCGCGCACCTGATCGGACGGAAGGCCCAGAACCGCCGCGCAAGCGCGCGCCACCCGGTTTGCCGGGGTGTCGTCGCCCGCTGTCTGCCCCGACAGGATGGCGCGCGCCGCCGCGCGGTCGGGCTTGCCATTTCGGGTCAGCGGCAGGGCATCCACGAGCGTCAGACGCGTCGGGACATGCGAGGCAGGCAGCACCTGCCCGAGCGCGCCACGCAGCTCGGCCGTGCCGGGGGCCTGCGCGCCGGCATAGACCGCACCGACAATGGTATCACCGCTGACCGGATCGGGCAGATCGACGACAATCACCCCGCCGATCCCGTCCTGCTGAAGGATCGCATCGGCAATATCGGGCAGCGAGACCCGAACGCCCCTGATCTTGACATAGCCGTCCACCCGCCCGGCAAAGAGGATCACCCCATCCTCGCGCCAGCGACCAAGATCGCCTGATCGGAAGGCCCACCGCCCATCGGCCAGCGTGACGAAGTCGGCCTGATCGAGCGTGCCATGCTTCAGATAGCCAAGCGCCAGATTGACGCCCGAACTGTGGATCCGTCCGACAACGCCGGCCGGACAGGGCCGCCCCAGCGGGTCGAGGATATGATCGCTGTTCCCCGGCAGGGCGCGCCCGTAAGGGATCTGCGCCTGATCGGCTGGGGCGATCTCGTGCCAGATGCTCCAGATCACGGTTTCGGTCGGCCCGCCAAGCGACAGCAGCCGACAGCCCGGCAGGCAGGCCCTGAGTGCCGCAACGCTCGCCGGGCGAATATAGTCGCCCCCCTGCGCCAGAACCCGCAGCGAGGCAAGCTGTCCATCTTCGGCGCAGGCAAGCAGCATCTCGACGATCGCCGGGACCGACACCCAGACCGTCACCCGATGCGCGGCCACCAGCGCGGCCCAGTGGACCGCGTCCTTGTCCGCGCCCGTATCCGGCATGACCACCGCTGCCCCGCAGGAAAGCGCCCCGAACAGATCGAACACCGACATATCATGATGCAGCGGCGTGACCGACATCACCCGGTCGTTGGCCCCGATTCCCCATTCGCCACAGGTTGCCCCGATGACGTTTGCCGTCGCCCGGTTCGACAGGACGACGCATTTGGGCTGCCCCGTCGTGCCGGAGGTATAAAGATAATACCCCGGCCCCGTGTCGAGGCTGCGCGCCGCCAGCGCCGCAAGGTCCAGGTCATCCGTATTGTCCGACATTGCGGCCAGTGTATCCGGGCGGAGTGCCCCGTCCGGCAGACCGGGCGTGGCAAGGGGATCACCCGCCACCATAGCCGCCCCGCAATTCTCAAGCAGATAGGCCAGCCGTTCGGGCGGCGAGGCGGCATCGACCGGAACCCAGATAATGCCCTCGAATGCGGCGGCGAGCTGCAGCGCCAGATGATCCGCCCCTCGCGGCAGACAGATCGCCAGAACCTTGCCAGGCACCATGCCGCGCGCCCGCAGCCCCCCGATCAACGCGCGCACCCGGTCATGCAGCACAGCGTAGCTGATCGTCCGGCCATTCTGGATCAGCGCCGCGCCCGATTTGGGATCGGCCAGATGTGCGGCGATCTGCGCCAGCCATGGACGGGTCTGCGGCACTTCCGGGCCAGCATCACCCATATGTGGCATGACGGGCAAAGCAGCGGGTAAAGCGCCCTGCCCCAGAATGGCGTCGAAGCTGGCCGAGACCGCGCTCAGCATGGCCTCGATCGTCGCGCGCTCCAGCGCCTCGGTCGCGTAATCCATCGCAACGGTCAGATGACCCGCCGCGTCCAGAAACAGGCGGATGTCCAGCGCCACCTGCGGGGTCTGGGTCAGCCCGTCCGTCCAGCGCATCGCGGCACCGCCGTCTGGGGCGTCCCATCCGAGCCCGTTCGTCAGGACAACCGGCAGGGCGATCCGCGCCGTGCCCTCGGCCAGCAGCATCCGCGTCAGATCAACCCCGGAAAAGGCCAAATGAGACAGCCCGCCCGCAACCAACTGCTGCAACCGGGCCGCCCGTTCTGGAAGCGTGCCCGGCACCGCGTCGTAAGGCAGCGCAATGAAGGTCGAGCGGTTGCCGAGCACGCCCCCCTGTGGCGCCGCAACCGGCAGTGCCACGGTCAGCGCCAATCCCGGTGTCCAGCGGGCGAGCGTGTCGAGAATCGCGGCGGACAGGACCGAATTCGGCATCAGTCCCGCCTGCGCGCCGATCCGTTTCAGCCGGGCCCAATCAGCGCGGGGCAGGATCAGACAAGACCGGGCGCGGGACGAAAACCCGATCTGGTCGGGGTTCCGCCGCCATGGCAGTTCTGGCGGCGGGGCACCATCGGCAAGTTGCCCGCGCCACCATGCTTCCGCCTCGGCACGGTCAGATGGCTGGTCAGCCGGAGGCTCGTCATCCCCTGCATCATCCTGCGGCAGGTCCCCGGTCGAAAAAAGCTGCCGGGCAATCCGCGAAATGCCCAGGCCGTCCAGAACCAGCGCATCGAAGCGCATCAGCGCGACCGTGCAATCTGCCGCCGTGGCGGGCATCCGATAAAGCCGCACCGCCCAAGGGGGACCATCCAGATCATCGACATGATGGCCAAAAGCGTGGCGGTGGCGGGTGATCTCTGCTTCGGCCTCATCAGGGGACAGCGTGGTCAGATCGACGATTTCAGCCATGGGCGCGGCGCGGTCATCGCGGCGGGACAGCGCCTCGACCGGGTCGATCCGGGTCCGCAGGGCCGGATGCGCGTCCACCAGCCGCGTCAGCCGCGCGGCGATGATTTCGGGGCGCTCTGTGCCGCGATACTCGCGGAACTCCTGCATTGCCACCTCGCCCAGCGGCAGCGCATCGCCGCGACCCAGCAGATAGGCTTTCGCCAGCGCCCCCAACCCGCGCGCAGGGCTCGCCGCGATCTCGTCGCGAAGCGCCGCCAGATGGCGATCAAAGGCGCCCTTTGCCCATGCCTCGTCCACAAGATCCAGCCGCAAATCCCAATTCAGGAACAGGCCGTCGGCCAACTCGGCCAGTTGCACATCCAGCGCGACACCGGGTCCCTGCGACACCGCCCAGCCGAGATCCCCGAAGAGGTTGCGGGCACGACTGCCGAGCAGCGACCCCTCCGGCAGCCCGAATCCCGTGGTGAAGACGACAGGCGAGGTCTCGATCCTGCCCCGGCTGCGCGACAGGTCACGCATCGCCGCGACGCCCGGCCAGCCCCCATGCGACAGCGCCGCCGCGACCTGAGCCGACAGATCGCGCGCCAGCGCGCCCACCGGCCGGGACAATGCATCGCGCACCCCGACGATGACCAGTCCAGAGAAGTCGCCCACCATCAGATCGCCATGCGGATGATCCAGCGGTCGCAGGAAATGCGGAACCGTCAGGCGGAAATCGGTCTGCCCCGAAATCCGCGCCATGACCCGCGCGAACAGCGCCAGCGCCAGCATAGGCACGGTCACCCCCGCCCCCCGCGCCCGCGCACCGAGTGCCGCGCGGTCGGCGGCACCCAGACGCGCCGACAGGCTGGTGCTGCGCACCGCCACCTCAGGCACGGATGGTGGCGGCAGGTCCAGGGGATCGGGCAGATCGGCCAGCGCCTTGCGCCACCAGTCCCGATCCGCAGGGTCATCCGCCACCCGGGCGCTGAGGTCGAGATAGCAGGGCTGCAACCACGCCGCCCGCGCCGCCGGATCACCATAGAACCGCGCCAGATCGTCCATCACCCTGCCAAAACAGGACGGATCGGCGGCAATCATGTCCAGATCGATATGAAGCCGGTGACGTTTCTCGGCAAGCCGGCTCAACCGGAACTCGCATGCCAGCCCTTCGGCCAGATCCAATGCCTGATGGGTCATCCGGTCCCGCGTCGCCATCAACGCCGCCTCGGCCCGCGCCG